>Ga0156012_1085_pt4 | contig 16986 bp, 22 predicted proteins | sample RifCSPlowO2_02_FD_107666 | JGI IMG/M metagenome (GOLD analysis project Ga0156012, IMG submission 107666) | Gammaproteobacteria bacterium RIFCSPLOWO2_02_FULL_61_13
CTCGCTGCGTGTCCCGCTGCGCTCGAAAGTCCGGCCCGCACATCCGTGTGCGGGCGTTCGCGGCTTTGCCGCTCACCCCTGCGGCACACGGTCCGCCAACATGAGATCGGACCGCACGTCAGCCTCGTTTCCACCTTCCGGAGCGGCCGCCGGTTTTTTCCATCAGTTTCACGCCGTCAATGGTCATGCCCCGGTCCACAGCCTTGCACATGTCATACACGGTCAGCAGCGCGATCTGAACGGCGGTGAGAGCCTCCATTTCGACACCGGTCTGGCCCAGGGTCTCGGCGATGGCCCGGCAACGGATCTTTTTGCCGCGGGTATCCGGCGCCAAATCCACTTCCACCCGGGTCAGCGCAATGGGGTGGCATAGCGGTATCAATTCCGCGGTCCTTTTTGCCGCCTGAATACCGGCCACGCGCGCCACGGCCAGCACATCTCCTTTCTTGTGACCGCCTGACACTATCAACTTGAGCGTCGCCGCCTGCATTGCGATGCAGCCTTCGGCCTCGGCGCGGCGCTGGGTCGCCGGCTTTCCGGCGACATCCACCATGTGCACCTCGCCGCGGCGATTGAGATGGGTCAGACTGGTTTTGCGAGTTCGGGCCATGGGATTTGGAAGCCGGTGGAGGCGAGCGCGTATAATAGTAACCCAACATCACCCATGCCACGCATGAGGCCGGATCCACCATGTCTATCAAGGTCAGGTTTTTTGCCCGCTTGCGAGAGGAAGCCGGGATCGGCGAGCGGGAAATACCTTTTCAACCCGGCATGTCATTGCCGGAAGTCTGGCAACGGGCCGGGGCCAAGGGGGAGTTGCCCGAGGCCGTGCTGATCGCCGTCAACATGGAGTACACGCGCGCGGCGGTCACGCTCAAGGATGGCGATGAAGTGGCATTTTTCCCGTCGGTAACCGGAGGTTGATCATGCGCATTGAACTGCGCGCCGCGCCCTTCGATCCGTATACGGAGATCGCGGCCTACGAACGCGCTGCGCTCAAGCATGGCCAGTTCGGCGCGACAGCCTGTTTTGTCGGCACCATGCGTGAGTTCAATGACGGCAGCCCGGTCAGCGGTATGACGCTCGAGCATTACCCGGGCATGACCGAAAAGCACCTCCAGGCAATTTGCGATCAGGCCGGCAGCCGGTGGGTGTTGCAAGAGGGCTTGGTGTTGCATCGTGTGGGACAAATCGCGTTGGGCGAGGCCATCGTGGTCGTGGCCATCTGGTCCGTCCACCGGGGCGATGCCCAGGATGCCTGCCGCTTCATCATTGAAGACCTCAAGTCCAAGGCCCCGTTCTGGAAGCAGGAGCAATTACAGGACGGCAAGCGCTGGGTCAGTAACAACACCTCCGGGTACGAATTCCGGGAGCAAAAGTTGCGATCATGAAAATCAGGGTGCTTGGTGCCGCGGCGGGCGGCGGTTTCCCGCAATGGAACTGCAATCATCCCAACAGCCGCCGGGCGCGCAGCAGGGATCCCAGGGCCGTGCCACGCACGCAGTCCTCCATCTCTGTTAGTTCCGATGGCGTACGCTGGTTTCTATTCAATGCCTCGCCGGATCTGCGCCAGCAGATTAATGACAGCGAGGTCCTGCACCCAACGCAGGGCTTGCGCCACAGCCCCATCCAGGGTGTGGTGCTGACCAATGCCGACGTGGATCACGTCACCGGCCTGCTGACGTTGCGGGAGTCCCAGGCGTTCAACCTGTACGCCACGACGCGGGTGCTGGCGGTGCTTGGCGCCAACTCGATCTTCAACGTGCTGAATCCAGATTTTGTGCAGCGCCTGCCGATCAAGCTGGAGGAATCATTCGAATTACTCGGACCGGAGGGGTATGCCTCCGGTTTGATGGTCAAGCCCTTCTCCGTGCCGGGGAAGGTCGCGCTGTGGCTCGAGGACGCCACCAAGGGACCCAACTTCGGATCCGTGGAGGAGGACACCATTGCGCTGGAGGTATCATGGCGCAACTCTAGGCAGAGGATTTTCTACATCCCGGGCTGCGCCGAGATGACCGCGACCCTGGCCGCGCGCATTCGTGGTGCTGACCTGGTATTTTTTGACGGCACGCTGTGGGTGGACGACGAGATGATTCGGGACGGCGTCGGTGTGAAAACGGGCAAGCGCATGGGCCACATGAGTGTGTCGGGTCCCGATGGCACCATGGCCGCCCTGGGCAGTTTGGGAATTCGCCGCAAGATCTTTATTCACATCAATACAACTAATCCTATATTGCTGGACGACAGCGCCGAACGAAAGTCCGTCAACGACGCCGGTTGGGAAGTGGCTTTCGACGGGATGCAGATCGCGCTGCCCTGAACGGATGTTCGTCTCCCAGGCATGCTCTGGCTCAGCGCCGGCCTGACGTGTCGGGTATCGGTGAGACGAGCGGGCGCCCGGACGCCAGTTTGCCAGCGCCATTTCATGCAGTTGATGATTTCTATTTACCCTTGACTTCGCCTGCCGCGGCGCACGTTGTAAGGGTTCTTATGTCGTCCCACTTCGATGCCGAATCCAGACGCCAACCGATTGGCGAGGTTCATGAGAGCAGATATGGCAACCGTATCCCGAAAGGCTTTTTCATCCCACCCCGCCTCGAAGATTGCATCCACGTCCTGCTGTGCGACGCAATCCGGCTGAAGCGTTAGCTTCTTTGCAAACTTTAACAGCGGCTTGAGCTTGGGCCGCACTGGCGCGGTTTCAATGTCGGCAAGCAGTTGCTGGAACACATCTTGGTTGACCCCGGTGAGAGAGGCGTTCTCTACGTGCTCGGCAACACAAAATTTACTCTGATTGAGTGCCGACACAAATGCAGCAATGAGTTCGCGCTGCGGAACCGAAAGGCTCGACCGACCACGCATGAGGGCCTCATGAAGTGCGAAAAGTGCGCTATAAACTTTGGGATCCGCATTGTGGGCTTCTCCCAAGCCAACATCCGGAGCCCAATGTTTGAGGAAAGGCATGGCGGGTTCGTCAGACCAAGCCGAAGAACGGCTCCACTTCCACATCAGCCCCGGGTTCCACGCCGGTGCTTTCCATGGGAAGAATAATGAAACAGTTGGCCTGGGCCATGGAACTCAGGATGCCGGAACCCTGCGCGCCGGTCTTGCGTACCACCATTTGCCCGTCCGCATCCCGTTCCAGTATGCCACGCTGAAACTCCACGCGACCCGGCCGCTTTTTCAGCCGGGATATGCACGGTACCTTGAGGCGCAGCGCCGTGTGCTGGCTCTCACCCATCAGCCGCCGCAACGCCGGCTGCACGAATTCATAAAAGGTCACCATTACCGACACGGGATTTCCGGGTAGCCCAAAAAACCAGGCGTTCTGAATCCGCCCGAAGGCCAGCGGACGCCCCGGTTTCATGGCCACCTTCCAGAATTCCACCTGGCCCGTCTTCAACAGGATTTCCTTGACGAAATCCGCTTCGCCCACAGATACGCCGCCGGAAGTGATGACCACGTCGGCGCCGGCAGCGGCGTGGACAAATGCGGCCTCCAGCGCGGAGCGGTCATCGCGCACGACGCCCAAATCCATGAACTCCGCGCCGAGGCGCGTCAGCATCCCGTGCAGCGTGTAGCGGTTGCTGTCATACACGTCTCCGGGCCGGAGACTCTCGCCGACCGAGCGCAATTCATCCCCGGTGGAAAAAAACGCCACGCGGATCCGGCGCTTGATGTCGATGGTGCCGATCCCGAGGGAGGCCAGCAGTCCGATATCCGCGGGCGTGAGCCGGGTACCCGCCTGAAGGACGCGCGTGCCGGCCGCGATGTCTTCGCCGGCCCGGCGCACGTTTTCCCCGGGCCTGGTATCCGCACCGATGCGAATCCGATCTCCGAGCCGCTCGACCCGCTCCTGGATCACAATCGTGTCTGAGCCTGGAGGCAGTATGCCCCCGGTCATGATGCGCACGGCCTGGCCGGGCGCGACCGCGCCATCAAAGGGTCTGCCCGCCCACGCCGTTCCCGTCACGACCAACTCCCGTATGCCGGATGCCGGCAGATCCGAACCCGATACCGCATAGCCGTCCATGGCGCTGTTGGTGCCGCCCGGGACATTGATGTCTGAATGCACATCATTGGCAAGGACGCGCCCCAAGGCTGCGCGGATCGGCACCACTTCGGATTCGGTGACCGGTTGCAGCGCCGACAGGATCCGGGCCATGGCAGTGTCTACCGCCAGGGAATTCGGATCAAAATCATCCATGCAACTTGGGTCGGTTGAGATGCTGGTCTGGTTCATGGGGCAGGCGTCGAATTCAGCCGTCAGTTTGGCGAGTGGGCTTGAAGCGGTCAATGATGAAGTCAGCGACGACGGCAGGGTCGTTCAGGTCGAATACCGGGATGGGCGGGACTTCCACCAACGGTGAGTCCGTGGCCACGGCGATGATATCGTTATCCTCGGGGTAGAGCAGCGGCTTGCCCAGGCTCGGCCGGTGCAATTCTATCTTGGGGATGGATTCCGGCTTGAACCCTTCCACCAGCACCAGGTCCAGTAACGAGCGATCCAGATGATCCAGGTAAAACGCCAGGGCATCCTGGGGCGGTTTCGGCGTTTCGGCCATCAACGCCCAACGCCGGCGTGAGCCGACCAGTACCTGGCTGGCCCCGGCCTGGCGCAACTCATAGCTGTCTTTGCCCGGGTGGTCGATTTCAAATGTGTGATGGGCATGCTTCACAATTCCGACGCGCAGGCCCTGTATTGTGAACAGGCGCAGCAGGCGGACCAGCAGTGTCGTCTTGCCGGTGCCGCTGTACGCCGCGAAGCCCACCACGGGAATCTCAAACAGCATCGGCCGTGCCATTCCGAATCATCGCTTCCACCCGGGTCACTTCCTCCGGCGTATTCACGTTGATGAAGGTTTCGGGTCGGTCACTGAAATCGACGCTGATAGCCTGATGTTCGGCAAACCAGCGGTCTATCTTGCGCTCGCCGCGCCCAAGGAACTCCTGCAATGAACCAAGCAGTTTCGTTTCCAGCAGTGCGAACACCGGTTGCATGCGTTCCCCGTTGTGCGCGACGGCAATCGCCGCGTTGGCGAGCTGCTTGGCATCGGCAAGTCGCTGCACCAGGTCATTGGGCAGAAAGGGCGAATCGCATGGAGCCGTGAAAATCATAGGAGTGCGCGCGGCGGCCATACCGCTTGCCATACCGGCCAACGGGCCATTGAACCCGGCCAGTACATCGGCAATTACCGGCACATCATACCGGGCGTAGAATTCGGTGTTGCGATTGGCATTGATCATCACTGACTTGACCTGGGGACGCAGGGACTCCAGCACATATTCGATCATGGGGCGCCCGGCGACTTCCACCAGCCCCTTGTCGCGGCCGCCCATGCGCCGCGCCTCGCCCCCGGCTAGAATGACACCGGTAATGTGCGTGGCTGCGGATGTTTGGGCGCGCATGAATGGAATATGACGGATGCATTTTGCCCCGTCAAACAGGTGAGCAATACTGGCTCGGTTTTTACGCAACAGGTCCGAAAAATGCAATCCGATTCCAGTGCTGTGACGGTGGTCAAGCCGGATTCCCAGGTTGACCCTTCCAATGAAGTCCTGGATTCCCTGCGCACCCGGTTCGTAACGCGCGGCCTCAACCGGCTCGCGGCCCTGGCACTCATATTTGGTGTCGTGACCGCGATTGCGGTCGTGGTCAATATCGGCTTGCGCTACTGGGCTCCCCGGCATGCCATCCAGGAAAGTGCAGCGAGCTACGCATTTGTCATTGCCCTCGCCGGGTTGTCCTTTCTGATGTGGTGGCTGATTGACCGGCGTAAGTTCCCGGATCGCGCGCTGACGATTGCCGGGCTGGCATACGTCCTGCTTTTCGGATTCAGTATTGCGTTGGGGCATGCGCAGTCGCTGTGGTGGCTTGAAAACGAACGCATGCAGGGAACCACGTGGCTGTGCGTGTGGATCCTGCTGCAACCCATCCTGTTGCCGACGACGCTGCGCCAGTCCCTGGTGATTACCATCCTGCTTGCGTTGTGCGCACCGGCTGCAGTGACCCTGATTGTGATTTATTTTGACCTGGGGATGCCCGGGTTCATCACCTATTTTTCGGTCACCTTCCCCAATCTGGTGGCTGCAGGTGTGGCCTTGTTCACCGCGCGGGTGATGCAACAACTGGATTCGGAAGTGACCAGGGTGCGATCCATGGGCAGCTACCACCTGAAACATAAATTGGGGCAGGGGGGGATGGGTGAAGTATGGGAGGCCACCCATGGTTTATTGTCGCATTCGGCCGCCATCAAGCTGATTGATCCGGGCGCTTTATTGCAACAGGACGCCCGGTCGAAGCAAATAACGGAGCGGTTTTTCCAGGAGGCACGGGCGGTGTCGAGCCTGAGTTCTCCGCATACCGTCCAGTTGTTCGATTTTGGGGTAAGCGACGCCGGCACACTTTATATTGTCATGGAACTGCTGGACGGCGATGACCTGCATTGGATAATCAAGCGGAATGGATGCATGCCGCCCGCGCGCGCCATGCATATCCTGTTGCAAATCTGTGACTCCCTGGAGGAAGCGCATGATCGCGGCTTGCTGCACCGGGATATCAAGCCGGCGAATGTATTCCTTTGCCGCCTTGGCGTGGAGTATGACTACGTCAAGGTTCTGGATTTCGGCATTGCCCGGACCATGGCTGAATTGAATGAGAATCCCGCGGCCCATGCCGTCGAGGGCACACCTGCTTTCATGGCGCCAGAGGCGCTGTCAGGGACCGGTTCCGTCGACGCAAGATCCGACATTTACAGTATTGGATGCGTTGCACTGTGGATGCTGACCGGGACATACCTCCCGCGACGTCAACACAGCGTGGGTATCCGCCGCGCCAATTCCGTTGAAGAGTTCCAGCCGGACGAAAAGCTGAGAGCGGAGAGGGTCCCTTCGGATCTGCAGAAGGTCGTGGTTTCGTGTCTGGAAGAGCAGCCGGATCCCAGGCCGGCGTCCATTTCCGCATTGAGGGAAAACCTGATTGCGTGCAATATTGGCGCACGCTGGACCAACGATGACGCCCGCGCCTGGTGGCGGGACCGAATGTAGGAATGCGAACCGGTGTCCGGCTCGAATCCGTCCGGGCGCCGGTCTGATGGAAAAACCAAAGGGAGGAATCATGGCTGAACCGTCAGGAGATCAGGGAGTCGTGGCAGCGTTGCTGGAGCGAATGAGTACGCAGAGAATTCCGCGGGCGCAGGAACTCAAGTCGAGAGTGGATCGTGGTGAATTGTTGAGCGACCTGGATATTGATTTCCTGACCGATGTCATGGACGACGCCAACAGCCTGCGAACGCTGCTCGACCGGCATCCCGAATACAAGGACCTGGCCGCGAGGGCCATGGGGCTCTATCACGAGATCACGACCAAGGCGCTGGAAAACGAAAAGGCGTCGGGCTGAGCGGCGGACTTTATACCGGGCACTGACGCGGGTTATTGCAACCAAAACCGATGAATCTGCTGCGCAACCTCCTTGGGCTGCTCACCAGTGCCTCGACTCCGGCGGGGGCCGCACTTCCCGATGCCGTGGAGGCATTGATTCCGGGTCTGATCGATCTGGTCATGGAAGAGACCGACCCTCGTATGAAGGCAGTCCCCGGTGTGCGCGCGAAACTCGAACCCCCCGTGCGCCATACGATCGGGTTCCTGGTCGCCATGGGCGGGCGAATTCCCAAAACCGCACTGAACCTGACTCTTGCCGAGTGGGCCACAAGGCCAGAAATCAATGCAATATTCCCCGGCCCTGATGACATTGCGTGCGTGCTCGGCCAAAGCCAGGACCTGCGTCGCTACTTCCAGTCCGAGGGTGGAACTACAGAGGTGTATGCCTGGCTCGGGGCGGAACGGCAGGAGCGGCGCATACTGGGCATGGACATGTCCGGAGACGTGCTGCGGCAGGAAGTGCCCCAGACCACGGTAAGTTTCGCCAATCCCCGCGTGGTGTTTCCGGCGGCGACGATCCAGGATGCCCGCATCGAACTGGGGATGGCGATCTTCCGCGGCCTGCTCGACGTGGCCATGGAGAGAATCGAGGCGGCGCAGTCACGCGTGAAGGGACTCGGGGAACAGAAAGCCATGCTCCAGGTTCGCCTGCGGCGGCTCAAGGCTCGCGGCTCCGGCATTGACGCCCTCGCGGCGGAGGACGCCGGATCTGCGCTCAAGATCAAGGAAACCGAGGAAGCGCTGAAACAGACACTGGCGGACCTGGCCTCGGCCAAAGCCGGTACGGTGGGACTCGATGCCTGGCTAAGTGAGATCCAGGGAGTGTTGAATCGACCAGAAGACATCGTGCAGGTAGTAGAAGTGCCGGTACGCGTGAACCGCATGGGCGTGCAGGTGGAAGCGGGCGCAACCGGGCCGGTCAATGAATTCACGATAACCGAGATACGCCGGCCCCCGGATTTCAGCCGCATCGTGGTCCTGGTGCGCTGCGCCAGATCGGATGTGCCTGCGAAAGTGACACTGCTCCCACGCTGAGGCACTGGAATTTGCAGGTTATTTGGCCGATTTTGGATTAAAATCTCTCAGCATAAACGAGGGTCAACGCATGGTTGCAGACGGGCTATGGACGATAGTTTTTTCCGCGGCCACCGAGGAGCATGGAGGCACGTCAGTCAGCGAAGAAATCAATCGCGGCGGCGTATTTGTCATTTCCAATGGCCGCGTCCACGGTGGGGGCATTTCCTTCTACTTCTCGGGTAAATGCTCAGAGGACGCCGAAGGTGTGCATCTGAACATCCGCTGCGTCCGTTACAACGACCTCGTCGCCAGTCCCTTCGGTGGCGAAAACAATGTGAATTTGGAGTTTCATGGCCACGTGACCGGTGAGTCCATGAGCCTGGATGGGCATGTGGAAAACCGACCGCAGGCACAGTTGAAGATTTACGCGCAGCGTCGGGCGCGGATCCCGGATTGACGGCGGCGTCTGGCCCGTGATACAAAGCACGCCCTCGTAACCCCCCCCGGCAGACATTTCCAGGTTTTCATGGTTATTTTTTGTTCCAGGATCCTGAGGAGAAATTGATGATTCCTGTGCAATTGCCCAGACAGCGGATGATGCATGTGTTCGCCACGCTCATTTTTTCGCTCGTCGGCGGCACTGCCGCCGCCCAGCAGCTAGGGGGCGGGATATTCGCTTACCCGGACGCCGGGCAGAGCCAGAAGCAGCAGCAGAAGGATCAGATGGAATGCCACCAGTGGGCGACCGGCCAGACCGGGATTGACCCGGCCCGGAACCGGCCACCGCAAACCGGTCAAGGCTACTCATCTTCATACAGTTCCAGCAGCGGAAGCGGCTTCGGTTCCCGGGAAGTCGGCGAGGGTGGCATGGTGGGCGACGCGGCCCGCGGTGCTGCCTTTGGCGCCATGTTCGGCGCTATTGCCGGTGATGCCGGACAGGGTGCGGCCATTGGCGCGGCCAGCGGCACGCTGTTTGGCGGCATGAAGCGCTCCAGCCGCAAGGCTGAGGAGCAACGCTGGCAGCAGCAACAGCAGGCCCAGGCCCGGCAACAGCAGCAACAGGCCCAGCAGCAGTATTACTTTGCCCTGGACAACTTCCAGCGCGCCTATGGCACCTGCATGTCGTCGCGCAAGTACCGCGTGCAATAGGAGGAATGAGACATGTATAAGGCCAAGACTTTACGCGCATGGGCCTGGGGCATGATCGGCATTGTGGGCTGTATGGCCGCCACTGCGGGCGAAACCCAGGAGTACACGGGGCGAGTGTATGCGGATCGCACTTCGACTCTGCTGCCGCTCGGCAACGGCACCGGCGTCATGAGCATCCAGGTTTCTGGTATCTCCACTATGTCGGGCAACCCCCCATCAGTATTTCTCATGCGCTGTGCCGGTTTGGGTCTGGTGGATGCCGAGGGCAAGGCGGCAAGCGATGTGTATTGCACTTTTGATGAAAGCGACAACGATACCTTTGACGTCAAGGGCAAACTGGTCGAAGGAGAAGGCATGCTGGAGGTCATTGGCGGCAGCGGTCGTTTTGCCGGAGCCACTGGCAGTGGCAAGTTTCAACGAACTTCAACCGACGGCGATAAAAGCGCTGGAATAATTCAAGTTAAAGTCAAGACGAAATAGCGATCAATCCGGGGCTCATATACCCCAATAGAGGAGCAGCAAACATGCAATTCAATCAGAAGATCCTGGCCGCCGTGTTGACCATCGCCGTGACATCGGTTCTGGCAGCCGAATATGAAACCTCCATCACACTGGATGCGACCAAGATCCTGCCCAAGGAACTGCTGAGCGGCCCGAATCACCAGGTGGACCAGAACGTCATCAATGACGGGTTCCTGAACATCTATACCATTACCACGCCCAAAGGCGAGGTCACTGCCGTATCCACCGCAACACTGCGCAAATACGTACCCGAGCTCAATGCTGCCGCGCGCATGGAACAGGTCCGCGGCTCGAAGGAATTCATGGCCGGCATTGCGGGCAAGGCCGGCGATGTTGTGGAAGGCACCAAGGCTCTCGTGACCGATCCGGTGGAGACCGTTTCCGGCGCCGTCAGCGGTGTTGGCAAGCTGTTCGGCCGTGCGAAGGAGAATATTAGTGGCGGTGCACGCAGCGATGCCGAAACGAGTCGTCTGAAGGACCTGATGGGCTATTCAAAGTCCCGGCGCGACTATGCCGATCAATTCGGCGTCGATGCCTATTCACGCAATCCGGTGCTCAAGACTGCCCTGGATGAGATTTCCTGGGCCGGCTATTCCGGCAGCATGACCGCCAGCATGGCGCTGATGGCGGTGCCGGGCGGGGCGGGCGCAGTGGTGTCCGTTGCGGGCAATACCCAGCTCATGAATAATGTATTCCGCGACATGGCGCCGCCTGACCTCCGCATCCGCAATCGCGAGAAGCTGGCGGCCATGGGTGTTTCAGCGGATGTCATCGACCTGTACATCGGCAATTCCGTGTACACACCGCGGGAACAAACTTTGCTGGTGGAGGCGCTGGCCGCCATGCCCGCTACCAAGGGTCGTGACGCGTACGTCAAGTTCGCGGTATTGAGCAATGATCCCGACGTGGCTTTTTTCCGCCAGCGGCAAGCGCAGATGTACGAGTCCTTCAACCGCTCTGTGGAACCGATTCAGAGCTTCGTCCAACTCGGGCAGGTGTCGGCCGGTCGCACGGCCAGCGGTAAATTGGTGTTCTGTACGCCGCTGGATTATCTGTTATGGACCAAGGGTATTGCGAACTTTGCCAGCGCCGTTACCCAGGAAGTCAGCCTGCAGGACGTAAAGGAGCGCCACCTTTTTGTGACCGGTTCCTTCAGTCCGCTGGCCCGCACGTCCCTGGAAAAGATGGGCTGGAAATTGCACGACAAGGCGGAGTCCCTTCTGGCCGGCGCACCGTAAGACGCCCGGTACCTTGATCTGATCAGGATCGGACTATGGGAGCAAAGTCATGAGTGACGGCAATCCGGTCATCACCATCACAATCCATTTGCTCCATGGAGAGCCCATCCGGGCGCGGATAAACGCTGATGCGGCGCGCCTTCTCGGCGTCAGCGATGATCTCGAGAAGGCCACCCATCGCAACTCCATGAGCCTGGTGCTGGATGGCAAACTGCTTTTGATCCCGTTCGCCAATATCAGGTTGGTGGAAATCGATCCGGCTCCGCCCAATCTGCCGGTGTGGTTGTTGCAGGGGGATCGGATCTGACCCGCAAAATACAGTGATCCGGGTAGTTTTCCCGGATCAGGATGTTGGGCAACGAGGGAGGGTCAGAATGAGCACAATAAATCCCGTAATGGTCGGCATAATCGTATGCGCATTCACATTCGGGGGCGCGCTTATTGGAATCTGGTTGCGCTCCACCTTACCGGAACATCACCTCGACAATGAGACCCGAGACACGGTAAAGCTTGGAATCGGGCTGGTCGCCACGATGACCGCGCTCGTTCTTGGCCTCGTCACTGCCTCCGCCAAGAGTACCTATGATGGCGTGGATACAATGGTGAAAAACACGGCCATAGACGTCCTCATGCTCGACCGCGCGCTTCAGCGTTACGGACCGAAAACGGCGAGATTCGTGACAGTGTGCAGCAGGCGATTGCGGGGCGAATCGAGATAATTTGGCCGCAGGGTTCACCTTCGCCCGCCGAATTATCTAATGCAGGAACGCTGACTACATCGGCATTTTGAATTATGAACCGCCTGCTTGCCGCACTGGCATGGATTGCATTTCCGGTTGCGGTGGGAGTGAGTCCGATCGCGCCCGCCGCGGAGGCAACAAACAATGTCTCAGCCATGGAACTGGCCAAACAGGACCAAAATCCGCTAACGCGCTTTTACACGTTACGATTCGAGGATAATGCCCAATTCGGTTTCGGTCCGGACAACGATGTTCAGAACTTCTTCAGGATACAACCCCTCATTCCCTTCGAATTGAACGAAAACTGGAGTCTTGTCACGCGGGCCGTCATACCAATTGCCCACCAACCCTGGCCGGAATCCACGGATGGACTGAGTGACGTTGCCCTGGCAATGTTGCTGACACCGGCCAGGGCAGGCAAGTTCATCTGGGGTGTGGGGCCGGCGCTGCTCTTGCCCACGGCCACCGATGCGATGATCGGCCTGGAGAAATGGTCGGCAGGTCCGGCTGTGGCTGGCGTATACACGAGCGGACCATGGCTGGTTGGTGCTGTCATTCAGAATTTGTGGTCATTTGCCGGAGACGAGGAGCGGCAGGATGTCAACGCCATGACGCTGCGGCCGCTCATTAACTACAATTTTTCGAACGGTTGGTCCCTGAGCAGCAGCCCGAGTATTGCCGCCAACTGGAAGGCGGACAGCGATGCCCGCTGGTTGGTCCCACTGGGCGGAGGTGTGGGGAAGATCTTCGCCATTGGCGGGCAGCGCGTGAGTGTTTCAGTGGAGTCTTATTATCACATCGTGTCGCCGGAGATTGGCCCGGACTGGCAATTGCGATTCCAGCTCACTTTCCTGTATCCGGATTGAACCGATTCTTGCGATCTGTCTGCATCTGTTAGCCGGCGCGAAAGGCCTCCACGGCCTCGTCGAGAGTGGAAAATAATCGTATCTTTAAATTGGCCTCGGTCACCTTCAATTCCTCCATGCGCAGTTGCAGACGGGAGAGTCGCCCAGCAACCGCCAGTTGCACTCCATTTCCTGCCAGGCGCTCCGCTACCTCGCGAATGGCCAGGTAGCCGCTGGAATCAACTCGCGTGATTGGATAGGCGTCCAGCACAATAAATCGAACTTCTTTATTTGCAGCCGCAAACAGTTGTTGCTTGAAGAAATTCGCATTGAAGAAAACAATTGGGCCATCAAATCGCAGAATTACGATACCCTGGATTTCGCTCGCGCCAGGCTGATCCGCGATGCTGTGGAATCCCGTGGAACCCGGCACCTGGCCCAAGTGCTCGACCGCAGGACGCGCCACCAGTTGTACAAAGCGCAGTATGGACAGAAAGATGGCAACCAGGATGGCTTTGATCATGCCGACGGTGGCAACACCCAGCATGGTGAGCACGCACAGCGCGAATTCCACGCGGTCATAACGATACAGCTCACGCATCGCGCCCAGGTCAAACAGGCCCCACGCGGCCCGCACGAGTACCGCGCCCAGCGCGGCTATGGGCACAAAACTGAGCGGCGTCGTGAATAGCGTGAGTACCGCCGCAATGGTGACCGCGGCCACCAGACCGGCCACCTGGGTCTTGCCGCCCGCCGTGTCATTCATGGCCGTGCGGGAGTCGGCCCCACTGATTGCAAATCCCTGCGATAACGCCGATGCAATATTGGCGGCGCCCAGCGCGGCGAATTCCCGGTCGACATCGATGTCGTAGCGATTCCGTGCGGCAAAACTGCGCGCCGTAAGCATCGCGCTGGAAAAGCTGATGAGCGCAATGCCAGCCGCCTCGATGACGACATCCTCGAGATACCCGGCAGGGAAGACAGGCAAATGCAGATCCGGCAGACCGCCGGCCACCGGTCCGATGACCCTGACGCCCAACTGCTCCAACCCGAAGACACCTACGCCGAGCGCGGTAAGGGCCATGACCACCAGCGCCGCGGGGACGCGGGGCAGCAGGCGCTGGCTTGCCAATAACAGAGCAAAGGCCGAAATTCCCACAATCAGGGTCGGGACGTGTGTCTGATCCAGCTTGCTTATAAACTCAACCAGGCGCGGTACGATGCGGCCGGATTCAATGCCAAAGCCGAACAGTTTCCCGATTTGCCCCAGCACGATGCTGATGGCAATGCCATTCAGGAATCCAACCAGGATGGGGCGCGACAGGAAGTCCGCCAGTACGCCGAGGCGAAAGACGCTGCCGAGAATGCAAAACAGCCCGGCGCAAAAGGCCAGCGCCACGGAGATCGCCTGGTAGTGCTCCATGTTACCGGCAGCCAGCGGCGCTACAGCGGCGGCCACCAGGGCGCAGGTGGCGGCATCCGGGCCGACGATGAGCTGACGCGAGCTGCCAAACAGGGCATAGGCCAACAACGGCAGGATGCTGGAATACAGGCCAATGACCGGGTCGAAACCCGCCAGCTCCGCGTAGGCCACGCCAACCGGCAGGGCGACCGCAGCGACCGACATGCCGGCTACAAGGTCGTGGCGAAAATATTCCCGCCGATAATCACGCAGTGACTGCAAGCCCGGCGCCAGCCTGAGCAATCCTGGCAGCATGGCAGACATCTGGATATTCTAGGACGGGACCGTAACCACGTACACGAGTTCTGATCCCTGGTAGGCCAGCTTGAAGTAGGTGCCCGAGTACCTGAGGTATTGCACGCCATTTATGACCTCAGTGATATAGCCTCCGTCCGGGAAGGTGGTCACCGTGGCCCCGCGTGGTCCCGGCACAACAACAAACTTCTTGGTAGATTCATCGGCGACGTAAAATACCCCCGCCGCGTAGCAATAGGTCCGGCTATCGACGTCCAACAGCTCACAGTTCGGTGGCGGTGCAGTGACCTGCGCACCCAGGGGTGGCACGACGACCGTATATTGCCCGCTCGACGTGGGTTCCATATAACTGCCGCCGTAATAATAATAGGTGCGGTTTTCCACGATGACTGTTTCTGTCTGCTGTGGAATGCTGACGATTGCAGCACCAACAATCAGCCCGGTGGTGAAGACCCACCAGTCGTCGTCGTAATATCCGCCCCAATATCTGCCGTACCAGTGACCACCGTGGTAGTCGTCCCAGAAATCCTCGGCGAAGTCCTGCCGGTCTTCCCGTGCGTTGTCCGCGTGATTCTGCCAATCCTCGCGGTTCTTGTCCTGCTGTTCCTGTCGGTCTTTCTGCCGGTCCGCGGAAGTATCCTGCCGGTCTTTTTGTCGATCTGCGGCTGTTTCCTGCCGGTCCTTCTGCGAATCCTGCGATGAGGCCTGACGATCCTTTGCAGCTTGCTGCCGATCCCGTTCGGATGCCTGCGCGCCCTGCTGTCGATCACTTGCCGCAGGGCCCCGGCGATCAGAGAGACTCTCCCGCGTGGCGGATTGGCGGTCACTGCCCGACAGACCCTGGCTTGGGCGGGTGCCCGCGGAGCCAACCTTCGATCGATCAAAGGATGTCCCGCTGCCGGCCGCGGGCCGGGTGGCGGGTCGCGACGACGCGGATCGGTCTGCGTGGCCTATGCTGCCCATGCTGGAACTGCTTCGGGAATGGCTGCCGCGCGATATGCTGCTGCCACTGCCCGCCCGTGAACTGCCGCCGTAGCTGCCCCGGCTCATTCCCGCAGAACCTCGCGACGTGCTGCTGCCGCCCCTGGACGCGCGGCCGCCACCGCCGCCCCGGGCTTCGGCGCTGCCGCCCAGGATTGAGGCGAGAAACAGGCCGCCGGAACCGGCCATTTGCAACAACGAAACCGGCAGGGACACAGGCAGAAGAAACAGGATGGTTGCGGCGAACCAAATGCCTGTGAGGGTTAATTTGATTCCCTTTGCTGTCATGATCTGGATCTCCGCTTTCATTTTTTGACCTTCAGGACTTCGATCTGCTGCGCCGACGAAGCGCCATCGAAGATGAAGTCAGAATTATCAAATTGGGGGGAAAAATCCCAGTCGCTGAACACGGCCCGATATTGGGGTGAGCCTGGCCGGTTCTTGTAGGTAATCACGATCTTGCGGAACAGCGGCGCGCCTTCCATGTCGATCCATACCTGGAAATCCACCAGCTGATGGGAGAAATACAGGTGATGGACCGGGATCTCGTTAATCACACTGGTGCCCACGTAAACACCCAGCGTGACGCCTGTGCGGAAGCTCTTCTCCGTATCGCTGGTGAGAAAATCCGCCAGCGGGGCATCGAGTCCAAATTCATCGATTGCCACGTCGAGCGCGGCATCAATGCTGGGCGGAACATCGATCTGCCCATACACGCCTTTGTACACATCCAGCAAGGTGAATTTCTTCCCGTCGTAAAAAATCTGGCGATATACGCCGGTATCATCCCACTGGTCGGCAAAAATGCCGTCCGGCCTACGCACGATCACATCGGATTCGCGTGTGTGTTCGACCTTCGCGCCGGAATGCAGCACCGTGTCAAACGTGGCGTCCACGCGCACGCTGTACGCGTCGACGTTCTTGATCTGGCGCGCGGCGCTCATCAGCAATTGACCGGCATCCGGATCAATAAACACGGAGGGCTCTTCCTGCGCCGAAGCGGGCCCACCCAGACAACAAAATAACGTGGCGGCGAAAATCCCGAAGGAGTGGTCAGCGGTCATTCCATGTGTCCTCATTGGTGTACTTCGTATTGATTCCGGATCGTGTATTGAGTGTCTGACGGCCAAGCGCCAGGTTGTCGTCTGTGTCGAGGCCATGTTATTGCGCTGTGCACTGGCCAAAAAATACAAACGCGCCCTGGCGATCCGCGATGGTTGCGGTCATTTTCCCGTCTTTCAGAAAGATCACGGCGGACCAGGCGAATGACAGGTCCGTTCCCTGCAGAATAAGCTGTTCGTTGGTCTTGTTCATGGCGCCAATGGGCATCGGTACTG
>Ga0156012_1007_pt1 | contig 16818 bp, 16 predicted proteins | sample RifCSPlowO2_02_FD_107666 | JGI IMG/M metagenome (GOLD analysis project Ga0156012, IMG submission 107666) | Gammaproteobacteria bacterium RIFCSPLOWO2_02_FULL_61_13
GGCCGGCCGGAAGCAGAACTCATGGCGGATTAATCAATCCATGCCGCCTGTATCCATGAGATGGTGATCTATCACCTTTTCCAAGTCGTCCATGTTCAGGGTCTTGAGGACAAAGGCATCGCAACCGACATCCGTGGCGCGTTTGCGATCCTCGGCGGACTCGGACGCGGTCAGCATCACGATGGGATTCCTGAAACCCTTTTCCCGCAGTTCCTTGATCGCCTCGAATCCCCCCTTCTCCGGCATGTTGATATCCATCAACACCAGGTCCGGGGGATTGCTCATACAGCGCGCCACCGCTTGTGCGCCGTCCTTGGCCGTGTCCACCTGATAGCCGGACTTCCCCAGCACCAGCTTCACCAACTCTATGATGTCTTCGTTGTCATCCGTCAGCAGCACAGTTTTCATATGCACGACCTCCGTCTGGCAAGCCATTGCGAACCGATGCGCCTGGTCACATTTGCCCAATGAGGCAATTGCAGCGGTACAATGATAACTAATCGCATCCACATTAGCATGCCTGAAAGCGCCGAAATGAAGCCCATTCGCCAGGAAGACCTGATCGCCAGCGTCGCCGACGCCCTGCAGTTCATGTCGTATTTTCATCCGCTGGATTTCATCCGGGCCATGAAACAGGCCTATGACGTCGAGGAATCGCCCGCGGCAAGGGATGCCATTGCCCAGATCCTGGTGAATTCCAGGATGTGCGCCGAGGGCCGGCGCCCCATCTGCCAGGACACGGGAATCGTCAACGCCTTCGTGGAAATTGGCATGGACGTGCGTTGGGAGGCATCCCTCGGCGTTGAGGACATGATCAACGAGGGCGTGCGCCGCGCCTACAAGCACCACGACAATGTGCTGCGCGCCTCTATTCTGTCCGATCCGGCCGGCAAGCGCCGCAATACCGGCGACAATACCCCGGCGGTCATTCACATGCGCGTCGTCCCCGGCGACAAAGTCAACGTCAACCTCGCGGCGAAAGGCGGCGGGTCTGAAAACAAGGCCAAGCTGGCCATGCTGAACCCCAGCGATGACATCGTGGAGTGGATTGTGAAGACGGTACCGGGCCTGGGCGCGGGCTGGTGCCCACCGGGAATTCTGGGCATCGGCATTGGCGGCACCGCTGACAAGGCCGTGTTGCTGGCGAAAGAATCCCTGCTGGATCCGGTGGACATGCATGAACTGCGCGCGCGTGGTCCGCAAGACCGGCTTGAGGAGTTGCGCCTGGAAATCTTCCAGCGCGTGAATGAACTGGGCATCGGCGCACAAGGGTTGGGCGGCCTGACCACGGTGCTCGACGTGAAGATCCGCGACTACCCGACCCACGCCGCCTCCCTGCCCGTGGCGCTCATACCCAACTGCGCCGCCACCCGCCATGCGCATTTCACGCTCGATGGTTCCGGCCCGTCCTTGCAAAAGGCACCGGACCTCGATCAATGGCCGAAAATAATGTGGGAAAGCGGCCCCGATCCGCGCCGCGTAAATCTGGATACGGTGACGCGCGAGGAAATCGCGACGTGGAAACCGGGGGAAACGGTTCTACTCAGCGGCAAGCTATTAACCGGACGCGACGCCGCCCACAAACGCATTCAGCAATTGCTGGACGCGGGGCAGCCGTTACCGGAGGGCGTGGACTTCACCAACCGGTTCATCTATTACGTCGGCCCGGTGGACGCGGTTGGCAGCGAAGTGGTCGGCCCTGCCGGCCCCACCACGGCCACACGCATGGACAAATTCACGGAGATGATGCTGGCCCGGACCGGATTGCTGGGCATGGTGGGCAAAGCGGAACGCGGGCCTGCGGCCATCGAGGCCATTCGGAAACATCGGGCTGTTTACCTGATCGCCATCGGTGGCGCCGCCTACCTGGTGTCAAAGGCCATCACCGCGGCACGGGTCGTCGCGTTCCCGGAATTGGGCATGGAAGCCATCCAGGAATTCACGGTGAAAGACATGCCGGTGACCGTGGCAGTGGACTCAAAGGGGAATTCCGTGCACCAGACCGGCCCAGCCGAGTGGCAGCAGATACTGCTGCAGCGGCGCAAGGCATAAGCTGAGGTTCAGATAGCAGTTTCACAGTAGGACACTGGCAAGTGGCGTGTGGTCCGATCTCATGTTGGCGGACCGTGTGCCGCAGGGATAGCGGCACCCGAGCCTACATGGATGTATTCACGGCGTGTCCGCCAACATGAGATCGGGCCGCACGTCTACGCTGCAAATTACAATTACTATTTAAAAATGCTGATACCCGGTGCGGGCGCCAAAATCCACGGCCACGCCGTCCGCGCCAATCCAAGCAATAGCGTCCCCGGCGGTCACGCTGCCGATATGACTGGCATGGCACCCGGATGCCTTCAGCCGCGAGGCCAAGCCCGCCGCTTCACCTGACGCGACTGTGTAGCACAGTTCGTAATCATCTCCGCCACCGAGTGCATATTGCCAACGTGCCGACGCATCGGGCAGTGCCGACAGTGCCACCCCCATCGGTATACTGGAAAGCTCAACGCGGGCGCCCACGCCGCTGGCGCGCAGCACATGACCGAGATCCGTGAGCAAGCCGTCGGAAATATCAATGGCGGCGGTGGCCACGCCCCGCAACAGTAATCCCACCTGCACACATGGCGCGGGACGATTCAATCGCCGCACACAGGCATCCAGTCCCGGTGCATTGCCGGCATGCCGGCCCTGCAAGACGGCAAGGCCGAGCGCCGCCGATCCCAACTCCCCGGTTACCCAGATTTGATCGCCGGGACGGGCGCCACTGCGCAGCAGGGCACTGCCGGCCGGTACCGTTCCCATGATTTGCACCGTGACCGAAAGCGGCCCACGGGTCAGGTCGCCCCCCACCAGGGCAACATTATGTGCCTGCGCCGATTCGGCGAAACCTGCGCAGAATGGCTCCAGAAAGCCGGGTTCTGCCGCGGGTAATGTCAGCGCCAGGGTGGCCCAGCGTGGCTCCGCACCCATGGCTGCCATGTCACTCAGATTTACCGCCATGGATTTGAAACCGATGTCCGCGGGCAGGGTCGCCGCGGGGAAATGCACGTCATTAATCAGCGTGTCCGTGGACACCACCAGCTCATGGCCGGCGGGAACCGCCAGCACCGCAGCATCGTCGCCAATCCCGCGCCGGACATCCGCGCGCGTGGCGGTGAGATTCTGAAAGTACCGCCGGATCAGCGCGTATTCGTCGCCGGGCATGGATTATGCAGGTCAGGCGGCACCGATCTCCGCCGCCCGAGTGGCACGCGCCGCCGCATCCAGTACACCATTGATGAATTTGTGCGACTGCTCTGCGCCGAACATCTTCGCCAGTTCGACCGCTTCATTGACCACCACGCGCCAGGGCAGGTCGGGTCGGTATACCAGTTCAAACATGGCCAGCAGCAACACCGCCCGTTCCACCGGGTCCAACTGGGGGAAGGCGCGCTTCAGGTGCGGCTCAAGCCGTTCGGCGAGTTCATTTCGATGCAACACCACGCCGCGCATGACTTCGCAAAAGTATGCCTGATCCGCCTTCTCCATCTCGGCGCGCTCGGTCTGGAACTCGCCGATGATGCCGTCAATGGGCTGGCGATTCAGTTCCCATTGGTACAGCGCCTGCACGGCATTGCGTCGTGCGGCGGCACGGGCACGGGATTGCAGATAGCCGCGTTTACCGGCCGCGGTCATGGGCGGGCACCGTGCATCCCGCCGTGCATCGGCAACCATGCCGGACTCGCCTCATGCAGTTTCTCCGTGGGATACAAGAGCATGGTTCGGGTTTGCTGCCTTGAGGCCTGTTTGGCCGCGCTACGGCTCACGATTCATCCTGATCCGACGGCAGCAGGTTCATCTGGCTGCGGCGCAATTCCGGAGGCAACTCGTTCTCGAGCCGCTCAATCTCCTCGAGGAAGGCGCGCACATCCTCAAAACTCCGATACACCGATGCAAACCGAACATAGGCGACCTGGTCCATGGTGCGCAGTTCCTCCATGACCCAATCCCCGAGCTTGCGCGACTTCACCTCCCGCTCACCGGAACCGCGCAATTTGCGCTTGACCCGGGCCACGGCCACCTCCACCCGCTCCATTTCCACCGGCCGCTTCTCCAGCGCCCGCGTGATACCGGCGCGCAGCTTCTCTTCCATGAACGCCTCGCGCCTGCCGTCCGACTTGATGACGCGCGGGAAATTGAGTTCGGCGTTTTCGTAGGTGGTAAAACGTTCCTTGCACTCCGAGCATTCGCGCCGGCGCCGGATCTGCTCACCCTCGCCAACCAGGCGCGAATCAATGACGCGCGTGTCTATGCAGGAGCAGAAGGGGCAGCGCATGCGACCGTCGCGGGTTCAGGTACCGTACATCGGAAATGCCCGGCAAAGCTCGGCCACCTGTCCACGCACCTGATCTATGACCGGCTCGCTGCCCATTTTGTCGATGATGTCGCAGATCCATCCCGCGATCTGGCGCGACTCGGTCTCCTTCATGCCCCGCGTCGTGATCGACGGCGTGCCGATGCGAATGCCGCTGGTGACGAACGGCGACTGCGGATCATTGGGCACTGCGTTCTTGTTGACGGTAATGTGGGCGCGGCCCAGCGCGGCGTCCAAATCCTTGCCGGTCAGTTTGCGCGATATCAGATCCACGAGGAACAGGTGATTGTCCGTGCCGCCGGAGACAATATCGACGCCCCGGTCCAGGAACACCTTGGCCATGGCCCGGGCATTCTTCAGCACCTGCTCCTGATAGACGCGGAACCCGGGCTCCATGGCTTCCTTGAACGCCACCGCCTTGCCGGCGATGACGTGCATCAGCGGACCACCCTGGTAGGCGGGGAACACCATGAAATTGATCTTCTTCTCGATGTCGGCATTGGCCTTGCCCATGATCAATCCGGAGCGCGGTCCGCGCAGCGTCTTGTGAGTGGTGGTCGTGGTCACATCGGCGATTTGGACCGGGCTTGGATACAGTCCCACTGCCACCAGTCCCGCCACGTGGGCAATGTCCGCAACCAGCACCGCACCGACCTGGTCGGCTATGTTCCGGAATCGCTGCCAGTCCACGATACGTGAATAGGCGGAGAATCCGGTCATGATGAGCTTGGGCTTGTGCTCCAGTGCCATTTTCTCGGCCGCGTCGTAATCGATCTGGCCGGTGGCAGTGTCCAGACCATACTGCACCGCCTTGTAGAGCCGGCCGGACACGTTCACCGACGCGCCGTGTGTCAGATGACCACCGTGGGCAAGACTCATGCCCATCACCGTGTCACCGGGCTGGCACAGGGCCAGATAGACGGCGCCATTGGCCTGGGAGCCAGAGTGGGGTTGCACATTGGCGAAATCGGCCCCGAACAATTTCCTGGCTCGATCAATGGCCAGCTGTTCGATGACATCCACGTATTCGCAGCCACCGTAGTAGCGCTTGCCCGGATACCCTTCGGCGTACTTGTTCGTCAACACCGAACCCACCGCCTCCAGCACACGCGGGCTGACATTATTTTCCGAGGCAATCAACTCAATGTGATCTTCCTGGCGTTGCCGCTCGCCCTGCATCGCTGCCCAGACTTCATCATCAAATCCTGCGATCCTCATATCCTTCGCGTACATTTACGCTATCTCCTGCACTTGAGCTTTGGAATTTGTGCAAATTGGTCCGGAAACCGGCCTCGGATTTCCAAACCGCGAACCCTGCCGGAACGATCCTGTGCCGGCGCGGGAAGGGTATCAGATCAGGCGCGTTCATGCATGATGGCCGGCATTGTCGAAGCCGGGGAAACGTCCTGCCGCAACGGGTTTCTTGACGTTTCCGCTCACGAGTCGCTAACGTAGCGGCAGGCAAACCTAATGCATGAACCGCATAAATTTTTGACCCGCGCCAACACCCTTTTGGATCGACTGAAGGATCTCCTGTCCGCTGCCGCTTTTGAGTCCGTGCCGGCAGGCCCGGTGCTGCGCTGGCGCGGCAACGGCGCGCAGCGTGGTCTCCACGCCGCCACCCTGCTCACCACGACGCAATTGTCGGAGCTGCAATGCATCGACCGGCAGAAGCAACTGCTGGATCGGAATACGCGCCAGTTTCTTGCCGGTCTGCCGGCCAATCATGCGCTGCTGTGGGGACCGCGCGGGACCGGCAAGTCTTCGCTGATCCGGGGGCTGCTCAACCATTACCAGGGACAGGGGCTCCGCTTGGTGGAAGTGGCCCAGGAAAACCTGGCGGACCTGCAGGACATCTGCTCGGCGCTGGCGTCAGCGACGGGAAGGTTCCTGCTGTTCTGCGATGATCTGTCCTTCGCCGCTGATGATGATCGCTACCGGGCATTGAAATCCATCGTGGACGGCTCCGCCTCCGGCCTGCCGGACAATGTGCTCATCTACGCCACCTCGAACCGCCGGCATCTGATCCCGGAATACATGCAGGAAAACCTGGACAGCCGCCTCCAGGACGGTGAGTTGCACCTGAGCGAGGCGGTGGAAGAAAAGTTGTCGCTGTCGGAACGCTTCGGCATCTGGGTCGCCTTTCACCCCTTCACCCAGGATCAGTACCTGGAGATCGTGTCGTACTGGGTGCACCAACTGGCGCCAAACACCGATTCCCCCGGTGAATCCATGGAGCGCGCCGCTTTACAGTGGGCGTTGGAACGCGGGTCGCGCAGCGGCCGCAGCGCCTGGCAGTTTGCCCGTGACTGGACGGGCCGCAGGCAACTGGACTCGCCGTGACACACCTGGGAATCATCGGCGGCTCCGGACTCACCGCTCTTGCGGGCCTGCGCGTGCTCAGGCGGCAGGTGGAGCAGACACCCTGGGGGGAACCCTCGGGCCCGCTGGTAGTGGGGGAATTTGCCGGGCGCGAGATATTTTTTCTGCCTCGGCACGGCCAGCCCCATGCCATCCCGCCGCACATGATCAACTACCGCGCCAATCTCTGGGCGCTGAAGGAAAACGGTGTCCGCCGCGTGGTCGCGGTCAATGCCGTCGGCGGGATCAGTGCCGGACTCGGCCAGGGGACGCTGATGATCCCGGATCAGATCATCGATTACACGTGGTCGCGGGCGCATACTTTTTTTGAGTCCGGCCTGGATCAGGTGACGCACGCCGATTTCACCACGCCTTACAGCATTGAAATGCGCAACCTTCTCATATCCGCCGCGACCAAGCTGGGCCTGCCCGTACACACCTCCGGTACTTATGGCGCCACCCAGGGCCCACGCCTGGAGACCGCGGCCGAAATCACGCGCATGGAACGGGACGGTTGTCATGTCGTGGGCATGACCGGCATGCCGGAGGCGGCCCTGGCGCGGGAACTGGACGTGGGATACGCGGCCGTCTGCGTGGTGGCCAACCGCGCCGCGGGAAAATCCCCCGAGCCGATTACGATGGATCTGATCCGGAAAAACCTCGATCAGGGCATGAAGCAGACGCTGCAGTTACTGCAGGCGGTGATCCCGCTTTTGTAATGCTACTCCTGCGTTGCAGCCGTTTCGGCGCCGCCAGCACGGCTGACCTGCAGCAGCGCACCGAACAGCGGGTGATCGAAGTAATGCACCTCGTTGAGTTTGATCTTGCGGCTATCCCTCAGGCGCACATGATCTGCCTGCTCGGGGCCGCCAGCCTCAGTCACGCCCGGCGGCGCAGCGCCGGGGAAATACGCCAGATCCATGTCCACGTGCAGAAAGCGTGTCACGCGCAGGCGCACACTGCCCATGACCTGCTCCATTGCCGCGGCCGCCGCCGGCGCAGACATGAACACTCCGCGGATCCGGCCGGACTCGGGCTGCAGCCAGGATGCATGCAACAGGGGCCGATATTTTCCCCCGCGCCGCAATGCACCCAGCACACCATTCAGGCGGTGACTTGACGAAGACAACGGGGTTACCACGGGGCCGGTTCCCTGGCCCCCATCCCCCAGTTGCGCCAGTCCCTGCGGCGTGGGCAACCCTTCATCCGCGGAAAACTGCTCACCATCGGCATTGGGCTGCGGGTACGCAAAAATGATGATTTCCACCTGGTAGCTGGCCGCGGCCGCCGGAAGTGCCCACGCCCACAACAGGGCGAGGCTTAGTACAAATATGGTGAGTGGGCGCATTTCAATTTTCCACCGAATCCCGCGGCGCGAGCGTCTCCAGCAACCCATTCAGTAACGCCATGCGGCTGGCGGCGTCCGGGAGGTTCTGCTGAATGCGCAGTTTATCACGGCCATCCATGCGGTAGATTGCCGGCTGACGCTGCAGCAATCCCACCAGGGCGGCGGCGTCCAACCGCGGCTGCGGCTGAAAGTGCAGCCGCCCTCCCTGCGGACCCAGGTCTATCTTGCGCAGACCGAGCGCACCGGCCAATTGCTTGAGTCGCGCGATGCGCAGCAGATTCTGCAATGCCTCCGGCAATACCCCGAAGCGATCCGTGATCTCCTCGCGCAGCGCCGTCAACTCCTCCGCGTCCGGCGCGCCGGCAATGCGCTTGTACAGAATCAACCGCGACATCACATCCGGCAGATAGTCCTCCGGGATCAGCGCCGGCGTGTGCAGATTGATCTCGGTCCCCGTGTCCAGGGGCCGATCCAGTTCCGGCTGCTGGCCGCGGCGCAGCGCGCGCACGGCGCGGTCCAGCAAATCCATGTACATGGCAAAACCAACCTCCTGGATCTGCCCGCTCTGCCGCTCGCCGAGGATCTCTCCGGCGCCGCGTATCTCGAGGTCATGGGTGGCGAGCGTAAAGCCGATGCCGAGATCCTCCAGCGAGGCCACGGCCTCAAGGCGTTTGGTGGCGTCGGCGGCCAGGGCCGCCCGCGGCGGGATTAAAAGGTAGGCATAGGCGCGATGGTGGGATCGCCCCACGCGTCCGCGCAACTGGTAGAGCTGGGCCAGACCGAATTTGTCGGCGCGGTAGATGATAATGGTATTGGCATTGGGCACGTCAATGCCGGTTTCGATGATCGTGGTGCAAACCAGGACCTGGAAACGGCGATGATAAAAGTCGAGCATGACCTGTTCCAGTTCCCGCTCCGGCATCTGCCCATGGGCAATGCGGACGCGGGCGTCCGGCGCCAGCGATTCGATGCGTTTCGCCATCGCGGCGATGCTTTCCACCTCGTTGTGCAAAAAGTAAATCTGGCCGCCGCGATGCAATTCACGCTGGATGGCTTCGCGCAGGACGCCGTCATGCCATTCCTGCACAAACGTCTTCACCGCGATGCGCCGGGCCGGCGGCGTCGAGATGATTGACAGGTCGCGTAATTCCGACAGCGCCAGGTTGAGCGTGCGCGGGATGGGTGTGGCAGTCAGCGTCAACACGTCCACTTCGGCGCGCAACGCCTTGAATCGCTCTTTCTGGCGCACGCCGAAACGATGTTCTTCGTCGATAATCACCAGGCCGAGGCGCGCAAACCGGATATCGGGCTGCAACAGCCGGTGAGTCCCGATGAGAATATCCACCTTGCCGGCAGCCGCATCGGCAATGATCTCTTCCTGCCGGCGCTTGCCCACGAACCGGGACAACATCTCCACGCGCAAGGGCCAGTCCGCGAATCGATCACGGAAATTCTGGAAATGCTGCTGCGCCAGCAAAGTCGTGGGTACCAGCACGGCGACCTGACGCTGATTTTCAGCCGCCAGGAACGCGGCGCGCATGGCGACTTCGGTTTTGCCGAATCCGGCATCGCCGCAGACCAGGCGATCCATGGGCCGTTGGGCGCGCATGTCATTCAGCACGTCATCTATGGCGTCCTGCTGTCCCGGCGTCTCCTCAAAGCGGAAGCCCTGGGCAAAGGCCTGGTAGGAATCCGCTTCCAGCGTGAACACATGCCCGGGTCGTGACGCCCGCTGTGCGTGCAGTTCGAGCAATTCAGCGGCCACATCGCGCGCACGTTCCGCGGCACGGCGCCGCGCCTTCTCCCATTGCCCGCTGCCCAGGCGATGCAACGGGGCATGCTCCGGGTCCACCCCGGTATACCTGCTGATCAGGTCCAGGGAGGCGACCGGTACATGGAGTTTGTCGCCGCCTTCGTATTCCAGACTGATGAACTCGCCCGGCACATTGCCCACCTCGAGTACCGTCAGACCCAGGTAACGGCCCACGCCATGCCGGTGGTGGACCACCGGCGAACCCGGTCGCAATTCAGCCAGATCGCGCACCACCGCCTCGGTATCCTGGCGCCGGCGGCGCAGGCGCCGCTGCTGCGCGCGCTCGCCAAACAATTGCGATTCGCTGATCACCGCGACCGGCGGATCGGCGAGCACCACGCCGTTCTCCAGCGGCGCCACTACCAGCGCGAAGGGTACGGTCGAATTGAGAAAATCCGTCCAGGTCGCCAGCACTGCCGGGCGCAGGCCGTGGCGTTCGAACAACTCCATCAGCGTCTCGCGCCGACCCAGGGATTCCGCCGCAATCAGCACCCGACCATTAAATTCGGCGATGAATCTGCGCAACACAGCGAGCGGGTCTTTGGCGCGGGCATCCACCGGGATGCGCGTCGGCGTGCGGGTGGAGTAACTGACCGCGCCGGCACGATCAGCGTCATCGCCCAGGCCGCTGATCCGCACCAGGGTATGTCGCCTTAGCAGCGCGTTGAATTCCTCCGGCGGATAAAACACCTCCACCGGGGCCAGTAACGGGCGCTGCCTGTCGTGCCGACCCTGTTCGTAACGGGCGCCGGCGTCGCTCCAGAACAGGTCCACCGCCTCGCGCGCGCCGGACAACTGGACTATCGTGCTTTCCCCGCGCACATAATCAAACAGGCTTTCCGTGTGCTCATAGAACAACGGCAGGTAATACTCGACTCCTGCCGGGGCATTGCCCAGGCTCACCTCGCGATAGACGTCGACGTCGGACGGGTTGCCCTCAAAGCGGCTGCGCCAGCGATTACGGAAACAGGCGACGCCGGCCTCGGTCAGCGCCACTTCCCGCGCCGGCATGACTGCAATGCCCTGCACATGCTCACTGGAGCGCTGGGTCTCCGGGTCAAATACGCGGATGCTGTCCACGACCTCATCCAGCAGGTCAATCCGGTACGGTTGCAGCGACCCCATCGGGAACACATCCAGTAACGAACCACGCACGGCAATCTCCCCGTGCGCCGAGACCTGGGAGACAAAGGCGTAGCCGCTGTCCTGCATCCGCCGGCGAAACGCATCGCGCGCCAGAGTGTCTCCGACCCGGAGCTGGAAACTGTGTGCCCGGAGAAAGGCTCCGGGCATGAGCCGGTGCATGAGCGTCGCGACCGGGATCACCAGCACGCCGCGTTCCAGATCCGGCAGACGATGCAGTGTAACGAGACGTTCGGAGATGATGTCCTGGTACGGTGATACAGCGTCGTAGGGAAGCGTCTCCCAGGATGGGAACGACAATACCGGCAGCGCCGCCGCGCCGCCGAGATAGAAATTCAATTCATCGTTGAACTCCGCTGCTGCGGCGGGATCCGCCGCCAGCACGATGACCGGGTGCGGCAGCCGCAGTGCCGCCGTGGCAACCGCCAGCGCCACGCTGCTGCCATGCAATCCGTGCCAGTAGCCGCGTTCGCCGGGCCGGGCTGGAACTACCGGCGCGAGCGGACTCGCCCCGGCTTGCCCAGGGTCTGCTTCAGGGTGCGTCACGATGCGCCTGGATCAACCGCGGATCGGCTGCGACGACGCCAGATCCGACGCTATCGCAGTCAATGCCTGCAACGGGTCCTGCGCCTGGGTGATGGGCCGGCCGATGACCAGGTAACTGCTGCCGTCGCGCATGGCCTCCGCCGGGGTCGCGGTGCGACGCTGATCGTCCGCGGCCTGACCCGGGGCGCGGATCCCGGGGGTCACCAACAGAAAATCCGCGCCGAATTGCCGGCGCAACATGGCCACCTCGCGCGCGGAACACACCACGCCATCCAGGCCTTCGGCCGCGGCGAGTCCCGCCAGCTTCAGCACCTGATCCGCGAGCGAAACGCCGGTGACGCCGATCTGCACCAGATCCGGTTCGCTCATGCTGGTAAGCACGGTCACTGCAATCAGCCGCGGCCGCTGACCGTGTTCGGGAAGTGCGGCGCGCGCGGCCTGCAGCATGCGCCGGCCACCGGCAGCGTGGACATTGACCATCCAGACGCCAAGCTCGGCAGCGGCGGCGCAGGCTCCGGCCACCGTATTTGGAATATCGTGGAACTTGAGATCAAGAAATACGCCGAAGCCACGACTCTGGACCGCGCGCACCAGTTCCGGGCCGGCAGCCGTGAACAGCTCCTTCCCGATCTTGACCCGGCAGCGGGCCGGATCCAGACGGTCAACCAGCGCCAGCGCCTGGGCCGCGGTCGGGAAATCGCAGGCGACGATGATCCTGGGTTCAGTCAATCTCAACTCCGTGCACGGGCTTGACCGTGTTCCAGTGCTTGCAACTGGGGCATTGCCAGTGCAACAGCCGGGCGGAGAACCCGCAATGGGTGCAGCGATACACGGGGCGGTCCTGCTCCATCTGCGCCGCCGCGTCCCTGACCACGGCCAGATTACCGCGTACCGGGTCGCCAACCCTGCGCATGATGAGATCCAGCAGTCGATTTATGCCTGGGACTGATGGACGGGTGGAAAGCTCCGCCGCCAGGTAAGTCATTGCCGCCTCGTCACCGTTCCTGGCCGCCACCAGATCCGCACGCAGCAACTGCGCCTTGATACCGCCATGACGCTGGACGACACCGGACAGAAAATCCAGGAACGAGGCATCTGTACCCAGGGCGCGGTGACAGCGTTGCAATGGAATGATGGTCTCGGGCAAATAATCGGAATCCTGCTGCTCGACGCGCCGGTACACATCAATTGCCGCGCGCAGGTTACCGCCGCGCTCCTCCATGGCGGCTTCGATCAAGGTGGCGCGGACACATTTCGGATCAATCTCCAGTGCCGCCTGAACCCACTTGCGCGCATCGTCATCACCGCGCGCGCGCAGGGATTCCTCCGCCAGTTCGCAATGAAAATGCGCCAGCACGGGATCCAGTCCCGCGGCAGCCGTGGCCTGCAGGCGCCGGGCCGTGGCAATGGCGTTGTGCCAATCCCGCTCCTGTTGATAGATGTCGAGCAGATGATCCAGCGACTGGCGCATGTGCGAACCTGTATCCACCAGTTCCCGAAACAGTCCTTCCGCACGATCCAGCAGGCCCGAGCGCATGTAGTCCATGCCCAACTCCAGCATGGCCAGCAGCCGCTGCTCCCGTGTCAGCGATGAACGCGCGATTAGATTCTGGTGAATGCGAATGGCGCGATCCACCTCCCCGCGCCGACGAAACAGGTTGCCGAGTGCGAGATGGGTTTCCACTGTGTCGCCGTCCACCTCGGCCATGCGCACAAATACCTCGATGGCCTTGTCCGGCTGTTCATTGAGCAGATAATTCAGGCCGCGGAAATACTCCGGGGGAACACGGGAGGAACGCGATTCGGTTCGATTGCGCTGTGCGTGCCGGGCTGCCAGCCAGCCCGAGTACGCGGCGATGGGTAATAACAACCACAGCAGAGGCAGCCAGCCTGCCTCCTGCATCATCCGCCGCCCCCTGGCGCCGCTGGCGGCGCCGTTGGCGGTTTATCCCGGGGCTCGTGTACCAACAGTCGCCGCCGCAAGCGCGCAATCTGAATCCGGCCGCTCACCATGGCCGGCAGGCAGGCCAGCAAACCCAACACCGCGCCCACAGTCAGCGCCAGCAGGATCCAGACCGAGAATGGCAGTTCGAGGACACCAGAATAGAAATCCAGCGCCACCGGCTGATCATTGCGCAGATGAAAAGCGGTGCCCGCGAGGAGCACCAACAGGATGAACAGCAACTGGATTATTCGCGACATGCATTGAACCGCCCTGGAGGCGGCATTAGTTCGGTAAGCGCCTCAAAAAGTCACGGACCTGTCCGGCCGATGCGACCGCGGGTCAGTCGTCCAACGTCGACGGCGCCGGCGCGGGTGTATGAGCCCGCGCCTCGTCGACTCGCTCACGCAACTGCTTGCCGGGCTTGAAATGCGGGACGTACTTCGCCGGCAACGATACGGGCTCGCCGGACTTGGGATTGCGGCCTACGCGCGGCGGTCGGTAATGCAGCGAGAAGCTGCCAAAGCCGCGGATCTCAATTCGCTCCCCGGTGGACAGGGTTTGCGCCATGTATTCAAGGACGGTCTTTACCGCCAGTTCGACATCCTTGTAGGCGAGTTGAGCCTGCCGCCGCGCCAGGAACTCAATCAACTCCGACTTGGTCATGCTTGCGCTATCTTGAGGTTCCACGCTGCCCACCCTGTGCTTGCGGCGTCACACGGCAGGCCCCCCTGCCGTGTTCCTTTTGCGCCGGTGTTAACTGACCTCTGCACAAGCCCGTCCTGGACTTGTCAGAGAACCTCCGGGCCCTACCCTCCCGGAGGCGCTATCTTCAACCGTTGTCCAGGTGCTCCTTGAGAAGATCGCCCAGCTTGGCGCCGGTGCCGGTGTCCTGGCCGTAATCGCGCACTGCAGCGGACTCCTCCTCGGACTCCTTGGCCCGCACAGACACAGCGATGGTGCGCTTCTTGCGATCCACTGCGGTGATCTTTACCTCAATGTCCTCGCCTTCCTTGACCACGGTTTGTGCATCTTCAACACGCGCATCCAGGGACAACTCGGATACCTTCAACTGGCCTTCAACTCCTTCCGCCAGCAATACCACGGCGCCCTTCGGTTCGACCGAAATGATCCTGCCCTTGACGATTGCACCCTTGGGATGCTCCGCCACATAACTTGAAAATGGATCGCGCTCCAGCTGCTTGATACCGAGCGAGATGCGCTCGCGTTCCGCATCCACTGCCAGCACCACCGTCTCGATCTCCTCGCCCTTGGTGAAGCGGCGCAGCACCTGCTCGCCCTCCTCGGTCCAGGACACATCGGACAGATGCACCAGGCCGTCGATCCCGCCCTCAAGGCCGATGAAGATCCCGAAGTCGGTGATGGACTTGATGACACCTTTGACCCGGTCGCTCTTGTTGTGCATCGCCGCGAACTGTTCCCACGGATTCGGCTGGCACTGTTTCATGCCCAGGGAGATACGGCGGCGCTCGGCATCAATGTCCAGGATCACCACATCCGCTTCATCCCCCACATGCACAAGTTTGGAGGGATGGACGTTCTTGTTGGTCCAGTCCATTTCCGACACGTGCACCAGTCCTTCGACCCCTTCTTCCAGCTCGACAAAGCAACCATAGTCGGCAATGTTGGTGACCCGGCCGCGCAGACGTGCACCTTCCGGATAGCGGCGCGCCAGGTGATTCCACGGGTCATCGCCCATCTGCTTCAGACCCAGGGAGACGCGGTTGCGCTCGCGATCAAACTTGAGCACCTTGACCTCGATCTCGTCGCCAATCTTGACGATCTCGGATGGATCCTTGACACGTTTCCACGCCATGTCCGTGATGTGCAGCAGGCCGTCAATACCGCCCAGGTCCAGAAACGCACCGTAATCCGTCAGGTTCTTGACCACACCCTTGACCACGACGCCTTCGGTCAACTTCTGCAACAGTGCATCACGCTCGGCGGTGTTTTCGCGCTCCACCACGGCGCGCCGCGACACGACGACATTGTTACGGCGCCGGTCAATCTTGATGACCTTGAATTCCAGCGGCTTGCCTTCGAGATAAGTGGTGTCGCGTACCGGGCGCACATCCACCAGCGAACCCGGCAGGAAGGCACGCACGCCTTCCACGTCCACGGTAAATCCACCCTTGACGCGCTCGGTGATTATGCCGGTGACAGTCTCTGCAGCCTCGTGCGCCTTCTCGAGTTTCGTCCACGCCATCAGGCGCTTGGCCTTCTCGCGGGACAGGCGCGTTTCACCGCGACCGTCCTCAACTGCATCGAGGGCCACATCCACGATGTCGCCGATGACAACTTCCACCTGGCCACGATCGTTGTAGAACTGTTCGATGGGGATCATGGCTTCGGACTTGAGTCCGGCGCTGACAATGACTGCGTCGGCCCGAATATCCACCACGGTTCCCATCACTATGGAGCCAGGTCGCATCTTTACTTCGATCTGGCTCTGCTCAAACATCTCCGCGAAACTTTCACTCATACTCATGAAACCCTCTGAAAAACCCATCCCATTGATTGCATTCCCCCTCTCGGAGAATGAAATGCCCGGGTTACCACATCGGTTTGGTTGATAATCCGGCCATTGGTTTTCTGGCTTCGCCCGGGCGGCCGCCCAGCCGTGCGAATGCAACTATTGCCTCCGTTGAGGCATATCAAATGCGCCAAGCACTTGAAAAATAGCGAAAAACTTTCTGACTTATTGTCGCCTGTCCGCTGGCAAATGTATATTCAGTTCCGTCCAGTCATCCGTGCTGCGCCGCGCGCGGGTAACGCTGCCGCGCCAATTCCAGAATCTGAGCGAAAACGGTGTCTGCGTCACGATTACTGGTGTCCAGGATCTCGGCGTCATCTGCGGGCCGCATGGGTGACACCAACCTCCCCTGATCGCGCGCGTCCCGCTCAGTTATGTCCGCAAAAAGGCGTCGCAGGCTAACATCAATTCCTTTTTGTTTCAACTGTTTAAGTCTCCTTTGGGCCCGCACTTCCACGGAGGCGGTCAGGTAAATTTTGAGCCCGGCATCCGGGAAAACCACGCTGCCCATATCCCGCCCGTCGGCCACCAGACCGGGCGCCTTGCGGTAGGCCCGTTGTTGGGTCAACAGGCGGTCCCGCACCTCCTTGTGGGCGGCAACACGGGATGCTGCAGCGCCGCAATCCTCCGTGCGAATGTCCGCGCTGATATCGGTTCCATGGACCCAGGTGCGGATGGGATCCAACCCGCCATCGTCCCGGGTAAACCGGATTTGCAGGGTCGGAACCAGTTCCGCCACCAGACTGCCGTTGTCCAAATC
>Ga0156012_1019_pt6 | contig 16181 bp, 13 predicted proteins | sample RifCSPlowO2_02_FD_107666 | JGI IMG/M metagenome (GOLD analysis project Ga0156012, IMG submission 107666) | Gammaproteobacteria bacterium RIFCSPLOWO2_02_FULL_61_13
CAGGATCGGGTGTCCCGGCCGCCGCAGAGAATTCGTTTGGTGGATTCACCACGGCGATGATAGATTAAAAAGCAATGAGAGCACTTGCGGCGATATTACTGGTGGCGTGCGCGGCGCTGGCGCCCGTGTCATCGGCGGCAGGCGACGGTAATCCCGCCGATCTGCGTGACTCCGCGGACGACATCCTGCAACACACGCTGGATGAAGCCATCCGCAGCCTGGGTCTCGACCAGGCCGTGCAGCGCGGTGACCTGTGCGTGTCACTCGCCGACATCAGCGACCTGCAGCGGCCGCGCGTCGCGCAGGTCAACGGCGACGAGATGATGTATGCCGCGAGCCTGCCGAAGATCGGCATCCTGCTGACGGCGTTTGTCGAGATTCAGCATGACCGGCTGCAGAATACGCCGGAACTGCAGGAACTGATGATCCGGATGATCCGGAACTCATCCAACGAGGCGGCTACCCAGGTCATGAAGCGGGTCGGTGACCGTCGCGTCAACGAGATACTTGCCTCTCCGCAATTCCGTTTGTACGACCCGCTTGCGAACGGCGGTCTCTGGGTTGGAAAGGAATACGGGGCGAACCCCGCCTTCGAGCGCGATCCCTTGCACAATATTTCCCATGGCGCGACGGCCATGCAGGTGGCGCGCTTCTACTACCTCCTGGAAAGCGGAAAGCTGGTGAACCCGGAGCTGACGCGGCAGATGAAAGAGGTGCTTTCGAAGTCCGCGATCGAGCACAAGTTCGTCAAGGGCATGTCCGGGCGAAATGTCGCGCTGTACCGCAAGTCGGGCACCTGGCAGCACTGGCACGCGGACAGCATGCTGGTGGAGTCGGCGCGCCGGACGTACATCCTGGTGGCGCTGTCCGATGATTCGAGGGGCGGCGAATGGCTGGCCCGGCTCGCGCCGAAGATTGACGATCTGCTTGCGCCCCCCGCGCTCGCGGTGAACACCGTGGCACCTCCTCCCGGTGCCACCGGATCAAGTTCCATCCTGTCAGGCACAATCATGAAGGAGCCTGGGACAATTGCCTCGCAGCCGTACCTGCGTGGCGCTTTTCAATAAGGCGCTGGATCCGGGTCGCCAGCGTCTGGTGATCCACGGCCGAATTCTTTCGCAACACGTTGGACATCAACGCGACCATGTAATAGAAGCGCGGCGCGCCCGCGGGTGATTCGACGATGGCAACGGAATTCATGTAGTTCTTGACGTTGCCGTGGTACTGCAGGCAGACAAAATCCGGTTCCGGCGCGCATTCAAACAGCGAACCGCTCTTGAAGTAGACCGCGGCCTCGGGCAGCGCCGGGGACGACGCATAGCGGATCCGCCTCTCGGTGCTGTACAGCAGCCGCTTGATCTCCGTGGATGAAAACTCATCAACGATGCGCCCCTGCTCGAGGCGCAACAGGTACCTGAGCAGTTCCCGCGCCGAGGCGTAGCTGGACGTGCCGGCAACAAGGCGCTTTCCGGTGGCAGTGAAAAAGCTACCCTGCCGGAACCGCTCCGGATCCAGTCCACTCCGTGCCACGGGGTCGTGCAGGAAGCCGATGAGCGATCGCGTCAGTTCCGCTCCCGGTGTCTGCTGGAAGTACTGGCGCTCCACCTCGGGCCCGGCCGGGTAACCATTACCGAAATGCCTGAGCAGCAGGCCCTGCTTGATCAGCACGGAAGCTGCGGCATTGGCACTGGCGGAAAGCATCCAGTCCATGAATTCGAGCAGCGTGCCCGTGTCGGCGGGCTGCAAGGAGCGCCGGATGAGGCGCTGGGCCTGCCGGTCCCAGCGCCGCACCGTGTGATGATCGGACACGACGACGTCGCTGGCGACCACGCTGGTGTCCTTCAGCAATCGCCAGCGCGCCTGGGTATCCTCGGAGTACAGGTCGGCCAATTGCTGAAACCAGGCCATCGCCACGGCCAGCTTTCCCACGCTGCCCGGGTTATACAGTTCGGCCGCGCGGTGTTCGGCGTAAAGCGGCGCATCGCGATCCGACAGGTCGAGTACCGCGATCGAATAGCGATCGGCGTTCCCGCCGAGCAGCGCGACGACTTCCGCGGTGAAAACCGGATCGGGGGACGGCAGTTCAAGGTCGCGCCGGTCGAGAAGGCGGGGAACAACCTGTTCCATGCGCAACAACGCGCCGCGCGGCTGCTTGTCGCCGGGGTCGATGCCCTCCTGTACGCGCCGCGCGGATTCCAGCCGGCCGATCCCGGTGTGCTCGTAACCATCGAGCGGATAACCGGCCGTGCCCCGGCAGCCAACGATCGAGATCAGGAGGACAACGGGCCAGCACGCGCCGGCACGCCACCACATAGTGCGCTGAGTGGACGTGCTCATGCCGGTTCCGCGCAGGATTTCATTTCGGGATCCCCCCCAGGTCGACCGTTGCCTGGCGCATCTTCGCGGCATCCGGGTCGAGGGAGCGCAGATACTCGCTGCCTGCCGCGGCCGGATTTTCCAGGAACGGGCGGACCTGGAACAGGTGCAATTTGCCGACCGCAAAACCAAACTCCACATCGGCAGGCGTGGCCTGACCGGATGCGTCGACGATGGCGGGGAATTTTCTGCCGAGAGTTTCGCTGAATCTACGCAGGTCGTCGATTTCCTGATCGCGGAGCACGTATTCTGTGCCGCTCGCCGGCAGGGAAACAACGCCGCCCGAGGGATCGAGCCGGCGCCGGAACGGCGCGCTGGCCTGGGACATCAGGCGTACTTCGTCGCTGCGTAGGCTGATGCGCAACGATTCCGCCGCCTGGTTATCGACTGCGCCGCCGACGCCCTCGTTGATCGCCACGGATAACCAATCCCGATCGCCGGTGTCCAGATCCGCCGTGACCAGCACGCCGGATTTCTCCACGTCGGCCGCCTTGAGCAGCAGAATGGCCGGGTAGACGTGCTCGGGCTGCGTCATACGCGACTGGCGCCAGGCGAAGGCGCGGGCCGAGAAGGGCGATGCCCACACCTGCTGAATCGCCGTGCAGATATTTTCCAGACCGACGACGTTGGGCAGCGTCAGGTTGAGCCCAGCACCGGTGAAATCGGGGAGGTCCTCTACATTCGTATCGCTGCGCACGAACACGCCGTAGCTGCCGTCGGCGCCAAAGCGCTGCTCCAGCCGCTTCCGCAGCGCGTTTCGAAACTCCTCATCCAGGCGCGCGCCGGAGATCCACTCGTGAATGGCGTTGCGCAACTTCTCCGTTTCGGCCGCGTGCTGCTCGCCGCCGGCAGGCAATTTCCCGATGCGGCGGTAATTGCCGGCCATCCACTCGAACATCGGTGTGGTCCCGTCCGGGGACGGCCGTTCCAGCAACTGCCGGAAAATTCCAAACGGTATGGCGATACCCTCCGTCACTTCCGCGGGGAAATGCCGCTTGAGTTCGCCGAGGTGCGCCGCCTTCGGCCCGACGATCCGGCCCGAGTCCGCAGAGTGCAGGCGGGAGAGATCGACCAGCTCGCGGAATTTCAGGTCCAGCCGGGTCAGGTCAAGGTTGATGAACTGCGCCGCCGATTCCTTCTGCTTGCGCAGCACCGGCGCGATCGTTGCATTTTCCGCCATCAGCGCCACGGTTCCGCCCGGACTTACCGCGAGGACCGCGGGCTTGTCCACCTGCGGCATCAAGGCGTCGAGCAGCGATTCATCCACCGCCGCGTTGGGTATGCCGAGGCTGCGCGCAAGGATCTGTACGTGGGAGAGGGCATTGCCTTCGCCGGCGGTGATGATTCCCGCGACCGGGGTCAGTTCCGCCGTTGTCTCCGGCAGGAGATAAATGCCGTCGCTTCGAAATTGCTCCGCGCGCAGCTTGCGCCCGTCGCGCAGGATGCCCTGCGCGAGACCCGGATTCACGGCCCGCACCCCTGCGCCGATTTCCTTGCCGAACAGTTGTGTCCGCACGCCGGCCAGGCGGTTACCGTCCCGCACCAGGCTGTCCACAACCGTCGAATAGAGCAGCAGGGGACTGCCCCGCAGTTGATCCTGATTGAACATCAGCGCCAGCGGTTCAAGTTCAGCGAGTTTTTCCATGCCCGTTGCGAAATGGAAATTCAGATGCTGTGCCGCCCAGTCCGCGGCCAGTGACAGGTAGCGCAGTTCCCTCCGATACAGATCCAGGTCCGGGTTCCCGGCGCCCATGTGTCCAATCGATGCGTGCAGCGCGTCCAGCTGGCGACGCGACAGCAGCCCGACGCCGTAAAGCGCATCGGCCGTCTGGCCGAGCAGATCAAGGCGCTGCCGGCGGCTCATGCCCTCGACCTGCGCGCGGACACTGGTGGCGGCCGCAAAGTGCTCGGCCTCGATCACGAGGCTTACATCCAGCGCCTGTAGTCTTGCCTCCGGAGTACCTGCGATGGAAAGCACATCGCGGAGTTCCCGGAGGAATGCGGCGGATGCCGCGAAGCGCACAGCCGGCGTGCTTCCCGACACCAGGCCCGGCGCGAGTCCACGCAGGCGCTTGGTGAACTCGGCCGACGCCGGCAGTTTGGCCATCAAGTCGGCCAGGGCTGTCCCAGGATCGCTGTCATGCATGCGATCGATCTCCCCGGCGAGCAGTTTGAATTCTTCCGCCAACCGGGGATCGCTGACTTTCGCGGCATATGCGCGCACCAGTTCCGCATCGCCCTGCGTCGGCATCGAATGAATCTTGTTGCGCAAGGTCATAAATCCGGGGTCACGCTCGGACAGTGACAGCGCGAGCTGCCGGATCCGGTGCGCCGTCGGGGTTTCCTTGCCATGCGGCACCAGCTCGGCCACGGTGCGCGACGGGAGAAAGCGTCCAGTCAACCAGTCATTGGAGGCGGCCAGGGTCAGCAGCAGCCGGCGGGCGCCGTCCCATTCCCCTTCGGCCTGGAATGCACCGCGGTAGAAACGCGCACGCCGCAGGATCCACCCGTCATCGACGCGGATCAGGAACTGCTCCACCAGCATCTGCGCGAGGTCGTCGCGGATTGACGGCGACTCCAGCAGCGCGGCGCTATCGAGGTCGGCATAGAACGTTGCGATTCGGTAGCCCGCGCCGTGCAGCGCCACCGTCTGTTCCGACCATTCCGCGTGCTGGTTTCCGCCGCCGTGGTCCTTGCACGCGAAGGGTTCCGGCGGCAGCAAGGTGCCGTCTTTGCAGAACCAGCGTATGCGCGAAAACGGCCCACGTTCCGCCGCTTTCATTGAAGTAATCCAGGCGCGGTAGTCAGGATCGGCATCTGCTGTGGCCGGGGAGCACAGTCCCAGCGCAATGTGCAGCAGCACGGCAGCCAGCACGCGCGGGATGGAGGGTCTGCCGGGCAGATTCAGGATTGGCCCGTCGGCGAGTGCTGGAAAATTGGGGAAAATCACCTGATTCACACGCCCGGATTTGTGTCCGCAAACCCGATCATAGTGGAACTCATGGGAATATTATGGCGCTCCCTAGGGGACTCGAACCCCTGTTTTCGCCGTGAGAGGGCAACGTCCTGGGCCACTAGACGAAGGGAGCGAAGCGCCGAAAGGCGGGCCGCGATGATACCATAGGCCAAGACCGCGGCAGTGCCCCTCGTTCCCCATTCCCGGACGCCCATGTTTCCCGACCCAACCGACAAAATCAGCCACCTGAAACCCCGGCCCCAGATCATCCCGCGCAGCGATCATATTATTTCGCGCGAGGCCATCAGCGAGAACGCGCTCAAGGTGCTCTATCGCCTGAAGAACTCCGGCTACCAGTCCTTCCTGGTGGGCGGCAGTGTGCGCGACCTGTTGCTCGGGCGCGAGCCCAAGGATTTCGACGTTGCCACCAACGCGCATCCGGAACAGATCCGGGAGTTGTTCCGCAATTGCCATCTCATCGGCCGGCGCTTTCGACTCGCCCACGTCCGTTTCGGCAACGACATCATCGAGGTTTCCACATTCCGCACCGCGCATCATGTCAGCGATGTGGAGGGACGCATCGTGCGCGACAACGTCTACGGCACCATTGACGATGACGTCTGGCGGCGTGATTTCACCGCCAATGCCCTGTACTACAACATCGATGACTTTTCCGTGGTGGATTATGTCGGCGGCATGGCCGACATTCGCGCCGGGGTGATCCGGCTTATCGGCGATCCCGAGCTGCGTTACCGCGAGGATGCGGTGCGGCTGCTGCGCGCGGTCCGGTTCGCGGTCAAACTGGGTTTCAGGATTCACGCGGACAGCGAACGTCCCATCGCAAAACTGGCGCTATTGCTGGAGGAAATTCCGTCGGCGCGCCTGTTCGAGGAGGTGTTGAAGCTGTTTCTCGGCGGCTGTGCCGAACAGACCTTCGAAGCGCTGCGGCATCATGGGCTGTTTGGCGCGCTGTTCCCGGAAACGGAAATTGTGCTCGGACGCGAGGAAAGCGGTTTCCCCCAGACCCTGGTGATTCACGCATTGCGTGACACGGACCAGCGCCTGGCGGAATCGCGCCCGGTGACGCCGGGGTTCCTGCTGGCGGCATTGCTCTGGTCGCCCATGCGCGCGCAGGCGGCCGACCAGGTCGCCAGGGGATTGGCTGAGCCAGAGGCGCTGGAGCTGGCTGCGGATGCGGTGATTTCGCGCCAGATTGCGCGCACCGCCATTCCGCGCCGCTTCACCCAGATGGCGCGCGAGATTTGGGAGTTTCAGCCGCGCCTGCTGCGGTACATGGGTAAACGCCCGCAGCGCCTGCTGGCGCATCCACGCTTTCGCGCTGCCTATGATTTTCTGTTATTGCGCAACCGTGCCGGGGAACCCTTGCAGGAATTATGCGAATGGTGGACCGCGGCGCAGAAAGACATGCCAACGAACGTGGTGGATGCCGGCGCAGAGGATGACGATGGAGAACCACCCGGGACTGATGCCGATAGCGGGGAAACCCCGGCCCGGCCGCGCAGACGCCGTCGCCGAAGGTCCGGCCGCCGCGGCGGCAAGGCAAAGTGAGCATCGCCTTCATCGCCTTGGGCGCCAACCTGGGCGAACCCGCCACGACACTGCAGGGCGCCCTGCGGGAACTCGACCGAATACCAGACACCCGGGTGTTGCAGCACTCGCGCCTCTATCGGAGCCGGGCCGTGGGTCCCGGCAACCAGCCTGATTATGTAAATGCGGTGGCGCAGGTGGAGACCTCATTGCCTCCCCATGCATTGCTCGATGCGTTGCTCGGCATCGAGGCGTTGCATGGGCGTGTGCGTGACGGGCAGCGCTGGGGTCCGCGCACGCTGGATCTCGATCTCCTTATATATGCCGATCTCCAGATCAGCGATCCGAGGCTGACCCTGCCGCACCCGGAGATGACGCACCGGAACTTCGTGCTGGTGCCGCTGTTGGAGATTGACCCGGAACTCCTGATCCCGGGCCACGGACCGGCCCGGCAGGCGCTGCAAAGCGTGGGTTCCGAGGGGTTGGCGCTATGTCAGTGAATGAGGAAGAATGGCGGCACTTATGAGACTTCCCGTCACACTGCAACGGCTCCGCGCGCTCAAGTTCGCCGGCGAAAAGATCGCTGCGCTGACGGCATACGACGCCACCTTCGCGCGCCTGATGTCGGAGCAGGGGGTGGAAATCATCCTGGTCGGCGATTCCCTCGGCATGGTGTTGCAGGGCGCGCAAAATACACTGGCCGTGACCATGGACGACATGGTGTACCACTCGCGTCTGGTGGCCAAAGGCACGGCCGGCCCGCTCATCCTCAGTGACATGCCGTTCATGAGTTATGCCACGCCGGAGCAGGCGCTGGCCAATGCCGCGCGGATGATCGGGGAGGGCGGCGCGCACATGGTGAAACTGGAAGGCGGCAGTTGGCTGCTGGATACCGTGCGCAAGCTCACGGAGCGCGGCATCCCGGTGTGCGGGCATCTTGGATTGACGCCGCAGTGGGTGAACAAGTTCGGCGGGCATCGTGTGCAAGGCCGCGAACCGGACGCGGCGGAACGAATCTACACCGACGCGCACGCCCTCGCCGAGGCGGGCGCCGAGCTGCTGGTGCTGGAATGTGTGCCGTCGGCCCTGGCGCGCCGGATCACAACCTCAATATCCATGCCGGTCATCGGCATCGGCGCGGGCCCGGACTGCGACGGGCAGGTCCTGGTCCTGCATGATGTCATCGGGGTGTCTGCGCGCAAACTGCGCATGGCCAGAAATTTTCTCCAACAAGGTGGCAGTATTCAGGCCGCCCTGGCCGCCTATGTGGATGCCGTCAAGACGGGAAAATTCCCGGAAGCGGCGCACGGTTCCGATCAGTGATTGACCCGTCATGAACACTTTACTGTTGAGTGAATCCGAAGCAGGGGTGCGCATGCAGACCGTGCACGGCCTGCCCAATCTGCGTGAAATCATCCTGCACTGGCGCCGGCAGGGTCATAGCATTGCCTTTGTCCCCACCATGGGCAATCTGCACGGCGGTCACCTGTCGTTGCTGGCCCGCGCCCGGGAACTCGCCGATCGCACCGTGATGAGCATCTTCGTCAATCCGATCCAGTTCGGCAGGGGCGAAGACTATGAGCACTATCCCAGCACACTGGCCGAGGACAGCCGCAAGCTTTCCGCGAACGGGTTGGACCTGTTGTTTGCCCCGGACCTGGCGCAGCTTTATCCCGGCGGTTTCGACACGGACACGCGGGTAACGGTCCCGGAGTTGTCGGACATCCTGTGCGGCAAGTTCCGCCCGGGGCATTTTTCCGGCGTTGCCACCGTGGTGAGCAAGCTGCTTATTAATGTGCAACCCGACGTGGCGCTGTTCGGCGAAAAGGATTATCAGCAGGTATTGGTGATCAAGCGCATGGCCAAGGATCTGTGTTTTCCGGTGCGCATTCTCGGCATGCCCATCGTGCGCGAGGCCGACGGCCTGGCCATGAGTTCGCGCAATGCCTATTTGTCGGCGGAGGAACGCGCGCTGGCACCCGTCATTTACCGGACCCTGCAGCAATCCGCGCTCAAGCTGCGTCAATCCGGTGCGCAATTCGCACAGGTCGAGGCGGACGGCATGCGGACCCTGCAACAGGCCGGATTGCGGCCGGAATATTTCAGCATCCGCCGCGCCGAGGATCTGGGTGAACCCGGGCCCGGCGATCGGGATCTTTCGATACTGGTGGCCGCGTGGCTGGGCAAGGCGCGGTTGATTGACAATATCCGCGTCGAACTCCCGGCGGGTTAGGGCCCTGATCGGTAATTCGTTGGCAGCTCAACGGTTGCGTGTGTTGTCGCAGTTTGTCATCCCGACGGAGCGAAGCGACGAGGGATCCTGTAGTTCATTGCCCGTTTTAGAAGCAAGATTTCTCAGTCGCTACGCTCCTTCGAAATGACAATCGCAATGATGCCAGACGGACAACCTCCCACTGCCTGTGTCCTGATCATCGGCAATGAAATTCTTTCCGGCCGCACTCAGGATACCAATCTTGGTTATATCGGCCAGCGTTGTGACGCCCTGGGCATACGGCTTACTGAAGCGCGGGTCATCTCCGACGATGAGACCGCCATCATTACCCATTTAAACGAATGCCGCGCCCGCTTTACCTATGTATTCACCACCGGCGGCATCGGCCCCACCCATGACGACATCACCTCGGCCACGGTGGCAAAGGCATTCGGCGTGGCGCTGTGCCGCAATGCCGATGCCGTGGCGGCACTGGAACGGTATTACGAACCCGGCATGCTGAACGAGGCACGGCTGCGCATGGCGAACGTTCCCGCCGGGGCACGGCTGATCGACAATCCGGTCAGCGGCGCGCCGGGTTTTCAGTTGCAGAATGTCTTCGTATTGCCGGGCGTCCCGCTCATCATGCAGGCCATGTTCGAGGGCATCGTGGATCGTCTCGCGGGTGGTCCCGAGATCCTGACTGCGAGCGTGACCACCGACGTACTGGAGGGTGCGATGGCGAAGGAGCTCGGGGTTATCCAGGATCAATTTCCCGACGTCAGTATCGGCAGCTACCCCTGGTTCCGCCACGGCGCCCTGGGTGTGAACCTGGTGCTGCGCGGGACGGCGGCCGGTCGCATCACAACGGCCCGTGGCGCCATCGAAAACATGATTGCCCGTCTCGGCGGCCACGTGCTCCGGGTCGCGGAGCGCAACGGGGAATAATCCCAATAATTTCATAGTGTTATACAAGTAATTGTTTTTACGCCTGGGTGTTTTCCAGTCCGGGTTCGATGCTTACCTTATTTTTCATGGATGCACTAAGCTGTACCGGGGATTCACAACGAGGGGAGGCGGCCATGTTCGAGGCAGTGGAATTACACAAGAAAATTCCGAAAGAGGAATTCGAAAAGGCGGTTCAGGAACTGCGCAGCGAACTGTTGAAGGCTCAGTACGCCCTCAAGGACACGAAGAGTTCCGTCATCGTCATCATTTCGGGCGTCGAGGGCGCCAACAAGAGCGAGGTGGTGAACCGCCTCAACGAGTGGCTCGATTCGCGCTGGATCCGCAACTACGCCTATTGGGACGAGTCCGACGAGGAGCGCCTGCGTCCGTACCAGTGGCGTTTCTGGCGCAACATGCCGCCACGCGGATCCATGGCCATCATGTTTGGTTCCTGGTACACGCGCCCGGTGGTGGAGCGCGCCCTGGGCACGATTGATGATGCCGCGCTCGACGCGGAGATGATGCATATCGAGCAGCTGGAGCGCATGCTCACCGACGATGGCCACGTCATCGTCAAGTTCTGGTTCCACCTCTCCAAGGAAATGGAGAAGAAGCGGCTCAAGGGCAAGGCCAAGAACCGCCTGACCAAGCTGGCAAAGAAATTCCTCAAGAGTTATGACGACTTCGCGGACGCCTCCTCCCGCGCCATTCGCCTCACCGACACCGGCAATTCGCCGTGGCACCTGATCGATGCCGAGGACAAGCGCTACGCCCATCTGAAGGCGGGTCGCGTACTGTTGCAGTCGCTCCAGAACAAGCTGGAAGAGGCCAAGGCCGGCAAGCCGCCGGCGATCACGAAGGTGAAGCTGCCGGGGCTGACGCAGAAGACGGTTCTCGACAGTGTCGACCTGGAGAAGACGCTAAGCGATGAGCAGTACAAGAAGCAGCTGGAAAAGTACCAGGTACGGATGAGTGAGCTGTGCTGGAAGGCGCGCGAGGCGCGCCGTTCCGTGGTCGCGATGTTTGAAGGCTGGGATGCCGCCGGCAAGGGCGGCGCCATCCGGCGCGTGACCGGCGCCCTGGATGCGCGCCTGTACAGCGTGATCTCCGTGGCTGCGCCCACCGACGAAGAAAAGGCGCGCCATTATCTATGGCGTTTCTGGCGCCATCTGCCACGCGACGGTTACGTCACGGTCTATGATCGGTCCTGGTATGGGCGTGTGCTGGTTGAGCGTGTGGAAGGCTTCTGCCGACCCGAGGAGTGGATGCGCGCCTACCAGGAGATCAACGATTTCGAAGAGCATCTGCACCGGCATGGCACCATCCTGACCAAGTTCTGGGTGCACCTCTCCTCGGAAGAACAGTTGCGCCGCTTCAAGGAACGCGAGCAGATCGCATGGAAGCAGCACAAGATCACGGAAGAGGACTGGCGTAACCGCGAGAAGTGGGGGCCGTACGTTGCCGCTATCGATGAAATGGTGGCGCGTACGAGTACGTCTTTCGCGCCGTGGACACTGGTGCCGGGCAATGACAAGAAGGTGGCCCGCGTCACTATCGTCAAGACGCTCTGCAACCGGATCGAGAAGGCGCTGAAATCCTGAACCGGGAGGACACACGGCTGTGTCCTTCGAAATTCCCGTCCAGATAGAATGCCAGCCGGACTACACCACGTGTGGCCCACGAGCCTGCACGTAGCACCAGCAGACGTCGCCGGTCATGCCTCGTGCTCAGTTGCGAGCATGGCGGCAACCGCATTCCGGTTGAATACGCCCACCTGTTCCGTGGCGCCGCCGGTGTCGTGGCGTCACACCGGGGCTGGGATCCGGGGGCGCTGGATCTCGCCCGCTATCTTGGCCGTCACTTTCATGTCCCCGTGGCGGAGGAAACATTGTGCCGCCTGCTGGTGGAACCGAACCGGCACCAACCAATCCGCGCATCTGGTCGAAGTATTCCGCCGGGCTTGCCCCCGCGGAGAAGCAGCGGGTGCTGGATCGCTACTGGTGGCCCCATCGCCGGAAGGTCGAATCGCGGGTCAGGCAGCAAGTGGCACGCGGCAGCGGCGTTTTCCACGTGGCCGTGCACAGCTTCGTGCCGGTGCTCGGCGGTGAGCGCCGAAACGCCGAAATTTGCTTTCTGTACGACCCCACCCGTCCCGCCGAGAAGGCCATGTGCCTGCGCTGGGTTGCGATCCTGCGGGAAATGGACCCCGAGGTACGCGTGCGGCGCAATTACCCCTACCGCGGCATCGCCGACGGCCTGCCCACGTGGCTGAGGCGTCGTTACCCGAACGGCAAATACGGGGGCGCGGAACTGGAGATCAACCAGTCCGTGCTGACCGGCAGGACGCGATCGCGAACCTCGCGGTTGATCGCGCAGAGCCTGGATGCCCTGCTCGCCGGATCTGAGCGAACCGTATAGGAAGCTTTCCTAAAGGGTGATCTCGCCCTCGTAGATACATCCGCCCGGCAACAGCACCTGCCTGCCGCTGCGATTCGTGATGCGTACCACGCCCTGAAGGACAATATCGGGGCCGAAGCGCACGTCGCCGCTGACATGCAGGCGCTTGCATTCGCGCAGTGACGGCGTCGCCGCCATGAAGCGTTGTTCGAAGTCCGGCAGCCGGCCGTAAAAGCGCGCATCCAAGTCCACGACCATGTGGTGCCTCACGGCGGGATCCGGGGCGAGTTGACCTTGCGCGGATACCTGGTACCGATCCGACCGTACCAGCAGCAGATCCGCCGTGGTTTTCACCGGCGCGAACCGATGCCGCGGCACACGCAGCGCCGAGGCGCGCGGGAAGATGGAGATGGCCGCGCCCATGGCGGATTCAAGTTGATACACCGGAGGCGATTCCGGGTCGGTGGGATCCACGGTTTTCGCATTGCGGATCAGCGGCAGGGCCGGCACCCCGGCCGCAAGCACCTTGCTGAGTTCCAGCAAATCGATCCACAGATTGTTGGTATTGAAAAAGCGATGCCGGCCGATGTCCTCGAACGTCTCGCGTTCCGCCTCCGGGCATTGCGCCGACTCGCGCAGGATGAATTCTCCGCCGCGGGTCAGCGCCAGGTGCCCGCCCTTGCGGTCAGCGGGAGTGCGGTCGGCGACTTCCATCAGGAAGCCGAGTCCGCGCTCGACAAAGTGCCCGAGGATGCGCGCGTCCAGCACCGCACCGAGATTGTCGGCATTGGACACGAACAGGTAGCGCATGCCGGCCTGCAACAGGTCCTGCAGTGTGCCGCTGGAGTGCAGCGCTGCGTAGAGGTCGCCGTGTCCGGGTGGGTACCACTCGTGATCCGGATCCTGCGGCCAGCGCGCCGGGGCGAGGTCATGCTGGCTCACCTTCGGTGCCATGTGCTGGACAAACTCCTGCACGACCAGTCCAGGTTCCTCGCGCCGGATATGTTCCAGCGCCGCGAGCGAATCGGCACGGGTGCGATCGCTGTTCATCAACACCAGCGGTGCGCCGGCGTGGGCGGCATGCCGCGCCAGGATGCGCAGAAAACTCTGCCCGGGTTTGACCTCGATAAGCGACTTGGCGCGATCCAGGCCCATGCTGGTGCCGAGACCGCCATTCAGTTTCAGGAACACCGTGGCGGAGAGCGCCGTGCGGCCGACCTCGGCCAGCGCCGGGTCCAGGGATTCGGCATCCGGCAGGGAATCCACGGGGCGGATTTCCGTTTCCGGGATCAGCCCCGTGGCGCCACCGGCAAGTTCCCGGTAATGGCGCCGGAACGATTCGATGGCGAGATCGGGCAGACCGCGTGCGGCCATGCGCTCGGCGAAGGGGGCGAAGCGGGAATCGTGCTCGGACATAAATGATTAGACAGCCAAAAATCCGCCGGCGTGCCCGCGAACGAGGCGCGTTCTCACTCCGGCATCAGCATTTTTGCGAAATAGGCGTATTCCAACGCGGTGCGGTATGCGAGCTGGTCCTGGTTGGCCGTGCCGCCGTGCCCGCCCTCGATATTCTCGTAATAGTAATAGGGATAGCCGAGCGCCGCGAGAGCCGCAATCGCCTTGCGCGCGTGACCGGGATGCACACGGTCGTCCTTCGTGGACGTGTAGCAGAAAATGCGCGGATAGGGTTGTCCGGCTTTCAGGTTCTGGTACGGTGAATAACGCGAGATGAACGCCCAGTCTTCGGGTTTGTCCGGATCCCCGTATTCCCCCATCCAAGAGGCCCCGGCCAGCAGCTTGTTGTAGCGCTTCATGTCGAACAGCGGCACGCCGATGTCCAGCGCGGCGTAGAGTTCCGGCCGCTGGGTCAACAACGCGCCCATGAGCAGGCCGCCATTGGAGCGGCCGAAGGCCCCCAGCTTTTTCGACGTCGTCAGCCCGGTGCGGATCAGATCCTCGGAGATGGCGATGAAATCGTCGAATGCCCGCTGGCGCTTTTCCCGCAGCGCGGCTTCATGCCAGCGCGGACCGTATTCCGAACCGCCGCGGATGTTGGACAGGACCAGCACACCGCCGCGGGACACCCACAATTTGCCGGCCAGCGCGCCATGCTGCGGGCGGCCCGGATCTTCGTAATACAGCGGCAGCGTCGCCGCTAGGAACCCGCCGTAACCGTACTGTACTGCCGGCGCGTTACCGGCTGCGAGCACAGCTTTTTTGCCCATGACGAAATAGGGCACGCGCGTGCCATCCCCTGATTTGGCAAAGCGCTGTTCTACCACCACCTCTTTGGCATCGTAGAACGCCGGTGTCGCCGCCACTTTCTCCGGCGCGCTACTTGCAGGCACGTAATACAGTGTCTCCGGCAAGGTCAGGCTCTCGAAGGACAACAAGGCGTCGTCGGTGCCGCCACCGGCGGAAACGACGGAAACCGTGCCGTTGGCAGGCAGCGGAATGGGTGTCTTTATCCATCTGCCCCGAGGGTCCCGCGCGAGACGCGCCGCCTTGCCGGCCACGTCCTCGAGGTAGGCAATAACCAGCGTGGTCTCGCCGACGCCCACTTCCTCGATGGACTGATTCAGCGCCGCTTCCATCACGAGTTCGGCGGTCTGCGTGGCGAGGTCGAATGCAATCACCGCGCCCTGCGGGAATTCCCGGTCCCCAAATTTCCAATTCTCGCGCAGCAAGACAATGGCGCGACCCTCGAGCACACCTTCGCCATCGGAATTGCGCGGCAATGGCAGCAGCACAAGTTGGCCTTCGTCATTCCGGTAGGTGTAAATGCGCTCGAAGAACGACGGCAGCCTCAGGCCGAACACGTGCGCCTTGCCGGGTTCCTGCTCCACGAACACGCTGACGCCGACATCGGCGGCCTCACCTTCGAGTACCACGGGCGCGTTCTTGAATTCCGCGCGGCGTTGCCAACGCACCACGGTGCGCGCATAACCCGAGGTCGTCAGTGTGCCTTCGCCGCGATCGGTGGCCACCATGAGCGTGTCCTTGTCCTCCCAGGACACGTTCGACTTTGCCTCCGGCACGTGGAAGCCGTTGTCCACAAAGCGCTTTGCGGTCGTGTCGAATTCGCGCCACACACCGGCATCCTTGCCGCCCCGGGACAACTCGACCATGCAGTGAACGTACGCGGGTGCAAGACATTCAATATCGCCGTGGATCCAGTTCTCGTTCTCGTCGCGGGCCAGCCGGTCGAAATCCAGCAATGTCTCCCAGCGCGGCGTTCCGGCGCGGTAGCTCGCCACGTCGGCGCGGCGCCAGATACCGCGCACGGCGGTTTCGTCCTGCCAGAAGTTATACACATGGCCGGCGTGGATCTCGCCGTAGGCGATGCGCTTCTTTGACGTCAGGATCGCCCTTGCCTCCGCGTGCATGGGGGCAAAGCGCGGATCGGCCTCCAGTTCGGCCTGCGAGCGCGCATTCTGGTCGCGCACCCAGTCGAGCGCTTTTTCTCCCTCGATGTCTTCGAGCCACAGGTGCGGGTCAATCGTGTCGTCGCCGGCAAGGGTTGCAGAGGCAGAGAGAAACAGCACCAGGAGCATTGATTTCATTGTGGATCCTTCGATCAATTGGTTGGTGCTGAAATTCGCGTCATTGCCGATCCCATTCCTTCTTGCCCGCATCCTTGCCCGCCACTGAATAGAGTACCTGCGCGTTGCGCGTCTTCTGGAAATCCTCCAGCGACTGCCCGCGCATGGCGGCATAGATATGCAGGTTGCTCGTGCCGATCAC
>Ga0156012_1019_pt3 | contig 16071 bp, 16 predicted proteins | sample RifCSPlowO2_02_FD_107666 | JGI IMG/M metagenome (GOLD analysis project Ga0156012, IMG submission 107666) | Gammaproteobacteria bacterium RIFCSPLOWO2_02_FULL_61_13
ATGGTGAAATGATCCACCCCGGGACGCACGTAAAGACTGCCCGGCAGTCCGGCGCTGCGCCACGCGCGCTGGTATTCCCGGGACTGGCGTATGAACTCCTGCGGTTCTCGCTTCCCGACGTGCACTTGCAACGGCGGCGCCCGGCGCGGGATATTGTGGATTGGGCTTTGGCGCCGGATCAGGTCCGCGTCCAGTTGCAGCGTCGGCTGTAGAAAGGAATGGCGCAACGGCTCAAGGTCATAGACGCCGCTGATGGCGAAACCGCCCTTGATTACGTCCCCGGGCAGCCCGTATTCCCCACGCCAGTCAGTGCTGAGCAGCATCGCGGTCTGCTGCGCACCGGCGGAATGGCCCATGACCCATATGTTGCCCGGATCGCCGTTGAAGCGCCGGCCGTGCACCCGCAACCAGGCAACAACGGCACGATTTTGGCGTGTGATCTCGTGGATGGTCACCTGTGGGCACAGGGAATAATTGCTGAGTGCGACCGTGACGCCATGGGGCACGAGGCCGGAGGCCACGAAGGCGAATTCCCGCTGTGAAAATGCACGCCAATACCCGCCATGGATGAAAAGCAGTATGGGAGCCCCGGGTTGCGCGGCAGGAAATACGTCGAGCTTTTCGTCCAGGGTGGGACCGTAGCTGAGGTCCAGCTTGCACCGCAGCGATTTGCGCGCCGTATTGCTCATGGCCACGTAGCCGTCGAAGACCGCCTGGGGATCGGCAAGCAGCGCGCCCAGATCGTACTGGGCATCGATTTCCGCCTGCGATTGAAATTTTCGATAGAGATACACGGGTGGCTCCAGTGCTGATTGATTGCGGTGAAGTCCGGTGGGCAGGGCATTCGCTCCGGCCCCGTTACGTTACTTTCCGGCGGCCTCGTTCAATCGCGCCAGCACGAATGCATAGAGATCGTGCTCAAGCTTGCAGCCATGTTCGCGGAAGTATCCCGGTAATGAGGCCACGGCCACAGGCTCGCGTCCGGTCAGGATGGGTGTGCCCTTGAAGGTGAACCTGCCGCTTTGCGATCCGTCATCGACCCCATGCTGGACCACTCCGTGGTCGCGGGACCAGGTGAAAGCCTTTTCCTCCGGTCCTTTGTCGTAGCACAATTGGAACTGCACCACCTGTTCCGCATTGTCATACCAGACGTAGAGATCCGAGTCACGGTCCGTGAAGCAGCGCCGGCAGGGTTCGCCGGGCGGTTGTTGGGCGTTCAGGGTTTCCTTGAGCATAACGTCAGGGGCCGCGTGTTGTGCCAGGGGAAATCATAGCGGATATTGTCCGTATTGGGTTCATGGCGGAAACGTCATGCCGGTGAAGACCGGCATCCAGTAAATTAATACTGGACCCAGGCTTTCGCCGGGGTGACGGCGCCAGAATGACAATCCCGTTTGAGCATTGTCCTATTCAGACCTTCCTTAGAAGAACAATTCCTTCAGTTTCCCGCCCGGATCGGGGGCACGCATGCATGCCTCCCCGACGAGGAATGCATGTACATGGTGACTGCGCATGCGCTCCACGTCTGCACGGGTGTGAATACCGCTTTCGGTCACCACGAGCCGGTCCTTGGGAATATCCACCAGCAGGCCGAGTGTCGTTTCCAGCCGCGTTTCGAAGCTGCGCAGGTCGCGGTTGTTGATGCCGATCAGCGGCGTGCGCAGCACCAGCGCGCGCTCCAGTTCCTCGCGATCGTGGACCTCCAACAGGATGTCCAACCCCGCCTCGTCCGCTGCGTCCCGGCATTCGCGCAGCACGCTGTCAGTGAGCGCGGCGATAATCAGCAGGATGCAGTCGGCGCCCAGGGCGCGGGATTCAAACACCTGCCACGGATCGATGATGAAATCCTTGCGCAACACCGGCAACCCGGATTCCTTCCTGGCCACCTGCAGGTACTCGTCGCACCCCTGGAAGAAATCCACATCCGTGAGCACGGACAGGCATGTGGCCCCGCCGTCGCGGTAGGCGCGGGCGATGGCCGCGCAGTCGAATCCTGGCCGGATCACGCCCTGGCTGGGTGACGCCTTTTTTATCTCCGCGATGACGGCGGCACGGCCTTGATGAATGGCCAGCTCCAACGCCGGGTGAAATCCCGCGCAAGTTGGGGTATCCGCGGCACGCCGTCGGATCGCCGCCATTGGCGTGGCTGTCTTGCGCCCGGCCACTTCCATGGCCTTGCGTGCCAGGATGCGCCCCAGAATATCCGCCGGTCCGGACATCAGTGTGCTGCGACGCCAAACGTCCGCGTCAGCGCCACCAGTTGATCCAGCTTGGCGCGCGCGCCGCCGCCTTTTAGTGCTTCCCGGGCCCGGTCGATGCCGCTGGCGTGGTCCTGCGCCAGTCCTGCCACATAAATGGCGGCACCGGCATTCAACAGCACCGTGTCCCGGGCGGGCCCGGGCGTGTCGTCGAGCACGGCGCGCAGGATTTTGAGACTGTCTTTGGCATTCTGGACCTTTATATCGTCCTGGTTTGCGCGCGTGAATCCGAATTGTTCCGGCGTGATCTCGTGCACTTGCACGTTGCCGTCGCGCAATTCCGCCACCCGGGTCGGGGCGCACAGGCTGATCTCGTCCAGACCGTCCGCGGAATGCACGACCATGACGTGGCGGCTGCCGAGTTTTTTCATCACCTCAGCCACGGGCTCAACCCAGGCATCGCTGAACACACCGATCACCTGGTTGGGCACGGAGGCGGGGTTGGTCAACGGCCCGAGCAGATTAAACAGGGTGCGCACGCCCAGTTCGCGGCGCGGAGCGGCGGCATGGCGTGTGGCGCCGTGGTGCGCCGGTGCGAACATGAAGCCGATGCCCACCTCATTGATGCAACGCGCCACCTGGTCGGGCGTCAGATTTATGTATGCGCCCGCCGCTTCCAGCACGTCCGCGCTGCCGCTGCGGCTGGAGACCGAGCGATTGTTATGTTTTGCGACACGGCCGCCGGCCGCTGCAATAACAAAGGCTGCCGTGGTGGAGATGTTGAATGTGTGGCTGCCATCGCCGCCGGTGCCGACGATGTCCACCAGGTTGGCGTGGCTGACCTGCACATGCCTGGCAAATTCACGCATGACGCGGGCCGCCGTGGCGATCTCGGCCACGGTCTCGCCCTTCATGCGCAATGCCACCAAAAATGCGCCGATCTGCGCCGGCGTCGCGTCGCCCCCCATGATGGTGCGCATGGCCGCATCCATCTCGTCCTCGTCAAGATGCTGGCCCGCAATGATCTTGGTCAGGGCGCGCTGCATGGTCAGCTCGCGCCCATGGTCAGAAAATTCTGCAGCAATTCATGGCCGTAGGCGGTGAGTATGGACTCGGGATGAAATTGCACACCATGAATGGAAAATTCCCGATGCCGTAGTCCCATGATCTCGTCGCGTTCCCCTTTTTCATCGACAGTCCAGGCAGTCTCCTCCAGGCATGCGGGCAGCGACGCCCGTTCCACGACCAATGAGTGATAGCGTGTGGCGATGAAGGGATTGGCCAGACCGCGGAACACGCCGTCATTGAGATGGTGAATCTCGGAAGTCTTGCCGTGCATGATGCGGCGCGCATGCACCACACGGCCGCCGAATACCTGGCCGATGCTCTGATGCCCCAGGCAGACGCCGAGGATCGGGAACTTCCCCTGGAAGTGCTCGATGGCCGCCATGGAGATGCCGGCTTCGTTGGGCGTGCAGGGTCCGGGTGAAATAACAATGTTGTCCGGGGCCAGTTGCTCGATATCCGCCACGGTTATCTGGTCATTGCGCTGGACATGCACGTCCTGCCCCAACTCGCCCAGGTACTGGACCAGGTTGTAGGTGAACGAATCGTAGTTGTCGATCATCAACAGCATGGAAATCCTGACTTATTGTTTTATCTTTATTTCATAGTGCGTTGCAAAGATTTTTTCCGCACTCTCAACCGCGTTCCTTGTGGTCAGCGGCCTATTTTGAGAATCGCCGATACGCTCGGCGCAACGATGGGGGCTATGCGCTTGGCTGACGCCAGCGCCACGGCAGGGCAGGGAGGGATACAAACAGAGTCATGGCGGCGATTATTCCGTCAATTGTCCCCGCTGGCAAGTCAGGCGGCTGCCTGCAGTTCACTCAGTCGCGACCTGCCTCGATGATCTTGTCCGCAAGGCCGGCCGGATTGGAGAAAATTGTCTCGTGACTCCCGGGCATCTGCACCAGGCGGAACAGGCCGAGTCGGCTGGACATCCTCGGGTGCCACCCCCATTCGCCATGAGGGAGGGCAATATCCTCCGTGCAGTTCAAAAAGCTGCAGCAGACCTTCCCTGAATGGATGATTTCATAAAATCTTTTCAGGTCCAGTTGTTCGTTGAACTGGTAGGGCTCGGGCGAAAGCAGATCGTAGGTCGACTTGGCCAGGTCCAGGTCGCCATCGTTGATGAAGGCCTCGCGCCAGATGGGGAAGGGCATCATGACAGTATTATCGGAAGAGTCCTCCGCCATCTGGTCGAATAGCGCGCGGAAGTGGGGCGGTACATTGTCGTTCATGCACTCCCCATCGTTGAGCACGAAGGCATTCCAGAACACCAGCCGTTTGATGCGCTCCGGGATCTGTTCGACGACTTTCGAGATAATGGAGCCTCCGTAGCTGTGTCCCACCAGGACAATTCCGGTGAGGTCCCTGCCGACGATGAAATCCACAATCGAGCGGACGCTTTCCGCATGGTTCACCGCCTTGTTCACGCCCTTGCCATGGCCGGCCACGGTTGGCCCGAACGCACGGTGGCCCTTGCTCTCAAGCCGCTGGATTACCGGCGCCCAGGCTGAGCCGTCGTGCCATGACCCGTGGACCAGAACAAATGTGTACATCGGATTGAACTCCTGAATGAGGGATTTGCGCTAATCCTGCGCAAAAGCAATTCTATCCTTAACGGGGCAATGGCTGCTGCATCCGGATTCCTGCACGCTTGCCCCGAGCTTGACCTGCGGGAGAATTTGCAGAATATGGAACGCCAATGAGTCTCGTCAGGCGCCCGAGCGCACTTCCGGTATCCAGCGTTCCAGGCATGACGTCGATTCCCCGCGCCTTGAATCGGGAGTCGCTCAGTAACGGCGCCCGGGCATTGGCGCGCCGGGATGCGGACCTTGCGCAAATTTTGCGGCGGCTCGGCGAACCCCCGGTTTGGGGAAGACGCCCGGGATTCGCGACGCTCATCCGCATCATCCTGGAGCAGCAGGTGTCGTTGTCAGCCGCGCGCACCCTGTACCGGCGGTTGCAGTCCCATTTGGGTGAAGTGACGCCGCGTGCAATCCACGGATTGGAGTTGACCGGCTTGCGACAACTGGGTCTGACGCGGCAAAAATACGGCTATTGCCATGGGCTTGCCGCACGGATGCTGGCCGGCACGCTGGACCTGGGCGCGGTGGCCCGCGCCCCCGACGATTCGGGTCGCGCGATGCTGCTGGCGGTGCCGGGGCTCGGACCATGGAGTGTTGATATCTATTACCTGATGGCACTGCGGCGGCCCGACGTGTGGCCAAATGGGGACCTGGCACTGGCGGTGGCGCTGCGCGAGGTCAAGCGCCTGCGTACCCTGCCATCGCCCAGGCAGCAGCAGTTCTTTGCCGAGACGTGGGCGCCCTGGCGCTCGGTCGCGGCGCGGATCCTGTGGGCACATTACCTCTCGGTCCGTGCCCGGACTTCGTGAAAGTGTGCGCTGGCGCACAGTCTGGGTGAACAAACAGGCTACACTCAGGTCAATCAACATTATGATTAACCGCCCGCTCCGCAGGCGCGTAATCGACCACAGGAGACATTTTATGCAGCGATTCAAATTACACCGCAGTCATGTCCTGGCCCTTATATGTACCGGCTTGCTGGCCGGAGGCCCGGCGCTGGCCGAGAAACCCGACCATGCCGGTGGCGGCAAGGACAAGAAGCACGAACAGAGTGAGCGGCACGATGGGGGCAACGGCGGCCAGAAGGACCGTGACGAGGACCAGCACGGAGGTCATGTCGGCGGCCAGGACAGCCATGCCGGCGGTGATCACCACGATGGTGGCGGGCTGGGAGTGACGATTCATTTTGGGGATGGACAGCGGGAGTCCGTGCGTAATTATTATTCGGAGCAGGTTCATTCCGGGCATTGCCCGCCGGGACTGGCCAAGAAGAACAACGGCTGCATGCCGCCGGGTCAGGCCAGGAAATGGTCGCGGGGCCAGCCGTTGCCGCCTGACGTGATCTTTTATGATCTGCCGCCGGAGATTGTGATCCACTTGGGCACGCCGCCGCCGTTACACCGGTTCGTCCGCGTGGCAAATGACATCCTGCTGATCGCAGTCGGCACGGGCATGGTCATTGACGCCATCGAGGACCTGGGCAACCTTTAGCCGCTACCGTTTCCTCACCGGCACAGGCTGCCTTCTGCCAGTGCCACTGCGCGAAACATGGCACGGGCCTTGTTCATGGTCTCTTCCCATTCGCGCCCCGGATCGGAGTCGGCGACGATGCCGGCCCCCGCCTGTATATGCAGGGTGCCGTCCTTGATCACAGCAGTACGGATGGCAATGGCGGTGTCCATGTTGCCGGCCCAGGAAAGATATCCCACGGCGCCGGAGTAGATACCGCGGCGCACCGGTTCCAGTTCCTCGATGATCTCCATGGCGCGCACCTTGGGAGCGCCGGAGACTGTGCCCGCCGGAAACGTGGCGCGCAGCACATCCAGTGCGCCGGCGCCGGGACGCAGTCTGCCGGTCACGTTGGAGACGATGTGCATCACATGGGAATAGCGCTCGATGACCATGCGCTCGGTGACCTGCACGGATCCGGTCGCGGCCACGCGGCCCACATCATTTCGGCCCAGATCAATCAGCATCAGGTGTTCCGCGTTCTCCTTCGAATCGGCGAGGAGTTCCCGGGCGAGCCGCTCATCCTCGGCCTCATCCCGGCCCCGGCGTCGTGTGCCGGCAATGGGGCGCACGGTGACAACGCCATCCTCCAGTCGCGCCAGGACCTCGGGGGAGGCGCCGACCACCTGGAAGTCGCCGAAATTGAGGAAGTACATGTACGGTGACGGATTCGTGCTGCGCAATGCGCGATAGATGTTGAGGGGCGGACCCTGCATCGGTACCGACAGACGTTGAGACAACACCACTTGCATCACGTCGCCGGCGACGATGTATTGTTGAATGCGTCGTACACCCGCTTCGAATTCCGGCTGCGGAAAGCAGCCCGTGAAGTCGCTTTCGGCAACCGGCCTTGGCGTCCGCGATTCCGCGGCAGGGATCACGCCGCGGGCGAGGCGTTCCTCCAGCAGGTCCAGATCATGGAGCGCCTTTTCATAGGCGTCATCGCCGCTCGGATCGGCATGCACAATGAGCATGCCCTTGCCGGTGAGATTGTCGAACACCACCACCCGATCCGAGACCAGCAACAGCGCGTTGGGGCAGCCGATGGGATCGGGGCGCGAACGCCTTCCCAGCCGCGGCTCCCGATAGTTGACGCAGTCATAGCCGAAATATCCCACCAACCCGCCGGTAAAGCGCGGCAATCCAGGCACGTCGGGCACACGGTATTGGGCGCGGAATTTCTCTATCTCGCCAAAGGGATCCCGGGTCTCGGTGCGGGAGACAATCTTGCTCCCCACCTCCACGCTGACCACGCCGCCGCGCACGATTAACTGCGTGGAAGCGGCAAGACCGATCATGGAGTAGCGGCCCCACTTTTCCCCGCCCTGCACCGACTCCAGCAGATAGGTCCACGGCCCCCCGCCCAACTTCAGATAGGCGGACAGCGGGGTGTCCATATCGGCCGGCACTTCGCGCGCCACGGGGATGTGGTTGAAGCCCTGGGCGGCGAGAGCGCGGAATTGCTCGGGGGACATCAGGTTCATGAGGGCCAGCAATAAGCCATAAGCGATAAGCTATAAGTGAAAGAAACTGCTGGTATCGAGAGGGAGTGGATGACGGTGTTTTACTTATGACTTATTGCTTATGGCTTATAGCTGACTCGCTGCCTTTCCCAACTCCGCCCGCATCGCGCCTATGGTGGCTGCATAGTCGCCACTGCCGAATATCGCCGACCCGGCGACAAACGTGTCCGCGCCGCTTTCTGCGATGGCGCGGATATTGTCCACCTTCACGCCGCCGTCGATCTCGAGCCGGATCGGCCGGCCACTATCGTCGATGATGCGCCGGGCGTCGCGCAACTTGTTCAATGCTGATGGAATGAAGTTCTGGCCGCCAAAGCCGGGATTCACCGACATCAGCAGCACCATGTCCACCTTGTCCAGCACATGCTGCAGATGATCCAGCGGCGTGGCAGGGTTGAACACCAGGCCCGACTTGCAACCATGGTCGCGGATGAGTTGCAGCGTGCGATCCACGTGGTCACTGGCCTCGGGATGGAAGGTGATATAAGTGGCGCCGGCGGCGGCAAACTCCGGCACGATGCGGTCCACCGGCTTGATCATCAGGTGCACATCCATGGGCGCGGTGATGCCGAAGTCGCGCAGCGCCTTCACCAGCACCGGCCCAAAGGTGAGATTGGGCACGTAATGATTGTCCATGACGTCCACGTGCACGAAGTCGGCGCCGGCCGCGATTACGGCCTCCACCTCGGCGCCGATTCGTGCCAGGTCGGCAGACAGGATGGATGGGGCGATGACAAAATTAATCATGGCGCGCACTTTACCAGATTGATGTAAAACTATTGCGCCGGCCGTGGACCCAACCACCAAACCCGCGCCTCCACAATCTGCTAAATTCCTGTTCCATGAAGCTTACGCATCATGCATTCTTGTGGTTGTTGCTGGCGCCGCCGCCGGCCCCTCCGGCAGAACCCGGCCCGGTCTCTGAATTTGAGCAGGTGGTCGCGGATCGGCTCGCGGAACGGGGCGTGCCGGGTGAGATGATCTGGCTGCAGGCCGAGGGTCGGCAATTTCTCGGGTTATACCTTGGTCCACCACCGGGCATGCCGAAGCAGGCCGTGATCCTGCTCCATGGCCTGGGTGGTCACCCGGACTGGCCGGATGTAATCCAGCCGTTGCGCGCCCGGCTACCGTCGCTGGGTTGGGGGACATTATCCATCCAGTTGCCGCGTCTTTCGCCCCAGGCTTCCCATGCGGACGAGATGGAATTGCCCCGGCGCGTGTGGCCACGGATCCATGCTGCCATCGCCTACCTTGCCGCACAGGGTGTTGAAAAGGTGGTGCTGGCAGGGTATGGATTTGGCGCCGCGCTGAGCGCGCGTTATGCCGGCGTGTTCGGCAAGGACCTGGCCGGCTTCGTTGCCATCAGCCTGCAGACACCGGCGTACCTCGCGCCGCGGATCGTGTTTCCGGAAAGTCTTGAAGCCATAAAGGTTCCGGTGCTGGATGTGTACGCAGCGGAGGATGCCGGAACTGTGTTACAGCAGGCGCCGGAGCGCGAGTTGTGGGGGCGCAAGAACAAGGAGCGGGTCTTTGATCGCATTGTCATCGCTGGCGCGAGACCTGATTACCACGGCCAGGAGGCGGAACTGGCGCGGCAAGTCGCCGATTGGCTCAGCGCAAACGCCAAATGACGTCACGTCGTGACGCAGATTCGGCCGGCTAAAGCTTGACCTGTAGGGCGGGCCGCTACGGACATCCTGTCCTCACGCGGCATTTCCCACATCCTGTAGGTCGCTTCAGCCCGCCGCAATGCGTTCCAGCGCCCAACGCACATGTTCGCGCACCAGCTCTGAAGGATGATCCTGCCGGACGCGCAACGCTGCCACGTTAACCTCCGAACGTGGCGCATTCCCCAGCGCCACGGCGATATTACGCAGCCAGCACTCATAGCCGATGCGCCGGATCGGACTGCCCTCCGTGTTGGCGAGAAACTCCGCTTCACTCCAGTTGAAAAGTTCCACCAGCATGGCGGAGTCCAGGCCATGGCGCGGTTCAAAATCCGGCAGTGGCGTCTTCTGCGCGAAGCGGTTCCACGGGCACACCAGCTGGCAGTCGTCACACCCGTAAATACGATTGCCCATCAGCGGACGCAATTCCTCCGGGATACTGCCGCGCCATTCAATGGTGAGATAGGAAATGCAACGGCGCGCATCCAGTTCATAGGGCGCGACGATGGCGTGGGTCGGGCAAACGTCTATACACGCCGAACAGCTGCCGCAATGGCTGTGCTTGAATCCGTCGTCCACAGGCAACGGCAGGTCGGTGTAGATCTCGCCGAGAAAAAACCAGGAACCGCCCTGGGGATGAATGAGGTTGGTGTGTTTACCGATCCAGCCCAGGCCCGCGTTGCGCGCCAGCGCCTTCTCCAGCACCGGCGCGCTATCCGTGAACGCGCGTGCCGCGAAGGGGCCGCAGGCAGATTCGATACGTCGTACGAGCTTGGCCAACCGCCCGCGCAGCACCTTGTGATAATCGCGCCCCAGCGCATAGCGGGAGACATACGCCTGATCGGGTTTGGAGAGGACTTCCTCTGCCGGTGCGGCAGTGCCGGGGAAGTAATCGAGGCGCGCCGAGATGACACGCACTGTGCCCGGGATCAATTCCGCCGGCCGCGAACGCCGCGTGCCGTGCCGCTCCATGTAGTCCATGGCGCCGTGCCGCCCCTGATGCAACCACTCAATAAGGTGCCTCTCGTCTTCTCCCAGCTCCGGCGCGGTGATGCCGACCTGCGCAAAACCGAGTTCAGCGGCCCAGGCCTTTATATCCAGTGTGAGTTGGCGGTAGTCCAGGGAAAGGGCGTCGGCATTCCGGTGCATGGCGCTCAGGATTCCCAGTACTCGCCCGGCCGGTAGTTGCCGAAGTACCAGACATGACCCTCCGGATCCAACGCCATGTAGCCACGGGCTCCGTATTCCTCTGTTTGTAGTGGGCGCACGACCCTTGCTCCCGCCGCCACTGCGACTCCATGGTGGGCATCCGGGTCCGCAACGAAGACGCTCAGCGCCTGTGCGACACCTGCGAGTGCCCTGGGACTGACGCGCCGATCTTCCGGTTTCGGCGAACTGACCATGACGACGCCGGTACCGAGGCTCAGTTCCGAGTGCTCCACGCGATTGTTCGGTCCCGGCACCACAAAGCGCTGGGTGAAGCCGAATACCCGGCACAGCCACTCGATGGCGCCCCGCGCATCGTCGTAGGTGAGGCTCGAATGGATGTCGGACGGGGTGCGATACGACTGGGTCATGGTTTGCTCCTCCCAAATACAAACTGATAGATCATCGTGCCGACAAACCAATGTATGCCGCCGGTATCAATCAAGATCAAGGCAACAGCCACAGGGACCATGCCCGGCAGGTCATGTAGAACAATCAGAGAGAGTCCGACAAGCAGCGAGCCGAACAAGGGAAACCCAGAGACCCAGCGATGCGATTCCTTCGACAGGCCGCGCAGCCGATTCAATGGATGGCGTATAAACGACAAATAGAAATTGATGAGGCAAAGCAGCGCACCCAAGCCGACAGCCAACCATGCAAGGGTTGTGCTCATACGCGGCTGACTCGTTGTTAGCCAAAAAGCCCGCTGGATGATGTTGGATGCATAGTAGATGGAGAATGCCCCGGACAGACAGGCAAATCAATACCCTGAAAGGTGCAGGTAAGCCGGCGACTCAATGTCAGCCTGCCGGTATATCGATACTCGGGGTGTTGAGATCGGGCGCTTCCCAGCCCGCATCATCGGGTTGTAGAGAGAAGGGAGTTTTGAACCAAGGATCCCTGTGCGCGCTTGCGGGATTTGTGAAACAGCCGATCCAGTGCGAGGTAAATTACCGGCGTTGAGTACAGCGTCAACGCCTGGCTGACCAGCAGGCCGCCGAATACTGCGACGCCGAGTGGTTGGCGCAGTTCTGCGCCGGTGCCGTAGGCCACCATTAACGGTATCGCGCCGAGCATGGCAGCGATGGTGGTCATCATGATCGGGCGAAACCGCGTCAGGCACGCGCGGTAGACTGCCTCTTCCGGTGCCAGGCCAAGGCGTCGCTCGGCATCAATGGCGAAATCCACCATCAGGATGCCGTTCTTCTTCACGATGCCGATGAGGAGCACCAGTCCGATCAGCGCCATCACTGAGAAATCCAGTCCCCACAACCACAGCAGCAGCAATGCGCCGATGCCCGCGGAGGGCAGCGTGGAGAGGATCGTCAGCGGATGTACGAAACTCTCGTACAGGATGCCGAGGATGATGTACACGGCAAGCAGTGCCGCCAGGATCAGCAACGGCTGCGTCGCCAGCGAATCCTGAAACGCCTGTGCCGTGCCGAGGAATGTGCCTGCCACGGTCGCAGGCATGCCCAGGCTTGCCTGGGCTTTTTCTATCAGGTTCACGGCGTCGCCCAGCGCCACACCCGGTGCCAGGTTGAAGGAAATGGTCACGGCCGGAAACATGCTGTTGTGACTTATGGACTGCGGTCCCACGCCGGGGGGCGCAAATTCCGCGATGGTGGACAGCGGCACCATTTCGCCCGTGAGCGGCGAGCGCAGGTGCAACAGGTCGAGACTCTGCGCCTTGCCGCGCAATGCCGGATCAATTTCCAGCACGATCTTGTACTGGTTGGTCTCGGTCTGGTACTCGCTGATCTGACGCTGGCCGAAGGCGTCATACAGCGCCTGGTCAATATCCGCCACCGTGAGGCCGAAGCGCGCGGCCGCAGTGCGGTCTATGTTGACGCGCGTCACGCTGGCGCCAATCTGCAGATCACTGGACACGTCCCGCAGTTCCGGCAGCAGGACGAGGGACTCCGTCAATCGACTGGCCCATTGGGCGACCAGCCCGCTGTCGCCGCTCTTCAATGAATATTGATATTGCGTGCGGGTGGGACCGGCGCCGCCGCCGAGGTTGATATCCTGTGCCGCGCGGAAATAGAGTTCGATGCCGGGGACCTGTTCCAGTTTCGGGCGCAGCCGCTCGATGAACTCGAATATGCTGACGTCGCGATCCTGCCGGTCCTTGAGCACCACCCAGAAGCGTCCGTTGGAGGAGGTCTGGCTGCCGCCGGTGGCGCCGACCGCGTGTCCGTAGGACAGCACCGCGGGATCGGCCTCGACGATCGCGGCCAGCGCGTGATGCTTCTTCACCATGTCTTCGAAGGCAATGTCCTGCGCCGCCTGGGACGTGCCCAGCAGGAACGCCGTGTCCTGTAACGGGAAGAAACCCTTGGGGATCAGCACATAGCCGGCCACGGCCAGCACCACGGTCAATGCAAAACCCGCAAGCATGAAGCGCTGGTGCCCGAGCGCCCAGCGCAGGGTGCGTTCATAGCCGGCCAGCAGCCGTTCCGGCAACGTGGTCCCCGCGTCCCCCTCCGGCTTTTGCACGGGGCGCATGAATCGCGCCGCCAGCGATGGGGCCAGCGTCAATGATGCCAGCACCGAGACCAGGATCGCCGCCGTGACCGTGACGGCAAATTCATTGAACAGCCTGCCCACCACGCCACCCATCAGCAGCAGCGGGATGAACGCGGCAATGAGCGAGAAGCTGATGGACACCACCGTGAAGCCAATCTCGGCCGAGCCCTGCAATGCTGCTTCGTACGCCGGCTGCCCGGCCTCGATGTGACGCTGGATGTTCTCGATCACGACAATGGCGTCGTCCACGACGAAACCGACTGCGATCACGAGTGCCACCAGTGTCAGGTTGTTGATGCTGAAACCAAACGCGTACATGACGGCGAACGTGGCGATCAGGGCCACGGACAGTACGGCCGTGACTATCATGGTGGCTGCGACCTGGCGCAGGAACAGCCCCATCACGATCACGACCAATGCCATGGTCACGGCGAGCGCAATTTCCACCTCGTGCAGCGATGCGCGGATGGTGCGCGTGCGGTCATTCAGCACCGCCACTTCCACCGTGGCCGGCAGCATGGCCTCGAGGCGGGGCAGCGCATCCAGTATGCGATCCGTGGTCTCGACGATATTGGCGTTGGGCTGGCGGCGGATGACGAAGCTTACGCCGGGCTTGCCGTTCTGCCATGCGCGCACATAGTCGTTCTCGGGCCCAAAGGAGACTTGCGCCACGTCGCCCAGCAGCACTGGCGCGCCGTTGCGCAACGCGACCACCAGCCGGTTGTATTCGGCCGGATCGAAAATCTGGTTGTTGGTGGACAGCATCGAGACCCTGCGGTCCCCGAACAATGCGCCGGTGGCCTGGTTCACGCTGGTGCGCTGCACCGCCGTGCGGATGTCCGCCAGCGTCAGTCCATAGGCAGCCAGGCGCTGGGGCGCGGCCTGGATCCGCAGCGCCGGCTTCATCTGTCCGGCAATGTTGATCTCGGCAACGCCGTCCAGCTGGCTCAACTGCCGCACCAGCACGGTCTCGGCGAGATCGCTGACCTGCGTCAACGGCAGGTAATCGGACTGCACTCGCAGCACAAGGATCGGACTGTCGGAAGGATTGACCTTGCGCCAGGTCGGCAGGTTGGGGAGGTCCGACGGCAGTCGTGCGGTGGCCGCGTTGATGGCCGCCTGCACCTCCTGTGCCGCGGCGTCAATGTCCTTCGTCAACACAAACTGCAACGTGATGGACGTGCTGCCCAGCGCGCTGGTGGAGGTCATGAGCCGGATCCCCGGCACCGAACTCAATTCCACCTCCAGCGGTGTGGCGACGGAAGACGCCATGGTTTCGGGATTCGCACCGGGCAACCTTGCGCTGACCTGGATGGTGGGAAATTCCGTGTCCGGCAGCGGCGAGATGGGCAGTTGCGGCAGGGCGAACCCGCCGAGCAGCGCAACCGCAATCGTCAGCAGGATGGTCGCCACGGGATGGTGGATGAACCATGCCGAGAAGCCGGGGCGGATGATCAACGGGGCTGCCTCACCTGGCCGGCGCGTTCACGCTTACACGCGAACCGGGCTTGAGACGGGACTGGCCGTCAATGACGACCAGGTCTCCGGCCACGAGGCCGGCCGTAACCACAGCCACCTGTTCGTCCTCGTATCCCAGCGCGATGGGTACGTGCTCGACCGTGTCACCTTTGACGCGGTAGACATAGGGCTGGTCCAGTCCGCGCTGCACGGCAGCCACGTTCACCACCAGGGCCTGGCGATGCACGCCGACGGATAGTTCCGCGGTCACGAACTGGCCCGGCCAGAGCGCGCCACCGGTATTGTCGAACGCGGCCTTGAGACGCATCGTGCCAGTCGTCGCGTCAATCTGGTTGTCTATGAGCAGCAACCGGCCCTTGCCCAGCAATGTGCCGCCGGCGCGGTCGTACACGTTGACGGCGGGATCCTCGCCCGCGGCCTGGAGTTTCTGCACGCGAGGCAACAGGTCCTGCGGCAGGGAGAACACGACCGCAATGGGATCAATCTGGGTGACGCTGACAATCCCGCCCGAATCCGCGGCCCGTACCAGGTTGCCGGGATCCACGCGGCGCAACCCGGTCCTGCCGTTGACCGGACTGGTGATGCGGGTGAAGGAGAGCTGCACTTCCGCCGCGGCAACGGCGGCATCGTCGGCTGCCAGCGCGGCCTTGAGTTGCGCCACCAGGGCTGCCTGTTGATCCACCGTCTGCTGCGGGATGGTCCGGTTCCTGACCAGGGACTGGTAACGATCGAGATCGCTCTGCGCGGTTTCGAGCTGGACCTGGTTGCGGTTTCTGGCCGCGCGTGTCTGCTCCAGCGCCGCGACAATGGCGCGGTCATCAATGCGCGCCAGCAATTGGCCCTCCCTGACCTCCTGCCCCTCTTCGAACAATACCTCGTTCAATATCCCGTCCACCTGGGCGCGGATGACGACACTGTGCAGGGACTGTACGGCGCCGATGCCGAGGGCGAACTCCGGCACGTCGCGTACTTCGGCCCGTTTGACGACCACCGGTATCGTGCTTTCAGCAACCGGCGTGGGAGTGGCCCCGGCATTATCGAGAAACCACCACAATCCGGCTCCGGCAAGTCCGAGCAGCACCATCCCGGCGATGATCTTGAACGACGATTCAGCAGGATTGTTCATGGGCACCCGGCGCCAATGTAGTGGCCGATTATTTCAGCAATTCGGGGATGCGTCAGCATACATTGCCGCATCACGGCCGTTTCGCACCTGGCGCTGGGGCCCATCACAGGGCACGCCGGGCTGGTGTGCGCGGGGTCGGTGGTTACAGGATCTCGCTGGCGAAGTCCGCCAGCCGTGAGC
>Ga0156012_1025_pt1 | contig 16046 bp, 11 predicted proteins | sample RifCSPlowO2_02_FD_107666 | JGI IMG/M metagenome (GOLD analysis project Ga0156012, IMG submission 107666) | Gammaproteobacteria bacterium RIFCSPLOWO2_02_FULL_61_13
ATGTTGAACCTGTTGCGGCCCATATACAGGCAGACTGCCGCCTACGGACATTTCGGGCGAATCGACATCGACGTGCCGTGGGAAAAGACCGATCGGGCCGCGGAGTTGCGCGATTTGGTGGGTCTCGGCGCCGCGGCTTGATCTGCGTTCGGGCAGCGCAATAGGTTTAACAGAGTTTCCATCGTGGCTGCGTTAATCTGCGGGTCCATGGCCTTTGACACCATCATGGTGTTCAAAGACCGGTTCAAGGCGCACATCCTGCCGGATCAGATCCATATACTTAATGTGTCGTTCCTGGTGCCGGAGTTGCGCCGCGAGTTTGGAGGCTGCGCCGGGAACATTGCCTACAACCTGGCGCAACTGGGCGAGAAGGCCTGGCCCATGGGCACCGTGGGACATGATTTCGGGGTCTATTCCGAATGGTTGAAGCGCGTGGGCGTGCCCCAGGATTACCTGCGCGTGATCGATACGGAGCACACGGCCCAGGCGTTCATCACCACGGACCTGGATGACAACCAGATCACCGCGTTTCATCCCGGCGCCATGAATGCCTCGCACACGAATGAGGTGCCGGTAAATCAGGGTATACGCATCGGCATGGTGTCGCCGGATGGCCGGCAGGGGATGCTGGATCATGCGGCGCAGTTCGTGGCGGCGGAGATCCCGTTCATCTTCGATCCGGGGCAGGGGATGCCGATGTTTGACGGGGACGATTTGAGGCGCTTCATCGATCAGGCGACCTGGGTGACGGTGAATGACTATGAGTGGCAGTTGCTGCGGGAGCGCACGGGCTGGGATGCGGCGCAGGTGGCGGAGCGGGTCGAGGCGCTGGTGGTGACCCGCGGCGCCGAGGGTTCGCAGATCTTCGCCGGCGGAAGGCGCGTCGACATTCCGCCGGTCAAGGCGGCGAGACTGGCCGACCCCACCGGTTGCGGTGATGCCTATCGGGCCGGGTTGGTATATGGTCTGCTGAAAAAACTGGATTGGGAAATCACGGGCCGGATTGCGTCCCTGCTGGGCAGCATCAAGATCGAGCATCGCGGCACGCAGAATCACAGTTTTACGCTCGCGGATTTTCGGAACAGGTACCGTTCGGAGTTTGGCGCAGCCATGTAGGGCCGGCTTTATGCCGGCCATCTATCGGCCGGGATAAACCCGGCCCCACATGGGTTGTGAAAATTTGCATTGAGGAGTTACTGGAATGAGCACAGTGAAGGCCGCAGAGATGAAGGCAAAGCCGGACTACGTGGTCAAGGATATCGGGCTGGCGGATTTTGGCCGCAAGGAAATGACGCTGGCGGAGCACGAGATGCCGGGCCTTATGGCGACACGGGAGGAATTCGGACCGAGCCAGCCGTTGCAGGGCGCGCGCATCAGCGGCTCCCTGCACATGACCATCCAGACCGCGGTGCTGATTGAGTCGTTGAAGGTGCTGGGCGCCGAGGTGCGCTGGGTCAGTTGCAACATCTACTCCACGCAGGACCATGCGGCGGCAGCCATCGCGGCCACCGGTACGCCGGTATTCGCCTACAAGGGCGAGACCCTGGAGGAATACTGGGAATTCACCGACCGCCTGCTGGACTGGGACAATGGCCTCGGGCCCAACATGATCCTGGATGACGGCGGCGACGCCACTCTGTTTGTGCACCTGGGGTACCGCGCCGAAAATGATTCGAAAATCCTGGATCGAAAACCGGGCAGCGTGGAGGAGGGTTTCCTTCTGGCCCAGTTGAAGAAATCCCTGGCCCGGGACCCGCAACGTTTCCATCGCATCGTCAAGGACATCCGCGGCGTCACCGAGGAGACCACCACGGGTGTGCATCGCCTTTACCAGATGGCAAAGAACGGCGAGTTGCTGTTCCCGGCCATCAACGTCAATGACTCGGTGACCAAGTCCAAATTCGACAACCTCTATGGCTGCCGGCATTCACTGGTGGACGGCATCATGCGCGCCACGGACGTGATGATCGCCGGCAAGATTGCCGTGGTTGCCGGTTATGGCGATGTCGGCAAGGGGTCATGCCAGTCGCTGCGCGGCCAGGCGGCGCGGGTCATCGTCACCGAGATTGATCCCATCTGTGCACTGCAAGCGGCCATGGAAGGCTATGAGGTGATGACCATGGATGAGGCCTGCAGGATCGGCGATATCTTTGTCACCGCGACAGGCTGTCTTGATGTCATCACCGCGAAGCACATCGAACAGATGAAGGACCTGGCCATCGTCTGCAACATCGGCCACTTCGACAACGAGATCCAGGTGGAGCCGTTGCGCAAATACAAGTGGACCAACATCAAGCCGCAGGTGGACCAGATCACCCTGCCCAGTGGCCGGCGCATCCTGCTGCTGGCCGAGGGTCGGTTGGTAAACCTTGGCTGCGCCACCGGGCATCCGAGTTTCGTGATGTCCAGCAGCTTCACCAACCAGACCATCGCGCAAATTGAATTGTTCAACCGCACCAAGGACTACCCGCTGGGCGTGCACACGCTGTCGAAGACGCTGGACGAGAAAGTGGCGCGATTGCACCTCGCGAAACTGGGTGTAAGGCTCGAGACGCTGACCAGGGCTCAAGCTGATTATCTCGGCGTGCCGGTGGCCGGACCTTACAAGCCGGAGGCGTATAGATACTGAGTTACGCCTGTCGAGCCTTGCACAATTGGTGAATACTTCTTCGTCATTCCGGAAACCGCGCGTGAGCTTTAGCCCCGGACTTGATCCGGGGGTTATGCGGAACCAGTCCGCCCGGTAATCCCGGCTGGATTCCGGGTGCGGGTCCTGCGGACCTTGGCCCGGAATTACGTGCTCAATGTTCAGGAATTCTGCAAGGCTCAATAAGTACGCACGACAGCGATTTCCGGAACCCCCGCGCGGCGCATTTGCCGGTATTGTTGGTCCGCTCCCGGCACACCTCACTCCACGAGATCCCGGCCTCCCCCGGAAAGCGGGGTGGTTTCGCTGCCACCGAATTGTCCGCCGTTTGACCCAGATCAATTCCAGGTTGCGACGACTTGGGTAGCTTGCTGACGCAAGAATTCAAATTCAGCGCTGTCGGCAGTGACGCGCGCTGAAACTGCGGGGGTATGCATCGATGGCGGGAAAAATGAAACGCCGCGATTTCCTGGCAATGGCCAACGCGGTGGGGTTGGGTTCAGCGCTTACCACAAGCGATTTGTTTGCCGCCTATGGCTATCTCGGACCGGTGTCCGTGAAGAATCCACTGGCCGATTATCCGGACCGTGACTGGGAGAGGATTTACCGGGACATCTTCCGCCACGACAAGACCTTCGTCTTCTTGTGTTGTCCCAACGACACGCACAATTGCCTGCTTAACGCCTTCGTCAAGAACGATATCGTCGTCCGCATCGAACCGACCTATGGGTACGGCAAAGCCCGCGACCTGGACGGCAATCGATCCAGTCACCGCTGGGATCCGCGCTGCTGCCAGAAAGGGCTGGTGTTGGCGCGCCGGTTCTACGGTGACCGCCGCGTCAACGGCGCCTTCATCCGCAAAGGGTTCAAGCAGTGGGTGGATCAGGGTTGCCCGCGTGACCCGAAGACCGGGACAGTTTCCAAGTCGCTGGTGCAGCGCGGTTTCGACAGCTTTGTAAAGGTTTCCCACGAGCAGGCGTATGCCTATCACGCCAAGGCGCTGCACAACATCGCCAAGACCTATTCCGGTGCGGAAGGCAGGACGCGTCTGCTGGCCCAGGACTATGACCCGGACATGGTGGAGCAGGTCGGGGACGCCGGAACCCGGGTGTTGAAATTCCGCGGCGGCATGGCGAAGCAGGGCGCCCTGCGATTGTTCGGCTGTTTCCGCATGGGCAACAGCATGGCGCTGCTGGATCAGCACCTGCGCCGCGTCCCTCCGGAGGAGGCCAGGGGCGCGGGTTCGTGGGATTCCTATTCGTTTCACACGGATCTGCCGCCCGGCCATCCCATGGTCACGGGCGATCAGACCAACGATTTTGAATTGTTCGACACGGAGAATGCCAACGTTGTGATCTCCTGGGGCATGAACTGGATCACGACCAAGATGCCGGACAGCCACTGGCTCACGGAGGCCAGGCTCAAGGGGGCTAAAACCATCGTCGTCACGGTGGAGTACTCCGCCACCGCCAACAAGGGCGATGAGGTCATCGTCATCCGTCCGGGCACCGACCCGGCCCTGGCGCTGGGTGTGGCTCAGGTGATGATAAAGGAGAAGCGCTACAACGCGGATTTCGTGAAGAAATTCACGGACCTGCCGACACTGGTGCGCATGGACACGCTGGAACGACTCAAGGCCAGCGACGTGTTCCCGGACTACCAGAGCAGGCCGTTGGCCGACGGCACGGCAATCATAGCGAAGGATCAAAAGGCACCGCCGACGCCGAAACAGACCGGTGTGCAGATCCCCGCGGCCCTGGTGCCGGAGTTTGCCGACGCGGTCATGTGGGATGCGAAGAAGAATTCGCCGGTGGCCGTGTCCCAGGGTGATATCGGCGCACACTTTGCCAAGCTCGGCATTGATCCCGCCCTGGAGGGAGAGTTCGAAATCACGCTGGCCGGTGGCGGACAGGTCAAGGCGCGCACGGTGTTTGATCTGACCCGGGAATATCTGGATGCCAACCTTACTCCCGCACAATGCAGCAAGATCACCTGGGCGCCGGAGTCAGCCATCACCAGTCTCGCCAGGACGATTGCGGGGAGCGATGGACGCACCCTGATTGCGGTGGGCATGGGGCCGAACCAATTCTGGAACAATGACAACAAGGACCGCGCGCTGTTTCTGGTGCTGGCGTTGGCGGGCAGTCTGGGCCGGCACGGCGGCAACATCGGCAGCTACGCGGGTAATTACAAGAACACACTATTCTCCGGTATTCCCAAATGGACCACGGAGGACCCGTTCCATCCGCAACTGGACCCGGCGGGCGAGGTGAAGACCAAGTACTACCTGCGTCCCGAGTCCATGCATTACTGGGCCAATGGCGAACGCCTGGTCAAGGCCGGGGACAAAAAGATTACCACCGGCGCCCACGTGCCCACGCCCACCAAGGCCATCTGGCAGGTGAATTCCAATTCCAGCCTGGGCAATCAGAAGGGCCATTACGACGTGGTGTTCAACACGTTGCCCCGCTGCGACCTGGTGGTCTACAACGAATGGTGGTGGACCGCGTCCTGCGAGTACAGCGACATCGTCTACGGCGTGGATTCCTGGATGGAGTTCAAGTTCCCGGACCTGACCGCGTCCAACACCAATCCCTTTCTGCAGCCCTATCCGCGTACACCGGCGCGGCGCGCGTTCAACACCGTGTCGGACAACGAGACCTACCTGGGTGTGGCGCGTGAACTGACCAAACTGACGGGCGACAAGCGCTTTGCGCAGATGTGGCACTTTATCGCCGAGAACAAATCCGAGGTCTATCTGCAGCGGATTATCGACTACTCGGCGCCTTTGAAGGGTTATCGGTTCGAGGATATCGAGGACCTGGGCAGGAAGGGCATTCCGGTTTTGATGAACACGCGTACCTATCCGCGCATCAACAGCTACGAGCAGGTGCAGGAATCCAAGCCCTGGTACACCAAGACCGGCCGGCTGGAATTCTACCGCCCGGAAATTGAGTTCGTGGAGGCGGGCGAGAACCTGGTGGTGCACCGCGAACCCTCGGAAGCGACCTTTTATGAACCCTGCGCCATCCTCGCCGCGCCGCATCCCGCCATCCGGCCCAAGCGGCCGGCCGACTGGAATATTCCCGACGGTGATTGGGATCATATTACGCGGCAGATGCGCAATACGACGCTGACCGCCGACGAGCTGCTCAAGACCACGCACCCGCTTAGCGCGCAGGGATTCCGGCACGTGTTCCATACGCCCAAGTACCGCCACGGCGCGCACACCATGCCCGTTGACACGGATTTCATGGCGGCATTGTTCGGGCCGTTCGGCGACATGTACCGGCGCGACAAGCGCATGCCCGGCACCGGCGAAATGTACGTGGACATCAACCCGCAGGATGCGCGGGACATGGGCGTGAACGACGGCGATTATGTCTGGATCGACGGGGATCCGAAGGACCTGCCGTTCCGCGGCTGGGATGATCCTGCGCGCAAGGATGAATACAAGGTGGCGCGGCTGATGGCGCGCGCCCGCTACTACCCGGGCACGCCCAAGGGCATCACGCGCATGTGGTTCAACGGCTACATGGCAACGCCCGGTTCCGTGAAGGCGCACGAGACGCGCGCCGATGGCGTCGCCAAGAATGAAGAAACGAAATATCAATCACTGTTCCGCTACGGTGGCCATCAGAGCCTGACGCGGTCATGGCTCAAACCCACCCACCAGACGCATTCGTTGATCTCGCGCAAGTCCTGGTCCCATGAGGTCACCAAGGGCTTCAACGTGGACGTGCACTGCGTCACCGGTGCGCCGCGCGAATCATTTGCGAAGTTCACCAAGGCGGAGGATGGCGGCATCGGTGGCCAGGGTCTGTGGCGCCCAGTGGCGCTGGGATTGCGGCCGGGCGTGGAGACCAAGGCCTTCAAACAATACCTGAACGGCGGGTTTGTCAGCATGCGCAAGGCTTGAGACGGGGGACGGAAAATGGCCAAAGTTTACAACTGGCAGATCGGGCGCGAGATGGACTATCTGTACGAGGGCGCCAGGCCGAAAAAACAATTTGCCATGGTGATGGACACCAACAAGTGCATTGCCTGCCAGACCTGCACCGTGGCGTGCAAGACCACCTGGACCCCCGGTCGTGGTCAGGAGTACATGTTCTGGAACAACGTCGAGACCAAGCCCTACGGCAATTACCCCCTGGGCTGGGACGTCAATATCCTTGAGAAGCACGGCGTCCAGAACGTGGATTCATTTCCGTACCAGGGCAAGACCCTGTTTGAAAGCGCGCCATCGGGCGAGCGCGTGCTGGGGTATCTGCCCGCAGATGCGGATTACGCCTATCCCAACGTGGGTGAGGATGATTCCCTGGGTGACATGGCGCAGGGCGCCCACATGACACTGCCGCACATGCAATGGATGTACTACCTGCCGCGCATCTGCAATCACTGCACCTATCCCGCATGTCTTGGCGCCTGTCCGCGCCAGTCCATTTACAAACGCCCGGAAGACGGCATTGTGCTGCTGGATCAGAAGCGCTGCCGTGGCTACCGCGAGTGCGTCAAGGGTTGCCCGTACAAGAAGGTGTACTTCAACGCCATGACGCGAGTCTCGGAAAAATGCATCGGCTGCTATCCCGCGGTGGAGAACGGCCGGCAGACGCAATGCACGATGAGTTGCATCGGCAAGATCCGATTGCAAGGATTCATCACGACTCCGGACCAGGCACGCGAGGACAATCCGCTGGATTACCTGGTGCACATCGCCAGGATCGCCAAGCCGCTGTATCCGCAATTCGGGCTGGAAGGCAATGTCTATTACGTCCCGCCAATCCATGTGCCCCCGCCCTATCTGCGCCAGATGTTCGGCTGGGGCGTGGAAGAGGCCATTGCCACTTACCGCACGGCGCAGAGCGACAAAAAGCTGCTGGGCGTACTCCTGCTGTTCGGCGCGACGCCGGAGATCACCCACCACTTCAAGGTTGAAGGCGACGCGGTTTACGGCTACGACGAAAAAGGCACGGAGATTGTCCGGGTGCCCATGCGCGAACCGATTCACGTGCGCGCCGCTTATGACGAGAAATACGAATGCCACCGGACCAACACCACATGACCCGGGCAAGGCAATTGAAATGAAAGTCACAGGCAGGCTCTTTGCAGGACTCGCTGCCGGTATGTGCGGCTTGGCCACCGGGATCATTTGGGCCGCGGAAACCGGCATCACCGCCGTGCGGGTCCCGGGCACACCTCCATTCATGGATCCGGAATCTGCCGTATGGCGGGCGGCAGCGCCCTTCAATGTCACCATGTTGCCTCAGGTCATCACGACCCCGAGCCACCCCAACCCCGCCATCAAGTCACTGACGGTGCGGGCCGCGCACAACGGCAAATGGGTCGGCGTGCTGGTGGAATGGAAGGATACAACCCGGAGTGATCGGCTGGTCGTGGATCAGTTTGGTGACCAGGTGGCCGTGGAATTTCCCGTGCAATACAAACCGGATGAAATGCCGAATCCCATGATGGGCAGCCCGGGACGGCGGGTGGACATCTGGCAGTGGCGCGCCGCGTTCCAGCGCGATATCGACGCAGGCGAGCCGAAAATCAGCGACATTTATCCGTACATCCTCGTGGACGTGTATCCCGACGAGGTATTGCGCGCTACCGATGCCCGGCCGTACATGGGCGCCGTGGGCGTGGACAACCTGATTTCGCATCCCCATGGCATGTCGCCGGTTCTGGAACAGAGCGCCGAGGGGTTCGGCACGCTTACCGCCCTGCCCCAGGATCAGGACACCGACGGTCGCGGCGTCTGGAAGGATGGAACCTGGCGCGTGGTCTTTACCCATCCATTGACGCCACTCAGCAAGAACAGCGCGCGGTTCGCGGAAGGGGGCGCCACGGTGACGGATTCGCGGTCTGGGACGGCGGCAACCGGGAGGTCGGTGCGCGCAAGGCCTGGGCCGGCTGGGTTCCATTCAGGCTCGCGCCATGATCGATCCGATCCAGGGTGGAATCGGTTTGGCGTTGCTGCGCGCCGGTATCTACCATGCGCTGGTCAAGGCGCTGTCCTATCCTGGACCGGTTCTGCTGGAATCATTGCGGGAGAATTGCATCCGCCTGACATCGTGGCAGGGCGAATGGCCGGAGGGCATGTATGAGGCCATGGTGGCGCTCAAGGAATGCGCAGGGGAGGCGGACGTTTCCGTGCTGGCCGAAGACTACGTGCGCCTGTTCGGTCCCGCTGCCCGTGTACCGCTCACCGAGACTTCGTGGGGTGACATGGGCCGTATGCTGGGCAAGGCGGCGCAACTGGCGGATATCTCCGCCTTCTACCATGCATTCAATGCGCGTCCGCTGGTCGGCAGGGAGACGGTGCCCGAGGATCACCTGGTCATGGAACTGGAATTCATCAGCATCCTGTGCCTGAAGGAAGCCCATGCACTGAATCAGGGATTGGAGCGTGAACTCCAGATAACCTGTGATGCGCAGAAAAAATTTCTCCAGGATCATCTCGCGACGTGGACCGGCGACTGGATGGAGCAACTCGTGGACCAGGCGCCGGCGCCGTTCTATCAGTGCGTGGGCGAGGCGTTGCAAACATTGATCCGGGCGGAGATCGCGAGACTGGGCGTCGAGCCGGTGCCGATCCATGGTCGCTGTCGGGACCGGGAGCTGGGCGCGGATTCCTTCACTTGCCCCATGGCTCCCCGGGGGTGACCGGCGCGACTACTCCAGTGCCAGCGTCGATAGGTACCGGGTTCCGGACCGACTTCCTGCTTGCGATCAAACCCAGGTTCTGGGCCGATGTTCAGGTGGAGTTCTGACCACCCCTTGGATTCTTCAGCCGCGTCTCCGCGCGGGATTTTGCGTCAACTGGTTTTCTCTTCGGCCCGTGACGCTGCCTGCGGCGCCGCACCGCCGGCGCCATGGCTCATTTCGTGCAACTCACTAACGTCGAGTAATTTCACCGAGCGGCGCTGCGTCGAGATCAGCCGTCGTTTCTGCAGGCGCGTGAAGCTGCGGCTTACCGTCTCGATGGTCAATCCCAGGTAATTGCCAATTTCCTGCCGTGACATGCTCAGGCGAAATTCGTTTTGCGCATATCCCAGGCGCCTGAAGCGATGGGATATGGAGATTAAAAACGTGGCAATGCGTTCGTCGGCGGATTTCTTGTTGATGGTCAGCAGCAGTTCGTTTTCAATGGACATCTCGCGCCCGATCAGGCGCAACACCTGTTCCTGCAGCGACGGCACGCTGCGGGAGATCTCCGCCAACTGGGAATAGGGCAGCGAGCAGATACTGCTGGTCTCCAGCGCCATGGCGGAGCAGGTGTGGCGGCCGGTATTGATAGCGTCAAAACCCACCACCTCGCCCGGCAGGTAGAAGCCCAGGATCTGCTCCTCCCCCTTGCTGTTACCCATCACCAGCTTGGCGCTGCCCGAGCGCACGGCATGCAGCGAGCCCAATGCGTCACCGCTGCGAAACAGGTAGTCGCCGCGGCCCAGGGGTTTCGGGTGGCGCACGAATTGATCCAGCTTTTCCAGGTCGGCCTTCGACAGGCCATGGGGCAGGCACAACTCGGCCAGACTGCACTTCTGGCAGGAAACCTTAAGCTTGGTGAAATCGATGAGTTCCATGAATCTTTGGATCGCCCCGCATGATTATATTGTATACGTGAGCGCTGGGCTTCGCATTCAGTGCCCGCGCAGGCCGGGGAAATGTCCCACTTGCCGAGCCCAAGTGCCCCTAGCTAATCATCCTGGTAAGCGGCAAGGGGCACAGCATTGAGGAGGAGGGGCCACAATGATTCCCCAATTCCCCGCAATCCTTGGATTGACTTGTTTGCTATACCGTCATAAATTCCGCGCGTGAAACGCAATTCACTCATATTCATTTACCTGGTCCTGTCGATGCTCTGCCTGCGGGTCGCAGGGTTGCACCTTCACGTGCATCACCATGTCGCGCCCCATGCCGCAACGGAATCGGAAGGCGTGCATCTTGCGAGTGACCTTGAGCATGACAGTACCCATCAACAGGATGTGGATGCGGATATCCTCGAGTCCGGCCTGGTAAAGAAGCCCGGCCAGGGTTGGGAACCGAATGCCATATTGGCCGGCGCGATGGCGCTGGTACTGGCCCTGCTCTGGCGCCCGGTTCGACACCGACCGCGACGACAACTTGAAGTCTACGTTTCTCTCCTCCGTTATTTTCTGCCCCCCTCGTTAGCGCCGCCACGCCCAGCCTCCTGATTTTCAGCTGAAGCTGTTGATCCGGGCGATTAGGTCCTCGCCCATTTTTCGGAGGCTGTATGAATCAATTTTTTGCGCGCCCCCTGGGTGCCGTAATACTGTTACTTGCAATCACAGGTTCGGTTTTCGCGGAAGAAAATTCCCCCGCCGGCGCAATAACCCTGCGCGAATCCCTGGCGCGTGCCGCGGAATCCAATCCCGGGCTGAAGGCGCTGGCCTACGAACTGCGCATCAGCGAAGCCCGGCGCGAGCAGGCCGGGTTGCGGCCCAACCCGCGCCTCGGCCTGGAACTGCAAAACTTTCCCGGCAGCGGCGAATTTGCCGATGGCGGGCGTGCTGAGATAACCCTTGCCCTCAGTCAGATCATCGAACTCGGCGATAAACGGCAGTTGCGCGTCGGCGTGGAACAGGCCGGATACGGCGTCGCCGAAACCGGCATCGCCATTCGCCGCCTGGATCTGGCGGCCGAGGTGGTGCGCCGCTTTATCCGCGCTCTGGGGGATCAGGAACTCCTGGCGGCGCAGCGCCTGAGGCTGGAACTCGCGGAGCAAACCCTGGTGACGGTGGAAGCGCGGGTGCAGGCCGCCCGTTCACCTGTCGCCGAACTGCATCGCGCCCGGGCCGCCCGCGATCGCGCGCTGTTGGATCAACGGCGAATGGAAACAGACCTCCTGGTCTCGCTGCACCGGTTGAGCGCGCTATGGGGCGAGACGCAGACCTCCATTGCTTCGGTAAGGGCGGATCTTTACGCCCTGCCCGCTGTATCCAATTTTGACCAGTTGCTGGCCGCGACACGGGAGTCCGCGGATGTGCAGAACCTGCTAAGCGAGGCGCGGATGCGCGACGCCGAACTGCGGCTGGCCGAGGCGCAGCGGCGGCCGGATGTAACCCTCGGCGCGGGGATCCGCCGTCTTGAAGAATTTGATGATGTCGCCATGGTTTTCTCCATGGAATTACCTTTGACGCTTTACGACAAAAACCAAGGAAATATCCGCGCAGCCCAGGCGCGCCGTGAGCAGGCGGATGCCGTGTTTGAGGCCAGGCTTAATCAGGCGCAGGCGGAATTGTTCGGTTTCCACCAGCAATTGCTGCAGGCCCGGGCCCAGACGGAATTCCTGCGCGGCCAGGTTTTGCCGGAACTGGAACTGGCCCTGCAACAGACCCAGACGGCCTATGAACGCGGCCGCTATTCCTACCTGGAACTGGCGGACGCGCAGCGCAACCTGATGGAAGTCCGGGAAGCAATCATTGATTCGGCGACCCGGTACCACGGCATCCTTGCCGAGATTGAACGAATCACCGGTCAGCCCATGGCGCTGCCGGCAAACTAAATGAGGAATGAATCATGAAGCCAGCGTACTTCATTATTTTTGCAGCCCTGAGTTTTTGCGGATGCACCAGTGAAACCGGCAATGCAACGGCGCCCGCCGATGAGCATGAAGCCGGGCCGGCGACGGAGGTGGAAAAGGGACCGCACGGCGGGCGCCTGCTAACAGACGGGGAAGTCCGGATCGAGCTGGTCATCTTCGAAACCGGTGTCGAGCCACAGTTTCGCGCCTATATTCAGGTGGATGGACTACCCGTGCCGCCGGAAGCTGGGCAGTTGGAAGTGCAACTGAAACGGCTGGGCGGGGCGATGGATCGCTTTCGTTTCGCACCTCGCGAGGATTACCTGCTCGGGGATGGGGTGGTGCGCGAACCGCATTCTTTCACGGTGAACGTGCTCGTCTCCCACAAGGGCAAACTGCATCAATGGACCTATGACTCCTTTGAAGGACGCACAACCATTGACGCTGCCGTGGCGAAACAAGCGGGATTGGAATCGGAAACTGCCGGGCCGGCGCGCATCCGCGCCACATTGACACTCCATGGCACGGTGGTGCCGGACCCGCAGCGCGTGTTCAGGGTCAATGCCCGTTTCCCGGGCGTGGTGCGGGAAGTGCGCAAGCGCATCGGGGACAGGGTGGTTGCTGGTGAGGTCCTCGTGTCCATCGAAGCCAATGAAAGTCTGCAACGTTACAACGTCGTTTCCCCCGGGTCGGGGGTGGTCGTCTCCCGCGAGGTCAATACAGGACAGGCGGTCCAGGATGAATCCCTGCTGACCTTGGTTGACCTGTCCAGCGTCTGGGTGGAGCTGGCGGCATTTCAGCATGACCTGGGCGGTGTGAAGGCCGGTCAATCGGTGACGATCCGGGATGTGGATGGTCACCAGAGCGCGGAAGGCCGCATTGAAAGTATTGCGGCTGTAGGGTCCTCAGCCAGCCAGAGCATGTCTGCGCGCGTATTACTGCCGAATGAGGACGGACGCTGGCGACCGGGCCTGCTGGTTACGGGCGAGGTGGTCGTGGAGGAGGTTGATGTGCCCGTGGCCGTGCGGCGCAGCGGGTTGCAGACATTCCGGGATTGGACCGTGGTATTTGAACGCATTGGCGAGACCTATGAAATCCGCCCGGTGACCCTGGGCCGGAAGGATGGGGTCTGGATCGAGGTGGTGGAGGGTCTCGCACCCCGCGCGAGCTATGTCAGCGCCAACAGCTACCTGGTCAAGGCGGACATTGAAAAATCCGGTGCGTCCCATGATCACTAAGGCGACGGTGGGTTTCGGGAGGCTCCAATGATTGACGCCATCCTGAGATTTTCCGTCGAGCGCAGCTGGTTGGTGTTGTTGCTGGTGTTGGGATTGGCCGCTCTGGGTCTGTGGGACTTTCAGCGCCTGCCCATTGATGCGGTGCCCGACATCACCAACGTGCAGGTGCAAATTAATACCGAAGCGCCCGGCTACACGCCCATCGAGGCGGAGCAGCGCATTACCTTTCCGGTGGAGACCGCCATGAGCGGCCTGCCGAAACTGAATTACACTCGTTCCCTGTCACGTTACGGCCTGTCCCAGATCACCGTTGTGTTTGCGGACGGCACGGACACTTATTTTGCCCGGCAACTGGTTGCTGAGCGTATCCAGGCGATCAAGAGCGAATTGCCCCCGGGTCTCGAACCGCAGATGGGACCCATTGCCACGGGTCTCGGCGAGATTTACATGTATACCGTCGACGCATTACCGGCGGCCAGGAATGCAGATGGGTCGCTGGTCACCCCCACTGATCTGCGCACGGTCCAGGACTGGATCATCCGTCCGCAGTTGTTGCAGGTGCCCGGTGTCACCGAGGTCAACACCATCGGCGGGTTTGAAAAACAATTCCACGTCACACCCAATCCCGCGAAACTTCTCGCCTACGATCTGACCCTGCGCGATATCGTGCAGGCGCTGGAGCAGGGCAACGGCAACGTGGGCGCCGGCTACGTGGAACATCATGGCGCTCAATATCTGATTCGCACGCCCGGACAGGTGACCGATCTGGAGGAAATCCGGCAGGTCGTGGTGGCACGCAGGGACAATGTGCCCATCCGTCTGGAAGATGTCGCGGCAGTGGCCCTGGGCAGGGAATTGCGCACCGGCGCAGCCACCCAAAACGGCCACGAAGTGGTGTTGGGCACGGTGTTCATGCTCATGGGCGAAAACAGCCGCACCGTTTCGAGACTCGTCGCGGCGCGGATAGGGGAAATCAATCATTCCCTGCCGCCCGGTATCAAGGCCAACACCGTGTATGACCGGACGGTGCTGGTGGACAAGACCATCGGCACTGTTTCGAAGAATCTGGTTGAAGGCGCGGTGCTGGTGATCGCGGTGCTGTTTGCCTTCCTCGGGAATTTCCGTGCTGCCCTGGTGACGGCGCTGGTCATTCCGCTGTCCATGTTGTTCACAGTGACAGGCATGGTCGCGAACAAGGTGAGCGGGAATCTGATGAGCCTGGGCGCCCTGGATTTCGGGCTTATCGTGGACGGGGCCGTCGTCATCGTCGAAAACTGTCTGCGCCGCATGGCCGAGGCCCAGCGTCACCACGGGCGCGTGCTGACCGGGGAAGAACGGTTTGTCGTGGTCTTCCGCGCCACGCGCGAGGTGTTTACCCCAAGTCTGATCACGGTGATGGTCGTGGCGCTCGTTAACATCCCGATATTTGCGTTGACCGGCGTCGAGGGAAAGATGTTCCATCCCATGGCATTCACTGTCGTGGCCGCGCTGGCCGGGGCGCTGCTTTTCTCCGCAACGTTTGTGCCCGCGGCCGTTGCGCTGCTGGTCCGTGGACGAATCAGTGAAAGCGAAGGCATGCTCATGACAGTCGCCCGCATCGCATATGCGCCAGTACTCCGGTTTGCAATGACACATCGCTGGAAGACTGTTGTGGTTGCCGCCGGGCTTGTACTGTTGAGTGCAAGCCTGCTTCCCCGCATGGGCACGGAATTTGTGCCCAGCCTGGACGAAGGGGACATTGCGCTGCATGCGTTGCGCATCCCCGGCACCGGGCTGGAACAGGCGGTTGGCATGCAAAAACAACTGGAGGAACGGATACGTGGCTTCCCCGAGGTGGAGCGCGTATTTTCCAAGATCGGAACCGCGGAGGTTGCCACCGACCCGATGCCGCCAAGCGTTGCAGATACGTTTCTGATCATGAAACCCAGCGAGCAATGGCCGGAGGCGCGCAAGACCAAGACAGAGCTGGTCACAGAGATGGAGGCCGCGGTTTCCCGGTTGCCCGGAAACAATTACGAGTTTACGCAACCCATCCAGATGCGCTTCAATGAATTGATCTCCGGCGTGCGCGCGGAACTGGCTGTAAAGGTGTTTGGCGATGACTTCGACACCCTGGTCCGGATCGGCGCCGAAATCGAAGCTATCGTGAAAGCCACGCCCGGCGCGGCCGATGTGTCGCTGGAGCAGGCCACCGGCCTGCCGGTGCTGAGCATCCATCCCGACCGGGTCGCGTTGGCGCGTTATGGACTCAATGTTGCCGACGTGCAGTCCGTGATCCGCACGGCCATGGGGGGTGAGAATGCCGGCCAGGTATTTGAAGGCGATCGGCGCTTCGACATCGTCGTCAGGTTGCCGGAGAGTCTGCGCACCAATCTCGATCAACTGGTACGGCTTCCCATCCCGCTTCCGGATTTGGAGGAACATGGCGACGATATGCTGCCGGCGGCCTTCAACGTGCTCAAGGACCTGGGCGCTCATGGCAGGACCTGGGTGCCGCTGGGTGAAGTTGCGAAAATAGACATCGCCCCGGGACTCAACCAGATAAACCGCGAAAACGGCAAGCGCCGGGTCGTCGTCACTGCCAATGTCCGCGGGCGCGACCTGGGGTCATTCG
>Ga0156012_1019_pt10 | contig 15969 bp, 15 predicted proteins | sample RifCSPlowO2_02_FD_107666 | JGI IMG/M metagenome (GOLD analysis project Ga0156012, IMG submission 107666) | Gammaproteobacteria bacterium RIFCSPLOWO2_02_FULL_61_13
GTCGCCATTCTGGGTGATCAGGTGTTGCCCATCATCAGGCTGGAAACGCCCAATGAGTTTTACGATTACGAGGCCAAGTACCTGTCCGAGGCCACCCGCTATCTGTGCCCGTGTGGCTTGCCTGCCGCTGTCGAACAGGAATTGGGTCAACTCGCATTGCGCGCGTTTCAACTGGTCGGCGCATCCGGCTGGGGGCGCGTTGATCTGATGCTGGACGAGCGCGGCAGTCCTTGGCTGCTGGAGGTCAATACGGTTCCCGGCATGACCAGCCACAGCCTGGTGCCAATGGCTGCGCGCCATGCCGGGATCAGCTTTGAGGAACTGGTGCTGCGTATTCTGGATACGAGCCTGCCGGCAGCGCGGGCCGGCGCGCCGCATGAGGTTGCGCATTCATGAGCGCACCTTTTCCTGTCCATGAGCTTCCCACCCGGGCCGCAGAGCGCGTGGCATCGCAGGTTGCATTTTCCCTTCGCGCCTCGGCCGGCGTGCTGGCCGCACTGGCGCTGATCGTGGCCGCCGGTTTCGGAATTCTGCGGCTCATGCATCCCATGACTTTCCCCATCCGGCAGGTGGAGATCAACGGCGAGTTCCGGCATCTCTCGCCGGCCGCACTCCAGTCCGTCGCGGAGGATGTGGTTCGCGGCGGTTTTTTCAACGTCAATGTGGAGGCGGTCCGGCGTGCGGTCCTGCGTGAACCGTGGGTGCGTGAAGTCACCGTGCGCAGGGTGTGGCCGCAGTCGCTCAATCTGCAGGTGCAGGAACAACAGGCTGTTGCGCGCTGGGGCGATGCTGGCTTGTTGAATGCGGAGGGAAGGGTATTCAGGCCCGACCCGGCAACGTTTCCATCCGGATTGCCGATTCTGACCGGCCCGGCCGGGACGGAACATCTGATGCTCGAGCGATTTCGATATGTTGAACAGGTGTTTGCCGGACAGGGGCTTCAGCTTGCGGCGCTCACGCTCAGTGAGCGCCGCGCGTGGAGTCTCGATCTGGCCACCGGTCCGGACGTGATCCTGGGCCGGACGCAGTTTGTTGCGCGCGTCCAGGGCTTTGCCGCGGCTGCGCGGCGCGAATTGGCCGGCCGCATGGATGCCCTGCGCGTGGTTGACATGCGCTACACAAACGGTTTCGCGGTGCAATGGAACACAACGGCGGCGACAGCGACGGAGATGGAGAACCATGGTCAAACGAACTGACAAAAATCTCATCGTCGGCCTGGATATCGGTACGTCCAAGGTAGTGGCCATCGTCGGGGAAATCGGACCGGATGGGCAGATCGAGATTATTGGTCTTGGGTCAAGCCGGTCGCGTGGCCTGAAGAAGGGGGTGGTGGTAAACATCGAATCCACGGTGCAGTCCATTCAGCGCGCCGTGGAAGAAGCGGAATTGATGGCGGGCTGTGAAATCCATTCCGTGTATGCGGGCATTGCCGGCAGTCACATTCGCGCGCTGAATTCCCACGGCATCGTCGCCATCCGCGACAGTGAAGTCTCGGCGGGCGACATTGATCGCGTCATTGATGCGGCGCGCGCCGTCGCGATTCCCGCCGACCAGAAGATCCTGCACATCCTGCCGCAGGAGTTCGTCATCGACAACCAGGAAGGCGTCAAGGAACCGATTGGCATGTCGGGCGTACGCCTTGAGGCAAAGGTGCACATTGTCACGGGCGCGGTCAGTGCCGCGCAGAACATCGTCAAGTGCGTGCGCCGGTGCGGTCTGGAAGTGGACGACATCATTCTCGAGCAGCTGGCATCCAGCCACGCGGTGCTGACCGACGATGAAAAAGACCTCGGTGTCTGCCTGGTGGATGTCGGTGGCGGCACCACCGACATCGCGGTGTTCACGGACGGGGCCATTCATCACACCGCCGTGATCCCGATTGCCGGCGACCAGGTGACGAATGACATCGCCGTCGCGTTGCGCACGCCAACACAGCATGCCGAGGACATAAAGGTGCGCTACGCATGCGCACTGACGCAGCTCGCCAATCCGGATGAAACCATAGAGGTGCCCAGCGTCGGTGATCGACCGCCGCGGCGACTGGCGCGGCAAACGCTGGCTGAGGTTGTGCAGCCGCGCTACGAGGAACTGTTCTCGTTGATCCAGGCCGAACTGCGTCGCAGCGGATTCGAAGACCTGATTGTCGCGGGCATCGTTCTGACCGGCGGCAGTGCAAAGATGGAAGGCGCGGTGGAATTGGCGGAGGAGATTTTTCACATGCCGGTTCGGGTCGGGATGCCACAACACGTCAGCGGGCTCGCCGACGTGGTGCGCAATCCTATCTACTCGACCGGAGTGGGATTGCTGCTGTTTGGCCGCCGGCAATCGGCAGGTGGTGTGCCCACGACCAGGGTGGATGGCGGGCTGGCGGGGGTTTGGGAACGGATGAAAAACTGGTTTCAGGGGAATTTCTAGGTAGCAAACAAAAAATCTGCATAGAGGAGGAATCGGCATGTTTGAACTCGTGGATGCTGCAAATCAGACGGCAATTATCAAGGTAATCGGAGTCGGTGGGGGTGGCGGCAACGCGCTTGAGCATATGCTCAAGGCCAGTATTGAAGGCGTCGATTTTGTTTGCGCCAACACTGACGCACAGGCGTTAAAGGCTTCCAGCTCAAAAACCCTGCTGCAACTCGGCAGCAATGTTACCAAGGGGCTTGGGGCGGGAGCCGACCCGGCGGTAGGCCGTCAGGCCGCGCTGGAGGATCGGGATCGGATCATGGACGTGCTGGAAGGCTCGGACATGGTGTTTATCACCGCGGGCATGGGCGGGGGCACCGGCACCGGGGCCGCACCCATCGTGGCCCAGGTGGCGAAGGAGATGGGAATACTTACTGTGGCCGTGGTGACCAAGCCGTTTGGTTTTGAGGGGCGCAAGCGTATGCAGGTGGCCACCGATGGGATGGCGGAGTTGAGCCAGTACGTGGACTCCCTGATCACGATCCCGAACGAGAAGTTGCTAACAGTGCTGGGTCGCGAAGTCAGCTTGCTGAGCGCATTTGCGGCAGCGAACGACGTGTTGCTGGGGGCGGTTCAGGGTATCGCGCAATTAATCACGTGTCGTGGATTGATCAATGTCGATTTCGCGGACGTGCGCACAGTGATGTCCGAAATGGGCATGGCCATGATGGGGACGGGCAAGGCGCAAGGTGAGGATCGCGCCAAGATGGCTGCGCAGGCTGCGATCTCCAGCCCACTCCTTGAGGACGTCAATCTTTCCGGTGCCAAAGGGATACTGGTCAATATCACCGCCGGTCTCGATCTGACCATCGGCGAATTTGACGAGGTGGGCAACACGGTAAAGCAGTTTGCGTCGGACAATGCCACGGTTGTGGTTGGGACGGTCATTGACCCGGAAATGAGCGGCGAAATGCGGGTGACGATCGTTGCCACAGGGTTGGGTCATGCCGGCAGTGCCAATGCCGAGGTTGCGCGCGTCAAACTGGTGCGGACCGTGGGTGGAGACGTGGATTACTCGGCGCTGGACAAGCCGGCGATCATTCGCAGAAGCGCAGTGCAGATGTCTCCCGCGGCAACTCGCGAACGTGCGCCGGATGATCAGGATTATCTGGATATACCGGCGTTTTTGCGGCGCCAAGCGGACTAACTACTTGATTCTATTGAATAAGAGAGTCAAAGGAGGGGATTTGGCTGCTTGACACTGGCGGGATTTGCCCGTAAAAACCGGCTTTGGCGCAACTCGGGGTTCCAGGACTGTCGCTTGAGACAATACTAATGATAAAACAGCGCACTCTGAAGAATGTCATCCGGGCCACCGGGGTCGGTCTGCATACCGGAAAGAAGGTTTACCTGACGTTGCGGCCCGCCGCTGCCGGAACCGGCATTGTCTTCAGACGCACCGACCTCAATCCCCCGGTTTCCATCCCGGCCTGTCCGGAGAATGTCGGCGACACCAAGCTGTCCACCACCCTGGTAAAGGGTGATGTACGTATTTCCACCGTTGAACACCTGCTTTCGGCCCTGGCCGGATTCGGCGTGGACAACGCCTGCATTGATTTGTCGGCGGATGAAGTTCCGATAATGGACGGAAGCGCCGGGCCGTTCGTATTCCTTATCCAGTCCGCCGGCATCGAGGAACAAAACTTCCCGAAGCGATTTTTACGGATCACCCGGACCGTGCGTGTGGAAGACGACGACAAGTGGGCCATGTTTGAGCCCTTTGACGGTTTCCGGGTCGGATTCACCATTCAATTCGACCACCCGATGTTCAACAGCCAGAACTGCCACGCTGAAATCAATTTTTCCACCACGTCCTTCGTCAAGGAAGTCAGTCGCGCAAGGACCTTTGGTTTCATGCGCGATGTTGAACTGTTACGCCAGCGTAATCTGATCCTGGGCGGCAGCCTGGACAATGCGGTCGTGGTGGATGATTATCGTGTGCTCAATGAGGACGGACTTCGCTACCAGGATGAGTGCGTCAAGCACAAGATCCTGGATGTCATTGGCGACCTGTACCTGCTCGGGCACAGCCTGATTGGATCATTCAGGGGTTACAAGTCCGGTCATGAATTGAATAACCGGCTGTTGGCGCTGTTGCTGCAGCAAAAAGATGCCTGGGAACTGGTAAGTTTCGATAATGAAGTGAACGTACCGATTTCCTTTATGCAACCGATTCCGTCCACCTGATCGGAGAACGCGGCGCAGATCGCGGCTTTGGCTCAGACCCGCCGGGAAAGGCGGATCAGAGTGGTACGCAGGGCGGAGTCAGTCTGGGATTCAGCACACTGCGCCAGGGTTGCCGCAGCTGTGGAGGAAAGGCGCGGTATTGGCTTTTCCTGCACCGGCGAAGTCGCCGGCACGGCAACAGTTACGCGCAAGCTGTTAATGCAGGCAAGACCGTCCAAGGCGCGAATTTTGGCCAGCAGGGATTGTTGTTCAAGGCGCAGGCGTGTGGACCAGACCGGGGAATCGGTCTGCAAAACCAGTGTATCTGCATGAATTGCACAGGCGCGGACATGCGGCGACAGCGGGGCGGGGAGAAGAGTGGCCAATAGCTGGTTGATGCGGGAGAGTTCACCGGCCTGAGCGACGAGGCGTGCCAGGGTTCCATCGCTGTGCGACAGGAGACTCTGCACTGTTTTGGGAGAGTGGCTGCGGGATGTGGCCATAATAATTATAGGGTGGAGCGGCTATGAGAATCATATTCCTGCCGGGCAGCCGGCGAAAGAGCCTGAGTGTTTCACTGGGTCCGGTGGTCGGTGTACTGCTGATGATTAGCGTGACCGCCGGATTGGGGGCCGCTTTTTACGGCGGGCTCCACTATGCGCTGGTTCACACCCAGGATATCAGGAACAGTTTGCGCGACGCCGCCGGTTCGGTCTGGAAGAAGGAACTGGAAGCTCAAATTGAGATTGTCGGACGGACGCGAATTGAGGCGGAAAAGTCACTGGATGCAATGGCCGGGCGGGTGAGCATTCTTCAGGGTCATGTGCTGCGTCTGGATGCCCTCGGTTCGCGTCTGGCGGCAATGGCGGATCTGGACATGGAGTTTGGTGTGGACAATCCGCCCGGAATGGGTGGTCCGGCGCCCACGGTTGCGCAGCAGTCGCTGGGCGCCGGGGATTTTCTCTCAACTCTGGCCGATCTGGAACGCGACCTGCAGGACAAGTCGGACAAGCTCTCGGCGTTGGAATCCATCATGATGGCTCGCTCACTGAAAGAGCAGACGCATCCCAAGGGCACTCCGGTGGCGGATTTCTGGATGTCGTCGGCCTTTGGATTCCGCACTGACCCGCTGACCGGCAAACGTGAGTTCCATTCCGGCGTGGATTTTGCCGGCCCGACAGGGTCTTCGATTACGGCTGTAGCAGCCGGCATCGTCATCTGGTCGGGTCCCCGGCTGGGTTACGGGAACCTGGTGGAAATAAGTCATGGCAGCGGTTACGTCACACGCTATGGCCATAACAGTAAAAACCTGGTCGGCGTCGGCGACAAGGTAAAGAAAGGCGAGATTATCGCGCTGATGGGGGCATCCGGTCGCACCACCGGCACCCACGTGCACTTCGAAGTGGTACGCAACGGAGAGTACCTGAATCCGCGCGGCAAGATGAATTTGTAGCGTGTATTCTGCATTGCGTCCTGGGTTTCGATTAGAATTCACTCCCTTTGATTCCCCCTAAACTCGCCCTGCGCGCCGGGTACGGTGCGCAGGCCTGGCAGAGTCATCATGTTTCGTAATTTTCTTACCCGCATATTCGGCAGCAGAAATGAGCGCGTACTCAAGCGACTGCGCAAAACAGTTGCAGAGGTCAATGCGTTTGAAGCAGAGGTGTCGGTTATTGCCGAAGCTGAATTTCCTGCGCAGACGGCTCAACTCCGGCAACAGTTGCAAAATGGCGCGACGCTGGAGGCCTTGTTGCCCAAGGCATTTGCACTGGTGCGCGAGGCGGGCCGGAGACGCGTCAATATGCGGCATTTCGATGCGCAATTGATCGGCGGCATGGTTTTGCATGAGGGTAACATTGCTGAAATGCGTACCGGGGAGGGCAAGACCCTGGTGGCCACGCTGGCCGCCTATCTGAATGCCCTGAGTGGCGACGGCGTGCATATCGTTACCGTCAATGATTACCTGGCGCGGCGTGATGCAGAATGGATGGGGGCGGTATACCGTTTCCTTGGCCTTTCCACCGGCGTCATCGTGTCCGGTCTGAATCGGGAGCAGCGCCGCGCCGCGTACTCCGCGGACATCACCTATGGCACCAACAATGAATTCGGATTCGACTATCTGCGCGACAATATGGTGTTCCGCAGTGAGGATCGGGTGCAGAGAAAACTCAATTACGCCATCGTTGACGAGGTGGATTCCATCCTGATTGACGAGGCGCGCACGCCACTGATTATTTCCGGATCCGTTGATGACAGGTCGGATTTGTACCTGAGCATAAACAAGCTCGTGCCGCAATTACGCAAACAGGCCAGCGAGGAGGCCGGTGGCGACTACACCATCGACGAAAAGACCCGCCAGGCCTATCTCAGTGAGCAGGGGCATGAAAGGGTCGAGCGGTTGCTGGTCCAGGCCGGCATCCTCAGCGCCGGCAAAAGCCTGTACGACACGGCGAATATCCCCGTATTGCACCACCTGAACGCCGCGCTCAGGGCGCATGCCCTGTATCACCGCGACGTGGACTACATCGTCAAGGACGGAGAGGTGGTCATTGTCGATGAATTCACCGGTCGTACCATGCCGGGCCGGCGCTGGTCGGAGGGACTGCATCAGGCCATCGAGGCCAAGGAAGGCGTGTCCATCCAGAACGAAAATCAGACCCTGGCCACCATTACCTACCAGAACTATTTCCGCCTTTATAAGAAGCTCTCCGGTATGACCGGCACCGCGGACACCGAGGCATTCGAATTCCAGCAGATTTACGGGCTGGAGGTCGCGGTCATCCCCACGCACAAGACCATGATTCGCAATGACCAGGCGGACGTGATCTTTCTCACCGCCAAGGAGAAATTCAAGGCTATCATCGAGGACATCAAGGATTGTGTGGCGGGCAGACAGCCGGTGCTGGTCGGTACTGTCTCCATTGAGATATCAGAATACCTGTCGGCGCTGCTCGACAAGGAGAAGTTCAAACACCAGGTGCTGAATGCAAAGTTTCATGAGCAGGAGGCCGAAATCATCGCCCAGGCCGGGCGACCCGCGACAGTTACCATTGCCACGAACATGGCTGGACGCGGCACCGACATCGTGCTGGGTGGCAATTTCGAAGCCGAACTGAAAAAGCTGGACAACCCTGATGAAGAGGTGCGCGCCCGAATCCTTGCTGCGTGGCAGGAGCGTCACCAGCAGGGCATTGCCAGCGGCGGGCTGCGCATTATCGGCACTGAGCGACACGAATCCCGGCGCATAGACAATCAGTTGCGCGGACGGTCCGGGCGTCAGGGCGATCCGGGTTCGAGCCGTTTCTATCTGTCTCTGGAAGACAATTTGATGCGTATCTTTGCCTCGGAACGCGTGGCGGCGCTGATGCAGCGCCTCGGTATGCAGGAGGGTGAGGCCATTGAATCAAACATGGTCACGCGTGCCATTGAAAACGCGCAGCGGAAAGTCGAGGCGCACAATTTTGACATCCGCAAGCATCTGCTCGAGTACGACGATGTGGCCAATGACCAGCGCAAGGTAATTTACGAATGGCGCAATGATCTGCTGGAAGCCACGGACATCTCCCAGGATATCGCCGACATGCGTGCGGCGCTGGTAAGTGAGATCTTTTCGCGCTTTATGCCGGAGGGCTCGATTGACGAAATGTGGGATCTGCCGGGACTCGGCGATGCCCTGGAACACCAGTTTGGCGTGCGGCCGGATGTGTCCATGTGGCTGAAGCAGGAGCCCGATCTGCCGGAGGAGACGCTGCGCGCGCGGGCGCTGGAATCAGTGCAGCAGGCAACTGACCAACGCTTGAGCACCGTACCCGCGGAATTGATGCGACGACTGGAGAAGGATCTGATGCTGGATGTGCTGGATCGGCACTGGAAAGAGCATCTGGTCGGCATGGACCACTTGCGTCAGGGCATCGGCCTGCGCAGTTATGCCGCGAAGAACCCCAAGCAGGAATACAAGCGCGAGGCTTTTGCGATGTTCGGCGGGATGCTGGAAAACATCAAACACGACCTGGTGGCCATTCTTGGCAAGGTCCAGGTGCGCGCCGAGCAGGATGTGGCGGCCATGGAGCGGCGCCCGGCACCGGAGCGGATGCAAACCAGTCACCCGGAGGCGCCAAACGCCCTGGCGCCCGCGCAGCCGCTGGCAGCCGCGCCGGGTGGAACCCCGGTGCCATTCATCCGCCGTGATCCCAAGGTCGGTCGCAATGACCCGTGTCCCTGCGGCTCCGGAAAAAAGTACAAGCAGTGCCACGGCCGGCTGGGCTGACGCTGCAGCGCGCCAGCCATGGCAGTCGGTTTGTCCGCTGATTTGAACCTGGTCCCGATCAACGGGATCAGGCTTGGCGTTATCAGTGCCGGCATTTATCGCACGCCGCGCCCCGATCTGTGTCTCATTGAGATGGTCCCCGGAGGGACGGCGTCCGCCGTATTCACCACCAACGCATTCTGTGCCGCGCCGGTAACCGTGGCGCGGGAGCATCTTGCCCGCGGCCGGCCCCGGTACTGCCTGATAAATGCGGGTAACGCCAACGCCGGGACCGGTGCGCGCGGACTGCGCGATGCGCGCGCCATCTGCGCCGGACTGGCCGCGCTGGCGGGCTGCACGCCACCCGAGGTGTTGCCATTCTCCACCGGGGTCATCGGTGAGCATCTACCGGTTGATGGAATTGCCACTGCATTACCCGCTCTGCTGACATCGCTGCGAACGGATGGTTGGGCCGAATGCGCGCGGGCGATCATGACCACGGATACAATTGCCAAAGGCTGCTCCGCGACGATTGAAATCGCGGGCCGGCCCGTGAATATAACCGGCATCGCCAAGGGCGCCGGCATGATCCATCCACGCATGGCCACCCTGCTGGCGTTTATCGGCACTGACGCGCGCGTGGAAGCGCCGGTACTTGACGCGCTGTTACGCAGCTGTGTATCCGATTCCTTCAATCGTATAACCGTGGATGGCGACACGTCCACGAATGATGCCTGCGTCCTGCTCGCCTCCGGTGCAGCAGACCATCCCCGCATTGATGATGCTGGTGCCGCTGCAGCCATGGACCTGAGGCACGCGTTGAGTACAATCTGCACGACGTTGGCGCAGTCGATTGTGCGTGATGGAGAAGGCGCCACAAAATTCATCACGGTCAGGGTCGAACAGGGTCGGGACGAAGCGGAGTGTCTGCTTGTCTGTCACGCCGTGGCGACGTCACCTTTGGTCAAGACGGCTTTTTTTGCCTCGGATCCGAATTGGGGCAGAATCCTGGCAGCAACCGGCCGCGCAGGCGTGCGTGATCTGGATGTGGAGCGGGTGGACATTTTTCTTGACGATATCTGTATCGTGTCCGGCGGTGCCCGTTGCGCTACCTACACCGAACAGGCCGGGCAGGAGGTTATGGCACGCAGTGAGATTGTTGTGCGGATTGTGCTGGGCCTGGGATCGGCCAGTGCCACCGTGTGGACCTGCGATTTGTCCACGGACTACGTAAGTATCAACGCGGACTACCGCAGCTAGCAGGTTGATGCGGAACTACTGTGCGGACCTGGGCGTTCTCCACAATGTCCCCGGAAAGTGAAGACTCAGGCCGGTTGCAGATCGCAGTGGGTGTGATTCCGGATGTCCGCCGCCGGCAGGTCCTGATTGCCCGGCGACCTGATCGGGCGCGCCATGGCGGAATGTGGGAGTTTCCGGGCGGCAAGCAGGAGCCTGGCGAAACCATCGAGGTTGCGCTCCGGCGCGAGTTGCTGGAGGAGCTTGACCTGCGCGTGCTGGCGGCACGTCCCTTGATGCGTGTGGCGCATGAATACACTGATCTGCGCGTGCAGTTGCATGTCTGGGTGGTGGACGAATGGTTGGGCGAACCCCGGGGCATGCAAGGACAACAGTTCGAATGGGTGCCCGTGTCGGCCCTGCATGAGCGCAAATTTCCTGAGGCCAATCTGCGCATAATCAGCGCGCTGCAGTTGCCGGAGTTGTATTTGATTACGCCTGACCTGAGTTCCTATGGTCCGGAGTTTTTTGAGATGACGCGGACCTTGCTGACAGCCGGCGTGAAATTATTGCAGTTTCGCAGTTACCGGCTCGCTGCGACGGAGCGGCCCGAGGTATTGCGCCGACTCTCGGCGCTGTGCCGGGAATCCGGCGCCAGGCTGGTGGTCAACGGGGACCCCGCGGAGGCCCGGGCCTGCGGCGCTGATGGGGTGCATCTGGGCGCGGCGCGGCTCATGGGGGCACGGGATCGGCCGTTGCTACGACCCCTGCTGGTGGGTGCATCCTGTCACGGCGCGGAGGAACTGCGACAGGCGGAGCGGATTGACGCGGACTTTGCCGTGCTTGGCCCGGTTGCCCGCACCCGCACGCATCCCTGGAGTACCCCGCTGGGCTGGCCGGGATTCCAGAAACTGGCACTGTCAACGCGCCAGCTTCCGATTTATGCGCTGGGTGGACTTGGGCCGCAGGATCTCGATGCGGCGCGCCAAGCGGGCGGCAGGGGTGTGGCGATGATTTCGGCAATCTGGTCGGCGCCGGACCCGGCGGCGGCCTTTCGCGCCGGGCTTGGGCAAGAAGCGGTTTCGTAACTGAAAGAGGGGACAAGCGCTTAGTGGCGGGTTTCGTCCTCCGGCGAGTGTATCACCGGCAATTCACCTTGCTCCGGAATGCCCCGCACCCCGCGCAGCCACTCCCCCAAATCGATCAGGCGGCAACGCTGGCTGCAGAACGGTCGCCACGCATTAGCGGGGCTCATCTCGACCCGCACCTGACACGTGGGACATTTGGGTTCGCCGGTCACAGGATGCAACAGCGCAGTTCGAATTCAACGTCATCCTCGGTCTGCAGCGGGCGTTCCCGGGAGTCCTGTTGCCCCATGAAGCGCACCGTGAAGCGATGCCTGCCGCCGCTGATCTCCGGGAAATAGGGCGACTCCACCGGCAAAACCACACGCACAATCTGGCACGCGACATTGGGTTCAATGGGTTTCTGGAAGAACCCACGCTGTGCGCACTCGATGGTGGGCGTTGTGCTGTTTCTGACCATGTGCAATGCCAGTTTCATTGCGCGGCGCACGACCATGAGGTCACGATGCCATTCTTCCAGTGCTGCGCGCCGCCCGACGACGGATTTGTGCAGCCAGTAATGATACGCAGGCAGGTCGAAATTGCAGGTGCCGCCCGGAATCGCACTTCGCTGCCGTATGGAACTCACCAGTTCATCGCGGCGCAATCCCTGTCCCGGCTGACAGGAAGCATCCCGCAATTCGGTCAGGTAACCGTTGATCTCGCCGAGCACGGCGCTGAGCCGCGCCGGATCCACGCCGGGATTGTTTTGCAGCGTGGACAGACTGTTTGCGTGCCGCTCCAATTCCTTTATCAATTCCGTTTTAACGTCGGACCGGCCCAGCAGGTCAATGACCCCCAGCAGGGCCTCCAGACACAGCCGGCTGTCCCACTGGCTGTTTCCGCCAAGTAAATGCTGGCCAATATCGAACACATGTTCCAGGCGCAGAAACGTGCGCATGCGCTCATTGAGCGGCTGTTCGTAACAAATCACGCCATCCGTAAGGTTCACGCCCTGTCACCCTGAATCCTGCGCGCCGGGTCCGGCATTGTCCGACAATTGCCGTGCGAGGTGCAGATATTTCCCGTGCAGCTGTTGCACGCGCGCGTGCAGTTCGCCGGGCTCGCCGCTATTGTCGACGATGTCGTGGGCTGCCTTTATGCGGGTCGCGCGGTCCGCCTGGCGAAGCATGATGTTTCTGACGTCCTCGGCTCCTGTGCCATCACGCCGCGCGGTTCTGGCGATCTGTTCATCCTCAGGGAGATCCACGACCAATATCCGGTCAAACTCGCCGGCGCTGCCCGTTTCCAGCAACAAGGGGATGCTGACGATGCAATACGGATCGTCAATTTGTCCCATGGCCTTGCCAATCTCGTCGCGCACAATCGGATGAACGATTTGTTCAAGCCTGCGGCGCAGTGCATCATCCCGGAATACCAGCTTGCGCGCATGGTCGCGCCTGATACATCCGTCCGCGCCAACGGCATCCGCCCCCAGCAAGGCAACCATCGCCGGGTAGGCGGCACCGCCCGGTTCCGCGACACGCCGCGCGATCTGGTCCGCGTCGATAACCGGGACGTCCAGCGCCGCGAATAATGCCGAAACGGTCGACTTGCCGCTGCCAATGCCACCGGTCAGAGCCACGGTCATGGGTCGCCTCATCACCGGCCTGCCCACGTCACATAGGTCGCTGTGATCCGCGGCCCCCATAGCAACGCGACCCATCCCGCCAGCGCCAGGTACGGCCCGAACGGAATCGGCTGGCTGCGTTGCTGCCGGCCGGACAGTATCCGGGAGCCGCCAACCAGGGCGCCAATCAGCGAGGCCATTACCAGCATCAGCGGCAGCATCTGAATTCCGTTCCACGCGCCCAGCGCCGCGAGCAGCTTGAAATCCCCATACCCCATGCCTTCCTTGCCGGTCAGCAGGCGAAACACCTGGTAAACGATCCATAGCACCAGGTAGCCTGCCATGGCGCCAAGCAAGGCAGGAATCAGTCCTGCAAACAGCATGAAAATATTCACCAGCAGGCCCAGCCAGAGCAGCGGCAGCGTGATGTCATCCGGAAGCAACTTGTGGTCGAGATCAATTCCGCTCAACGCAATCAGGCACCAGGTAAACAGCAGGGCGGCAATGGTTTGCGCTGAAAATCCGAACCGGAGGCTGACCAGAAGCGAAAGCGACGCGGTCAACAATTCCACCAGCGGATACCGCATTGAGATGGGTTGGCGGCAGGAAGAGCATTTTCCGCGCAGCAACAGGTACGACATAACCGGGATATTTTCCCAGGGCGCAATGGCGTGCCCACAGTGCGGGCAGCGCGACGCGGGGAACACTAGTCCCGGCGCCTCCTCCGCCAGATCGGCGGACGGCGTGACATTCAGTAGTGCGCAGCAGTCGCGCCGCCACTCCTGGTGCATCCGGCGCGGCAGCCGGAATATGACCACATTCAGAAAGCTTCCCACGGCCAGACCGGCCAGGAAAACACCGGCATGAAACAGGGGCGGATGACTGGCAAGGTACTCGAGTAGGCTCATGGCGCAGGAAACTCACAGGAACACCGGCGCCGTTGCCGCAGGTGTACGGGCACTGTCAGGTTGGAACTGATTTGAGACCGGTTCTAGACCACGGCGCCCATTTTGAAGATCGGCAGGTACATGGCGATAACCAGGCCGCCGATGAGGACGCCAAGAAAGGCCATAATCAGGGGTTCCAGCAGGCTGGTGAGCGCGTCCACGGCATTGTCCACTTCTTCCTCGTAGAAGTCGGCGACCTTGCTCAACATCTGATCCAGTGAGCCGGCTTCCTCTCCGATGGACACCATTTGCACGACCATGTTCGGGAACAACTCGGCATTGCGCATGGCGGCCTGCAATTGCGTACCAGTGGCCACTTCATCGCGCATCTTCATGGTGGCGTCGTAATAAATAATGTTGCCGCAGGCGCCGGCCACGGCCACCATGGCCTCGACCAGCGGCGTACCCGCGGCGAACATTGTGGCCAGCGTGCGCGCAAACCGGGCAATGGCGGATTTGTTCAAGATATCGCCGACCACGGGTATTTTGAGCGACAGCCGATCCAGAAAATGGGCGAAGGCGCGGGAGCGCTGCTTGGCGGCGAAGAACCCCCAGCCAACACCGAAAATTCCGCCAAACATGAGGTACCAGTAAGCCTGGAAGAACTTGGAGCAGGCAATGACAAACTGGGTCAATGCCGGCAGATCCGCGCCGAAACTGGAAAACAAATCCTGGAATTGCGGGATCACGAAGATCATAAGGATGGTGGTGATCACGAACGCGACCACCAGTACCGCGATGGGGTAGGCCATGGCCTTCTTGATCTTGGCCTTCAATGATTCGCTCTTTTCCAGGTAGGTCGCCAGCTTGTGCAGGATGGCCTCCAGGATACCGGCTTGTTCACCGGCAGCGACCAGGTTTACATACAGGTCATTGAACTGCAGGCGATGTTTGCCCAAGGCCTCAGCCAGCGTATTGCCCGCCTCCACGTCGCCCTTGATGGCCAGGATCAGTTCCTGCATGGCGGGATTTTCATGGCCGCGGCCCACAATCTCGAATGATTGAACCAGTGGTACGCCGGAAGACATCATGGTGGCGAGCTGGCGGCTGAATATGGTGATGTCCTTGGTCGTGATTTTTCCCTTGCCGCCGCCGAGCAGGGGCTTGGACTTCTTCTTGACCTTGGTCGGATTTATGCCCTGGCGGCGCAGCATGGCCTTTACGAGCGCCTCGCTCTGACCGCTCATTTCGGACTTTACGACCTTGCCGGTCTTGTCCTTGCCCTCGTAGACATACATGTCTGCCTTAACTGCTGGTTTCGCGGCCATGGCTTTTTACTCCATAGTGGAGTCGTTGACCTCTTCCAGAGTGGTGACGCCGTCCGCCGCCTTTTGCAGGCCGGATCGGCGCAGGTCCCAGATACCCTCTTTGCGTGCCTGGTCGCCGAGTTGAACGGCATTGGCGCCTTCTATAATCAGCCGCTTCATGGCATCGGAAATGGCCATGACCTGATAAATTCCGCAGCGGCCCTTGTAGCCGGTCGGACAATCCTCATTGCCTTCCACCGGTTTGAACAGGTGGATCCCCTTTTCCACCAATTCCGGCGCGAATCCTTCCTTGAGCAGGGACTCCGCGTCCATTTCCATGGGTTCGCGATATTCCTTGTGCAGGCGGCGGCATAGGCGCTGGGCAGTAATCAGGTTGATGCTGGTAGCCACCGCGAACGCCGCCACGCCCATGTCCTGCAGGCGCGTCAGTGTCTGCGGGCAATCGTTGGTGTGCAGCGTGGACATCACCATGTGGCCGGTCTGTGCAGCCTTCACAGCAATGGAGGCCGTGTTCAGGTCGCGAATCTCACCCACCAGGATGATGTCCGGGTCCTGGCGCAGGAAGGCCTTCAGCGCCTTCTCAAAGGTCATCCCCGTCTTTTCATCCACCTGTACCTGGTTGACCCCGGGCAGGTTGATTTCCACCGGGTCTTCGGCGGTCGAGATATTGACATCAATCGTATTGAGGATGGCGATCCCGGAATACAGTGATACGGTCTTGCCGCTACCGGTGGGCCCCGTGACCAGAAACATGCCATAGGGCTTCTGCAGGTTCTTGAGGAACATTTCCTTCTGATGATCCTCGTAACCGAGCATATCGATCTGCAACGCGGCAGCGTCGGAATTCAGAATACGCATGACAGCCTTTTCCCCGAACAGAGTGGGGCAGGTATTGACGCGGAAATCGATGGATTTGCTCTTGGACAGCCTCAGCTTGATACGGCCGTCCTGG
>Ga0156012_1136_pt4 | contig 15660 bp, 13 predicted proteins | sample RifCSPlowO2_02_FD_107666 | JGI IMG/M metagenome (GOLD analysis project Ga0156012, IMG submission 107666) | Gammaproteobacteria bacterium RIFCSPLOWO2_02_FULL_61_13
CCCTTGCGTCAGCCAGTGATCCACCCGCTTCAGGTCCAACTGCAATTTTGCGTCTTTACCCGCGGCGACGGGGTTGAAGTATCCAATGCGTTCTATATGGCGGCCATCCCGTTTGCTGCGGGAATCCGTCACCACAATATGAAAAAAGGGCCGATTCTTTGCCCCGCCACGCGCCAATCTGATTGTTACCATCTCTTTTCGACCCCACCGGTTGATTAATGCAAGAATGATTGAGCTTCGGGCCGCACCGGGCCCAAAAAGGTGCGGTATTTTACGGGAAGTTCACCAAAAAGAAAGGCTTACGTTCCAGCCGACCAACCGCTGAAGCTCATTGGTTTCAGGGTGAAACCCAGACAATCCGATGTTATCCATTTAAATGTGTTTACGGCATAACCTGCTGAAACATATAGATATTATTGAGAATCATAATGGAAACTCTCGAACCAATGACAGAACAGAAGGCCGCGGCCCGCGGACTGTTGCGGGCGCGACGGGAAAATCTTGACCTGAATAGCCGCGCCTCCCATAGCGCCACCATTCTGTCGCGCCTGTTCCAGCTTCCGGAAATGCATGCGGCCGGGGTCATATTTTGTTTCATTTCCAGCGGCGCGGAAGTATCGACCCGTGAGGTAATCGATCAATTGCTGGCCCTGGGCAAGACCGTGCTGGCCCCCAAGATCCTGCGCGGGGAACCCATGCGCGCCGTGCCATTCCGTGGCTGGGACAGCGTCTCCCCGGGCATCCTGGGGATACTGGCGCCGGTTGATTCGGTCGCCTACCCGGAACGCGTGGACCTGGTGATTACCCCGGGATTGGGGTTTACGCCCGCCGGCACCCGGATCGGTTACGGCCGCGGCTATTATGATCGGTGGTTTGCCACCCACGAACATGGATTACGCGTGGGCGTCGCCTTTGAGTGCCAAATAGATCCCTCACTACCATCAGTGGCGTCAGATGTTCCCATGAACATCATTATCACCGAGCAGCGAACCATCGCGACGCAACCGGACGCATGATTAGGCGGGACTTTACTCCAGAATGGACTTATTCGGAGCTCTCCGAATTAATCCCGAGCCGCTGCTGCGCCTCTTCCTCGGTTTTCCGGCCCCAATGCCAGGCCAGCACGGAACCGCTGATGTTATGCCAGATACTGAACAGCGCGCCGGGCAAAGCCGCCAGCACGGAAAAGTAGTTCTGCGCCAGGGCCACGGCAAGCCCGGAATTTTGCATTCCGGTTTCAATTGAGAAAGTTCGACAGACGCGTTCGTCCATACCTAGCCAGCGCGCGGCCCAATAACCACCCGCCAGCCCCAGGACGTTGTGCCAGAAGACCGCGGCAATCACCGGCGGCGCAAGGGCCGGAAAGTGCGGGCGCGCAACCGCCACGATAATCCCTATGATAAATATGATCGCCAACACGGAAACGTACGGGAAAAACCGCTTCACCGGATGCAACCAATCGGAGAACCGGCGGTTCAAGGCAACGCCTGCGGCCACCGGCACCAGGATGATCAGCACTATGCCCAGCATCATGTTCATGACGGGCACATCCATCTGTTGCCCGAGGTACGCCCAGGTCAAAAGCGGCGTCATGAACACCGACAATAACGTCGTCGTCGTGGTCAGGGTTATCCCCAGTGCCACGTCTGCCCGTGCCAGATAACAGATGACATTGGACGCCGTCCCGCCGGGGCATGCACCCAAAAGCACAATCCCGACCAACAACTCCCCGGACAGTCCCAGCGCCCGCCCCACCATATAGCCAAAGGCCGGCATCATCAGGAACTGCATCGCGCACCCCAGCGCAATGAGTCGGGGCCGGCGCAGAATCTCGGCAAAATTCTCCGCGCGCAGCGTCATGCCCATGCCCAGCATGACCACGCCCAACAGGGGTTCAATCAGTCTGCGTGACCCTTCCAGCACCTCCGGATGAAAGTAGGAAAACATCGCCATCGCCACGGCCCCGATGGGGAACAGCATGGTTGCGTACATCGGCGACCTCCTTGGTTAAATTCAGTTTACTGCCACGGCATGCAGATCGTAGTCATCGGCAGACTTCATGCGAACGCGGATCAGGTCGCCGGCATGGATGCCGTCAGACGCTTCGATAATCACATTGCCGTCTATTTCCGGCGCATCCGCGCTGCTGCGCGCCACTGCCATGCCACCTTCAACTGCATCAACCAGGACATCCAGTTCGCGCCCGATCTTTTTCTGCAACCGCGCGGCGCTGATCCGCGCCTGGGTTTCCATGAAACGATCCCAGCGTTCCTGTTTCACCTCATCGGGTACCGGTTCGGCCAGGCTGTTCGCCACAGCGCCGGGAACCGGCGAGTACTGGAAGCAACCGACGCGGTCCAGTTGCGCCGTCTGCAGGAACGCCAGTAACTCCTCAAATTCCGCGTCCGATTCGCCGGGGAAACCGACGATAAACGTGGATCGCAAGGTCAGATCGGGGCAGATCGCGCGCCAGGCTTCGATGCGGCGCAGGGTGTTCTCGGCGGCGGCCGGACGACGCATCTGTTTGAGGATGCGCGGGCTCCCGTGCTGAAACGGGACATCAAGATAGGGCAACAGTCCACCCTCGCGCAGCAACGGAATGACCTCATCCACATGGGGATAGGGATAGACATAATGCAATCGCACCCAGACACCAAGCGAGTCCAATGCCTTGCACAACTCCAGAAAGCGCGTTGGTAATTGCTGCCCGCGCCATGTATCCGGCTGATTGCGCGAGTCGCTGCCATAGGCGCTGGTGTCCTGGGCAATCACCAGCAATTCCTTTACGCCTGACTTGACCAGGGCCTCGGCCTCGGCCATGACATTGCCGATGGGCCGGCTGACCAGTTTTCCCCGCATGCTGGGGATGATGCAAAACGTGCACTTGTGATTACAGCCTTCCGCCACTTTCAGGTAGGCATAGTGGCGCGGTGTCAGGCGAATGCCCTGGGGTGGCACCAAATCGGTAAACGGATTGTGATCCGGGGGCGGCAACGCCGAATGCACCGCCTGGACCACGGACTCATACTGCTGCGGACCGGTGACGCTCAACACGTCGGGAAATCGTTCGCGGATGAGATTGCCCCTGGCGCCCAGACAGCCGGTGACGATGACGCGTCCGTTCTCGGTCAGCGCCTCGGCAATGGCATCCAGGGATTCCTCCTGCGCGCTTTCCAGAAACCCGCAGGTGTTGACCACCACTACGTCGGCTTCGGCATAGGTCGGCGATATCTCGTAGCCCTCGGTTCGCAACTGGGTCAGGATGCGCTCTGAGTCCACCAGCGCCTTGGGGCACCCGAGGCTGACAAATCCGACGCGGCGCGGGGGCTCCGCTGCGCGCGCGTCAGTCACCGGAACGCCCGCCGCGATGCAGCCCGAGCGGATCGGCCGGATCTACGCCGTCACGAAACGGGCGGCGTCGATCCACATGGGTCAATTGATAGACCGCACCAATCCAGTTGTTAATTACTGCCTCGCCGCTGTCATGCCAGCTGTTGTCCAGCTCCGCTACCAGCAGATGCTCCGGGAACAGCGGGGCAGGTGTGCCGCGCTGCATTGTCACTTCGACCTGGTCGCGATACTCGGCCAGGATGGCGCGGTGCAAGGCGGTGAAGACATGCTCCGGAAATGGCGGGTAGACAGCGATTTCGCGCTGTATGAATCGCCCGATTTCCCGCTTGTATTCCTTCATCAGGCTGATCTGCTCGTATTCGGGATGGCCCTGGAAAAACACCAGGCGCAAGCCATCGCCACTGACAGCAAGGTGCACACCCGCCTCGGGGCTCTCCACCAGTACCAGCAGTCCTGCGGCAGCAAACTGGTCACGCCCGATCTCGTTGAAACGCGAATGCGGCACGTCGAAGCGGGTATTGACTCCGACCATCAGGGGGTGCGCGCGTTGCGTAACCTGGTGGGAATACACGCCCCAGCGTTTTTCCCGCAATGGCCTCCGCTTCTGGTGGTACCGGAATTCCAGCACCGCATGGGTGGCCAGACAGGAACAAAGCGTGGAGGTCACATTCTCGTAGGCCCAGTCAATGACCTGGATGAGTGGTTTCCAGAACGGCAGCGCCGACAATTCCGGGCCCGGGATGGCGCCGGACACAATGAGTGCGTCCAATCCATCGCGTTGGACCTGTTCAAAACTTTCATAATAGCGTTCCACATGCGCCCGGCCTTCGGGCCCGCGCACCAGTCCCGGTAATGAAAACGGATGCATGTAGAACTGCGCGATCTGATTGCTCTCGCCCACGAGCCGGAAAAACTGCCGCTCGGTGGCCTCCAGGGCCTTGTCCGGCATCATATTCAGCAGGCCAATGTGCAATTCGCGGATGTCCTGGTGTTCGGCGCGGGCGCGGGGAATGACCGTCCCACCCACATCCCGCAGGCGCTGATAACTGGGCAGATCGGAGTTGGCAACCAGCGGCATGGCCGTTATCCCTTCCCCAGGACGCTTTCTATCAGCGCCAGGAATTGCGCCTCGTTCTGGACCGCGGCGAGCTGGGTCGTGCTTACCACGTAGCCATATTTCTTCGCGATCGCTTCGTAGCGCGGTCCGCGTGCCCGAATCAGGCGCGGGAACACCCAGCGCACAAAATCATCGGGCGCCACCTGTGCAGCGAATTCCAGGCCCCGTGCGGCGAGAAACTCGGCCAATTGCGCGTCGAAAAATTCCTCCCGGTAATAAAGCGGCTTGGGATCCGACTCCGCGCGCTGCATTAATTCGGCCTCATCCGCCGCCGTTGCCTTGATATAAATGATGAGGGTGTGCTGCGCCAGTACATCCAGAACCTGGTCATCATCCAGTTCGCACAGGCTGCCGCTGGCGTCATTGACAAAGGAATGGTAACCATAAATTTCCCGCGCCCGGCGGATGAAGTCGGGGACATCGTGCATGGCCGCAATCTCCCCCGCCCGGTGCAACTGTTGCCGCCGCTTGAACTCCTTCAGCCCGATGCCGTCCTGGCCCGGATTGCCGACCTTGCCCAGAAATGCCGACAATGGGCGCAGATTATCCACCGAGAGGTTGTTGGCGATGTGTATGGAATCAGAGCGCAGCAGATCCTTGAGCAATGGGCTGCCCATGGCCTGCTCCTTGATGTCATCCAGGATGGCTTCGTCCAGGTAGTGAGTGCCGATGCGGTAATCAGCAGAGAAATGGAACCAGTCCCGCTGGCGCAGGACGCGCGCGAGTCGGGTCTTGCCGACCCCGGACATGCCGAGCAGCGTCACCGCCTTGTGGTCCCAATTGCGAAATGCTTCAGCGTCCAGTTTCATCGTGCCCACCCACGTATTCCCGCCACCGTGAGGGTGGCGAGGTGCGTATTCTAACAGGGTGATGCAAAACGACAGTTGGGTGGGATGTCCGAAGCGACCCTTCAGGATTTCAACGTCTGCCCGATGATAGGCAGGCGGCGGATACGCACTCCGCCGGCGGCGAATATTGCATTGCAGACGGCCGGAGCACAGGGCGGGACCCCCACCTCACCAATGCCGCCCATGGCCGCGTCACTGTCGAGAAACGCGACCTCAATCTCCGGCGTCTCCGCCATGCTCAATACGGGATAATCGTCAAAGTTACCCTGTTCCACACGCCCGCCCGCGAGAGTAATCCGCCCTTTCAATGCGGCGCCGAGCCCGAACAGGATGCCGCCCTCCACCTGGGCTCGGGCATTATCCGGATGCACGATTTCGCCTGCGTCCACGGCCGCGCAGATACGCAGCACGCGGAGGCCGCCCATCGCCGAGACTTCGACCTCAGCCGCTTCAGCAACAATGGTCCCGAAGCTTTCCTTTACCGCGATGCCCTTGCCGGTGCCGGCACGGGCGGCGTTGCCCCATCCAATCAGGTCGGCGGCACGCTGCAATACGAGCTGAAAGCGCGGCGCCGCGCGCAACAGCCTCAACCTGAACTGCAACGGATCGACCTTGGCCCGCTGGGCCAGTTCATCCACAAAGCATTCGATGAAAAACCCCTGATAGGAATGTTCAACGCTGCGCCAATAGCCCAGCGGCACGTTCACTTTATGCGCCACGCGCCCGATGCGCTGATTCGGGATGGCATAGGGGACAGACGCCGCTGCCCGGTCCTGGTTGTAGCCGATGTCGGTGTAAACATGCCGCCAGGACTGCGGCAAACCGTCGCCCCCCCATTCGGCTTGCAGGCGGGCCTGTACGGCCGGCCGGAAGTGATCGTGACGAATGTCCTCTTCACGGCTCCACAACAGCTGGATGGGATGATTGACGCGCCGGGCGATGCGGGCCGCGTCGTCCACGTAGTTGAATGACCCCGGTGCACGCCGTCCGAATCCGCCACCCAAGTGCAGGGCGTGTACAGTCACGGCCTCCTCGGATATCCCGGCAGCTTTAGCCGCCACTGCGCGTGTCCCCAACGGATCCTGGGTGCTGGTCCAGATTTCCAGTTTGCCATCGTGCAACCAGGCGGTGCAATTCATGGGCTCAAGCGTGGCGTGGGCCAGGAATGGCACGGCATAGGTGGCTGCAAGGACGCGCTCCGATGAAACTTTCGCCTCGGGCGCCGCGCCCTGCTTGAAATCCGTTTCCACCTTGCCGTTCGCCAATAGTTGTTCAAATTGCGTGTTCAATACGCCGGAATCCGGCGCCGGATCGTCCGCAGGCAGGAACTCCACCGGTAATTGATCCAGCGCACGTTGTGCCTGCCAGTAACTGTCCGCGACGATGGCGATGGCAGCAGGCAGTTGCAGGATGTCCCGCACGCCTGCCAGATTGGACACGGTTGCTGCGTCGAACTTACCGATTGCGCCGCCAAAGACCGGCACATGGCGAATGGCAGCGTATTTCGTGCCCGGCACCACCGCATCCATGCCGTATGCCAGTGTGCCCCGCACCGCGCGTCCAACGTGAATCAGTTGCGGGGACTGACCGCAGAGTCGATATTCCTCGCGCGGCTTCAGTCGTGGAGCAGGGGGTGGTTCCAATTCGGAGGCAGCCTGAGCGAGGGCGCCATAACTGACGCGGCGATCGCTCGCGCTGTGGATCACGCTACCGAGTTCGGCGCGACATTCCGTTACCGGCACACGCCATTGCTCCGCTGCCGCCTGTAGCAGCATCTCCCGCGCGGCAGCGCCGGCACCGCGCATGCCCAGGCGCCCGGTGCTGCGAATGCTCAGGCTGCCTCCGGTAAGCTGCATATCCATCAGCTTCGCAACCTGATAGGTGGCCATGTCCAGCCGCCGCGCAATCCCCGGCGTAAACTCGCGCGCACCCAACATGAACACGCGCACCACGTCGCCGGTGGCGAACATGCTTTCCGCCGGCGCCTGTTCCACGCGCACCTGTGCCCAATCCACATCCAGTTCCTCGGCCAGCATCATGGCCAGCGCGGTCTGGCTGCCCTGCCCCATTTCCACGTGGGGCACCAGGATGGTCACTGTGTTGTCGGCGCGGATGCGCAACCATGTGACCAGGGAGAACTCCCCCGGCACCGACGAACGCAGGCTCAGGCGATCCGGGCACAACACCAACCCAAGCGCCAGGCCGCCCCCGAGCAGACCGCCGGAGATCAGAAATGCCCGTCGCGTTACCTTTGCCATGAACGGGATTCTAAACTGTCGCCGGCCCGGACTGGGCGCCCTTAACGACATGGTAGATGCCGACCGTAAACAGCGGACCAAGAAAGATCACGACGAAAAACCAGGCCAAGGTGTTGAACACCAGGTTCAACAACCCAACCAGCCCAATCTTTGCCAGCAGCGTCGCGGCCAGCATCAGCCCCAGCGCTACTGCCGGTCGCAGAACCCGCGGCATCGCGGTCCCTCTGCTGTGCCACCAGCTTCCCAAACGCTCATTAAAGGCATGCACAACGCCGACACCCGTTTGCACCAATGTCCCCAGCAGCGCTATCTGGTAGAAAACCTCCAGCGCCCGGTACCCCATGGCGTCCAGCAGGAACGCCGAGGGCAATACCTGTGACGAGATGGCGGGGAAATGGGTCAGCATGATGACGTAGAACAGTAACCCGGGAACCATGGCCACCGGCCCGGTCAACAGGCCGGCCGTGAAAGCCTCGCGGCGGGACTGGATATGACGCAACGAGAAGAACATTGCGGGCAGGATGGACAGCTGCAATGCCGCATAACGCGCGCCACTGCTCACCCAGGGCGTATCCAGCGGGCCCCACAACGCAAACTCTTTCAACGTGCCGCCAAACTGCGTGAGCCCGACGATAAAAAATAGTGCATACGCCACATAAAGCAACAACGCCCAACCAGCCAGCAGGCGTTCAATAAACAATCCGGAAAAACACACCACCATCGCCACGGCGAACATCAATCCCACGGTGCCACCCCAATAGGGCAGGCCGAAGGTGGTGCGCAGGATCTCCCCCGCCGCGGAACCGATTACACCGAACAGGATCACGAGTGTAACGAGAAATCCCGCTTCCCAGATAAACCAGCCGCGCCCCAAAAGGCCACGGAAAAAGGTGCGGTAGTCGTAGGCCTGGCGCAGGCGCGCAAACTCGAACGCCACCAGGGCACTCAGACTGATGATGGGAATTGCGATGCAGACAATCCCGAGCAGTCCGGCCAGCGGACCCATGTTCATGAAAAACACCAGGAATTCCTGCCCGGTCCCGTAGCCGCCGGCAATCATGATGGACTGAAATACCAGCGGCGGTAGCAGACAGGCCTGAAACCAGCGCGGCATCAATTAGATGCAATCCATTGCCATCAGCAGGTATTTGTCCCGCAGAAAGAACCCGGCCCCGGCATACAGTCTTTGCGCGGCCTCGTTGTTGCGGTCCACCTCAAGGAATACCGAAACAATCCCCAATTCACGAGCCGCGACAATGACCTGTTCCAGCACACGACGACCAATGCCACGTCCCCGGTAGGTTGCGTCAATGAAAAACTCATCCACCATGGCGTCGCGACCTCCCTTTTCAATGGAGTAGCCAAAGCACAGGATGAAATATCCCACGGGCGCGTCGTTGACGTCGATCAGCCAGATCCTGCCCAGATCCTCCCGGCCCAGCAACGGCACGAGACCGCGCTCCACGCGGTACAGATCAAATGGGATGCTTTCAAGGCGGTAATAGCCCTGAATGAATCGGGCCAGGTCAGGCAGGTCTTCGCGCCTGGCTGTACGCAGTACCGGATACAGGTTGCCGACGTCGTTCGCCATGGATTAATTGCAGGCTGGAACCGGCGTTGCCCCCGAGAGAGACAGGAACCCCGCCGCGACCGGGCACGGCGGGGGCGGATGAACTTACTCGTTGACAGCCTTCATGCTCAGGCGCACGCGGCCCTGCTTGTCGATCTCCAGCACCTTGACCTTGACGTATTCGCCCTCGGTCAGTTTGTCACTGACATTTTCCACGCGCTCGTTTGAAATCTGGGAGATATGCACAAGGCCGTCCTTGCCGGGCAGGATGTTGACGAAGGCGCCGAAATCCATGAGTTTCGCCACCCTGCCCTCGTACACACGGCCCACTTCGATGTCGGCGGTCAATTCCTCGATGCGCTTGCGCGCCACTTCGCTGGCCGCCTTGTCGCTGGAATAGATCTTGATGGTGCCATCATCCTCAATATCGATGGTGGTGCCGGTCGCTTCGGTAATGGCGCGGATCGTGGCACCACCCTTGCCAATGACGTCGCGGATCTTGTCCGGATGGATCTTGAGAGAGGTAATACGCGGTGCGTATTCGGACATCTCGCCGCGGGGGCTGGAAATTACGGCGTTCATCTTCTCCAGGATATGCAACCGGCCCTGATGTGCCTGCTGCAACGCCACTTCCATGATCTCGCGCGTAATGCCGCTGATCTTGATGTCCATCTGCAGGGCGGTGATACCCTTGGCAGTGCCTGCCACCTTGAAGTCCATGTCACCCAGGTGATCCTCGTCGCCCATGATGTCGGACAGCACCACGAACTTGTCGCCTTCCTTAATCAGGCCCATGGCAATGCCCGCAACCGGGGCGGAGATCGGCACACCGGCGTCCATCAACGCCAGGCTCGTGCCGCAGACTGAGGCCATCGAGCTGGAACCGTTGGACTCGGTAATTTCGGAAACTACCCGCAACGCGTACGGAAATGCCTTGGCATCGGGCATCACGGCCAGGATGCCGCGCTTGGCCAGCCGGCCATGGCCGATTTCCCGGCGCTTGGGGGAACCCACGCGGCCCGTCTCGCCGACGCTGTACGGCGGGAAGTTGTAATGCAGCATGAACAGGTCTTCGCGCCGGCCTTCAATGGCGTCGATGATCTGAGCGTCGCGTTCCGAGCCCAGGGCCGCGACCACAATGGCCTGGGTCTCGCCGCGGGTAAATAATGCCGAACCGTGGGTGCGCGGCAACACGCCGACCTCGACGCTGATGGCGCGGATGGATTTCGGGTCGCGGCCGTCTATGCGCGGCTCGCCGGCGATGATGCCGCCGCGAACGATGCTGCTTTCCAGTTCGCCGATGGCCTCGCCCAGCACGCCCTCCGTCCAGCGATCGGGATGCTCCTCGCGGATGGCGCTGATGGCCTCCTGGTGAATGCTGTCGATCTGTTCGCGCCGGCTGATCTTGTCCTGTATGGCATAGGCTTCGCGCAGCAGATCGCCGCAACGCTTCTCCACCACCTGCGCCAGATCCTGGTCATCCTTCGGCGCCTGCCAGGTCCAGGATTTGACCCCCGCCGCCTTGACCAGCGCGTCGATATTGTCGATGACGATCTGGAATTGGCTGTGACCGAACATCACCGCCCCCAGCATCACGTCCTCGGACAACTCCTTCGCCTCCGACTCCACCATCAGCACGGAACTGCGCGTACCGGCCACGACCAGGTCCAGGCTGCAGGATTTCAATTCTTCGAAACTGGGATTCAGTATGTAGGACCCATCCTTGTATCCAACCCGGGCCGCGCCCACCGGGCCGCTGAAGGGTATGCCGGAAACCGCGATGGCCGCCGAGGCGCCCATCATGGCGGGAATGTCGGGGTCCACTTCCGGGTCCAGGGACATGACCGTGGCCACGATCTGGACTTCATTTTTGAATCCGGCGGGAAACAGGGGGCGAATGGGTCGATCTATCAGGCGCGAGGTCAGAATTTCCTTTTCCGATGGCCGGCCTTCCCGTTTGAAGAAGCCCCCGGGGATTTTGCCCGCGGCATAGGTGCGTTCCTGGTAATCAACCGTCAGCGGAAAGAAGTCCCGATCCGGGTCGGCATCCTTGCTCGCCACACAGGCGACCAGCACCACGGTCTCACCCAGACTAACCATGACCGAGCCGGTGGCCTGCCGTGCAATTTTCCCGTACTGGATACGCGCGGTACGGTTTCCAAACTGGAATTCCTTTGTAATTGGATTCATGCAATCACCCCATAGAACGATTTAAGGCTGGAACAGCGCCAGAGCGCCAGGCATAGCGGGAAATGAAAGCCGCTGACCCGGTCGCGGTGTATGGGCGCCGTTTCAAATACTGATGCTGCGGGACGCCGGGTTACTTACGCAGGCCGAGGCGGCCAATGAGTTCCCGATAGCGGGTCAAATCCTTCTTCCGGAGATACTCGAGCAACTGCCGGCGCTGGTTCACCATTTTCAAGAGACCCTGGCGGGAATGGTAATCCCGGGCATGGGTCTTGAAATGATCTGACAGGTCGGTAATGCGGGCGGTGAGCAGGGCGACCTGCACTTCCGTGGATCCGGTATCCTGTTCGGACTGCTTGTAATCGCTGACTATGTCAGCCGTTTTCTGCGTGCTCAATGGCATGAATTCCACTCCTGACTAACCCAATTAGTTGTCATCCATAACCGGCCACCTGGCCGCTTATGGATTCGGGAACGAAAAAGTGTGATTTTTCGTTCCCTCCGCAGGCGACGACTTGCGTCATCGCCTGCGCCAGTGCATCCATGCACCGGGTTAGTGCCCATCAGCGAACGGATGGACACTAACAAACCTTTTCTGGTCCCGTTTAAGCGGCGCGTATTGTACCCACGCACCCTGCCCGGAACAAGGAATTATCCCGTCGCGACGGTCCCTGCGGGGGGCGCGGATTGGAACAACCGTCGCGGGGCAATGCGTCCATCATCCAGCACTTCTCCTGCGCCAAGAAAGAAGCCGGACTCGGCATAAATGCGCACCCTGCCCTGGGTTGGCGCCCGCGGCACCAGCACCGGCTGACCCTGGCGGAAATAGAAAGCGACGGATTCCTGCAACACCAGGGCCGGTGCATTCCGCAGCATGCTGTCGGTGCCGAGCAGGAGGTGATCCAGCGCCTCCAAACCCTGCTCCGCGGCCGCTCGTACGGCCGTCATGGAGACCATCTCCTGCTCCAGGAAATGTCCCGCAGCCGTGCGCCGCAAATTCATGACATGGGCGCCGCACCCCACTGCCGTACCTATGTCCTCAGCCAGAGTGCGAATGTATGTGCCCTTGGAACACCACACCTCAATTTCAAATTCATCCGTTCGCAGATCCACGAGCTTCAACTCGTAAATGGTCACCGGGCGTGGACTGCGCTCCACTTCAATGCCCTGGTAGGCCAATTCATACAGCCGTTGCCCATTCTGTTTGAGCGCCGAATACATGGGTGGAACCTGCTCGATATCGCCACGAAACCGCGCCAGTAGCGCATCAAAGGCGGAGCGCTCCAATGCCGGCACGGGACGCACTTCGAGTACCTCCCCCGCCGCATCCCCGGTGGCCGTGCGCAGCCCCAGTTTGCAGCGCGCCACATAGCGCTTGTCCGCCTCCAACAGCAATGCGGAGAACTTTGTCGCCTCACCAAGGCACAGCGGCAGCAACCCGGTGGCGGTCCGGTCCAGGCTTCCGGTATGACCGGCCTTGCGGGCGCGGTACAGGTGCTTGACCTCCTGCAGGGCCTCGTTGGAGGTAATCCCGGCCGGCTTGTCCAATGGCAGCACACCGCTGACCTCACGACCGCGGGAGCGCCGTTTCATGGCAAACTTCCCACCGGCGCGGATACAACGCCCGGGCTATTCATCATCATGCCGCAGGGAACCCAGCAGTGAATTGATGCGGCTGCCGCGCTCCACGGACTCATCAAAGGAAAAGTGCAGCTTTGGTACCGAGCGCGTAGTCAGTGCCGCCGCAAGTTGATGCCGAAAATGCGGGGCCATCTGATTGAGATGCTGTTGCAGTTCGACCGGCTTCAGCTTGCCGCCGAAACACGTAAAGTACACTTTTGCCTGCTTCAGGTCCGGGCTGACATCTGCGCCCGATATGGTCACCAATCCAAATTGACCCGGGTTCAGCTCAGCCTGCACCATCGCGGCGATTTCGCGCTGCACCTGGTCGGCAACGCGCCGATTGCGTCCAAATTCGCGCGGCATGACAACAACCTCCCGCCGGGTCAGCCCAGCTTGCGCGCTATCTCGATGCGTTCAAATACCTCGATCTGATCCCCGACGCGCACATCGTTGTAGTTCTTGACGCCGATGCCGCATTCCGTGCCGGATTTGACCTCGCTCACGTCATCCTTGAAACGGCGCAGCGATTCCAACTGGCCTTCGAAAATGACCACATTGTCGCGCAACACGCGGATGGGGTTGTTGCGCCGGACCGCACCGCTGGTAACCAGGCAGCCGGCGATGTCTCCGAATTTCGGCGAGCGAAACACTTCCTTTACCTCGGCGAGGCCGACAATCTGTTCGCGGATCTCCGGCGCCAGCATGCCGACAATGGCCTTCTTCACGTCGTCGATTAATTCGTAAATGATGCTGTAATAGCGCAGGTCGATGCCTTCATCTTCCACCAGCTTGCGCGCCGCGGCATCCGCGCGCACGTTGAAACCGATGACCACGCCATTTGAGGCCATGGCCAGCTGCACATCGGAACCGGTGATCCCGCCGACACCGCTGTGGATCACGTTCACAGTGACTTCATCCGAAGACAGGTGCGTCAGCGCATCCGACAGCGCCTCCGCCGAACCCTGCACATCGGCCTTGACCAGGATATTGAGTGAGGTTCTTTCTTCCTCGCCCATCTGCTGCATGATGTTTTCCAGCTTGGCCTGGTGTTTCTGCTCCAGTTTGCCCTGGCGGTACTTGCCCTGCCGGAATTGCGCCACTTCCCGCGCCTTCTTTTCATCCGGCAACACGACCATCTCATCCCCTGCATTGGGCGTGCTCGAGAGTCCGAGCACCTCGACCGGCATGGAGGGCCCGGCAGACTCCAGCTCTTTCCCGTCTTCGTCATACATCGCGCGCACACGCCCGTACTCATGCCCGCTCAGGATGACGTCGCCCTTGCGCAATTCCCCGCTCTGCACCAGTAATGTGGCCACGGGACCACGGCCCCGATCGAGCCTGGATTCGATCACCGTGCCACGGGCAAGCCCGGTGGGAGCGGCTTTCAGGTCCTGCACCTCGGCCACCAGAAGGATGGATTCCAGCAACTTGTCCACGCCATCACCGGTGCGCGCAGAAACCGGGACAAAAATCGTGTCGCCGCCCCAGTCCTCGGATATGACATCCAGTTTGGCCAGTTCCTGCCTCACGCGGTCGGGGTCCGCCTCCCTTTTGTCCATCTTGTTAAGCGCCACAATAATCGGCACTTTGCCCGCCTTGGCGTGGCGCACGGCCTCCTCGGTTTGCGGCATTACACCGTCATCCGCGGCCACCACCACGACCACGATATCGGTGACCTTGGCGCCACGGGCACGCATGGCAGTGAAGGCCTCGTGACCCGGGGTATCCAGAAAGGTGATCCGCCCCTTGTCCGTCGTCACCCCGTAAGCGCCGATATGCTGCGTAATGCCGCCCGCCTCACCGTCAACAACCTTGGTGCGCCGAATGTAATCCAGCAGCGAAGTCTTGCCATGATCCACGTGCCCCATGATGGTGACCACTGGCGGGCGCGTCGCTTTTTCTCCATCGGCTTCGGAGACCTTCATGGCCTCCTCTTCCAGCACGTTCTCCTTCATCAACCGTGCGGTATGCCCCATTTCCTCCACCACAATGGTGGCGGTGGCCTGATCAATGGTCTGGTTGATGGTCACCATGCTGCCCAGGTTCATCATCACCTTTACCACCTCGGTGCCCTTGACGGACATGCGTTGCGCGAGTTCCGCCACGGTGATGCTTTCGGGAATATCCACCTCCCGCACAATGGGCGCGGTGGGCATTTCAAAGGCGTGTTGCGAGGGACGCCGCACGACCGTGGGTCGAATTGCGCGCGGCTTCTTCCTGCGCTTGCCGGACTTGTCCGACGCGACATGAAGTTCCCGCAGCGCCGGAGGGCGTGCCGCGGTAGCCTCCACCGGGGGCGCACTGGCAGGCTCGACTGCGTCCGCACCGGTGACTTCTGCAGGCGCGGCCGCTTCGGCCCCCGCCCGGGCCACGCTCTCCGGCTGTGGTTCCTGCGCCGGGGCTGTCTCCAATTCGCCCAGGGCCTCTGCCGCAGCCCGTTCCGCTGCGCGTGCCGCTGCCTCTTCCATCTCACGCTGCTCGCGCTCTGCGGTCTGCTTGGCGGCTTCCTCTTCGATTGTGCTGCGCTTGGCGTAGGTGCGCTGGCGCCTGAATTCCACCGCCACGGTCTTGGCTCGCGGCTTTGCGCGCCCGGCAGCGGAGGTCGGCACCGGCACCTTGAGTTCGCCGACGCTCTTGCGTTTGAGTGTGATCTTCCTCGGCTCGGATGATGCATCCTTGCCGTGTTTGCGGCGCAGATAACCGAGC
>Ga0156012_1138_pt1 | contig 15658 bp, 12 predicted proteins | sample RifCSPlowO2_02_FD_107666 | JGI IMG/M metagenome (GOLD analysis project Ga0156012, IMG submission 107666) | Gammaproteobacteria bacterium RIFCSPLOWO2_02_FULL_61_13
GCCGAACTCTACTGGAACGCGTGCGACATCTACCGCGAGGCGCAGCACGCCATCTACGAGGATGCCAACCCGGAGAAGATCTACCTGCACGGCAAGATGCTCGCGTGTTTCGCCGGGCTGATGCCCTTTGCCGACCATCCCATCGAGCGCGTCGAGATTCCCTTCGAGGGCAACTACATCCAGGGCATCTATCACCGCGTGCCGGGCGTGGCGAGGGCCGCGGCGGTGCTGCACCTGCCGGGGATGGACCAGACCAAGGAGTCGCGCCTCGATCCCCTGCACCACCCCTTCGTCATGCGCGGCCTGCACTGCCTGCACATCGACGGGCCGGGCCAGGGCACGAGCAACATCCGCCGCATCTGGCTGACCGAGGACAACTACCCGCGCGCCGCGAAGGCCGCGCTCGACTGGCTCTGCCGGCGCCCTGAGGTGGATACAGAGAAGCTCGCGGTTTCGGGCTACTCCTTCGGCTCCCACTGGGCCATGGCGCTTGCGGCGATGGACGCGCGCGTCAAGGCCATTGCCACCGCGGCGGCGACCTACGGGCCGAAGACGCCGCTGTTCGAGGTGGCCTCGCCGCGCTCCAAGCAGATAGGCATGTACATGACCAACATCCACGACGAGGATGAGTTTGATGCCTTCGCCGCGCGGCTGCTGGTCGATGCGCACATCCCCGGCGTGCGCTGCCCGGCGCTGTTCTGCGCCGGTGAATACGACGACATCGCTCCCCTGCGCGACGTGGTGGACATTTATGGCCGCATCCCGGGACCGAAGGAACTGTGGGTGGTCGAGAACGGCTTCCACAATCCCACCAACCTGCCGAATTTCGGCAACACGCCTTTCTTCGGCATGCTCGCCGACTGGCTGAACGACGCGCTCGCCGGCCGCAAGCCGGCCGGCCTCGACCGGCAGGTGGTGGTGCCGGTGCGCGGCGGCGCCGGACCCTATACGGAGCCGGTGAAGGGATTCCGGCTGCCGGAACGGATGGGGCAGGATTTCGCCGGGTTGACGGCGGCGCAGCGCGGACCTGCCGGGCCGCGTTAGTCCGCAGGTTTGCCCAGACCGCCCAATGGAAGATAAAGCATCAACGGGTTCTGGCCCAAGGGACTGAACTGGTGGTGCCGATAAAAATTTGCCGCCGTCTGGTCTTTCGCATCCACGATCAACGCATACGCGGCAATTTCAGAATTCATGGTGCGTGCCAATGCATCAGCGAGCAAAGCGGCGCCCAGTCCGCGCTTTGAAAAATCAGTCGCGACCGCCAGCCGCCCCATGCGGACGGCGGGAACCGAGGGATAGCGTGGCAGCTTTTTGCGAATCGCTTCGGGCAAACTGTCGAGCGAGATGCCGGTGGCCGAAAGGGTGTAATAACCGGCGATGCGACGGCTGTCTCGCTCGACGGCGACAAAGCAGGACGCGAACCGTCGCCGCAAATCCTGCGTGACTTGTTCCCGAAAATAGCGGTCGAGCGCATCGACCCCGCAGCTAAAGCCCTCTCGACGGTGATTCGTTGCCAGCGCTTCGACCAGAAAGGCGGGCGTCATCCAATCAACTTGCGTCGCCGCGCGAACGCGCGCTTCAACGCAGCTTTGGGCTTGGGAGGGTCGATCAAAGCGGCGGCGAAAAGTTGCTGGTCCACGATCGACAATTGCACCACGCCGGCTTCGGCGATCACCTTGCGCGCGGCCTCCTGCGCGGCACCGACGACGAAATCAGTAAGCGTGCGGTCCTGCAACTCGGCGGCCCGCCGCAAAACCTCCATCAATTCGCGGCTGATGCGAGTTTCGAGGCGCGCTACTTTGGGAGATTGAGTGGCAATCGGCGGCATGGCCAAGCTCTACGGGATGAATTCTGCATAGTGTACGGCAATTTGCCGGAGATGGGCAAATCCAGAGGGGAGATTTGCTGCTGGGCATGAAGCGCGTTTTTCAGGCTATGTTTCTTGTCTGGCGTTTCGATTTTCCCCGGGCACGACGCGGGATCCCGTTGCCGGGACATGCTGGCCTGAATGCGGTAATGCAAGACTTGACCCCCCGCATTCGGTTACGCACGCGCCGCAGGAGGGCGCAGCCAACCGAGCCAGTTCACTATGGCCCCGCCCATCACCAACTCGAGGTCGCGGCCTTTCAGCCAAGGCATTTCTTCGGTGAACAGGGTCACGCACTGACGATACGAACACGGCATGCGGGTAAGGTCGGAGCCCCAGAACGAGCGCTCGGGACCGAAGGTCTCGACGATCTGGCGCAGATAGCCGTGGATGTTGCGGTACGGGTAGGGGTGGCTCGAATAACTCGGCGCCGCGGACAATTTGATCGCGATATTGGGGTATCGGGCCAGTGCAAGCATCTCATTGAGATCGGCAAAGGCCGCATCGTCGCTTATCCGCTTGGCGGCGCCGCCACGTCCAAGATGATCGACAAGCAGCTTCAGGCGAGGGTGGGCTGCGGCGACTCTCGCCAGTGCTGCCATGTTTGCGCCGCTTGCCAGGAGACCAACGCGCAGATCCGCCTTCTCACAGGCCGTCCAGAACCAGTCGAGTGATCCATCGGTCCACCACGCCTGCTGTTGCGGCTGGCTGAAGGTAAAGCGAAACCCGAGCATGCCCGGCCGCTCGCGCCAATGCGCGACGATGTTCTCGCGATCCGGGCTTTCGAGGTCAAAATGCCCGAGGACGCAGAATTTGTCAGGGTGCCGGCGCGCCGCCTCGACGGCGTAGCTGTTTACCGCCTCGCCAAGCGAACTTGGCGGATGTATCACCGCACAATCGACTCCGGCCAGGCTCATCTCGGCCAGCGCATCGTCGTACGAATAGGTGGGAATCTGGCGATGGTGGGCAGTCATCTTGCTGTTTTGCCAGAGGTGAAGCTGTGAATCGACTATCAGCATGACTACCTTCCACAGTTACTGGAAAACGGGGTCAGGGAAGACAGGGTCAGTGTAACTATTTCACCCATCGAACGTTGATCCAGGCATTACCGCCACGATTGCGACGTCCATGCCTCGTCGTGCCGACAATTAATAATGCGCGATCGTCGATCACGTGGGTTCTTTGCTATTCAGGATTCTCCGTCGCGCGACGGTTGCGGTTTCGTCGATATCCAAGCTTGCCTTGTTCAGCACCACGCCGTATTGCTCACGCGCCGCATCGATCGAAACGTAGCCATTGAGCACGTCGTTTCTCACGCGTTCCGGATCGCGGGTCCAGGGTAGTCCGATGCCTCCTCCTCCCGACGTATAGGAAAACTCCTGGTCGCCTTTCTTCAGCGGCATACCCTCGCACTTAAGCGGTGCCGGCCGATCGGGTTGACCCTCGTGCCGAAACACACTGTGGGTGACAACCCCGGGTTTCCCGCCAGCAAACCCCCACGGCGCATCCTTGGTGCGCTCAAACCTGCCGTGAAACTCCGCGTCGGTCAACACTTCGCGTCCGAGAACAATCCCCAGGCCGCCGCGATACCTGCCGGGGCCGCCGGAATCGTTGTGCAGTCCAAACTCCAGCACGCGTATCGGGGTGACGGTCTCCTGCACTTCGATGGGCATGAAGCGCACATCGCCCTGTACCAGTGATACCACGGCGCTGGGGCCGTCGCCGTTGGGACGCGCACCCCAGCCGCCCAGAAACGGCGCGAAGGTCTGGAACACCCGGCCGGTGCGCGGGTCGATGCCGCTGATGTGCGACATGCCGATGTTGTCGGCGCTGCCCGCGGTGATGGCATCGGGCATGGCGGGTTGCACCGCGCGCAGCACGAGATCGATGGTCGAGACCACGGCCATGTTGAACCAGCTCATGGGCGCGGTGGGCGGCGCACTCAGGATGGTGCCTTCGGGGCAGACGATCTTCAGGTTGCGAAAGCCGCCCTCGGTGATGGCCATCTGCGGCGTGGTGAGGTACTTGAAGGCGACGCGCGCAATGGTTCCCGAGGCGCGCGAGTTGAACGGACCCTGCACCGGCGGCGACATGCCGGAGAAGTCGATGGTCATGTCGCTGCCGGCGATCACGACCTTCACCTTGAGCGGAATCGGCTTGTCCAGGTTGAGGCCATCGTTATCGAGCACGCAGGCGGCTTCGTAGGTGCCATCGGGAATTTTTGTCACGGCCGCGCGCGCCACGGTTTCGGCTTCGTCCCAGATGCGGTGGATGCAGGCCATCACCGCATCCCTGCCATAGCGCTTGATGAGATCGAGGAAGCGCTGCTCGCCGAGGCGGCAGGCGGAAATCTGCGCGCGCATGTCGCCCATCACCAGTTCGGGGAAGCGCGAGTTGGTCTTGATGAGCCGCAGCACCGATTCGTCGGGTTTGCCGGCGCGATACACCTTCATGAAGGGTATCTGGATGCCCTCCGAAAAAATATCGCGCGAGTTGCCCGGCATCGAGCCCACCGCCACGCCGCCGACGTCAATCCAGTGCGAGCGCACCGCGGCAAACGCCACCACCTCGCCGTTGGCGACGATGGGCGAGTAGGCCGCCATGTTATTGACATGCTGGCCGTTGGTCTCGGTGTCATTCGACAGGATGATGTCGCCGTCCGCGAAGCCCTCCTCGGCGTAAATCTCCAGGCCCCGTTTGATAGTGGCGTTCAGGTCGGCGCAGAACATCGGCACACCGTTGGGCGCCTGTGCGATGGAATCGCCGTTGGCGTCGAGCAGGCCAATGGAAAAATCCTTGATCTCGGCCGCGATCGGGCTGTAGGCGGTGCGGATGAGGTTGTCGGTCATTTCCATGACGATGGCCACCAGGGCATTGCGCACTACCTCGAGGGTGATGGGATCGGCCTGGGTCAGCGTTTGTTCACGGGGAGTGTTCATGCGGAGTTTCCCTTGTTGATGTGAATGACGATGAACCCGTGTTCGCTTAATTCTGCTCGATCACCCGGCCCGACCAGCGTGGTCGCGCTGCCTTCTTCGATGACGGCAGGGCCGGTGATGCGGTCGGCGCACAACAGGTCCTCGCGGCGATAGATCGGCGTATTGGCCGGGCCTGCGCCCATGTTGACACTGCGGTGGGTCACGGCGGGGGCGCCGCTCTTTCTTGCGGCGAGTGGCGGAAAGCCGGGCTTGGGCCGCCGGCCGATGGCGATGACGCGCACATTCACGACTTCCGAGGGAATATTGGTGAAGGAATGTCCGAAGCGCGTTTCGTACAGGGCATTGAATGCGGTGCGGATCGCCGGCGCATCTTTTGCGGACACGGTGTCACCGCCCACCGGTGTGGTCAGGGTCCACTGCTGGCCGGCGTAACGAAGGTCCAGGTGCACGCTGCATTCGATGTCGGCTTCGGCCACATCGGCCGACTTCAGCCTTTCCACGCCATCGAGACGAAGCTCGCTGATGACGCCGTTGATCTCCGCGCAGTCCTGCATCGGAAACGGCCTAACGAAAGTTCGCACCAGGTCGTGGCGGAGATCCGCCAACAGCATGCCCAGGGCCGAGAAACACGCAGGCAGCGTCGGCACCACCACGCGCGGAATGCCGATGTCGCGCGCGATGGCCGCCGCGTGCAGCGGGCCGCCGCCGCCGAAGGCTATCAGCGTTGCCTCGCGCGGATCGACGCCCTTCTCGATGGTGATGGCGCGCACCGCGAGTGCCATATTGGAATTCGCGATGGTCAGCACGCCGGCCGCGGCAGCTTCGACGGATAGGCCCAGCGGTTTCGCGATGCTTTCTTCCATCGCGCGCCGCGCCGCGGGCACGTCAAGCGACATCTCGCCGCCGAGATAACGCGCGGCATTGATGCGCCCGAGCAGCACGTTCGCATCGGTGACGGTCGGCTCGGTGCCGCCGGCGCCGATACAGACCGGGCCGGGTTCGGAGCCGGCGCTGCGCGGGCCGACTTTCAGCGCGCCCAGATTGTCGCGCCATGCGAGGCTGCCTCCGCCGGTGCCCACTTCCACCACCTCGGTGGTAGGCACCTGCAGCGGATAGCCGTGCACGTAACCGCCGACGTAATACACCTGCGACACCTTGGGCTCGCCGTCCTCTATCAGCGAGCACTTTGCGGTGGTGCCGCCCATGTCGAAGCCAATCACCAGGCGCGCGCCAAGCAGCGTGCCGATATGCGCGGCGCCGATCATGCCGGCCACGGGGCCGGACTCGACCATGGCCACCGGATAGCGTTTGGCGCGCGCCGCGGTCATCACACCGCCGCTGGATTGCATCAGATAAAACTGTCCGCCAAAGCCTGCCTGCGCGGTGACCTCCTCGAGGCGGGCGATGTAGCTTTCTACGTTGGGTCCGACAAAGGCATTCAACACCGTGGTCGAACTGCGCTCGAACTCGCGCCATTCGCGCACCAGCTCCGACGAGGTGCAGATAAAGACGCCAGGCAGCAGCGCCTGCAGGCGTTCGCGCGCCTGTTCCTCGTGCGACTCGTTGGCATAGGAGTGCAGGAAGCAGATTGCCAGCGCCTCCAGTTGCTGTTCGCGCGCGGCACGCGCAACGGTTTCGAGGCCGGCCACATCCAGCGGCGCAATGACCGCGCCATCGGGCGCAATCCGCTCGGTGACCTCGAAGCGCAGGTAGCGCGGCACGAAGGGCAGGGGCTTGTCATAGAACAGGTCGTAATTGGCGGGCCGGTTGCCGCGGCCGATTTCCAGCACATCGCGAAAGCCGCGCGTGGTGAGCAGGCCGGTCTTGGCGCCCTTCCTTTCGATGATGGCGTTGATCACCACCGTGGAACCATGGAAAAGGGTTTCCATGTCGGCGATCGCAATATCCGACTTGCGCACGCATTCCATGATGCCGCCCGACAGTTCGCGCGGCGTGGAAGGGGCCTTGGTGACCACAATTCTGCTGGTGCCGAGGTCAAAACCCACGAGGTCCGTAAAGGTTCCGCCGATATCGACACCGACGGCAAATTTGCTGGTCACAAAGTATCCAATTCTTTTTAATCATGGGAAAGGTTGCCAAGCCACGGGCGAAGGTGCGAGCAACGATTCCCGGCATGCGATGCCACAACCTGTTATTTCAGAATCGCCTGAATGGATTTGATCCTGTTTCAGCTTATATTACTGAGGTTTTCGCAAATTCGAGGGGAGCTTCCATGACACGCTTGCTGATTGCCGCAGGAATCGCGCTGGCCGGCGCATTATCGCCGCTGGCTGCCCAGGAGTATCCGGTCAAGCCGATCCGCCTGGTGGTGCCCAACTCCGCCGGAGGCGCGACTGACGTTGCGTCGCGACTGACGCAGCAGCGCATGATGGAGATCCTGGGCCAGCCCCTGGTGCTGGATTATCGCGTGGCAGCGGGTGGCGTCGTCGGCACCAATCACGTGGCGCAGTCGCCGGCGGACGGCTACACACTCATCATGGTGTTCGACAGTTTCACCGCGAACCCGTACCTGTTCAAGGATGTGCAATACGATCCGGTGAAGGATTTCCAGCCCATTTCGATGCTGGTGCACGGCATCCAGGTGCTGGCCGCGTATCCCGGCGCGGGCGTGCGCAATTTTGCCGAGTTCATGAAGCTCGCGAAAGCCAAGGGCACGGCGCTCGATTTCGGCACGGCGGGTCCCGGGACCTCAAGCCGCTTCAGTATCGAGCTGTTCAAGCAGGCCACGGCAATCGACTCGACGCTCATTCACTACAAAGGGGGCGGCCCGCTGGTGACGGCGATGCTGGGTGGGCAGGTGCCGGTAACAATACTCACCATGGGCGTGGTGATGGCGCATCTGAAATCCGGCAAATTGCTGCCGCTCGCGGTGACCTCGGCGAAGCGCGCCAAGCTGCTGCCGGATGTGCCGACGGTGGCGGAGTCTTATCCGGGATTTGCGGTGCAATCGTGGCTGGGATTGCTTGCCCCGGCTGGCACGCCGCGTCCGATCGTGGATCGTCTTAATGCCGCGATGGTGAGGACGCTGGCAACACCTGATGTACGCGAAAAGTTGGAGGCGCTGGCCTATGAGGTGATCGGCGGTACGCCGGAGGCCTTCGCCGCATGGATCAAGAACGAATCAAGCAAACTCGGCAAATTGATCAAGGACCGCGGCATCAAGCTTGAATAATTGGAGTCAGATTAATCCGAGTCGGCGATGCCCTCGGGGACATGCAAACCCCGGATTAATCTGATTCTGACCCCACTGACCCCAATTATTCGCCGACGCGGATTAATCTGACTCTGACCCTAATAAGTCTAATTAGTCCAATGGGAACAAAGGCGGTAGCAACCAGGTCAGGCGTCGTAATCCGGGATTACCGCGAGCTTGAATCGTTTGCGGCGGCACTCTTCGTCGCCAAAGGCATGAGTGCTGAAGACGCTGCCACGCTCGCGCGGGTTCTCGTCTGGGCGGATCTTCGCGGCACCGCTTCACACGGCGTCTCGCGGGTGCAGCGCTACATGGAGATGATAGCCGCCGGCGAACTCGACACCCGGGCGCGCGTGGCCGTCGAGGAGAAAGGCCCGTCCCTGTTGCTGATGCGCGCGTCGAAAGCTGCCGGCCCGATATCGATGACCGCGATGGCCGAGGTGGCCGCGGAGCGCGCCGACAGGTACGGCTCATGCATCGGCATCGTCTCGCTGACCACGCACACCGGTGCCATCGGCTTCTATGGTGAGTGGCTGGCGAAGCGCGGCTTTGCCTCGATCATCGCCGCCTCGGGGCCGCCGATGATGGCGTATCACGGTGCCCGCATCCCCAGCCTTTCCACCAGCCCCATTGCCATGGCTGTGCCGCGCGGCGACTCGCCCTTGATTCTCGACATGGCCACCAGCGTGGTGTCCATGCAACGTCTGCTGCAGGCCAAACAGGGCGAAGCGGTGCTCGAACCCGGGTGGGCCCTGGACGAGGACGGCAACCCCACCACCGATGCGGCCAGGGCCAGCATCGCCATGCCATTGGGCGGAGCAAAAGGATCGGGCCTGTCGTTGATGATCGAATGCCTTACCGGTCTCATGGCCGGCACGCCGATACTCGCCGCCACCATCGGCCCCTCAAGTGACGGCCGCCACCGGCAGAATGGATTGATGGTGGTGATCAAGGTCGCGGCGCTGTGCGATCCCGCCGACTATGCGCGCGACATCGAACAACTGGCCGGCATCATCAAGTTGCTGAAGCCGCGCGAAGGCTTCGATGAAATCCTGTTGCCCGGGGAACGCGGCGCGCGCGTCAGCGCAAAAAATCGCCGCGAAGGCGTGCCGGTATCAGGTGCGACCTGGACGAGTCTTGCGGCACAGGCCGAGTCATTGGGCGTCGCCTTGCCGGCACCTTTGTAGGATGCCTGGTCGCCCGGCGCAGGCGGCATTCGCTGGAAACCCAGCACAGGCGTGCCTTTCCAGGCAATGACCCTCTGACGATCGAACCTGAATCAGAAGCGCGGCGGCGCCCCGTGATAGGCCTGGGTGATAAGTTCGACCAGGTCGGCACGCGACACCGGCCGCGGATTGGCAAAGCGTGTCGCCGCCACGAAATCCGCCGCGGCTTCGATGTCGGATTGCTTCATGCCGAGGTCTTTCAATCCAGTGGGAATTCCCAGCCTTACATTCAGGTCGTAAAGGCCAAGGCCGGCATCTTTCACACTCAGCGCGCGCTCCATCTTTTCCATGGCGTATCTGGCCGCGTTACGATTGAACGCGATCGCATAAGGGACCACCACCGCGTGCGTTCCCGCGTGGCTGAGTCCGTAGCGCTGGCGCACCTTCTGGGCGATGGCGTGTTCGACGCCCACCTGTGCACGGAACGCGGCCGCAAGCCAGGCACCATACAGCGTGTCGGTGCGCGCATCGATGTCGTCGGGCTGTGCCACCACGCGCGGCAGGCTGGAACCCAGTTGGCGTACTGCGGCTTCGGCCAGCGTTTCCACCGCCGGGCTGCGGTCGGCGCCATAGAGCGATTCCACCGCATGGGCCATGGCATTCATGCCGCTTTGGGCAGAAGTCCTGGCAGGCAGGCCAAGCGTCAGGTCCGGATCGTAGATGGCGGTCGCTGGCAGAGCGGCGAGGCTGTTGCCATTCTTCGCATCCTTGCCTTTGCCGTAGGTCCAGTTCGAGGCCATCTCCGAGCCGGAGTAGGTCGTGACCACGGCCACACAGCGCAAGCCGGTGTTGGCGGCGACCGACTTGCCCATTCCGATTGGCGTGCCCCCGCCCACTGCGATGAAGCCATTGGCATTCGTTTTCTTCGCATGCTCCGTGGCACGTTCAAAATCCTCGCTGCTGATTCCCTGGTTGGAGAGGCGCAGCACTTCAATGCCGCGGCCCGGGGCCGAGGCGGCGATGCGCCGCGACAACTCCACGCCGGAACCGGTGCAAAGGATGAATGCGCGCGAGATTTTGTGAAGATCCAATTCCTTGGTCACCGCGGTGACGGTCCCGCGGCCAAACAGCACCCGCGGAGCGGGCGACTGGAAAACAAACCGGTCAATCATGGCGATCCTGCAATCTGACAATACCCGCAGTGGGGTGAACCCCAATAGTAACTGGCCCGCAGATTGCGACGCCGGCCGGGCGCCAAGACCGAATGCGCTGTTCGCTACTTCGCCAGCGGATCGGGCCGCAACTGGAACTGCAGGCCCGGGCGCGCTGGTGAAGGCCGATAGCGCGAAGTACGACCGCGTCATCCGCGAAGCGAACATCAGGCCGGAGAGAAAACCGGAGAAAACCGGGGACGTACCACGGTTTCCAGCATTCACCATTCACTACGGAAACCGTGGTACGTCCCCGGTTTTCATCGCGCTCCAGCGCCGCATCGGTTCACCGGTGACGTGCAAGGTGCCTTCGAGCGCCGCTCCCCTGTGATTGCCGACGAAATCGAAACGCCGCTGCCCGACCACCAGCGTGAAGCGCAGGCGGTCGGCCAGCACATTGGCGTCGAACAGCGGCAGTTTTGCCCTGCCGAACATGAAGTGCCCGTTGATCTTCTGATAACGCTGGGTAAGGGTGACCTCGTAGCTATCCGGGTTCGGGCCCTCGGTCCGTATGCGCCAGTTGCCCTCGAAGCGCGCCGGTACCACCCACAGCATGCCCTGCACGTTGTCGAAAAACACCCAGTCGTCGGGTTCCCAGTCCTCCATGGCGAACACGTAGGAAACGATGCGCGTGCCCGGCCGCATGGCGAGTATCTTGGGCAGCAGCCGCGCGTTTACCTGCGGCGGCATGAAAAGGCTGATCACGGTGCCCTGGTTGAAATCCACTTCAAAGATGTCGCCGTGTACAAAGCGCACACGTTCAGCGACGCCTTGTTTCTTCGCGGCCTCAATTGAATAGGCCACCAGGTCGCCGTTGAGCTCGATTCCCAGGCCGCGCGCGCCGAAGGCTTTGGCGGCAAATATCGGAATGCGCCCGTCGCCCGAGCCCAGGTCCACCACCAGATCGTTCTTGGAGACCCCCGCCATGCGCAGCATGCCCTCGACCATGGGGGCGGGCGTCGGGATCCAGCCGGCGTCCTTGCCGGGCGTCCCAAACACCGGCGTGGGCGCGGATTGCGCGAGTAGCGGCAGCGGCAGCGCCGCGAGCGCAATCGATGCCAGCAGCGCGCGGCGTTTGGCAAACGGGGCGATGGGAGTGATATCGCGACAATTGATGTACAGGTGTGATCTCATGGTGATTCCGGCCAGTGTTGAAGAGATTCTGAAGCGGTTGAGGATGCCAAGCATGCCTGAATGCGCGCCAGTGAGCGAGGCTTCTTCCGGGAAAAAGTTTTGCACCGCGCATAATTCGCAGCACCGTCAAGGTTAAAATCCCCGCCTTTTATGAGTTCACTTCTCGATAACCTCAATCCCGAGCAACTGGCCGCGGTCACCCTGCCCAGCCAGCACGCCCTGATTCTCGCCGGTGCCGGCTCGGGCAAGACGCGCGTGCTGACCACGCGCATCGCCTGGCTGATCCAGACCGGCAACGCCAGTCCCAACGGGCTGCTGGCGGTGACCTTCACCAACAAGGCTGCCAAGGAAATGCTCACGCGCATTTCGGCGATGCTGCCCATCAACATTCGCGGCATGTGGGTGGGCACCTTCCACGGCCTGTGCAACCGCCTGCTGCGGGCGCACCATCGCGACGCCAATCTGCCGCAATTGTTCCAGATCCTCGATTCACAGGATCAGCTCGCCGCGGTCAAGCGTGTGTTGAAAGCCATGAACGTGGACGAGGAGCGCTTCCCGCCGCGCCAGGTGGCCTATTTCATCAGCGCCGCCAAGGAGGAGGGCAAGCGCCCGCGCGACATCGAGGTCACCGATGAGTTCACGCGGCGCGGCGTCGATTTCTACTCTGCCTACGACGAGCAGTGCCAGAAGGAGGGCGTGGTCGATTTCGCCGAGTTGCTGCTGCGCAGCTTCGAATTGCTGGCCAGAAACGAGCCCTTGCGCGAGCACTACCAGGCGCGCTTCCGTCACATCCTGGTCGATGAATTCCAGGACACCAACCGGCTGCAATACCGCTGGCTGCGCCAGCTCGCCGGGCGCGACAACACTTTGTTCGCGGTCGGTGACGACGATCAGAGCATTTTTCGGTTTCGTGGAGCGAACGTCGGCAACATGGCCGAATTCGAACATGACTACAAAGTACAGAATGTCATCCGGCTGGAACAGAACTACCGTTCGCACGGCAATATCCTGGCGGCGGCCAATGCGCTGATCGCGCACAACAGCCGGCGCTTGGGCAAGAACCTGTGGACCGCGGCGGGCGAGGGCGAGCCCATCCGTGTGTTCGAGGCGGCCAGCGACGGTTACGAAGCCGCCTGGCTGGTCGAGGAGGTGCAGGCCCTCTCGCGCGAGGGCATGGCCTATCGCGACATGGCGATTCTGTATCGCTCCAACGCGCAGTCGCGGATCATGGAGCACGCGCTTTTTTCCAACGGCATCGCCTACCGCGTCTACGGCGGGCAGCGCTTTTTCGATCGCGTGGAAGTCAAGCATGCGTTGGCCTACCTGCGCCTGCTTGCCAATCCGGATGACGACGGCGCGTTTCTGCGCATTGTGAACTTTCCGACGCGCGGTATCGGCGCGCGTTCCATCGAGCAATTGCAGGACGCGGCGCTGGCGGCTTCCTCAAGCCTTTACAAAGCGGTGCCCTCGGTGCCGGGCAAGGCGGGAACATCGCTTGGCGCATTCGTGCGCATTATCGAAACACTGCGCGAGGAAACCAGGGACCTGCCGCTGCCCGAGGTGGTTGGCGCGCTGCTGGAGAAAAGCGGCCTGCTGGCGCATTACCAATCCGAGCGCGATGGCGCCGATCGCGTTGAAAACCTCGGTGAACTGGTCAATGCCGCCGCGGCGTTTGTGCAGGAGGAAGGCGAGGGCGATCTGGCCACCTTCCTCGCTCACGCAGCGTTGGAATCCGGCGAAAACCAGGCCGGCGAAGGCACGGACGCGCTGCAGATGATGACCGTCCACTCCGCCAAGGGCCTGGAGTTTCATGCCGTGTTCATCACTGGCCTGGAAGAGGGTCTTTTCCCGCACGAACAAAGCGTCATGGAGGACGATGGCCTGGAGGAGGAGCGGCGCCTCGCCTACGTGGCCATAACGCGCGCGCGCACCAGGTTGTATCTCTCCTTTGCGCAAACGCGCCTCTTGCACGGGCAGACCCGCTACAACATCGCCTCGCGGTTTCTGGACGAAGTTCCCGACGGACTGATGAAATGGTTGACGCCACGCCTGGGATCCGCTTTATCGCAGGAGCCTGCATGGCAGCCGCAGGCCGCCGCGCCGCGCTCGAGCCAGAAGGACCCGGGACACGGATTCCGCATCGGCCAGAGCGTGGCCCATGCCAAATTCGGCCAGGGCGTGATCGTCAGCGCCGAGGGCTCGGGCAAGGATGCGCGCCTGCAGGTGAATTTCGGCCGCCAGGGTATGAAATGGCTGGCGCTGGAGTACGCGAAGCTCGTACCGGTATAGCCTATTTATACCAGAAGAAGTATGGTAATCGAAGCCTTATGCCCGCCAGCTGGATATTCCAGCAGACGAATTTCTTTAATTTCCGGCAGCGATGCGGGTTCAGCCGCCCTCGTCCTGAAACAACTGCAACTGCCTGGTGCCTATCAGAACGACCTGCTCTACCGCCTGCTTGGCCCGCGCAAGCGTCGCAGCATCGCCGGCTTGGTTGCCCGCCCGCCAGCGGTAAACGCCATCCCATTCGCCTTTCGGACCGAGTTTCACCGTGCCCAGTTTTTCCTTGCCGGACCAGTAGCCGTGCGAGTAGTAGCCACGCTCCCAGGTTGGACGTTTAAGCACGCGACGTTTGGCGGTTTTGCTCATGGAGCGGGGCACTCAGGCTGCATGCCCGTACCTTAACGGGCAGGGGCTTCTTTGCGCAAGTGGTCAGGGTCAATCGATCGGGAAAGGGCCCTGTCGTCAGATCATCGCCCCCTGCGCCACCAGCAGGTAGCGCACGAACCGACCCAGTATCTGCCAGGCGGCGACCGCCGCCCAGTTGAGCTGCAGCCACCCGGCCGCGATGCAAAGCCCGTCACCCACCAGCGGCAGCCAGGCGAGGACCAGTGCCGGCGCGCCGTAGTGCCGTACGCGGCCGAGCTGCGTCAGCGGTTTTTTCGATCCGATGAATCGGCCGATCAGGTAGGAACTCATGCCGCCCAGCGTGTTGCCCGCCGTCGCCACCAGCAGGGCCGGCCAGTAAAGGTCGCCGTGCAATTTCAATACCGCGAACAACGCCGCCTCGGAACTCAGCGGAATGAGGGTTGAAGCGAGAAACGCCGCGGCGAACAGCGACACAAGACTTCCCGAGGGAGAAAGCAGCGAATCCATTAGTTCGAGCATAAGGCAATCAACGCATTCGGGTAGAGTAAGGGCTGAGCTTCATTCCCAAGTCGCAAGCCGATCACCCGCAACCGCAATGAAAAAAACCGCAACAAACAAACCCGACTATCTCGAACGCATCCTGAAGGCGCGCGTCTACGACGTCGCGGTGCAAACGCCGCTCGATCTGGCGCCAATCCTGTCCGCGCGCATGGGCAACCGCCTGTTGCTAAAGCGCGAAGATCTGCAGTCGGTGTTTTCCTTCAAGCTGCGCGGCGCCTACAACAAGATGGTGAATCTCTCCCCGGCACAGCTCGCGCGCGGCGTGATCGCCGCCTCGGCCGGCAATCACGCGCAGGGCGTGGCGCTGGCCGCGCAACGGCTGCGCTGCAAGGCGGTGATCGTCATGCCGGTGACCACGCCCGCGATCAAGGTCAATGCCGTGAAGGCGCGCGGCGCGCAGGTGGTGCTGCATGGCGACTCCTATTCCGAGGCCTACGCCCAAGCTAAAAAACTTGCCGCGGGCTCGCGCATGACCTTCGTTCATCCCTATGACGACCCGGATGTCATCGCCGGGCAGGGCACCATCGGCATGGAAGTGCTGCGCCAGGCAAAAGGGCCGGTGCACGCCATATTCGTCGCGGTCGGCGGCGGCGGATTGATTTCGGGCATTGCCTCCTACGTCAAGCGCCTGCAGCCCGGCATCAAGGTGATCGGCGTTGAACCCATGGATGCCGATGCCATGGCACGCTCCCTGAAAGCCGGGCGCCGCGTGGTGCTCGACCATGTGGGACTATTCGCCGACGGCGTCGCGGTGCGGCAGGTCGGCGAGGAAACCTTCCGGATCTGCCGCGAGCTGGTGGACGAAATGATCCTGGTGGACACCGATGCCATCTGCGCCGCCATCAAAGATGTATTCGAGGACACGCGCACGGTGCTGGAGCCCGCCGGCGCGCTTGCCATCGCCGGGGCGAAAGCCT
>Ga0156012_1143_pt1 | contig 15601 bp, 11 predicted proteins | sample RifCSPlowO2_02_FD_107666 | JGI IMG/M metagenome (GOLD analysis project Ga0156012, IMG submission 107666) | Gammaproteobacteria bacterium RIFCSPLOWO2_02_FULL_61_13
TCAACGTCGTCTTGCCATGGTCAACATGACCAATCGTCCCGACATTCACATGCGGCTTGTTACGCTGAAATTTCTCCTTGGACATGGACGTTCACCTCTTCAAAATCATTGATTGATGATGCCATCGGCAATGTTCGGCGGAACCTGGCTGTACTTGCCAAATTCCATGGAATATGTGGCGCGTCCCTGGGTGGCGGAGCGCAGATCCGTGGCATATCCGAACATTTCGGACAATGGCACCTCAACCCGGATAACGCGGCCGGCGGGGGCAGTTTCGGTACCCTGCAGAATCCCGCGGCGGCGGTTCAGGTCGCCGGTCACGGGGCCCAGGTACTCCTCCGGGGTCACGACCTCGACCTTCATTATGGGCTCGAGCAGTACGGGATTCCCCCGCGCTGCGCCTTCCTTGAACCCAATCGAGCCGGCAATCTTAAACGCCATTTCATTCGAGTCAACCTCGTGATACGAACCGTCAATCAAGGCCACCATGACATCCACCACCGGATACCCGGCAATGATGCCGTTTTCCAACTGTTCGCGGATGCCCTTGTCCACCGCTGGAATGTATTCTTTCGGAACCACCCCACCCACGATTTCGTTTACGAATTCATAGCCCGCGCCGGGCTCGCGGGGTTCCAGGCGCAGCACCACATGGCCGTACTGGCCACGACCGCCGCTCTGGCGGACGAATTTGCCTTCCACCTTGTCCACGACCTTGCGAATCGTCTCCCGGTAGGCCACCTGGGGCTTGCCGACACTGGCCTCAACCTTAAACTCGCGGCGCATGCGATCCACGATGATTTCCAGATGCAACTCGCCCATGCCGGAGATAATCGTCTGACCGGATTCCTGATCGGTATGGACACGGAAGGACGGGTCTTCCTGCGCCAGTTTGTTGAGCGCGACACCCATCTTCTCCTGGTCACCCTTGGTCTTCGGCTCAACCGCGACTGAGATTACCGGCGCCGGAAACTCCATGCGCTCCAAAGTGATGATGTTATCCAGGTCGCACAACGTGTCGCCGGTGCTCACGTCCTTCAGGCCCACGGCCGCCGCGATATCGCCGGCGCGCACTTCCTTGATTTCCTCGCGGCTGTTGGCGTGCATCTGCAGCAGACGGCCGATGCGCTCCTTCCTGGTCCTGATCGGGTTGTAAACACTGTCACCCGAATTCAAGACGCCGGAATAGACACGAAAAAACGTCAGCGTACCGACAAACGGGTCGGTCGCAATCTTGAATGCGAGGGCGGAAAATGACTCGTCGTCCGCAGCCCTGCGCTCGGCCTCGGTGGCCGCGGCATCATCCATTTCACCGGTAATCGGCGGTTTGTCCGCGGGCGAAGGCAGATAATCCACCACCGCATCCAGCATGGATTGAACGCCTTTGTTCTTGAAGGCGGAGCCGCACAATGCCGGAACCATTTCGCCCTGCACGGTGCGCTGGCGCAGGCCCTGTTTGACCTGATCCACGGTCAATGTCCCGGTCTCGAGATAGGCCCCCATCAACTCCTCGTTGGCCTCGGCCGCGGCCTCGACCATTTTCTCGCGCCACTCGGCACACAGTGCCTGCATTGACTCAGGCACATCCTTTTCCACAAAGGTCATACCGATGGTCGTATCGTCCCAGTAAATGGCCTTCATTTTCACCAGGTCCACGACGCCTTCAAATTTCTCCTCGGCGCCGATCGGCAGTTGTATCGGCACTGCCAGGCTGCCCAGTCGTTCCTTTATTTGTTTCATGACGCGGAAAAAGTCCGCGCCGGCACGGTCCATTTTATTGACAAAGGCAAGGCGCGGAACGTTGTATTTGTTGGCTTGGCGCCAGACGGTTTCAGACTGGGGTTCAACTCCGCCAACTGCGCAAAACACGGCGCAGGCGGCGTCCAGCACTCGTAACGAGCGCTCCACTTCGATGGTGAAGTCCACATGGCCCGGGGTATCGATGATATTGATGCGATGTTCCGGGAACTGTCCGGCCATACCCTTCCAGAAGCAGGTTGTGGCGGCGGCGGTTATGGTGATGCCGCGCTCCTGTTCCTGCTCCATCCAGTCCATGACGGCATTACCGTCATGCACTTCCCCTAGTTTGTGCGAGACGCCGGTGTAATAAAGGATGCGTTCGGTGGTCGTCGTTTTGCCGGCATCAATGTGAGCCATAATGCCGATATTCCGATACCTCTCAATGGGGGTTGCGCGCGCCACGACCTGTTCCGTCCGATTCTGACCATCACCAGCGATAATGCGAGAAGGCTTTGTTTGCTTCGGCCATCTTGTGCATGTCTTCGCGCTTCTTCATCGCGGAACCGCGATTTTCAGAGGCATCCATCAGTTCTCCGGCGAGACGCAGGCCCATATCCTTTTCACCGCGGCCTTTGGCAGCTTCAACCATCCAGCGCATGGCCAGCGCGACACTGCGTTCGGAGCGAATTTCTACCGGGATCTGATACGTGGCCCCACCCACGCGCCGTGACTTGACCTCCACCAGTGGCCGCACGTTGTCGAGGGCCTTGGTGAAAATCTCTATGGGATCGCTCTTGCGCTTGATCTCGATTTCACCGAGGGCGCCGTAGACTATCTTTTCGGCGATGGATTTTTTTCCACGCCGCATCACCATGTTGATAAAGCGGGCAACCACATGATTGCCGTACTTCGGATCCGGGAGGATCTCCCGCTTTTCAGCACCTCTTCGCCTGGACATGACAGCGGGATTCCCGTGGTTGGATGGATCAGGATTTCGGACGCTTGGCGCCGTACTTGGAACGGCCCTGGCGGCGGTCACCCACGCCCTGCGTATCCAGCGTGCCGCGCACCGTGTGATAGCGAACACCAGGCAGATCCTTTACGCGACCGCCACGAATAAGAATCACCGAGTGCTCTTGCAAATTGTGGCCTTCACCACCGATGTACGTCGTTACTTCCTGACCATTGGTCAGACGTACGCGTGCCACCTTGCGCAGCGCCGAATTGGGCTTCTTGGGCGTAGTCGTGTAGACGCGCGTGCAAACTCCGCGCTTTTGCGGGCAGGCCTGCAATGCGGGTACGGCGCTCTTGTTGCGTTGCTGGCGCCGCGGCTTTCTGACCAATTGATTTATCGTCGCCATTCTCGTTGCGTCCGTTAGCTTTATTTATCAGCCACCACTGCTGTTGCGATGCCGGGCGGCAAAACCCGGGCCAGAAAATCGGCCGTGCGGGCGATAGTTATGGGTGGTGGAATCGGGGGCCATCCGGTACGGAAAACAGCAAGTTCCGGCGCGGTTGCAGGAGCCCAAAATACAGATGGCAGGCCGGATATTACCCAGCCTGCCAACAAAGAAGCGGAATTTTATTGGTCTTAGAGGATACGTGTCAAGCCGGGGTTTCAACCAGTCCCGGTTTCCTCCGCCACCGCCTCACCGCCGGCCAACCCGGGGAATGCCGCCAATTCACCGCCAGCCGCGGCCGGATCGAGTTCCAGTGCTGCCTTGTGTCGGCGTTCCGCGTGATACGCCAAACCCGTCCCGGCAGGTATCAGCCGGCCGACGATGACGTTCTCCTTCAGCCCACGCAGGTCGTCCCGCTTGCCGCTGACACTGGCCTCGGTAAGCACCCGGGTGGTTTCCTGGAACGATGCCGCTGATATAAAGGACTCCGTGGACAGGGACGCCTTGGTAATTCCCAATAAGACCGGTTCCCAGACCGCCTTCATCTTGCCCTGCTCCTCCATACGATCGTTTTCTTCCAGAGCCCGGGCACGTTCAACCTGTTCGCCCTTGAGAAAATCGGTATCCCCGGGGCTGACGATTTCGACCTTGCGCAGCATCTGACGCACGATCACCTCGATGTGCTTGTCATTGATTTTGACGCCCTGAAGCCGGTACACCTCCTGGATTTCATTGACGATATAGCTCGCCAGGGCATGCACGCCCATCAGTCGCAGGATGTCGTGGGGTGCCGGCGGGCCGTCCACCACGGCCTCGCCTTTCTCCACGTGCTCGCCCTCAAACACCGTGATATGGCGCCACTTTGGGATCAACTCTTCATGCTGCTCGCCATCCGCGTCGGTGATAATAAGGCGCTGTTTGCCCTTGGTATCCTTGCCAAAACTGACCGTCCCGGATATCTCGGCGAGAACGGCGGGCTCCTTTGGCTTGCGGGCCTCAAACAGGTCCGCAACGCGTGGCAGGCCGCCGGTTATATCCCGGGTCTTCAGGGATTCCTGCGGCAACCGGGAAATGACGCCACCGACCTTCACCTGGTCGCCGTCCAGTACGGTAATAACGGCCTTTGGCGGCAATGGGTAATGCGCGGGGATGTCGGTGCCCGGGATTTTCAGGTCGCGGCCCTTCTCGTCCACCAGCTTCACGGTCGGCCGCATGTCCTTGGCGGCGCCGCTGCGCATCTTGGCATCCATCACAACAATGTTGGTCAGCCCCGTGATCTCGTCCACATTGCGGGTAACGGTCACGCCTTCGGTGATATCGGAGAATAGCACCCGTCCCGCCACTTCCGTGATAACCGGATGCGTGTGCGGATCCCAGGTCGCAACCCGCGCGCCGGCCTTGACCACCGCGCCATCGGCAGCGGTAACAACCGCACCGTAGGGCACCTTGTAGCGTTCGCGCTCCCGACCCACTTCATCCTGGACCGCCAGTTCGCCGGAACGGGAAATGACCACCTTCTTGCCCGCCTCGTGTTCCAGCAACTTGATGTTGTGGAGCCGGATTGTGCCGCCGTATTTGACTTCAATGCTGCTGGCAGCGGCGGCCCGCGATGCCGCGCCACCGATGTGGAACGTGCGCATCGTGAGCTGTGTCCCTGGCTCACCGATGGACTGCGCCGCAACCACGCCGACAGCCTCGCCGTTGTTGACCCTGTGCCCGCGCCCCAGGTCGCGGCCGTAACAAGAGGCACAGATGCCGTACCGGGTCTCACAGGTTATGGCCGAACGCACCAGCACTTCATCAATGCCATGATCGTCCAGCACATCGACCCATTGCTCGTTCATGAGCGTCCCGGCCGGGATCGCTATTTCGTCGGAAGCCGGACGAACTGCATCCAGCGCCAGCGTGCGTCCCAACACCCGTTCACGCAGCGGTTCCACCACGTCGCCACCCTCGATCAGGGAGGTCATGGTCACACCGGCAACCGTCCCGCAATCCTTCTCCGTGACCACCAGGTCCTGGGCCACGTCGACCAGGCGGCGTGTCAGATAACCTGAATTGGCGGTCTTCAGTGCTGTATCCGCCAGGCCCTTGCGCGCGCCGTGGGTGGAAATGAAGTACTGCAGCACATCCAGCCCCTCGCGGAAATTTGCCGTGATCGGCGTTTCAATGATGGAACCGTCTGGTTTTGCCATCAGACCACGCATCCCGGCCAGCTGCCGGATCTGCGCAGCGGAACCGCGCGCCCCGGAATCCGCCATCATGAAAATGGAGTTGAATGAGGTTTGCCGGACGCGGTTGCCCTTGGCATCGGTGATTTCATCCGTACCCAGCTTGTCCATCATCGCCTTGGCCACCAGATCATTGGTGTGCGACCAGATGTCCACCACCTTGTTGTAACGCTCGCCATCGGTGATCAGGCCCGAGGTGTACTGCTGCTCAAACTGCTTAACCTGACCTTCGGCCTTGGCAATGATGTCGTTCTTCTGATCCGGCACGACCATGTCGTCGATTCCAAATGACACGCCGGAACGGGTGGAGTAGTGGAACCCCGTATACATCAGCTGGTCGGCAAAGATCACCGTTGCCTTCAGCCCGAGTCGCCGATAGCAGAGGTTTATGAGTTTCGACAACGCTTTCTTGTTGATTACCTGGTCGACCATGGAGAACGGCATCCCGTCAGGCAGCAACCGCGACAGCAGCGCCCGGCCGACAGTAGTATCCGCACGCTTGATAATTTCCTTGCGCTCGTTGTTTTCCTCGATGGCAACTTCCCGAATGCGTACGGATACCTTGGCGTGCAAATCCACGTGGCCGCCTTCATAGGCCCGGTGCACTTCGTCCACGTCTGCAAAGCGCATACCCGAACCACGTGCCGCCGCCGAATCGCGAGTGAGGTAGTAAAGACCGAGTACAACATCCTGAGTCGGAACGATGATCGGTTCGCCGTTTGCGGGAGAGAGGATGTTATTGGTCGACATCATGAGCGTGCGCGCTTCCAGCTGCGCCTCAATGGACAACGGCACGTGCACGGCCATCTGGTCGCCGTCAAAGTCAGCATTGAACGCGGTGCACACCAGCGGGTGCAGCTGAATCGCCTTGCCTTCAATAAGCACCGGTTCGAAGGCTTGAATACCGAGGCGGTGCAGTGTCGGCGCTCGATTCAGCATGACCGGGTGCTCGCGGATAACCTCCTCCAGCACGTCCCAGACCTCCGGCCCCTCACGTTCCACCAGCTTCTTGGCGGCCTTGATTGTGGTCGCCAGTCCGCGTCGCTCCAGCTTGCTGAATATGAACGGCTTGAACAGCTCCAGTGCCATCTTTTTCGGCAATCCGCATTGATGCAGCTTAAGTGTTGGTCCGACCACAATAACGGACCGGCCTGAATAATCGACGCGCTTGCCGAGGAGGTTCTGGCGGAACCGGCCCTGCTTGCCCTTGATCATGTCGGCCAGCGATTTGAGCGGCAACTTGTTCGTGCCGGTGATGGCGCGACCGCGGCGACCGTTGTCCAGCAGCCCGTCCACAGCCTCCTGCAACATGCGCTTCTCGTTGCGCACGATGATGTCAGGCGCACTCAGATCCAGCAGTCGCTTCAGGCGGTTATTGCGATTGATGACGCGCCGGTAGAGATCATTGAGATCGGAGGTCGCAAAGCGGCCGCCATCCAATGGCACCAGTGGCCGCAGTTCCGGCGGCAGTACCGGCAGCACCTGCATCACCATCCATTTCGGCTTGTTACCGGACTTTAAAAATGCCTCGAGCAACTTCAGGCGCTTGGAAAGTTTGCGCAGCTTCGTTTCGGAATTGGTTTCCGGGATGTCCTTGCGCAGCTTGGCGACCTCGGCCTCTATATCAATGGCGGCCAGCAGGTCATGTATGGCCTCCGCGCCCATCTTTGCCTCGAATTCATCGCCGTATTGCTCAATGGCCTCCAGATAGCTTTCTTCCGTCAGCAACTGGCCACGCTCAAGTTGCGTCATGCCCGGCTCAATGACCACATAGGCTTCGAAATACAGCACTCGCTCAATCTCGCGCAGTGTCATATCCAGCAACAGCCCCATGCGTGACGGCAGGGACTTCAGATACCAGATGTGCGCAACGGGGCTGGCCAGATCAATATGGCCCATGCGTTCGCGCCGCACCTTTGACAACGTGACCTCGACGCCGCACTTCTCGCACACGACGCCGCGATGCTTGAGTCGCTTGTACTTGCCGCACAGACATTCATAGTCCTTTACCGGCCCGAAAATCTTGGCGCAGAAAAGACCGTCCCGCTCCGGTTTGAACGTGCGGTAATTAATGGTCTCCGGCTTTTTGACCTCGCCATACGACCATGACTTGATCTTCTCCGGCGACGCCAGACCGATCGTAATTGCGTCGAATTCCTCGGTCTGTCCCTGTTGTTTCAGAAGTCTAAGCAAGTCTTTCAAGGCCACTCCCTCCCGCGCCTTCCTTCCGGTCGGCGCGATTCAAACAAAAAATCAACGTTCTTCAAGTGCAATGTCGATGGCCAGCGAGCGGATTTCCTTCACCAGCACGTTAAACGACTCCGGCATGCCCGCCTCCATATGGTGGTTGCCGTCGACGATGTTCTTGTACATTTTCGTCCTGCCGTTCACGTCGTCGGACTTTACCGTGAGCATTTCCTGCAACGTGTACGCGGCACCGTAGGATTCCAGCGCCCATACCTCCATCTCACCAAAGCGCTGTCCGCCGAACTGTGCCTTGCCGCCCAGCGGTTGTTGCGTAACCAGGCTGTAGGGTCCGGTGGAACGGGCATGCATCTTGTCGTCCACCAGATGATTCAGCTTCAGCATGTACATGTAACCCACGGTAACTTGCCGGTCGAATCGCTCCCCGGTGCGGCCATCAAACAGGACCGTCTGGCCGCTGCGCGGCAGGCCGGCAAGCTCCAGCATCTGCCGAATTTCCGCCTCGCTGGCCCCGTCAAACACGGGGGTGGCCATCGGCACGCCGGAACGCAGATTGCCCGCGAGTCGCGTAACCTCCTCGGCGGAAAGCGAATCCAGCTTTTCCTTCTTGCTGTTGTTGTTGTAGATCTTGTCCATGAACGCGCGCAGTTCAGATGCCGCGGCATGGCGATCGAGCATCTCGCCGATGCGCAGGCCCAGTCCCTTTGCCGCCCAGCCAAGATGGGTTTCCAGCACCTGGCCCACATTCATGCGCGATGGCACGCCAAGCGGATTGAGCACGATGTCCACCGGCGTCCCGTCCTGCATGTGCGGCATGTCTTCAACCGGCACGATGGTCGAGATGACACCCTTGTTGCCGTGTCGACCTGCCATCTTGTCGCCCGGCTGCACGCGCCGTTTCACTGCCAGATAAACCTTCACCATCTTGAGTACGCCGGGAGCCAGGTCGTCGCCCGAGGTCAGCTTGGCGCGCTTTTCTTCGAAGCGGCTGTCCAGTTCCTTGCGCAGGATGTCCAATTGCGCCGAAGTCTGTTCCAGGATCTGGTTGGCATCGTCGTTGCGCAGGCGTATTTCAAACCATTTTTCCCGGGGCGTGTCGCTCAGGTAGGTTTTGGTGATCTTGTCGCCCGCGCGCAGTCCCGCCGGTCCACCCTCGGCAACCTTGCCCAGCAAGTGTCGTTCGGTGCGCTGGTAGATGCCGTCCTCCATGATGCGGAACTGGTCGTTCAAGTCCTTGCGCACGTGATTCAGCTCAGCCTCCTCGATTTCCAATGCGCGCGCATCCTTCTCCACACCATCCCGGGTAAACACGTGCACATCGATTACCGTGCCGTTCATGCCCGAGGGAACGCGCAAAGACGTATCCTTTACGTCGGACGCCTTTTCCCCGAATATCGCGCGCAGCAGCTTTTCTTCCGGCGTCAACTGTGTTTCGCCCTTCGGCGTGACCTTGCCGACGAGGATGTCGCCGACATTGACTTCGGCGCCGATGAAAACGATGCCGGACTCGTCCAGCTTGTTCAGCGCGCTTTCGCTGACGTTGGGAATATCGGCGGAAATCTCTTCCGGCCCGAGCTTCGTATCGCGGGCAACACAGGTGAGTTCTTCGATATGGATGGTGGTAAAGCGATCCTCCTGAACCACACGCTCCGAAATAAGAATCGAATCCTCAAAGTTGCAACCATTCCAGGGCATGAATGCCACCAGCATGTTCTGACCCAAGGCCAGTTCCCCGAGGTCGGTGGCAGGACCGTCGGCCAGCACGTCACCTTTGGCGACCACGTCCCCCGGCTTGACCAGCGGTTTCTGGTTTATGCAGGTGTTCTGGTTTGAACGCGTGTATTTCGTCAGGTTGTAAATATCGACGCCGGGTTCTCCCGCTACGACTTCGGTATCAAGTACGCGGATGACTATCCGGCTGGCGTCGACGGAATCGACCACGCCCCCGCGATCCGCGGCAACGGTGACGCCGGAATCCATCGCCACGGTGCGCTCAATCCCGGTGCCGACCAGCGGTTTCTCTGTTCGCAGCGTCGGCACTGCCTGCCGCTGCATGTTGGAACCCATCAGCGCGCGGTTGGCATCATCGTGTTCCAGGAAAGGGATCAGCGCCGCGGCAACAGACACGATCTGCCGTGGGGAGACGTCCATGTATTCAACGCGGTCCGGGCCTATCAGTGCAAATTCGTTCTGGTGCCGGCACGAGACCAATTCGTCCACCAGGGCACCCTTCTCATTCAGGGTGCTGTTTGCCTGCGAGATCACATACTCACCCTCTTCAATGGCCGACAGGTACTCGATCTGATCGGTCACCCGCCCCTTGGTAACGCGGCGATAGGGGGTTTCCAGAAATCCGTATTCGTTCGCGCGCGCATACACGGCGAGTGAATTTATCAGGCCAATATTCGGTCCTTCCGGAGTTTCAATGGGACAAACACGACCATAGTGCGTCGGGTGCACGTCACGGACCTCGAAACCCGCCCGCTCGCGCGTCAGGCCGCCCGGGCCCAGGGCGGATATGCGGCGCTTATGGGTGATCTCGGACAAGGGATTGTTCTGATCCATGAACTGGGAGAGCTGCGAGGAGCCAAAAAATTCCTTGATAACGGCGGACACCGGCTTGGCATTGATGATCTCCTGCGGCATCAGGCCTTCGGATTCTGCCAGGCTCAGCCGTTCCTTCACCGCCCGCTCCACGCGCACCAGTCCGACTCGGAACTGGTTCTCCGCCATCTCACCCACGCTGCGCACGCGGCGATTTCCCAGATGATCAATGTCATCCACCGTGCCTTTGCCATTGCGGATGCTGACCAGAGTCTTGACGACATCAATGACGTCTGACATGTCGCCAAATTCACGGAACGCCTTCTTCGAATCCTCGTCCGAGCGCTGCTGGAAATACTTTCCGTCGTATACGACACCCGGGCCCGTGGACGACTTGCGCCCGACGCGCCGATTGAACTTCATCCGGCCGACCGGGGAAAGGTCATAGCGATCCGAACTGAAGAACAGGTTTTTAAACAGGCTCTCGGCGGCGTCCTTGGTCGGCGGCTCGCCCGGACGCATCATTCGATAGATTTCTATCTGCGCTTCCAACGGCGTGTTGGTGCCGTCCATCCGCAGGGTCTCGGAAATATATGGCCCGCGATCCAGCTCGTTGGTGTACAGCGTATGCACCTCGAGATCGCCGGCGGCATTAAGCTTTTTGAGTATCTCCTCGGTGATGCCGGCGTTGGCCTCGGCCAGCAGCTCTCCGGTTTTAGTATCGATGACGTCGCGAGACAGCACCTTCCCAAGCAGATATTCCGCGGGAACCTCAAGTTGCTTCAGGCCGAGCGCTTCAATTTCGCGTATATGCCGCGCGGTGATGCGCCGGTCGCTCTCAACCACGACCTTGCCCTTGCTATCCTTGATGTCAAAGGACACGGTCTCGCCGCGCAGCCGCTCGGCAACAAGCTTGAGAAAGATCCCTTTGCGATTGAACGTGAACAGATTGGTTTCGAAGAAAATCTGCAACATGTCCTGGGTGGTGTAGCCCAGCGCGCGCAACAACACCGTCGCCGGGATTTTGCGCCGACGATCAATGCGGCAATAAACCATGTCCTTGGGATCGAATTCAAAATCCAGCCAGGAGCCGCGGTAAGGGATCACGCGGGCGGAGTACAGGAGTTTGCCGGAGGAGTGGGTCTTGCCGCGATCATGTTCGAAGAAAACGCCGGGCGAACGGTGCAACTGCGAAACAATCACGCGTTCGGTGCCGTTGATGACGAAGGTTCCGGTGCGGGTCATCAGCGGGATTTCTCCCATGTACACGTCCTGTTCCTTGACGTCCTTGACCACCTTGTTATTGAGTCCTGCCTCCTTGTCGTAGATGACCAGCCGAACCTTCACGCGCAGCGATGCCGCGAAAGTCAAACCGCGCTGTTGACACTCCTTGACGTCAAAAACCGGAGTGCCGAGCGTGTAACTTACATATTCGAGCACGGCATTGCCGGAATAGCTTTCAATGGGGAACACTGATCGGAAGGCCGCCTGCAGGCCCAGTTCCGTGCGATCTTCGACCGTAACCTTGGGCTGCAGAAACTTCTTGTACGAATTGATCTGCATCTCCAACAGGTAGGGAACCTTCAGAATTGTCGGGCGCTTGCCGAAATCTTTCCGGATCCGCTTTTTCTCGGTGTAGGAGTACGCCATGTTTTAATCCCTCAGAATCTCGTTAAACCAATGCGAACACAGGCTGCCGGACCACGGATCCGGCAGCCTACCCTCGCTGCATACCTCAGGTGCCAAATGCTGTTTACTTGATTTCGACCGTGGCACCGGCGTCCTGCAACTGCTTCTTGACGCCCTCGGCTTCCGCCTTGGCCACGCCTTCCTTCACGGTTGACGGCACACCCTCGACCAGGTCCTTGGCTTCCTTCAGGCCCAGGCCCGTGAGCGCGCGGATCACCTTGATGACGCCGACCTTGTTCTCGCCGAACGAGGTCATAATGACGTTGAACTCTGTCTGTTCCTCGACAGCTGCTGCTGCACCGCCTGCCGGCATTGCCGCAACTGCAACCGGAGCGGCCGCGGATACACCCCATTCCTTCTCCAGCTCACCGATCAACTCCACCAGCTCCATTACCGGCATCTTGCCCAGTGCCTGCTTTATCTCTTCACGTGTGACGGACATTTTCGCTACTCCTCAAAATTTGATTGCTAACCCAAAACAGGTAGTAAGTTGTTGACTCAGGAATCTTTTCAAGCAGCCTGCTGATTATCTCTATAGGCAGCGAGCAATCTGACAAATTTCGCCTCGGGCTCCGCCAGTACACGCACAAACTTGCTGAGCGGTGCCTGAAAGACACCCAGCAGAATTGAACGCGCCTGTTCGAGCGACGGCAGATTTGCCAGTTTCTCCAGCGCCGTGGCGTCAAACAGCTTTCCGTCAACCGCCACCAGCTTCACGATCAACTTCTCGTTCTGCTTGGAAAAATCGCGAATGACTTTGGCCGCTGAACCCGGCTCATCGCCGGCGAAGGCAAGCAGCAATGGTCCGACCAACTTCTCATTCATGCAGGCGAATTGCGTGCCCTCGAAGGCCCTGCGCGCCAACGTATTGCGCACGACCTTTACGGTGACCCCGGACTTGCGCGCCGAACTCCGCAACTGCGTGAGTTCGGACACGGTTAGTCCGGCATATTCGGCTGCGATGACATTGGAAGTACGGGCAGCTGCTCCTGCAACCTCGCTTACGATTGCCTGCTTTTGCTCCAAATTAAGGCTCACTTCCAGTTCCTCCTGTTGCCGTGATGGCATGCGCTGCATGGCCCGGAAAATCCGGGTTGCGCATTCCGCCGTTCGGCGGGCATGCCGTGTTTCTCATCACGGTGACCTTCCCAGGTCTTCACCTGTTCGGGTGGCACCGTCTGCGCAGACGCACCACGAGGGTGCATTAAGCCGGGCTTGCCAATGGCAAGTGACGACACCTGCGGTCTTTGACGGCCGGCAAATTCCATGCTGCCAGCCCAAAGTCCAAATCCAAGCATTTACCGCGTACTGCGACGCAACCTGCTTTATATCCCCAGGCTGCCCGGATCCACGAGGATGCCTGGGCCCATGGTCGTCGACAGACTGAGCTTTTTAAGAAAGATACCCTTGGCGGTCGGCGGCTTGGCCTTGTTGAGGTCATGCAGCAGCGCCATGAAATTTTCCGTCAAAGCTTCGGGCGTGAACGAGATCTTTCCGATGGCACAATGCACGATGCCATTCTTGTCCGCGCGAAATTGCACTTGGCCAGCCTTCGCGTTCTTCACCGCCAGGCCGACGTCCTTCGTTACCGTTCCGACCTTGGGGTTAGGCATCAATCCACGCGGACCGAGGATCTTGCCGAGCTTGCCCACAACCGCCATGGCCGATGGGGCGGCCACGACCACGCCGAAATCATTCAGTCCAGCGAGGATCTGGTCGGCAAGATCCTGCATGCCGATATAGTCTGCGCCGGCAGCCTGGGCATCCTTCGCCTGATCACCCTCGGCAAACACGGCGACTTTAACCGTCTTGCCGGTGCCACGCGGAAGCACCGAGGAACCGCGCACCGTTTGATCCGACTTGCGCGGGTCGATGCCCAGGTTGATGGCCACATCCACCGACTCATCGAATTTGGCCGTGGCGCAGGCCTTCAGCAATTGGAGGGTTTCGCTTAATCCATGCAACTTGCCCGGCTCCACCTTTTCCCGATAGGCCTTCACTCGTTTCGGCATGCCGCTCATGGCTTAGACCCCCTCCGTATCAATGCCCATACTGCGAGCGGTCCCGGCGATGGTCCGGACTGCGGCATCGAGTCCCGCGGCGGTCAAATCCTGCGCCTTGGTCTTGGCAATTTCTTCCAATTGGGCGCGGGTCACTTTGCCAACCTTGGTTGTATTCGGCGTGCCGCTGCCTTTCTCGGCACCCGCGGCCTTCTTCAGCAGGTGCGCCGCAGGCGTCGTCTTGGTGACAAAGGTAAAGCTGCGATCCGAGTAAACGGCGATGACTACAGGGACCGGGATACCTTTTTCCAGTGTCTGGGTCTGCGCGTTGAACGCCTTGCAGAACTCCATGATGTTGACACCGTGCTGGCCCAGTGCCGGACCTACCGGCGGGCTGGGGTTGGCCGCACCCGCGGCCACCTGCAGCTTGATATACGTTTCAATCTTCTTAGCCATCGTATGCTCCTCCGGGTTCAAGCGCCTGCAAAAGCGGGCTCCCCGACTGTTTGTTCACCAATCCCTGAAACCGTTTGCCGCCGCTATTCCTTCTCAACCTGCGTGAATTCCAGTTCCACCGGCGTCGAGCGTCCGAATATCAGAACCGATACGCGCAACCGGCTCTTTTCATAATTCACTTCCTCGACCACGCCGTTGAAATCCGTGAACGGACCATCCACAACGCGCACCACTTCGCCGGGCTCAAACAGTACCTTTGGACGCGGCTTGTCGGCGCCGTCCTCCACGCGCTGCAAAATCGCATTCGCTTCAGCGTCGCTGATTGGCGCGGGCTTGTCCGGTGTGCCGCCGATAAATCCCAGTACTTTTGGCGATTCCTTGACCAGATGCCAGGAATCATTGTCCATCTCCATCTGCACCAGAACATAGCCGGGGAAAAATTTGCGCTCACTCTTGCGTTTCTTGCCGTCGCGCATCTCCACAACTTCTTCGGTCGGAACCAGAATCTCGCCGAATTTCGATTCCAGCCCGCTACGACGGATACGCTCACGCAACGTCTTCATTACGTGATTTTCAAATCCCGAATAGGCATGGACCACATACCAGCGCAACGTCATTTGCTCAGCTCCCTGTCCCAATCACGAACCGAATACCCCAACCAAGGAACCAGTCCAATGCCCACATCACCAGCGCCGAGATGACGACCATCAGAATCACCAGGCCGGTCGTCTGCACAGTCTCCTCCCGTGTCGGCCATACGACTTTGCGCACTTCAATCTGAGATTCGTGAAAAAATGCCAACACCGCGCGCCCTTTCTCGGTGCGCGATGCCACTAGCACCGCAACCAAAGCACAGGCCAGCAACCCGACCACACGCAGCAGCACGGAATGGTTGGCAAACATGTAATAGCCACCCATCCCGCCACAAACCAGCAGCACAGCGAACACCAGTTTCAGCGTGTCTGTTCTGTTGTCGATGGTTTCGACCTGGGCATTCATTTCATTTTTCATCTTCTTCCGGGCCGACTTTTCTACGTCCTGCTTCATCCTGGAGATTGGCAGGCCAGGAGGGAATCGAACCCCCAACCTGCGGTTTTGGAGACCGCCGCTCTGCCAATTGAGCTACTGGCCTATTAAAAGCAGTTACAAGTTACAAGCAATAAGTCACAAGACCGGTAATCACGCCCCTTGTGACTTGTAACTTATGACTTGTGACTGTTACTTGATCACCTTGGCCACGACGCCGGCGCCGACGGTACGGCCGCCCTCGCGAATGGCAAAGCGCAATCCTTCTTCCATCGCAATCGGCGATATCAATGTCACCACCATCTTGATG
>Ga0156012_1169_pt1 | contig 15557 bp, 16 predicted proteins | sample RifCSPlowO2_02_FD_107666 | JGI IMG/M metagenome (GOLD analysis project Ga0156012, IMG submission 107666) | Gammaproteobacteria bacterium RIFCSPLOWO2_02_FULL_61_13
GATCACCGGCGCGCTGGTGACCAACGGCAAGGGCGAACTGGTCGGCATCCTCACGGAGTTTGACTGCCTCAAACTGCTCACCCTGGGCGGTCCGGATTTTGAAGCGCCCAGGGGGACCGTGAAGGACTTCATGACCACGCAGGTGCAGACCATACCGCCCACCATGGACATCTACTATGCAGCCGGGATTTTCATGTCCGCTAAATTTCGCCGCCTCCCGGTAGTGGAAAATGGCCGTATCGTGGGCGGCATAACACGGTTTGACATCCTGCGTGCCGTGCAACGCGGCCTGGCCGGGCTTATGCCGGACCGGCCGCTCAAAGGATAGGACCGGCGCCAGAGGGTCTGAGCGTGGCAAGCTGGCACAGCGCGGGACTCGCCGCGAGCACCTCGCGCCGGTTGCGGCTCAGCACCCGCATGCCCTTGGGTTTTGGTAGCATCGCGTCAACATTTCAATAGAATACTCATGGCGATGCCGGCCAACGTTTCCAAGCTGCTGCTGCGCAAGGTTCCGCTATTCGCGATGTTGCCGGAGGATCAGCTTGCCATGCTCGCCATGCTGGTGCGACGCAGAAGCTTTCCGCGCGGCAGCACCATCATCGCGGCCGGCGACGTCACCGATTCGCTTTACCTCGTGATCTCGGGCAGGCTCAAGGTCATGATAGGCGACGATTCCGGCCACCAGGTCATATTGTCCCTGCTAGGGCCCAACGAGTACTTCGGGGAAATGGTGCCGATCGACGACAGCCCGAGGTCTGCCAGCGTTATGGCCCTGGAACCCTGCGACCTTCTGGTGCTCTCGAAGCGCGAATTCAGGAAATGCCTCTCGGAAAACTTCGAGATGACGATGACGGTGATGCGCTGCCTGGTGCAGCGCCTGCGCGAGGCAGACAGGAAGATCGGCAACCTCGCGCTCATGGATGTCTACGGACGGGTGGTCGGCCTGTTGATGGAAATGTCCGAAGTGATCGACGACCAGCATGTCGTGACGCAGAAAGTCGTCAAACAGGACATGGCCAGAATGATCGGCGCATCGCGGGAAATGGTGAGCCGGGTGATGAAGGACCTGCAACTCAGGGGCATTATCGAGGTGCGGGGGAAAGCGATCTATCTGCGTGACAATATAGAGTCGATTGACTGAGCATCTGGTGCCTGTACGGCACCTGTCCCAGGATCGTCAGTCAGGCGAAATCCGAAACGGTTGCGCTACCCGCCACCGGATCTTTCCGCAATGAGATGTTCCTCGGTCACCGCGCGGATGGCGGGCGCGTCCATCTGCACGAAATTCTGCTCGTCATCGCGCATCATCTGCGGGATCTTGCTCGCAAACATCGCGCGGATGTCATCCTGGCTCTGGTAATAGAGTTCGGCCATGCCGTCCATATCGGGTTCCCCGCCCGGCGCGGCGACCGCGAAGGTCGCCACGATGTATTGCGTCGGGGACTCGCGGACCACCCGGTCCTCGAGTTTGGAATGATTGTTGAGCCAGTAGTCCTTGAACTGTTGGAAACTCAGATCCTTGCGCCGGTAGACGGTGCGGATGATCTTGAGCTGCCCCGACTTCTTCAGCAGCCTGGCGGCGCCGGGCTTCTGCGACATGATGAACTCCTCGGCCACGATATTGATCGGCGCGTGATCGACGAAGTTCTTCTCGTCCTCTGTCAACATTTTCCCGGCCGCCCCCGCCTGGGCCGCGCGCAAGTCCTCGATGCTGTTGAAATAAACGGCGCTCATGGCATCGAACTGCGCCTCGGCGCCGCCGAGCGCGACTTCTCCGGTGGAGAAGCTTGCCACCACTTTCCGTACCGGCGCCATGTCGAGCGACCTGCGCTGCAGCCCGGCGTGCCTGGTGAGCCAGTAGTCCTTGAACTGCGCGAGCGTCAGGTCCTTGCGGCGCTTCACCATGCGGATGATCTTGTACATGGAAATTCCTCTTATAAATTTACCAATTAGAAACTTTAATAATTCTATTTATATATTTTGCGTTCCTCATCGCAATTTTTTCATCCTATTATTGGACTTTCTAGGATGCAATTCAATCCAGCCTTATGCCAGTCGACTCAATTAATGGTCCTGTCGTTTGCCGCTCGATTCTAAGGAATTCCGCAAATTCCTCCGCGCTGCCGACATGCGGTGCATCGATGCCATTGGGCTTGAAGTATTTCTGGTTGAATTGCCGGCTGCCGGTGATGCCTGACATCGCGGTGTTGAGCCTCGACACGATTTCTTTAGGGGTCCCTTTAGGAGCGAACCAACCCTGCCAGAACTCCCATTGCCAGCCGGCGAAACCGGCTTCTGCCGTGGTCGGCACGTCGGGAAACTCCGCCGAGCGCCTGGCGGAACCGACGGCAAGCGCCTTTAATTTTCCGGCCCGGAAGTGCTCCTGCAAGGTGCTGAGGGCAGTGATCATCACCGAAATCCGGCCGCCCAGCAGGTCGTTGACCCCCGGTGTCCCGCCTTTATAGGGGACATGCACCATGTCGATCCCGGTCCGACGCTTAAGCACTTCCATGTAAATGTGTCCAAGCGAGCCGTTGCCGATGGAACCATAGGTGAGCCGACCCGGGTTGGCTTTGCCCAGATCCACCAATTCGCGAACCGTATTGACTTTCAAGGAGGTGTTAATCACAACGGCCTGCGCGATCGAGCAACACATCGCGATGGGTACAAATCCATTTACCGCGTCATAAGGCACGTCCTTTTTCATGAACGGAAGGCTGATCACGGCCGTTTGGCCGGTGAACAACAGGACGTAACCATCCGGCGCGGACTTGGCCACGATCTCGGTGCCGATGATGCCGCTCGCACCTGGGCGGTTTTCAACAATAAACGGGCGCCCGAGTGATTCCGTCAGTCCCAGTGAAATGGCGCGAGCCAGTACGTCCGCCACCCCGCCCGCCGCCACCGGCATGATTACCCTGACCGGCTTGCTCGGATAAGACTGCGCGGCAGCATAAATGGATGTGAGCAGCAGTCCCGTTGCCAGGAGCTGCTTGGCCAGTAGCGGATTCCCAAACACCTTCGGCATAGTCAGCTCCTCCAAGAATCGTGGCCATCACGCCTGTTGCCCGCGGCGCGTGAAATCAGGCACCCAGCCATTCGCACAGTCCGAGCAGGTCGTGAAACTCGTGAAACTTTTCCGCCTCGCCGGCCCAGGCGGCGCGCGGCCGGTTGATCCAGGCTGCCTGCAAGCCGGCGCGCAGCGCGCCGCGCACGTCGAAATCGGGATGGTCGCCCGCGTGGAGCACCTGCGCCGGCGGCACACCGGCCGCGTCACAGGCGGCAAGAAAGATACGCGGGTCGGGCTTGCCGACGCCGACGCCGCGCGCGTTGACCACGGCGCTGAAGAAGCATCCGACCCCGGCACGCTCGATGTCGGCGTTGCCGTTGGTGAGCGCGACCAGGCGGTAACGCTTCGACAGCCTCTCCAGTGCCGCCGGCACGTCAGAGTACAATTCCACCTCGCTGCGCGCCGCGAGGAACAGCGCCAGCGCCGCATCCGCGAGCGCGATGTCCTCGCCATGCAAGGCCAGCGCGCGCTTCATGGCCTCGTGCCGCAACGCGGTGAAATCATGCGCGATGAGCGGCAGTTCGGCCGCCAGCGAGCGGCGCAATTGCGCGAACTGCGGCGGCGGCAACGCGGCCGCCACGGCGGGAGCATGTTGCTCGAGCCAGGCGTGCAGCTTTGCTTCGGCGGCGGCGATCGCGGCAGCCGAGGGCCACAGCGTGTCGTCGAGGTCGAGGGTGATCGCCTTTAAGATGGGAAACGTCGCGGTCATGCTGGTTCACAGTGGCACGTCATGCAGGTGATGTGAAGATTATGCGACGTTTTTCAGTTTTCTCCCCTCACAACAACAACGCCCCCGCCGCGCCCGTGACCAGGAGCAACGCGGCGATCGGCAGGGTGATGCGGCGCAATTCGGCTGAACCCAGTCCGATGGCCATGGCGCTCTTTGTCAGGGTATTGGCCATGACCGCGATGACGATGGCACGCGCCGCGGTTTGCAGATTGGAGGCGTCACTGCTGGCCAGGTTGGCCATGGCGAGCGTGATGGCGTCCACGTCGGTCAGGCCCGCAACAGCTGCGGCAAGATAAAGGCCGGCATCCCCGAGGTAAACCTGCGCCGCCTTGGCCACCAGCACCACCACTCCGAAAAGCAGGCCGAACTTGATGGCTTCGTCGAGCTCGAAAGGATTGCTGCCGGCCTTGACTTCTCCGCGCTGCCGCTGCCGGTGCCTGCGCCACAGCCAATAGCATGCACCCAGGCTGGCCACGCACAACAACCCGACCGCGAATGCGAGCCGGCGGCCAAGCTCCCAGCTGATCAGCGCGCTCATGATCACGACGCGGAAGAACATCACCGTCCAGGCGAGCACGATGCCCAACGCCAGCGACGAAGGGTCCTCACCCTCCTGCCGGCTGCGCTGCGAGAAGCCGAGGGTTACCGCGGTGCTCGAGACCATCCCCCCCAGCAGGCCGGCAATGCCGACGCCATGCTCCGCGCCGACGATCTTGATCAGCAGGTAGCTGGTGAAGTTGAGCGCCGAGATCAGCACCACCATCAACCAGATCTTGTACGGGTTCATCACATCCAGCGGCGGCGGCCCGTAGTTGACGTCCGGAACCAGCGGCAAAATGATAAGTGTGACGATGCAGAATTTGAGGGTCGCCTCGACATCCGCGCTGGCGATGCGGCTGGCGAGCCGGTGCAGCCAGTCCTTGAGCGCGAGCAGCAGCGCCATCGCGACCGCGATCCAGCCGGCAAGCTGCAACTGCCCATGCGCGCACAGCAGACCTAGAGCGAATGCCAGCAGCGCCGAAACCTCGGTAGTTATTCCGGTATCACCATGCAGGGAAGTCACCACGTACATCCCGATGATGAGCGCGGCGATGGCGGCGAACATCGCCAGCGCCAGCCAATCGAGCAACAGGAACTCCTGCAGGTAACCCGCGATGGCGCCGCCGAGCGCGATGAGCGCAAAGGTGCGCACCCCGGCACCGCCTTCCTCGCCCTTGGTGCGCTCGCGCTCCAGCCCCAGCAGTACGCCCAAGCCGATGGCCACCGCGAAGCGCAGCGCCAGATCAGGAACTTCCATGCTGGCTCCCGGCTTGCTTGCGGGCGAATAGCGTCAGCGTCGCGCCCTCCGCCGTTCGCGTTCCATTTTCCATTGTCGCCCCTGCCGCTGTCGATTCGATTTGTTGTCGAGCCAACCTGGAAAATGTACGCCTGCCGGCCGCCGGTGGCACGCTCCGAAATCATCGAGTCTTGATCTTTCTCAAAAAGAGTGAATATTGTTCGAAAGTAAAAACCCCCGAAACGGAATGGTGGTTCTAAAAAGCCCTCGCGCGTCCGCTGCCTATTGCGAAGAATCCATTACTTGTTCCATCGGCTCGCTGCGAAGCCAATATAAATCTCTGAACTTTTTTGATCTGAGTCAGATGATTTAAAATTGAATCGCCAACGAAGTCTATATCGCTTGACAGTGCATATTGAAAAGCGTCAACTGGAGTTGCTTCGGTGAATTGGTTCGGGAGGGATTTTCAAGCCAACCAAAGATGATCCAGTTGCCACACGAGATTTGCGCTGTTGTGCGCGCCCCAAACCGCGGGTGTGCCTGATGCGAAAGTGCGGCGAGCAAACTTGACGCAAGGTTTGAGGATTATCCCGATCCGAGGAGCCGGAGCAGACGACGCAGCGAGTGACGCCGCAGCGAATGGCGGCGCCGCTTGGATCCCTGGGTGTCCAGGCGCAGTGCAGAGTGGTGAATGGAGGCAGACCTATCGATGATCCTTCCAACAGCGCTTATCAACTAACCGGCAACAACATGCCGGCATACGTCACGGTACCGTGACCCATTGACGCCACCGCAAGTGGCAAATCAGCGAAGCCCCGCGAACTGATCGTGGGGCTTCGCGTTTGCTGCGGGGGTTGGCGCATATCTGGCGGCTGGTTTACATTGCAGCCCTGCCCAGTTGAGTCGACAACCGCTCGCCGCGGCGAAACAGGAGGATCCATGGACTTCGGTATTTTCATGCCGCCCGTCGCCACCAGCTGGCAGATGGTCAAGCGCGCGGAGGAACTGGGCTTCAGCCGCGCCTGGTTCTACGATACCCAGATGCTCAATTCGGAACTGTTCGCGATCATGGGCGCGACCGCCATGGTGACGAAGAAGATCCGGCTCGGAACCGGCGTGATGATTCCTTCCAACCGCATCGCCCCCGTTGCAGCCAGCGGCCTGGCGACGCTCAACGCGCTCGCCCCGGGACGCATCGACTGGGGCCTGTCCACGGGATCGACGGCAAGAAGCACCATGGGACTGACCCGTGTCAAGCAGGCGGACATGGAGGAGTACATCCGCGTGGTGCGGGGCTTGCTCGCCGGCGAAACGCTGGAATGGAACTTCGAGGACAAGCGCCGCAAGATCCGCTTCATGGACCCTGACATCGGTGCGGTCAATATCCGCGACCCGATTCCGCTGCATATCTCGGCGTTCGGACCCAAGGGCCGGGCGCTGATCGCAAAGCTCGGTGCCGGCTTCATCGACGCACCGGGCGGCGTAGCGCTGGCCAAAAAGAATATCGACGAGGTCAGGGCCGCGTGGCACGAAGCCGGCAACAAGCCCGAAGATCTCCACGTCACTGCCGCGTTTTCCGGCTGCGTGCTGCGCGAGGGCGAATCCGCCGACAGCGCGCGCGTCAAATCCATCGCCGGCCCCCAGGCGATGATCCTGCTGCACAAGCTGGGAGAGCAGGCAAAAGGCGTGCCGCCCAGGCCCATGCCACCGCAGTTCCAGCCCCTGGTCGATCGCTACAAAAAGATCTACGAGACCTACCAGCCCGAGGACGCGCGCTACCTCACCAACCACAAGGGGCACCTCATGTACCTGCGGCCCGAGGAGCATGAGGTGTGCACGGGCGAACTTATCAAGGCGACCACCAACACCTGCGCCAAGGCCGAAATGCAGGAGCGCATTCGCGAGATGGCGCGCATCGGTGTCAACCATTTCGCCCCGCAGATGACTTACCGGCATCCCGAAGTACTCGAAGACTGGCACGCAGTCTTCGAGGGCGTATGAAAATGAACCTGCCGCGAGGAGACTATCAGATTGGCGGGCGCCAGTTTGCATTCCAGCCGCGCCCCAATTAAGATTGCTATCCAGATAGCTATTAGGGGCCAGCCATGGAGAAAAAGTATTCCATCGCCGAGGCGCGGCAAAATCTGCCCGCGATCGTGCACGAGGCGGAACGCGCAGGCTCTATCCCCATTACACGTCGCGGTCACGTGGTCGCGCGCCTGGTCGCCGAGCGTGAGTTCCAGCGACTGGCTCGCGGCAAGCGCAATATCGATTGGGGCACCACACTCATCGACACACGCGGCTACCAGTTCAATCGCGAGAAAGCTAATGAGCGCTCCTAAACCCGGCGCCAGCGTTTTCTTTCTCGACACCAACATTCTCGTATATTCACTCTCCGCGCAGGACGCCGCGAAACGCGAGATCGCCCGGACGCTTGCGGAAGCGGAGGGCGCAAAGGTGAGCACCCAGGTGCTTTCCGAACTGGCCAACGTGCTCACGCGCCGATTTGGGATCCCGGTTCGGGAAGTGAGAGAACGCATCCTGAACATTGCCGGCGCCTGCGAGGTCGTGCAGGTGACACCGGCAATCGTGCTCGATGCTTTGCGCGTCATGGAAAGATTCGGCTACGGATTCTTCGACAGCCAGATCATTGCCTCTGCGCTGGCCTCAGGGGCTTCAGTGCTCTACACCGAAGATCTACATGCGGACCAGATCATAGATGGGACTTTAGCGATCCGCTCACCTTTTCGCCTCCGTGCAGAGCAAGGCCGCGCGCGTTACCGGGCGAAAAAGCGCGTTGCCCGCGCGCGGGCGTGAAACGAATCCCCCTCATGCCCGCCGATTACCCCGAAACCCGATCTGCTGAGAACATGAAACGCTCGGCAAGAACGGAAAATTATAAAGAATTACTTACCACACCATAGCATTGGCGTACATTTCAGACATATTTGCATTCTACACTTGGGATGTAATATGGGCAATCTGTGGCCAAGCTGACAGCGGTGCGCCGTGGCAGGGCTGCAAACTAAACCCGGGTCAGTATCCTCCAGCACACAAGCACGTATAGCAAAAAGTATATGGATTGCTTTGATGCCGCCCATGTTGTGCTGCCGCTTTCAGGCACCACCAGCGACAGGACTTCGCCGACTGCGTGGGGACTGATGCCGAGCAACCATGCGTGAAAATCACCCGCCCAGGATGGGGCGAGGATGTGCAATCCTATCGCCGCCAAGCAAAGCGCAATGACCAGCCAGATCAAAGGCGCAAGCAGTCCGGCAAATACGATTGCCCAGTAGCGCTCCCTCCTGACCGGTTGAATCTCCGGTGTCTTCCCGTCCAGCACAAAATCCGCTATTGCCGTCCAGTACCGTTCCTTCAGCGCGGCGCCATGCTGCCCCGGCACGAACCTGACTTCCTCCAAACCCACTGTGTCGCTGGTCTGTATAAAACCATCATGCCCCGCGCTGCCAAGGTCCTGGAACCGGATGGTTTGCAAGGCCTTCGGAAATATGGCGACCACCCAATCGGAAGTCGCCACGAAATTGAGCACTGAACCAACCTGTGATCCGATGACGTCACGCCACTTGTAGTCACGCCGGACAACGCTACCGGCGAAGACGACATTCTTGAACTGCACACAGCGATAATCCAGCAATGCACGGGCCAGCATATAGGTTCCGTGGCTGTGGCCGACAAAGGAAAAGGACGCATTGGGGTACCTGGCCTTATTCTCGGTATAGCGGTCCATCAGCCACTCCATCCTCTGTCGGCGCACACCTGGCAGCAGGAAAGGCAGCATCGCGAAGTAGCCATAGCTTGAGGTTTCGGATTTGATATAGCGCTTGCTGATCCGCTCTGACTCGCCCCGCTGGATGTTGAGCAGGTCTTTGTCGCGGTTGCGCATCCGCTCCACCTCCTCGACGGTGCGCGCAATCTTGTGAGTCCAGTAACCCTCATCGCGTATGCCATGTATGACGAATACGACGTCGGTGATCCGTTCGTCGATTTTTTGTATGCCCTGGTCGGTGGGAATAACCGTCCAGCGTGCGAGGTCGTCACGTGAGGCCGTCAGAGCACGGGTCAGCACTTTCGATCTGGCCTGACCGGCCTCCGAGTTGTCCACCTCGATCACGTTTGCGTGGCCGGACTTGGGCACATCGAGGTAAAAAAAGTCGCCGCCGCTGGCGAGGTCGATGTTGTCCTCCGGCGCAACCATGTCGTCCACGGAGCCCAGCAACTGGACGGTTGTCGCGTTGCGGGGTACTACACTCCCCACCAGCTTGTGCATGGCAAGCCATTGCAGCCTGAGATTGGTGATGAACGGCGAGCCCCGGCGAATCGCGTACACCACCGGCATGCGCCGCCCTCCGCTGACGAGCATGCAAAGCCGGCTGAACTGGATGCCAATCAGCCAGCCCAGCGCACGCCACGGCGTAATGTGGTGCGAAAAGCTCCAACCGCGGTTCATGCCTGCGAGCAGGACAATGCGCGCCACCCGTCCCGCCCACGGCCGGGGCGATTCGAATCCCGCGCACTCTATGGGCGCTTCCTCCTGGCTGCCGCAGGCCATGACGAAGGCTTTACGGACGATCAATGCTCCTATGCTATGGCCGAGAAGGATGATTTCATCGAAACCTCCAGGCTGGGATTTGCTCCATAGCAGGTCGATGCGGTCCACAAGGTCACGCGCACAGTCCAGCGGGTTCTTGAAAGAGAATGATTGCACGCCCACTTCGGGCACTTCGACGAGGGCTTCGCGGCCCAGTCGCGCCCACTCGGCCTCGACGAGTTTTTTTATCAGGCCCATGTGCCTGGCTGTGTACCCCCATGCGTGCAACAGTACGACCAGGTCGCGGGGCCGGCGTGCGCCGGCATTGAGATTTTCCATCTTGCCTCCCAGTTGCAAGCATCAACTCGCCGCCGAATGCGGAACAGCTTACTTTTCGATAGATTTAAAAGGAACTCCGTTTATAGACATACCGGCGTGCGTTATAGCCAGATATGCATCCCATTCATGAAATAGCATGAATCACAATTCACTGGCAGGCGCACAAATGCATGCCGCTCCGACCCCTGCACGCCACCGGGCTCGACAACATATCGATCCTCGTTCTGCTTGCTTGATTTTGCAGCTACCCCGCAATGAGGACATAAATTTTACGGCGGAGGAGATACGAACGACACAAAAAGCCTTTGATGAACTTGCCGAAGAGGCGCAGGACGATAAATTGTCCGTATTACCAATTCATGACGAGAGGGAGGGGGCGGAACAAATTATACGGCTCGCCGCGTAAGTGCTCAGAGTTTCGTGTTAGACCAAGTGCACGTGTCAATGGTTGGACAGGCTCGAGCGGTATCATCAGTTGGCGGATGCCGAGCGGAAGCCACTAGATGACATGATAACGATGAATCCGGCTTTTTTAGCGAATATGCCCTACGACCCGGTGAAGGACTCTGCGGCGGTGTCGCGCCTGGCCATTTCGGGCACGCTGCTCGTTGCCTCCCCCAAGCTGCCGACACGGTTGGTGAGGGATCCGCTCGACTATGCCAAGGCCAACCCGGCAAAGCTCATCTCCTGATTCGTCGTCTGAACTTGCCGTGAGCGTAGAATTAGTTCCGGAGGTTCCAATATGAATCAAAACTACACGGCGGTTGTAAAGCAGGATGGCGAATGGTGGATCGGATGGATCGAAGAGGTCCCTGGTGTCAACTGCCAGGAAAGCACACGGGATAAATTGCTGAATTCACTGCGAGTCACCCTGTCCGAAGCGCTGGAGATGAACCGGACAGATGCGCGCGACGCCGCCGGCAAAGGCTACGAAGAGCTCAGCATTGCGGTATGAAACGTCGCGATTTGCTGCGACATCTTTCCTCTTTCGGTTGTTCTCTGCTTCGTGAAGGGGGTAGCCATTCGTGGTGGCACAACCCCACATTGAATAAGCGCAGTGCGGTCCCCCGCCACAGCGAAATCAACGACCATCTGGCACAAAAGATCTGCAAGGACCTTGGCGTGCCACAACCGTGAAGAGTCTGCCGCCTGAAGTCAAGGTCGATTCAGGGTTTCGGCGATGACCTCCAGCGGAGACACCACCACCTCACCACCGGCAACCTGTTTCGTCCTTTCCGTGTAGTGCTTGAAAAACCCGTGCTGCTGAAGGGTCTTGATGGCCTGCTCGTCCGCGGCGGCGGCCATATGGTAGTAGCTGGAATCGTCACGGATCTTCATGCAGCGATAGGAGATTTTTCCTCTCAGCTCGGGATCGCCGTCCGGGGCCGCAATGAACGCGGCAATTTCCCGATGCCATTCCTCCTTGGTTCCGTTGGCAAACTGATATTTGATTAAAAATGTTTTCATGCGCTGCTCCTTGGTAGTCAAGCCGGAAACGCCGGTTTTTTAATGAAGCGCCGGCGATAATTGGGCAACTAATGGAGCATATTTGCAAGTATGGACAAAATTGATACCATGACCTTCATTGATTTTTCATGCAATTTGAAGTTACCCTGACACACACTGGTACTGGAGCAATGCCGACAATGACAAGCGCAAAATCAAAGCTGAGCTGCGGCTGCCCGGTCGCGGCGTTTCAGAAGATGATCAGCGGGAAATACAAGCTCCGTATAGTCTGGGACCTCAAGGACGGTGCGCTCCGTTATGGCGAAATCAGGAGCGGCCTGCTGCGCGGTTCCGACGGGTCCGCGGAAATTACCCCTCGCGTTCTGAGCCGCGAACTGAAGGCGCTGACCCGGACCGGGCTCATCGACCGGAAGGATTTCGGCATCGTCCCCCCAAAGGTGGAGTACCGCCTCACCGCCAAGGGCCAGAGTTTTGTGCCGGTGATTGACGCTATTCGCAAATGGGGCACACGCCATCTGCGCGAAACGGGCGAGGCCTAGACGCAAACCGCATCCTTGCGGCGACTATGCGCTCCCTCGCCAATCCGGCAGGAGACACGATTGAGGTGTGGAGAGTGGAGCCGTGAGCAGCATCGCCCTCATTACCGGCACCACTCACGGCATCGGCCGTGTGACCAGCCGCGAACTCGCGAAAGCCGGGCGCACCGTGGTCATGCTGTGCCGCGACGTGCCGGCCGCACAGCGCGTGCGCAACGAGATTCTCGCCATGGTGCCTGGCGCTTCGATCCACGTGGTCGAGTGCGATCTTGCGTCTCTCGCCTCGGTTCGAGCCGCCGCCGGCGCGGTGCGGCGCGACTTCGGCCGGATCAGCCTTCTCATCAACAACGCCGGCATTGCGCCGTCACGGCAGCAAATGTCGGTGGACGGATTCGAGCTGACGTTTGCCACCAACCACCTTGGGCCGTTTCTGCTGACCCAGCTCCTGCTGGATCGCATGAATTCGCCGGGGCGTATCGTCAACGTGGCCTCGCGCGTGCACTATCGCGGCACGCTGGACCTTAACCGCGTGGTGAATGCGAAGGCGCGCTTCAATCCGATGGCAGCCTATGCGCAGTCCAAGCTCGCCAATGTGCTGCACACCTTCGCGCTGGCGCGCCGCTTGACGGGCACCCCAATAACCGCCAATTGCCTTCACCCCGGCGTGGTCGCCACCAACCTGCTGCCGCGCTGGCTGCGCGCCATCAAGCCGCTGCTCAGCCCCATGATGCTCGACGAGGAGCGCGGCGCGAAAACCACGCTCTATCTCGCGCTCTCAGAGGTTGTCACGGGTGCGAGCGGCAAATACTTCGACGAAAACCAGATCGCGCAGCCGGCCGCGGAGGCGGCCAACAACGTATTGCTGCAGGAGGCATTGTGGGAGGTCAGCGAACGCTGGGTAAAGCAGGATTGATGGCAACCAGACTCTCGGGCCGCAGCATCAGGTGACTGTTTAATTATGCTTCCTGAACCCATCGAATCTCATCGCGCAATAAAAGGGAAGCCGGTACTACTGCTCAGCCGGCATATGACGCGCCAGGAAATCGAGAACGATCTTTTGCAGATCAGGATCGCCCGAAGTGAAGTGGTCGTTGGCCTTGAGCAGATGCAGTTCGCAGGGTGCGCCCGCCGCCGCGGCAAGAAATTCCGATTCCGACTTCGGCACCACTTCGTCTCCGACGGGATGAATGAGCAGCAAAGGGCGCGGAGCGATGCGGCGCACGACGCTTTCCGGATTGAATGCGAGCATGCTCAATGCGGTCTCCGCGGGAAAAACCATGCGCGCCCCGGGAGACAGTCCGGCGCGCACGCTCTCGGGAATGGCGACGATGTCGAAGCGGTCGATCATCTTGGACTGACCGGTCTTTTCACGATGCTGCCTCGCGGACTCCAGACGCTTCAGGAAATCCTGCCACCCGGCCTCGCCTGGATACTGATAACGAAAACGGCGCTCGCCGTTGCCGATGGCGCCAATGGCGACACAGACACGCAGCCGCGGATCTATCGCCGCGGCGTAAATCGCCACGGATCCCCCGAGGCTTCCGCCGACCACGCCGATCCGGGCGGCATCGACACAGTCCAGGGACTGAAGGAAGGCAATCGCCCGCTGCAGATCCGCCACTTCTTCCATGCAGATGATCCGGCCAGGCTCGCCGCCGCTCGCGCCACAACCGCGAAAGTCAAACCGCAATGCGACATATCCGGCGCTGGCGAAGACCTGCGCAAACTGCCGTCGATCGGCGCCGCTGCTGTTGCCGCCGAACCCGTGACATACGACGATCGCAGGACGACGCCCGCCTTCCGGGGGCAGGTGCAGCGTTCCACTGAGACGGGCGCCGTTCGACTCGAATTCGACCGGTCGCTCACCAACTGTGCTTTGCATAGGGAGAACGGGTCTGATCCGGTTTGCGAAGCAGGGTGCGCTGAAATCAAAGCCAGTTCGTGCCTCCGCCCTAGCGCGGCCTCTGGAACTTCAACACGAACTCATCATTGGGCACCGGGTTCTTGAACACGGTGATATCGCGCTTGTCGGCGGGATTGCGCAGGAAATTGCCTTCGTCGACCAGCCTGAAGCCGGCAGCTTCGAGGTGCCTGCGGACGAAACTCTCTTCGATGCGATGCAGGGTCGGGCCCACCTCGCCGCCCTTGCCGGCCTGGGCAGAATGGTCCGCCACGATCAGCACGCCGCCGGGTTTGAGAATCTCGAACAGGCGCCGGTTCATTTTGGCGAATTCGATGCCGGCCTTGGGCATCTCGTGGTATTCGAAAAAGAAGGTGATCGCATCCAGATCGCGCACTTCGGCGGGCACCGGATCATCGAAGGGTCGGATCAGTCGTATCACGCCTTTCATGGCCGGCGTATTAGCGCGCGCCGCGAACGCCTTGAGCCCGCCGGGCGGACCATTGGGACCATCCTGGCCATACACCACACCCCTCGGGCCCACCGTGCGCGCCACCAGTTCCGTGCTGTAGCCGCCGCCGGTGGCCAGATCCAGCACCTTCATGCCGGGACGGATGCCGGTAAAGGCCAACAACTGAACGGCTTTGCGGCGAATGTCGTTCTTGCGGTCGGCGTCGCTGCGATCCGGCGCCGCAATGATGGCTTCGTAATTGACGGCCGGTTCGGTGCTCATTCCCGCACATCCGGCAAGCAGCGCAAGGATGAATGCAGCGACAAACAGTCGCAGCGACGCCGCGTCGAATTTGCGTTCTGTCATGGGCTCCTCCAGGAATCAAATACGGGCAGTTTAGCTTTTCCGAAGGCACCGCGTTCGCCGCGCCGGGCGCTCAGCGTGGCTGAATCGGACAGCGGTCGCAATACAAGTGCTTCATCCCTGGAAAAGTTACACTCACCCGGTTTATTTCGGAAGGAGAGCGACTTGCGTTTCGGTTATTTCACACTCAGCGACAACCACTATCAGAACAACCCGCGTTCCGCCAATGAATGCATCGTCAACATCGTCGCCGAGGCGATACATGCGGAAACCGTGGGGATGCACTCCGCCTGGATCGGCGAGCATCACTTCAGCACGCTGGGCGTGACTTCGTGCCCCGACCTGCTGCTGGGCCACGTTGCCGCCAGGACCAGCCGGATTCGCCTGGCGCCGGCCGTCAATGTCCTGCCGCTGCATCATCCCATTCGCGTGGCCGAGCAATGGGCCACGCTCGATCTGCTGAGTGGCGGGCGCGTCGACTTCGCCACCGGACGCGGCTACGACCGCGCGGAGTACGGCCCGCTGGGCGCGAATTTCGAGGAAAACGCCGCGGTGTTTGCCGAGGGCGTTGAGATAGTTCACCGGCTCTGGACAGCCGCTGCGCCGATCTCCCACCGCGGCGGCTATTACTCTTTCGACAATGTGCAGATAACGCCGCACCCGCTGCAAAAGCCGATCCCCATCTACGTCGCCTCGTTTTCAAAGCCTTCCATCGACCTTGCCGCGAAATTGAACACCGGGCTGGTGGTTTCCGCGGCCGCCGCCTACGCGGTGCATGGCGGCCTGGCAGCGGTCTCGCGCATGTACCGGGAAGACTGCGAGTCCCATGGCGCCAAACCCGGACGCCTCATCACCAGCTACTTCATCCATTTCGCG
>Ga0156012_1144_pt2 | contig 15547 bp, 16 predicted proteins | sample RifCSPlowO2_02_FD_107666 | JGI IMG/M metagenome (GOLD analysis project Ga0156012, IMG submission 107666) | Gammaproteobacteria bacterium RIFCSPLOWO2_02_FULL_61_13
GTCGGGGCTGATGGCGATGCCAAGCGGGCCTTCCCCGACCGGAACGGTCTTGATCACCGCGCGGGCTTCGCCATCAATTATCGAGATGTCCCGGCTTTCGGGATTGGACACATAGATCCGCTTGCCATCGTGACTGGCCACGACGCCCGCCGGGCGATGGCCGACCTTTACCGTCGCGTCCGCTTTACCCGTGGCGGTGTCTATCACCGTGACCGTGTCATCCGCCTGGTTGGTGATCCAGGCAAAAGGCGCCGCCGCTACGCGCCCAGCGCAGAGCAGGGCCAGCACGCAGGCGATCGCGGTGCGTTTCACTTCTCGGCCAGTGACTTGATCCCGGCGAGGCCTGCATCAACGATTTTGGTCACTGCCGCCACGGCGGCCTCGTCGCTCAACTCCGGCGGCGGCGTCGGCCCGGGGAACGAGCGGTAGAAAGCCGCCTTCCATTCCACCACGGCGGTGCCGCCGTCTCCGTCACGGACCGACAGCGTGGTCCCCAGGGTATTGATGGGTAATGCGGCCTCATTGGGCTCCAGCAGCATGAACTGCATCTTCTTGTTCCCGGGTTCGTGCTTGACGAGCTTTTCCTTGATCTGCTGACCGTTCTTCAACTTCAGGGTGCGAATGGTGTCAGGTTTGTTGCCGGGGTCGGCCTGGCATTCCGGCACCTCTGCATCCCAGGTGCTGATGGAGCAATAGTCCGCAATGACCTCCCAGACCTTCGCCGCCGGGGCGTTGACCTGGACTTCCTTGACCACCATCTGCCGGGACGGTCCGTGGGCCAATACGGTCAAAGGTGCAGCCAGCAAGGCCACCGTCCAGAAAAACAACGAGCGATTCATGCAGGAACTCTCCGCGTCAGGGTTAAAGGGGCGCACATTATATATGTAGCCCGGAAGGGAGGGGTTCCCGAGTCGAGCCGCCGCAGGCAGAATGGGATTCTTGCTTCACCAACCGGGTGCCCTATGCAATGCGGCCTGTTTGACCATCTTGATTATCGCTACGAACCCCCGGTGCGGACCTACAACGATCGGCTGGCGCTCATCCGCGCCGCGGAACAGGCCGGTTTCCGCGCCTACCACCTGGCCGAACATCATGGCACGCCGTTGGGGATGGCCCCGTCACCCAGTGTGTTTCTTGCGGCCGTGGCGCGGGAGACCAGGACATTGCGCCTTGGCCCCATGGTGTATTGCCTGCCGATGTACCAGCCGCTGCGGTTGCTGGAGGAGATTTGCATGCTCGATCAATTGAGCGACGGGCGGCTGGAAATCGGGGTGGGGCGGGGCGCCTCGCCGTTTGAGCAGGCCTTTTACGGAGTCCAGCGCGAAGACGCCGTCGAACGCTACGTGGAAGCGCTGCAGATCCTGCGCCAGGGACTGGCCTCCGATCAGCTCGATTATGCCGGGCGGCATTTCAATTACCAGGCTGTGCCGTTGCCACTACGGCCGCGGCAGGCGCGCATCCCTTTCTGGTCGGCCCCGGCCACGACGGAAGCGCAGTCCCATGCAGCGCGTGCCGGAATGAACATCATGGTGCTGGGGAGTACGCAACGCGTGCGGGAGATTTGTGCCGGCTATCGCGATCAGTGGCAGCAGACTCGAACCGAGCGCCTGCGCGAACAGGGTGTTGACGATGAGCCATTGATCGGTGCGTACCGCATGGTGGTCGTCGCCCGCACCAGCCGGCAGGCCGAGGCGCTGGCGCGCCCCGCCTTCGCGATGTGGTTTGAACACCTGGGTCTGTTGTGGAAAAAAAACCAGGCGACGACGCCGTTTCTTAGCATCGGCGACTTCGACACTGCCAGCGCCCAGGGGATGATAGTCAGCGGCAGCCCGGCGCGGGTCCGGGATCTGCTGCTCGCACAGCAGGAGCAGTGCGGATTCAACTACGCCGTGCTGGAATTGGCCTTTGGCGACCTCGGGCATGCGGCCGAAATGCGCTCACTGGACCTGTTTGCAGAGCAGGTGCTTCCCGCCTTTGCCGCTTTGGCGTGATTCTGTTGCCGGGGAGGGAATCCCCGGCCGTTCAGGCGGTCAAATTCACATACGGGACTTTCGGGAGGACGTCTTGTGTCTGCCCTGTTCATACCGGCATCGATTTTAACCGCGGTGATCCAGATCACTGCCGCTGTGCCGTGGGTGAACCCGGATACGCACACCGCGTATGTCGGGCGCGAGGCGCGCGTGCCGGAAACCTTTGGCTCCAGCGACATCCGGGACTGGTATGCCCCGGACAATGAGACCATCGTGATCAACACTTACAGCCACGGCCGGTTCAAGGGCAACTTCATGAACCGCTGCCAGGGGGTGCGTTTCGCAGAGACACTCGGCTTCTCCACCATTGGGCCCTACGAACTGGATTCCAGCACCAGCATCGTGCTGCCGGACGGCACGCGTTGCGCGCTTCGGGACCTGGTGCCGTACAGCGATCAGGAGGAGAAGAGGGACAGGGAAGAGAGGAAGAAGAGCAGGAAGGCAGAAGGTGGAAGGTAGGGAAACACTTTCGGAATTCACGAGTTCTTTTCCCTATATTCTACCTGCTGTCTTCCGCAAGCACTTCGATGTCTCCACGTCCGTCAATCACACTCCGATCTCCCCGGCCTGGAAGCAGGCTGGGGCACTACCGGCGGGTAATCCGTGTATCCATTTTCATCCCCACCATAGAGTTTCCCCGGATTGGCCTCGGCCAGCGGGGTATTGTTGGCGAAGCGCCACGGCAGATCCGGGTTGGCAATGAAGGGCATACCGTAAGCGATGAGATCGGCGGCGCCGGAGGCCAGCGCGGCATTGCCACGGGCGAAGTCATAACCACCATTTGCCATGTAAAGCCCGGAGAAAGCGCCCCGTAACAGTTTGCAGTCGAACTGGCCCTCAACCACGTGCAGATAGGCGGGGTGGATCTGGTTCAACAATCGCACCGCGGTGCCGAACGTGGACACCGGATCGGAATCGCTCATGTCATTGAAGGTTCCATCGGGCGAAATTCGCACGCCGACCCGTTTCGCGCCGAGGACGTCGCACACCGCGCCGGTGACCTCCAGCAACAGCCGGGCGCGGTTTTCCGGCTTGCCGCCGTACCGATCCCGGCGCTGATTGCTGCCGTCGCGCAGGAATTGATCCAGCAGGTAGCCATTGGCGGCATGGATCTCCGCGCCGTCGAAACCCGCGGCGGCGGCATTGGTCGCGGCCCGGGCGAATTGTTCGACGATGCCGGGAATCTCCTCCGTCTCCAGCGCGCGCGGGATGACGAAGGGTTTCATCCCCTCCGCCGTCATGGCTTCGCCGCGGGGACAGATTGCAGATGGCGCCACGGGCAACTCGCCGCCGGGTTGCCACAGCGGGTGAGAGATGCGACCCACATGCCACAACTGCACGAAGATCCGCCCGCCGGCGGCGTGCACTGCGTCAGTGACGTTGCGCCAACCGGCGATCTGGTCGTAACTGTGGATGCCCGGCGTGTCCGGATAGCCGATGCCCTGGGGTGAAACCTGCGTCGCCTCGGTAATGGTCAAACCCGCGCCGGCACGTTGCAGGTAATACGTGGCCATCATGCAGTTCGGGGCATTGCCGGCCCCGGCCCGGCTGCGGGTCATCGGCGCCATGACGATGCGGTTTGGCAACTGCAGATCCCCCAGCGTCAGCGGCGTGAACAGGTTGGTTGTCGATACGGCGGTCATGGCGTCCATCCAGGGTTAAACCAGCGACAGTATACGTAATTCAATGGCACTGATTGGAGCCGGAAATCAGGTCCGATTGCCTAAACTGTCGGCGGAATAAGCAGCAAATCCGGCAAGTTGACGCCGTCACGGCAAACAGTGAAACTGCCTGCCCCCATGAGTGCCAGCCCTGCTTCCGATATTTTGATCCGCGTCCGTGGCCTGACTTTTCGCCGCGGGGAGCGCGTCATCTTCGAAAATATCGATCTGGATTTCAGGCGCGGCCGTATTACCGCCATCATGGGGCCGAGCGGCACCGGCAAGACCACGTTGCTGAAACTCATCAGCGCGCAACTGATCCCGGAGGCCGGCACCATCGAGGTGGATGGACAAAATATCCATACGCTCAGCCAGACCGACTTGTTCGAATTGCGCAAGCGCATGGGCATGCTGTTCCAGAGCGGCGCCCTGTTGACGGATCTGACCGTGTTCGAAAATGTCGCTTATCCGTTGCGCGAACACACGCAATTGTCGGAGCGCATGATCCGGTACCTGGTGCTGGCGAAACTGCAGGCCGTGGGCCTGCGCGGGGCGGCGCAATTGCTGCCGGCGGAACTGTCCGGCGGCATGGCCCGGCGCGTGGCGCTGGCGCGTGCCATTGCCCTGGATCCGATGATGATAATGTATGACGAGCCGTTCAGCGGCCAGGACCCCATCTCCATGGGCGTGCTGATCAAGCTCATTCACGCGATGAACGACAATCTCGGTCTCACCAGCATCATCGTGTCACACGACGTCAAGGAGACCTCTTCCATTGCCGATCATATCTATGTGATATCCGACGGGCGCATCATGGATCAGGGCAGCCCGGCGGAACTGGATCGAACCGCCTCCGAGTGGGCGCAGCAATTCCTGAAGGGACTGCCTGACGGCCCGGTGCGGTTCCATTATCCGGCGCGGGATTACGCGGAGGATTTGTTTGAAAACTGAAATGCAGACGGTTACGGCAGGCAGTTGGCTGGATCCCCTGGTCCATGCCGGACGGCGCGCATTTTCATTTCTGGAGCGCACCGGCCGCGCGGGCCTGTTCCTGTTGCGCGTGTTGCAGAGCATTCCGTCAGTGCTGTTGCGGCCGGGCCTGATCATGCAGCAGTTATTCTCCGTGGGTGTGTTGACCATTGTTATCGTGCTGGTGGCAGGGGCATTTGTCGGGTTGGTGCTGGGCCTGCAGGGCTATAACGTGCTGGTACGATTCAATGCGGAGGCCTCGCTTGGCACCTTTGTCGGTCTGACACTGGTGCGTGAACTGGGGCCGGTGGTGACGGCGCTGTTGTTCGCGGGTCGAGCCGGTTCCGCGCTGACCGCGGAACTGGGTCTGATGAAGGCCACCGAACAGTTCTCCGGCCTGGAAATGATGGCCGTGGATCCCTACAAGCGCGTGCTGGCGCCGCGCATGCTGGCCGGTTTCATCTCGATGCCGTTGCTGGCCGGCATCTTCAGTGCCGTCGGCGTGCTGGGCGGGTATTTCATCGGCGTCGGGCTCCTGGGCGTGGACGCCGGCGCCTATTGGGCGCAGATGCAGAATTCCGTGGATTTTTATGAGGACCTGATGACCGGTTTCTGGAAATCCCTGGCATTCGGGTTCGCCGCCACCTGGGTGGCATTGTTCGAGGGCTACGACGCCGAGCCGACCGCGGAAGGCGTCGGCCGCGCAACCACTCGCAGCGTGGTCAGTGCCTCGCTGCTGGTATTGGGACTGAATTTCGTATTGACCGCACTTTTGCTGGAGACAAACCCGTGATATCGAGACGCTCAATGGAAGCCTGGGTCGGTCTGTTCGTGGCCGCCGGCTGTGTCGCCTTGTTCATGCTGGCCATGAAGGTCAGCAACCTGAGTACCATCAGCGCCGGCGATGGTTATGAAATCATCGCGCGCTTCGGCAACATCGGCGGCCTGGCCGTGCGTTCGCCGGTGCGCGCCAGTGGTGTGCTGGTGGGACGTGTGTCCGACATCAGCTACGACACCAGGTCCTTCGAAGCCATGGTCACGATGAGCATCGAGAAGCAGTTCAATCAGTTCCCCACCGACACCACGGCCAGCATCTTTACCGCCGGGCTGCTGGGCGAGCAGTATGTAAGCCTGACGCCGGGCGCGGAAGAAGAGGTAATGAAGCAGGGCGACACCATCATGTTCAGCGATTCTGCCATGGTGCTGGAACGCATCATCGGCAAGATCGTCACGGACAAATTGTCGGAGTAACGGCGCGCATGAGTGCGCAAACGGTCACACTGGAAGCAGACAAGGACGGCAGTGGGCCTTTGTTCCGGCTGCGCGGGCAACTGGGTTTTGCCGGGGTTCCCGGTGTTTTGGCCAGCGGCCGGCAGCTGTTTCCCGCCAGCGGGGACGTGCGCCTGGATCTCGGTGGTCTCGACAGCGTCAACAGTGCCGGCCTGGCCCTGTTGCTGGAGTGGCAGCATGAATTCAAACGCAGCGGGCGTGAAATGAAATTGCTCAACATCCCGGCCACGCTCATCAATATCGCCCGCCTCAGCGAACTGGAACCGATACTCGCCATAACGGCCTGATCAGGCCGCGCGCACCAGGGCGCCACCCGAAGCCTTCCCCATGCATAAACGCTGCGCGCGCAACTCCGCACCCATCACGGTAATGCAGTCACTACTTCTCCCCGGGCTGATTGCGCTGGGCGCCGCGCAGGCGACCATGGCGGCGGCGGCACCCGGCGCGGCGCAGACTTCCGATCAGGCGTCGTTCCGGGTGGTTACCGTGACCGGGGGATTGGAATTTCCCTGGAGCCTTGCGTTCCTGCCCGATGGCGACATGTTGATCACGGAAAAGCCGGGCCGGTTGCGACGCTGGCACCAGGGAAAACTCCTGCCTGGTCCGGTGGCCGGCGTACCGCCGGTGGTATTCAAGGACGATGGCGGGCTGATGGATGTGGTGTTGCATCCGGACTTCGCCGCCAATCACTGGATCTACCTCTGCTTCGGCCACGGCACCATGGAACGCAACGCGTTGCGCGTGGTACGCGCCAGGCTGGCTGATGACACGCTCGAAGACACGCAGGTCATCATTGATGCAGATAACTTCAATAAGGACGGCTCGCACCTGGGCTGTCGCATGATGTTCGATCGGGACGGTCACCTGTTCGTCACCAGCGGGGATCGTTTTGACTTTCGCAATGAGGCGCAGAACCTCACAAACCTTTACGGCAAGGTGTTGCGCCTGAATGCCGATGGCACGATCCCGACGGATAATCCCTTCGCCCGCAGCGGCGCCGGCCGGCCCGAGATCTGGTCATCGGGACATCGCAACCCGCAGGGCGCGGCCTTGCACCCGGACACCGGCCATGTCTGGACCCATGAGCACGGGCCCCAGGGTGGCGACGAGATCAATACCCCCCGTTCCGGCGGCAATTATGGCTGGCCCAAGGCGACCTTCGGCATTGATTACGACGACTCGGTGATTTCCGATTTCAACGAACTGCCGGGAATGGAGCAGCCGGTCTGGTACTGGCGCCCGTCCATTGCGCCATCGGGCATGGCGTTCTACACCGGCAGCGCGTTTCCCAAGTGGCAGGGGGATCTCTTTGTGGGCGCAATGAAGGCAACCTGCCTCGTGCGCCTGGAACTGGACGGTGAACGGGTCCAGCACGAGGAACGCTTGTTGCTGGATCTCGGCGAGCGTATTCGTGATGTGCGCAATGGTCCGGACGGCTTTCTTTACCTGCTGACAGACAGTGAACAAGGCCGGCTGTTGCGCCTCGAACCGGTCTCCGGCAGCTGATCCGCGCGGGACGCCGCCCGCCGGCCATTGCCGGCAGTTCCTCAGAAAGCCAGCAGCGGGATGATCTCCGGCCATGGGGGCCCGTATTTCTGAACTACAATCAGGTTTGTCGAATCTTCTGATGGAGCGGGGAATATGAAAGCCAATCTCAGACCCGGTTTTTGGATAATGGCGCTGCTGCTGTGCTGCCTGAATATGCCGTTGATGGCGGCCCGCGCCGCGTCCGACTCGAACGCCCCTGCGGAGTCGGCATGCAAGGAGGAAGTCCGTACCGGGTCACGCATCCCGGTGCTGGTGTGCCCGGGGGATGCGCCCGCCGTCCAAAGCCTGTCAATGAGCGAACAGATCATTCATCCCACAGACCTGGGCTATGTGCTGTCCACGGGGTTCCCGGGGTTGTCGGTGCAGACAGGCACCACCGGTGGTGGCAACCTGCGGCAATAACTACACGCTTCACGCGGACCCTGTCCGGCGTGCGCAGGCCATGCATGCATCAGGCCATGACATCCACGGCCATCGCCGGTCGCCACCGCGATGCCCGCACCCAGCTCACGAACTCGGAGTTCGGCAGCGGTGGACTGATGAAATAGCCTTGTGCCAGGTCGCACCCCTGGTGCTGCAGTTCGGCCATCACTTCCGCTGTTTCCACGCCCTCCGCTACCACTTCCAGATGCAGGTTGTGGCCCAGCCCTATTGTCGCATCGACGATCAGCCGATCATTGCGATTCGCCATCATGCCGAGCACGAACGCCTTGTCGATCTTTACTTCATGCACCGGCAGCTGGCTCAGGTACGCGAGCGATGAGTAACCGGTGCCGAAGTCGTCTATTGACAGGCGCAATTGCATCGCGTTGAGCCGCTTGAGGATGTCCAAAGTCCTGGCGGTATCGGACATGAGGCTGCCTTCCGTGATTTCGAGTGTGAGCCAGCCGGGTTCGAGGCGCTGCGCCGCGATGGACTGCAGCAGCGCCGGTGCGAATTCCGGATCCTCGATATCGCGCATCGAAATGTTCACCGACATGCCTAGCTGGAGACCGGCGGCGTGCCACTGCGCAAGTTGCCTGATCCCGCTGTTCAAGGCCCAGACGGTGAGCGGCCGGATGAGGCGTGTGCGCTCCGCCAGCGGAACGAATTCCTGCGGCGAAATGCGCCCGTGCTCGGGATGGTTCCAGCGCATCAGCGCCTCCACGGCGGTTACGACGCCGGCGCGAAGGTCTATCTTGGGCTGAAAGTACAGTTCGAGTTTGTCCTGATCTATGGCGCGGCGCAGTTCGGTCATCAGCATCAGGCGCCGCGGGTTGTCCAGCGCGAACTTCTCCGAAAAGACGGCGTAGCCTTCATGCGTGCGCTTTGCGGCGGACATGGCCGCCTCGGCGCGCTGCACGAGTGAGTCCGCGTCGGCCCCGTGTGCCGGAAACAGCGCGATACCGATGCTGGCGGAAATCTCGATGCGGGTACGGTTCATGTCGAAGGGAGCTTCGAGCGCCTTGTGGATGCGGCACGCGACTTCCGTGGGTACATTCTCCGAAGGAACGTCCTGCAACAGGATGGCAAATTCATCCCCACCCATGCGTGCCATCGGGTCCGTCTCCGGAATCAGCCCCTGCAGTCGCGCGGCGACCTGCTTCAGTATCAGGTCGCCGTTTTGCGGCCCGAAAGCCTCATTGATTTCCCGGAATCCGTCGAGGTCCGCAAAAAGGATGGCGAACGCCCGTTCCTCCCGGCTGCAGGAATGGATCGCCTGCTGAACAATGTCGTAGAACTTCGCGCGGTTAGGCAGGCTGGTGAGCGGGTCATGGGTGGCGTCGTGATGCGACTTCTTCTTCCAGGCGGTGGTTTCGGCGCGCAAGTCATCGGTCTGTTCCAGAATCATCGCACTGGCGTGATAGGCCATGACCGTCCCGGTGTATTGACCCCAGATAGTGAACGCGAACGGCAGGAGATCGAGTAGTCGCAGCGCAAAATTATCCTGGTGCGCGAGTACCATTCCCCTCAGGCTGATGGCGTCGGTCAACTGCAAGCTGACCATGGCTGAGGCGACCAGGATTGCGGAAAGCGAAATCACCAGACCATACACGCCGTACCGGTTGACCCTTGATTTGAGCAACTGGACATTTCGCGTCAACAGATCAGTGCCAGTCGTCATGGTTCCCCCAATGTTGCGGCCGCCGCGACGCGGGAAGCGGCCTGCGCGCCGTGGAAGGAACAGAGCTTAGTCCAACGGTCAGCGGTTTTCGACCCGAAATCCTTTTCAGAGGACTTCCAGTATCTGTTGCAATGCTCGGGCGCCTTCCGCGGCGGCCGGCCCCCAGTGCTGATTGCCGCGCAACTCCGAATGGCCGAAGGCAATGCGGCCATGGCGTTCACGCACCACGTCGCGGGCGGCCGGCTGGCCGTCGCGGCCAAAGTAAAATCCTGGTTCCGGCACCACGTAGGCATGGCCCCAGCGATTGAGGATGATACCGGCGAGATCGCGCTGGGGATTGAATGCAGTGCCGAACAGCGTGCGCAGCTGCATGATGATCCGGCGCTCGTAATCCACATACGGCGCGCTGAAGAGTTCCGCCCGCCCCCGGCTGCATTGCAACGGCGCCGGGTCTCCGGGATAAAGGTATGGCACATAGAAACTCAGTACTGCCGGTTGATCTGGGTCCAACACCGGCCGGTAATCCCCGACCTGCATCGGCGCGCGAACATTGACGCAGAACCCGAAATCCCCCTGGTAGCGGCACGCGGTGATGCCGAGGTCATACATGAAGCGCCAGTTACGGACTGCAACATTGGCCACCAGGAACGGCGCATGCTTGAACGTGGCATAGGCCGCGCGGTGGCTGTCGGGCAGGTCGCGCACCACGTGCCGGTTGACCCAGCCGCCGCTGGCCATGACCACGGCGCGGGCGCGGACACGATTCAGTGTCCCGTCGCGGGTATAGGCGACCTGCACTTCATCGGCACCTTGCGCATCGCCCGTGTGTTCCACCGCCACGACGGTTGCGCCGAGGCGCATGCGCACCGGTAATCCGTCCAGGTCCAGCTGATCGAATTGCACCCGGCCGTTCATGACAGCCGCGAAGGAATCATCGCCGGCAATGGCGCCGGCGATGATCCTTTTCACAAAATGCCGCGCGAAGCCGTCATTGCCGCCGGGGAACGAGTGCCGCTGGTAGGCGCTGAAATCCCGCACCGCGGGCGGGTAGAAATTGATGGTGCCGGGAAACAGGATGGCGTATGCGGCATAGGCCGAGACTGCATCTGAACCCAGCCCCACGGCGCCGGCCAGGATCGGGCTGGCAAAGTCAGAGACGTGCCGCCCCAATCCCATGACCTGTTCCACGAACTGCTGATATGACATGGAATCCAGCCAGCGCTCGAAATCCTTGCCGTCGTAAAGGCGGCGCGTGTCATTGCGCCAGCGCAACAGCTGCTCACGCTCGGCGGTGGTCCAGCTGGTATTGTCCAGGTTCCGCGACCAGGGATTGATCGCCGGCGGCGCGCCGCAACAGGCGCCGATGTAGTAACCGACGTCGGCGCCGTGTTCGATCCAGTACAGGTACCCGTAATGATCATTGGCGAAGCGCAGCGGCTTGTGCTTTGCATCCCAGGCCGGATATTGAAACTCGCGCGGGATGCCGATGGCATCGTAGTAACGGCCGTCGTCGGACGCGTGTGCGCCCTCATCCACGCCGGGTATGGAGAAGCCATTCGCCCCTTGCGGCGCGATCAGCAACTGATCATCCACCATGAACTCGTTGCGCTTGGACTCACCGCCCCAGATCGGGTGATTCTCCAGCACCAGGCAGGTCTTGCCGGCACCCGCCTTGTGCCGGAACTCGAATGCCGCACCCAGCCCGGCCATGCCGCCGCCGACAATGACCACATCGAACACTTCGCCGGTGTCGGTGACATTGCCCGGCACCGGTGTGTACCTGCCGTCGCGCAATTCATGGGCACGGGCGACAACTTCGGGTGTGTTGCCGTGGCTGTTGGCGTAATCGCCGATACCGCCGAATCCATACCAGTCCGGGCCGGGCGTGGCGAGCGCATTGGACTGCGCCGCCAGCGGCGCGGCATGGTGCAGCAGCGCGGCGCCGCTGCCGAGCATCACGCCATTGAGAAAATCACGCCGGGTAATCGGCAGGTTCCTGCTCACTGGTGACTCCTTGAAGGACTGTTTCCACTCCCCCGGTTCATACACGACGGTGGAGGGAGCTTGGTAGGGTGGATTGAGCGAAGCGACCGATTCGCCTGGAGCGAATCGGGTCGTGCGCAGCACGCCCGAAGGGCGCAGGCCAGGGCTGGTCTGCGACAACTCCACCGGTTCGTGGTGGTTCGACTTGCATAATTCCCTGTAGGGCCGGCCGCTCCGGACGTCCTGTCCTCGGCTTTGGCTCCTGCGTCGCTCTCGGTCTCCGCTCCCGGCTCGACTCTACCGGGTACATCCCTGTACCCGTACCGCCTACATCCATGTAGGCGTCTCGCGGCATACCCCACATCCTGTGGGTAGCTTCAGCCGGCCGCTGGCATCGCGGCGGGATAAATCCCGCCCTACCGGAAACTCCGCACTTGGAATTAATGAGGGTTCTCGCGGGACAGGACACTGGCGGCGGGTTTCGCTTCGCTCAACCCACCCTACATTTCGGAATTTCATGGGGATAGCTCAGATGCAGTCCCCTGGTTTCATTCGCCCTTGAGCATCCGTCGCAGGATGGTGTCCTTGTCGTAGAAGTGGTGTTTAAGCGCGATGGCCACGTGCGCGACGATCAGGGCCAGGAGCAGCAGCGCCAGCGTTTCGTGAACCTCAAATACCGCCTTCGCTTTTTCGAAATTCTGTTCATCGAACAGCATGGGCAGTTCGAACAGGCCGTAGACGCTGACCGGTTTCTGCGCATGACTGGTCATCACGTAGCCGCTGACCGGGATCGCAAACATCAGCAGGTAGAAGGTGTGATGCAGCGACTTGGCCGCGATGCGCTGCCAGCGCGGCACGGAATCCGGCAGTCCGGGGCGCGGTCCGCTGAACACCCATGCGGCTCGCAGCACGACCAGCAACAGGATCACCATGCCGGTGGCCTTGTGCAACGCCCCCAGCGCCAGCTTGGTGGGTGCTTCGGCCGGGTTTTCGGCGTCCAGCCCGTGGATATACACGCCGACGATGATCATGCAGATGATCATGATGGCCATGATCCAGTGGAAGGCGCGGTGCAGGGTTCCGTAGGAGTTTTCGGTGTTCCTCAACATGGCATCAATCTCCGGAAGGGGCGGACGCAGAACAGGATAAACCCGGGTCGTCGGGCTGTCACGATTCTGATAGTGTACCTGCACCACCCTTGGAATCGGCGCAAACATGAGCAGGGCATTCGTCAAGGAACCGGAAGGCGACCAGGCCGGCGATGATCAGCCGGAACGGCCGCACAGCACTCATCCCAATTACATCACGCCCGGCGGATTGCGAAAACTCAAGGAAAAGCTGGACGCCATGATTGCGCGGCGCACGGAACTGGAGGCGGACAAGGACAATCTCGGCGCACGCAGTGAGTTGCAGTCCCTGCACGGGGAGATCCGTTTTTTGCAGCGGCGCATCGAGGTTGCCATTCCCGTGGCGTCCAATCAGCAGGGCACCGATGCCATCCGCTTCGGCGCGACGGTGGAATTGCTGGACGACGCCGGCGCGCCCCATCGTTTCACCATCGTGGGTGAGGATGAAGCCGATGCAGCGCGCAATCTGATCAGCTGGGTGTCTCCGCTGGGCAGTGCGCTGTTGAATCGCAAGAACGGGGAGCTGATCACGTGGCATCGGCCCGCCGGGGACCGGGAGCTGGAGATCACCGGCTTCAGTTATGTACCTGCCGAAGTACTTTGAGGAAAGGAATGTCGGGGCGCTGCACCGGCTGATCCGCGCCCATCCCCTTGGCACTTTGATCACGCGCAGCGCGGATGGAGTCGAGGCCAATCACCTGCCGTTTGAACTGGACCCGGAACCGGCGCCATTCGGCACCCTGCGCGGACATGTCGCGCTCGCCAATCCGGTGTGGCGCGAATCGCTGCCGGAGGCCGAGTCATTAATCCTCTTTCAGGGCCCGGCCGGCTACATCTCGCCGTCGTGGTACGCCACCAAGCAGGAGAACGGCGAAGTCGTACCCACGTGGAACTACGCCGTGGTACATGCCCGTGGCCCGCTGCACGTCATTGAGGATCGCGAATGGCTGCTGGGCCTGGTCACGCGCCTGACGGTTCGGCACGAGGCGGACAGCGCGGAGCCATGGCACGTCAGTGACGCACCGGAACCGTTCATCCAGCAACTGCTGGGCGCCATCGTCGGCATCGAGATCCCGATCCGGTTGCTGCAGGGTAAATGGAAGCTGAGCCAGAATCGACCGCAAAAAGATCAGCAGGGCATTGTGCAGGGCCTGTCCGCCCGGGGCGACGATGCGGCCACGAGCCTGGCAAAGATGGTCCGTGACGAATCACTTTAGCGATGAACAATTGCCGGTGCCTCAGGTTGGGACATGCCCCAGCACAATCCCCGCCAGCGGAGGGAGCGTCAACGTCAGGCAGGCGCGGCGATTCATCCACGAAAAAGGTTCCGCCACCACGCGACCCAGGTTGCCCTGATTGCTGCCGCCGTACACGGCGGCATCGGAATTGAAAATTTCCTGGTATACGCCGGGTTCGGGGGCACCGACGCGATAGCCACTGCGCACCACCGGGGTGAAATTCAGCACCACGATTACAAACCCTTCCTCTGCGCGGCGCATGAACGCCAGTACCGAATTGCCGGCGTCGTGGCAGTCGATCCACTCGAATCCACGCTGCTCGAAATCGTAGCGATGCAGGGCGGCGTGGTCGCGGTAAAGCCGGTTCAGGTCGGAAACCAGCCGGTTGATGCCGGCGTGCAGCGGGTCATTCAGCAACTCCCAGGGCAGCGACTGGCGGAAATCCCATTCACTGTACTGGGCCAGTTCGTTGCCCATGAACAGCAGTTTTTTCCCCGGGTGCGTGAACATATAGGTGTACAGCAGCCGCAGGTTGGCGAATTGCTGCCAGCGATCACCAGGCATGCGCGACAGCGGCGTGCCCTTGCAGTGCACCACTTCGTCGTGGGAGAAAGGCAGTACGAAATTTTCCGAAAAGGCGTACATCTGGCTGAACGTCAGTTCGTGGTGATGATGGCTGCGGTACACCGGGTCCAATTTCATGTAATCAAGGATGTCGTGCATCCAGCCCATGTTCCACTTCATCGTGAAACCGAGGCCGCCCAGGTACACCGGGCGGGACACCAGCGGCCAGTCCGTGGATTCCTCGGCGATGACCATGCAGCCGGGAAAATTGGCATGCATGACTGAATTGAGTTCCCGGCAGAAGTCGATCGCCTCAAGATTTTCCGCACCGCCGTACCGGTTCGGCAACCACTCGCCGTCGCGGCGCGAGTAGTTCCAGTAAAGCATTGAGGCCACCGCGTCCACGCGCAGCCCATCCACGTGGAATTCCTCGAACCAGTAAACGGCGCTGGCCAGCAGAAAGTTTTTCACTTCGTTGCGGCCGTAATCGAACACGCTGGTGCCCCAGTCCGGGTGATCGGCGCGGCGCGGATCGGCGTGCTCGTACAGCGGCCCGCCGTCGAAATATGCCAGGCCGTGCTCATCCTTGGGAAAGTGCGCCGGCGTCCAGTCCAGGATCACACCGATGCCGTGCTGGTGGCAGTGATCCACGAACCAGCGCAGGTCATCGCCGCTGCCGTAGCGGCTGGTGGGCGCGAAATAGCCGGTGGTCTGATAACCCCACGATTCGTCCAGCGGGTATTCGCTCAGCGGCAGCAACTCCACGTGGGTGAACCCCAGTTGTGACACATAGGGCACGAGTTGTTCCGCCAGTTGCCGATAACCCAGCACGCTGCCGTCCGGATTTCGGCGCCACGAACCCGCGTGGATTTCATAAATGGATACCGCGCCGTGGCGCCAGGCGGACTCGCTGCGCGCGGAGGTCCAGGCGTGGTCACGCCACTCATGCCGGCTTTCAGGGGTGACCACCGACGCGTTGGCGGGGCGGTATTCATAGCCGGTGCCGTAGGGATCGCTCTTCAGGCAGAGGTTG
>Ga0156012_1150_pt7 | contig 15263 bp, 13 predicted proteins | sample RifCSPlowO2_02_FD_107666 | JGI IMG/M metagenome (GOLD analysis project Ga0156012, IMG submission 107666) | Gammaproteobacteria bacterium RIFCSPLOWO2_02_FULL_61_13
CGCCACATACATGCATGCATGATTGCAAGACCTGACCCCAGCGTTTAAGGCTGCACCCCCGGCAACTTGCAAGCACCTACCGCCTCCATCACCAGTTCCACCAGTTTTGGCCGCGGAAAACTGGTGCGATAGGCCAGCGCCACTTCCCGTTGCGGCGCCGGCGGCGCGAACGGCCGATAGGTAAGATGCTCATCCATATTGCCGCCGCCGGCGACGGACATCGCCGGCAGGACTGTCACCCCCGCGCCGCCGGCCACCATCTGGCGTATGGTCTCGATGGAACTGCCTTCCAGTGTCTTCTGGATGCCGGAGCGGGAGAAGGTCTCGCCACGGCAGTCCGGACAGGCCGCCAGCACCTGGTCGCGAAAACAATTCCCCGTACGCAACAGTAATAATGTCTCGCGCACCAGATCTTCCGCCTTGATCTCCGCCTGCTGCGCCAGTTTGTGGCCCTTCGGCAGCGCGACCATGAACGGTTCCCGGTACAGGACGCGCACGTCGATACCGGGCACGTCAAACGGCGTGGAAAGAATCGCGAGGTCGAGACCCCCATGCCGCAATTTGCCGGCCAGGTTGCCGGTGAAATCCTCATCAATAATCGGAGTCAGGTTCGGGGCGCGCCGGCGCAGTTCGGGGATCAGGCGCGGCAGCAGATACGGGCCGACGGTATAGATCACGCCGAGACGCAATTCCCCCAGCAGCTGATTCCGGCCTTCCTCGGCGATCACCTTGATGGCGCCGGCCTGTTCCAGCACGCGCTGCGCCTGCTCGATGATGCGTTCGCCGATGGGAGTAACGGTGATGTCGTGCTGGTGCCGCTCGAAAATGGCGACGCCCAGTTCATCCTCGAGTTTTCGCACCGCGACGCTGAGCGTCGGCTGGCTGACGAAGCACGCCGCCGCCGCCCGGCCGAAATGCCGTTCGCGCGCAATGGCGACGATGTAGCGAAGTTCAGTGAGGGTCATGGGGGCAGAGCATACCCCAGAGGTCAAAGCTTAAGCTGATCCCATGACTGACTGGCAAACCAGCCGTCATACCGGCGCAAGCGACCCACAGGACGTGGGAAATGCCGCGCGACGCCTACAGGGATGTAAGGCGGTACGGGTACAGGGATGTACCCGGTAGGGTCGAGCCGGGAGCGGAGACCGAGAGCGACGCAGGAGCCAAAGCCGAGGACAGGATGTCCGGAGCGGCCGGTATCCAGGCCGTCATGCCGGTGAAGACCGGCATCCAGTCAATAAATACTGGACCCCGGCCCCCGTGTCGTAGCACGGGGCAGGCTTCGCCGGCGTGACTCGTACCCCGGGTCAGCGTTTATTTGGCGACTGCGGCGGGGCGAAGGCACCAGGCGTCATTCACCTCCGGTTGCGGAGATTGCTCCGAGGCGAGCAAGCGCCGCAGCAGGTCCACATCGACCAACGTGCCGCCATGGGCGTCTCCGGATAGGACCCGGAACGGATGACCGGGCTCGCCCAACTGATCCAGCACCAGCGTGGCCCCGCGAAAATCATTGTCGCGGGTGTACTGGTGCGTGGTGATCAGTGTCTTGAGCCCGGCCGCGCAGGCAGCGAGGTTGCCGTTGCGGGTATCTTCAATGGCGACGGCGTGTTCCGGCTCGATGCCGAGCTCGGCCAGCGCGTACTGGTAAATCGCGGGCGCGGGTTTTTGATCCTCCACCACGTCGCAGGTGGCGAATGCCTGGAACAAGCCCTTCGCCTCCGCACCAAGGGTGGTGGCCAGCAGCGTATCCACATTGCGGCGCGAGGAGCTGGTGGCGATGGCGAGCTTGATGTTCTGTGTGTGCGCCTCCTGCAGCAGCCGCTTCACGCCGGGCCGCAGGTTCACATGACCGCCGGTGAGCAGCTCGCGATAGATTTCTGATTTGCGCTTGTGCACGGTCAGCGCCAGTTGGCGGAGTGCCGCGGTGGAACGGTGGCGCTCGCGCATCTTCACCAGGTATTGGCGAATGCGTTCCTTGCCGCCGGAGATGGATAGCAGATCGCGGTATTCATCCGGCGACCACTGCCAGCCAAAATCAAACTCGGCAAAAGCGCGATTGAATGCCAGACGATGGATCTCTTCCGTGTCGGCCAGAGTTCCATCCATGTCGAAAACGATCGCCTGCAGCGCACGTTTCACAGGAGGGGAAACCTTTTTATTGAGGATGCGGATCAGACCGTTAGTGTCTGAATATCCGGCATATTCAGTCTTTGATGCGCTGCAATACTAAGGGGTTTCCTCCGTATCGTCCACGGAAATTGCGCCAGTTGTGACGCCCTTATCATTTCCCAGTTCCACCTTCTCGATTTTCTGGAATCGGGACGTGATTTTGCGCGCGGACATGTGCACCTCGTCCACGTCGGAGCCGGCCTGGCGGATGTGTTTCGCCAGTTGATCCATGCGTTCCTCGAAGCGGCCGAAATCCTTGGCCAGCAGCCCCAGGTGCTCCTGGATGATATGCACCTCCTCCCGCGTGGCGGCGTCCTTGAGCACCGCCCGGGCCATGTTCAGCGTTGCCCATAACGTCGTCGGCGACACCATCCAGACCCGTGCGGTCATGGCGCGCTCCACCAGATCCGGGTAATGGCCGTGGATCTCGGCAAATATCGCCTCGGCGGGGATGAACATGATGGCGCCGTCGGAGGTCTCGCCCGGCAGGATGTATTTCTCGCTGATGTCCGTGATGTGCTTGACGATGTCCTGCCGGAACTGCTTTTCCGCGACCTTGCGTTCGGGCTCGGTCACCGAGACATCGGTCATGCGGCGCCAGGACTCCAGCGGAAACTTGGCATCAATGGCCACGTTGCCGGTGGGCGGCGGCAGGGAAAGAACGCAATCGGCGACCTTGTCGTTGGAGAGTTTCTTCTGGAAGGCGAAGGCCTGCTCCGGCAGGACGTTGCGCACCAGCGCCTCCAGTTGCACCTCGCCGAAGGCGCCGCGGGAACGCTTGTCCGCCAGCACTTCCTGCAGGCTGACCACGTTGGTGGACAGCTCCGTGATTCTCTTCTGCGCCTCATCGATCAACGCCAGGCGTTTCAAGATGTCGCCGAAGGTCTGCGTGGTCTTCTCGAATCCCTCGGTCAGGCGCTTTTCCACGTGGCCGCTGATCTCTTTCAGGCGTTCGTCGGTTTTAAGCGTCAACCCATCGATACGCTTGCCCAGTTCCTCGCTGTAACGCCCAAGATGCTCACCGACCTGTTTCTGCAATTGGGTCATGCCGTTCTGGAGCAGTTCCGACAGTTGCTTGACCGCCAGTGCCTGGCGTTGCTCGGAGCGGTTGCCCTGTTCCGCCAGCAACACCTGCAGCGCCTCGCGCAATTCGCCAAAGGCGCGGATCAACTCCTCGCGCAAGCGGCCCGCCGCCTCCTGCTGATCCAGGCGCAACTTAGCGATGCGTTCCTCCAGCGCCCCCTGCCGCCGCGCCTGTTCCTCCAGGCGCGCATCCAGCCGCAGCAATGCCTCGGAATCCCCAGTCTGTCCGCGGGTGCGCCATACGAGCCAAAGCGCGATCAATAGCAGGACGATGATGACAATGTCAGCTAAAATTGATGCAGGCATGAATCAGTTACCGGTGACCGGAATGGCCACGAGAGACGCAGCGAAGACGAAGGCAACAGCCTTCCAAAACATTGTCTCCGGCCCGGACCGGAATATCAATCTGGCCGAAGCCGCTTTGCTGATTGCCGCGCCGGAATATCCCGATCTGGACATCAATGCCTGCCTGCAGCAGTTGGACGACATGGCCACCGTGTGCCGCGGGCGCCTGGGTCCGTCCCCGGATTCGGCACGCACGCTGACGGCGCTGGGCGAACATCTGTTCCTGGACGTCGGTTTTAAGGGCGACCTGCAGACCTTCAACGATCCGCGCAACAGCTTTCTCAATGAAGTATTGAAGCGCCGGCGCGGGATCCCAATCACATTGTCCGTGCTCTACATGGAAGTGGGCCGACGGCTCGGGTTGCCCGTGCACGGCATTTCCTTCCCCGGTCATTTTCTCGTCAAGGTGGAGGTGGATGGCGTTGAACGCGTGATTGATCCGTTCAGCGGCGGCGCCGTGCTCGATCACGCGGAACTGGAGCGGCGACTGGAACACGTGACGACGCCGAAGGAAAAATGGAACCTGGGACAGTTGCTCATGCCGGCCGGCAAGCGCGAAATTCTCGCGCGCATGCTGCGTAACCTGAAGAACATATACGTCAACAGCGAGGACTACACGCGTGCATTGCGCATCCAGGATCTGCTGCTGGATGTGCAGCCGGACGTGCCCCGGGAAGTACGCGACCGGGCGCTGCTGCACGACAAGCTGGATCATCTGCGCGCGGCCGTGGCGGATTACCAGATGTATCTGTTGCTGGCGCCGGACTCCGAGGACAGCGCGCGGGTGCAGGGCCGGATCAGCGAATTGCGCCAGTCGTTGCAACGCCTGCACTGATCTGTCCTTTCGATTGACGGCACCTCGCAAAGGCAAAATCAAAGGCCGGGGCACGGCATCGGAGGTGGATGCGCGCTACCTGGACTGGCAGCGCGAGGCCTTCAATGACGGTTGGGATATCAATGAGGCCACGCCGCCTCCGGCGACCACGGTCACCGTCGAGCATCCCCGCACCATCATCAGCCGCAATCAATCGCCGGACATTCCATTCGAGGCGTCCATTAATCCGTACCGGGGCTGCGAACATGGCTGCATCTATTGCCTGGCGGGCGACACTCCAATCCTGATGGCCGATGGCACGACGAGGCCGCTCGCAGAAATCAAAGTTGGCGATGCTGTATATGGCACGGTGCGTGAAGGCTGGTATCGGCGCTACGCGGCTGCCCGCGTGCTGGCCCACTGGAGCGTCGTCAAGCCTGCCTACAGAGTAACGCTGGAAGACGGCACCACATTGGTTACGGGACCGGATCATCGATTCCTGACTGAACGGGGCTGGAAGCACGTTACCGGGGCGGAGCAGGGTGCAGGGAGGCGCCCGCACTTGACCACCGGCAACAAGTTGATGGGAACGGGCGCGTTTAGCATCGGTCCGGACAAGGGAACCGGGTACCGTCTCGGCTATCTGTGCGGCATGGTTCGCGGTGACGCACTCCTGGCCACTTTCTACTACCAGCGGCAGGGGCGTAGCCATGGGAATCAGCATCAGTTTCGCCTGGCCCTTTGCGATGAGGAGGCGTTGAACCGGGTTGGGGATTACCTACGCCATCATGGGATAGGAACATTTGCCTTTACGTTTTCTGCCGGCACAGGGGGCAGGCGCGAGATCAAAGGTATTCGCAATTCCGCGCGGGCTGACGTGAATCGAATCCGTGAGCTTATTTCGTGGCCGGGCAGGCCCAGCCTCGACTGGTGCGCCGGTTATCTTGCCGGGATATTCGACGCGGAAGGATCGTTCAGCCAGACAATCTTGCGATTCTCGAACACAGACGATGAAATCCTCGCGTGGATCAAACGGTGCCTGAACACCTTCGGTTTTCGCTCGGTGCTGGAAAAGCCAGGCAAAGGCGTCAATAAGCCGGTTCAAAACCTGCGATTGCTTGGCGGCCTTCCGGAGCAACTGCGATTTTTCCATGTGACCGATCCCGCTATCTCGCGCAAACGGACGTTTGTCGGACAGGCGGTGAAGACTGCAGCAAAGCTCCGGGTCATCGATATCGAGCCCCTTGGCCGGGCACAGCGCCTTTTCGACATCCAAACCGATACGGAAGATTTTGTTGCCAACGGCGTGGTCAGCCACAATTGCTACGCGCGCCCCACCCACGCCTACATGGATCTTTCGCCGGGGATCGATTTCGAAACGAAACTGTTTGCGAAGCCCGATGCCGCTGCGCTCCTGCGCAAGGAACTGGCGCAGCCAAGTTATCGCTGCACACCCATCGCCCTCGGCGCGAACACCGATCCCTATCAGCCCATCGAGCGCGACTGGGGCATCACGCGCGGCATCATCGAGGTGCTGCATGCCCATGATCATCCGCTCACCATCGTCACCAAGTCCTGGCGCGTGGAGCGGGATATTGACCTGCTGGCGGACATGGCGCGCAAAAACCTGGTGCAGGTATTCGTTTCCATTACCAGCCTGGATCACGAACTGGCGCGGCGCTTGGAGCCCCGGGCCAGCGCGCCGCGGCGGCGCGTGGAATGTGTCCAGGCCCTGAGCCAGGCCGGCATCCCGGTGGGCGTGTTGTTCGCGCCGGTGATTCCGTTCCTGAATGACGACGCCCTCGAAAACGTGCTGGCCGCGGCCGCGGAGGCCGGCGCGGTCCATGCCGGCTACGTCATCGTGCGCCTGCCGCTGGAGATCCGGGATTTATTCATGCAATGGCTGGAACAGCATGAGCCGCTGAAGGCGGAGCGGGTCATGCACGCCATCCGCGATCTGCGCGGCGGCAAGGACAACGACGCACGGTTCTTCGCGCGCCAGCGTGGCAGCGGCGTGTTCGCCGGGATTATTCGCAGCCGTTTTGAACTGGCGTGCCGGCGCCATGGACTGAACCGGGGCCGGGCGGATCTTCGAACGGACCTTTTCCACGCTCCCATGCCCGCCCGGTACCAACTAGACCTGACCCCAATTCACCGTTCTCAAGGACTTTTTGCCCCAGGCTCACTCCCTGAGCCTTCCAAGGTGGATTCTTATACCCAGGCCGCGGTCCATTCGCGGGCTGCCCGGCTTGGAGACCCGCCAAATCATTCAAAACATACCCCAATTGGGGTATATGCACGTGTGTCCCTAATGAAGTAATTTAGACACTTAATAACGTAATAAAAACTGCGTTGTAAGGCATTGAACCGGGGCGATTTAGGACGGTTTTTGATTAAGGACAACACGCTGTGGGACGGAAACCCGTAATAAAAGCGCTGAGGGCAGGGGACGGTAAAAAGTAAAGGGGAGGGAGATGGAGCATCATTCATTTTTGCTTGCGGAACTTCGCAAGTTGCTGCACGAAGATACCCACGCCGTGCCATTGCGCGATTTGGTGGAAAGCCTGCCCGTGAGTGTTGTCTATGTGGACGCACAGCAAGTCGTTCGAATCGTGAACCGGGAATTTGAAAAGTGGTACGCCAGGCCCCGGTCGCAAATCATTGGCCGTTCCATGCGCGAGGTAACCGGTGACGACGAGCGCTATTTCGCAACGCAAAAATTCGTCAAGAACGCGCTACAGGGCTATAAAACCTCGTTTTTCCTGCCCCGGAACTACCCGGATAGCCAGCAACGCTATATCGCCGCGTACCTGGAGCCGGACATCTCTCCGGACGGAAAGGTGCTGGGTTACGTGGGTGTCTATTGCCCGGTGCCGCTGCTAGGCGACGAGGCGAAGCACATTTTTGATGACCGCGGGTTCCGCATTGCCGCCGGCGGACTGGGACAGCAACTGGTAGACAATTGACGTAGCCCGCGCCTTCTTTTCCGGCGTAAGGCGGCCTGCCGTATCAGCCAGGTGGGTCTCGATCAAATGGATCGATTCGGTTAGCCGTTCAATATCCACGTCCGTTGTATCAATCCCCTCCATTTCGCCCACCCCCCGTACCAGCCAGGGCAGGCTTATCTTCAGTTCGTCGCAGATGGTTAACGCCACCTCCGCGTCCATACGCTTGAATTTGGGTGTACGCCAATGGATGACTGACTGGCGACTGACGCCGCAAAGCTTGGCGAGCCTGGCATTATTCAATTTCCTGACCCGTACCAGGTGATTTAACCTTTCTCCAAGTGTTTTCAATGTCGTACCCTCTATATTTAAAACCAAACTGTGAGTACCAACCGCCCGAATATCCTCTTGCAAAATTATCTCAATTTTTGATCCAAAACCGCACTTCCGGTTCCCCGCACGTAAATTTATTTACTATTCTACCTCATTGTTTGTAGTATCCGGCACAAATAACTACACACGGAAGTAAAAGTATGTATACGCCGCCCGGCGCACGCAACCGGCGGCAGTCCCGCGTTGCACTGGTTGCCGCACATCAATGCGAGACCACAGACAGCTGACGGCATTCGAGACATCAATTCCCCGGACAATTCTTTGCGGAACTGATCCATTGAAAATGAGTACATATTTGCTTGGACGAAAATAGTCGCCTTCGTATTCTTCTGGTCGATGACAGCAGCGACATGCGCGTCGTTGTTTCAGCATTAATCAGGCAGCTTTGGAAAAGCGTGGAAATCTATCTGGCGGCCGGGGGCAGGGAGGCATTGCGGAAGTTGAATGGCGGTAATTACGATATCGTACTGACGGATTTGCAAATGCCCGATATGGATGGGTACGAAACGGCTGCAGCGATCCGCCAGATGCCGCCGCCCTGTTGCCATGTCAAGATTATCTGCATGACGGGTGGGAAGATTTCCATGGAGAGGATTCAGGAGTGCGGGATTGATGGGTACCTGCTCAAACCATTTAGTCTCGAGGAGTTGCGGGTTAAATTTGCGGAGATTGTTGATACGGCATTGTAAAGCCACTGCGCTGGACCCCGGATAACGCCTGCGGCGTTCTCCCGGCGAGAGAAACAGGGGCTTACTTTAGGGGTCAAAGCTTAAGTTCTGACCCCAATCAGCACAATCCATGGCTTTCCGGATTGGACGGGAATATAATCCGGATTGGACGAAATAACATTCCGGATTGGACGACACGAAACTCCGCCATGGCCACTGCCAGTTCCACGCTGATTCCCCGCCTTTCCGCCCAGCGCGTGACGGTCGCACTCAAAGACACACCGGTTGTCATGCTCACGGGGCCGCGCCAATCCGGGAAAACCACCCTGGTTCGCGAGTTTGCCGGCAAGGACCGGCCGTACTTTACGCTCGACGACGACACTGTGCTGGCGGGCGTACGTGCCGACCCTGCTGGTTTTCTGCGCGACCTGGATCGGGCGGTCATTGACGAGGCGCAACGGGCGCCGGACCTGCTGCGTGCGATCAAGCACTCGGTTGACGATGATCGTCGTCCAGGACGCTTCCTGCTCACCGGTTCCGCGAATGTCCTGGTATTACCGGCCATTTCCGAAAGTCTCGCCGGACGCATGGAGTCGGTGAGCCTGTTACCGCTGTCCCAGGTTGAGATCAGCGGCAACGAACCCTCATTCCTCAAGAAGGCGTTTGCAGGAAGGATTGCTGCGCCAAAACAGGCGCTGATTGGTGCTGAACTGGTGAACGCTGTATTGACCGGCGGTTACCCGGAAATGCTCCAGCGCAAGGAGTTGTCGCGGCGGCAGACGTGGGCGCGCGAATACCTGAAGGCGCTCCTGCAACGGGATGTGCGCGACATCGCCGATGTGGAAAAGCTCGACGGTATGGCACGGCTGTTCCGTACCCTGGCGCATCACTCCGGCGGGCTGGTTAATTTTGCCCAGGCTGGAGGCAGAATCGGCCTCGACGAAAAAACGGCGAGAAAATATGTGACGATCTTCGAGCAGTTGTTCATCGTGCGCCGCCTGGAGCCCTGGCTGCGCAACCGGCAGAAGAGACTCGTGAAGACACCGAAACTCCACTTTCTCGATTCCGGCCTGCTTGCGGCAACCCTTGGCGCCACCATCCCGCGCATTGCGAAGGATCGCGCAATCGTCGGTTCATTGCTTGAAGCGTTCGTTTTTTCCGAAATCCTGAAACAGGTGGAGTGGTTCGACGAAGCCTGCGCACTTCACCACTTTCGGGACAAAGACCAGAACGAGGTGGACATTGTCGTTGAGGGCGAGGACGGCGTTGTCGTTGGGGTTGAGGTGAAGGCGGCGGCAACCGTGGGTTCCGGGGATTTCAAGGGGCTGCGAAAACTGGCGGATGCCTGCGGTAACGAATTCAAGCTTGGCGTGGTGCTTTACGATGGCGATCAGATCGTTCCCTTCGGCGCGAGAATGTTCGCGGCGCCAATTCCGTGCCTGTGGAGTTAGCCCAGCCGAATGACTCCCCTCGAACACTACCGCCAGGCGTTGCACCAGCGCCAGTATTCGGCTGATCCATCCCAGGCCGCGGTCATGGAATTGCTGAGCAGCCTGCATGGACAGTTGATCGCCGAACAGGCGCGACTGCAGTCGCCGGGCATACGGTTGCTGCATGCGATCACCGGCCGGAAACCGCGGGCATTGCGCGGGCTGTATCTCTGGGGCGGCGTCGGCCGGGGCAAGACCTGGCTCATGGACACGTTCTATGAGTGCCTGCCGTTTGAACACAAGCTGCGCATGCACTTTCATCGCTTCATGCGCCATCTGCACCAGGAGTTGACGGCATTGAAGGATCAGCGCGATCCATTGCAGGTCGTCGCCGATAATTTTGCCGCGCGCACCGCGATTATCTGTTTCGATGAGTTTCATGTGTCCGATATCACGGATGCGATGTTGTTGGGGCGATTGCTGGAGGCGTTGTTCCAACGCGGTATCACGCTGGTGGCCACCTCCAATCAGCGCCCGGACGGGTTGTATCGCGACGGACTGCAGCGCGAGCGGTTTCTGCCGGCGATTGATTTGCTGCGGCAACACACCCAGGCGGTATGCGTGGACGGCGGCGTGGACTATCGCATGCGCTACCTGGACCAGGCGCAGGTCTATTACTGCCCGGCTTCCGCGGAGACAGACACCGCGTTGCACAACCATTTCGATCACCTGGCGCCGGAGTCCGGCAGCCGCAATGTCACGGTGGAAATCGAAGGTAGGCGCATCCCGGTGGTGCGCCGCGCGGATAGCGTGGTGTGGTTCAAATTCCCCGACCTGTGCGAAGGACCGCGCGCGGCCGCGGATTACATCGAGATCGCGCGCCAGTTTCAGACCGTGCTGGTGAGCGATATCCCGCAACTGCGCGCCATGGAAAATGATGCCGCGCTGCGGCTGATCACCCTCGTGGATGAACTTTATGATCGCAATGTGCGCCTGCTGGCCAGCGCGGCGGTGAAGGCGGAGGCGCTCTATACCGGGGATCGACATGCCGCGGCATTCCGGCGCACAGCAAGCCGGTTGGTGGAGATGCAGTCGAAAGACTATTTGGCGAAACCGCACAGACCAGGATAAATCTGGGGTCAGGTCTTGCGATCATGCCCCTTGTCCACGGTGCATGATCGCAAGACCTGACCCCAGATTCGTGACCCCAGATTCGACCCCAGATCCCTGAACCCTTTCCTGCCCCTGGTGTCTGATTAATCGAGCGGATCATGCACTGCAATATCAGATTGACATCCGTGGTTAGTTAGGTAGCATAACTTATTGAATAAATGGTGAATGTGGAGCGCCCCTTTAGAAAGGGTTTGAAGTCAAACAAGTATATGGAAAGTGCTTTTCCCGGCCCAACGCCGGATACCTCAGGACTGCTTCCCGAGATAGAAGAGAGTCAAATTGCAGCGCTGCTGCAATCCCGTTTTGGCGATGGAATGGTTTACCTGTCGCGCCATTTACCCGTCACGTTGTTGGAAGTTGCCGTGCGCTACGGATTTGTGGACGCGGAAGGTTACCTGACGCGTCGCGGGCGGATGTTGTTGTCCCGGTACGATAACGCCTGATTTGTGTCTCCCCGGCGCAAGCCGGGGCCCAGTGGGTGATTGGGGTCAGGTCTTGCAATCATGCACGATGTCCACGGTGCATGATTGCAAGACCTGACCCCAATCCTCCTGCCCCCTTCACGATCCCGGGGGTCTCAGCGTATGCTCCCCCCATATCCCAAATAAAAATCAGGGGGGCAGATGGCCACCTACAGCACGGAAGACATCCGCAATATTGCGCTGGTCGGCCAGGCGGGAGCGGGCAAGACCACGTTGGTGGAGGCGCTGCTGTATCGCGCCGGGGTCCTGAATCAGATGGGCTCCGTGGACAAGGGCACCACGGTCTGCGATTTCGACCCGCAGGAAAAGTCTTACAAGCACTCCCTTGATTGCGCCGTTGTCAGCCTGGATTACCACGGCGGACACATTAATATTATAGATACCCCCGGCTACCCTGATTTTCTTGGCCGCTCGCTGGCGATCCTGCCCGCAGTCGAGACCTGCGCCGTCGTGATCAGCGCCGACAGCGGCATTGACCGCGTCACCTTGCGCATGATGGAAGTGGCGAAGGAGCGCAAGCTCGACCGGCTCATCATCATCAACAAGATCGATACCGATCCGGGCCACCTGCGTGCGCTGCTGGAAAAGATTCAGCAGACCTTCGGCCCTGAATGCCTGCCCATCAACCTGCCGGCGGACAATGGCGCCGAAGTCGTGGACTGCTTCTTCCAGGCCAGCGGCAAGGCCACGGATTTCATGTCGGCGTCGGAGGCGCACACCCACATCATCGACCAGGTGGTGGAACTGGACGAGAAGTTGATGGAGCAATACCTGGAGCAGGGGCAGGAAGTGAGCCCGGAGCAACTGCACGACCCTTTTGAGCGTGCGTTGCGCGAGGACCACCTGGTGCCGGTGTGTTTCGTCTCGGCGCAGACGGGCGCCGGCGTGGACCAGCTGCTGGAAATCTTCGCGCGCCTGATGCCGAATCCCATCGAGGGCAATCCGCCGCAGTTCCTGAAGGGCGAGGGGGCCGCCGCGCAACCCATCGAGATTATTCCGGGTCCGAAACAGCATGCGCTGGCCCACGTGTTCAAGGTGAGCATCGATCCCTTTATCGGGCGGCTCGGGATTTTCCGCGTGCACCAGGGCACGCTGCGCAAGGACATCCAGTTGTTTGTCGGCGATGGCCGCAAGCCCTTCAAGGTCGCCCACCTGCTCAAGCTGCAGGGCAAGGATCACCAGGAGATACCGCACGGCATCCCCGGCGACATCTGCGCGGTGGCGAAGGTGGACGAGATCCATTTCGACGCCGTGCTGCATGATTCCCACGACGAGGATCATCTCCATCTACGTTCCATGACCTTGCCGGAGCCGATGCTGGGGCTGGCGATTGAGGCGAAGAGCCGTGGGGATGAACAGAAGATCTCCGATGCGTTGCACAAGTTGCAGGCGGAGGACCCCAGTGTGCGCGTAGATCACAATGCGTCCCTGAATGAAACCGTGATCCGCGGGCAGGGCGAGTTGCACCTGCGTATCATTCTCGAGCGGCTGCGCGAACGCTATCACGCCGAGATCGTCACGCGGCCGCCGCGTATCCCCTATCGCGAGACCATCACCGGCGCGGCGGAAGGTCACTTCCGGCACAAGAAACAGACCGGCGGCGCCGGGCAGTTCGGCGAGGTGTACCTGCGCATTGATCCGTTGCCGCGGGGCGCCGGATTCGAGTTTGTGGATGCCGTGGTCGGCGGCGTGATCCCGCGGCAATACATCCCGGCGGTGGAGAAAGGCGTGCGCCAGGTCTATGAGCACGGCGCCATAGCCGGTTATCGCATGCAGGACATTCGCGTCACCGTCCATGACGGCAAACATCACCCGGTGGATTCCAAGGAAGTGGCCTTTGTCAGCGCCGGACGCAAGGCGTTCCTGGATGCGTTCCAGAAGGCCAAGCCCGTGGTGCTGGAACCCATCGTCGAGGTGCACGTGGTTACGCCGAACGGATCGGTGGGGGATGTGACCTCGGACCTGTCCGGCAAGCGCGGCCGGATCAGTAACACCGAGGCCCTGCCCGGGGCGATGACTAATATCAGTTGCCAGGTGCCGCTGAGCGAGATCGACGGTTACCAGTCCAAGCTCAAGGCCCTGACCGGTGGCGCGGGGTCATTCTCCATGAGCTTCAGTCACTATGAATATGTGCCGGCGCGCACCCAGAAGACGCTGATGGATGAGTATCGCCCGCCGGTGGAGGAGGCCTAATCTGGGGTCAGGTCTTGCAATCATGCACAGGAAACATAGTGCATGATTGCAAGACCTGACCCCATTCCCCAGACCTGACCCCATTCCCCAGACCTGACCCCATTCCCCAGACCTTACCCCATGCCTCCGTACCCCTCACTCGGGTTATATCAATATGAGTTTTACTCCCTTCTAAGAATAAGCCGACCCTGCTAAGGTGTGCTCCGTTTTGGGGTGCGGGCCGCTCCGGACATCCTGTCCTCTCGCGGCATTTCCCACATCCTGTGGGTCGCTTCAGCCCGCCGGGATATTGCGGCCGGCTAAAGCCGGCCCTACAAGCCCGCCATCATGCGGCTTTGGGAGACGCCAGATGAACAGTTGGAAGCAGGTCCTGGGTGATCGGATGCCTGCCGCCTGGGCGGAAGAGGCGGACGTGTTCGAGTCCCAGATCCGCCTGAAGAAACAGGGCAAGGTGGACGACAAACTTTTCGCCGAGACGCGGCTGCGTCGCGGCGTGTATGGCCAGCGCTATGACAACGGCCAACGCCATGACGGCGTTGCGCAACGGGCGCTGGAATATCCGCCCGCCCTGTTCAAGGGGCCGGACACGGTCTGGGATGCGCCCGGCATGGTGCGCATCAAGATCCCCTATGGCGGCATGAACCCGGTGCAGATGGAAGTGCTGGCCGATCTGGCCGAGGAATATTCCGACGCCATCTGTCACATCACCACACGCCAGGACATCCAGCTGCACTATGTGCATATCGAGGACACGCCGGACCTGATGCGCCGATTGGCCGCGGTGGATATCACCACGCGCGAGGCGTGCGGCAATTCGGTGCGCAACGTGACCGCTTGCCCCATCGCCGGCGTGTGCCGCGAAGAGGTCTTCGACGTCACGCCCTACGCGGATGCGAGTTTCCGTTTCCTGCTCGGGCATCCCGATGTGCAGGACTTCGGGCGCAAATTCAAGATTGCGTTTTCCGGTTGCCGCGACAATGCCTGCGCGCTGGTGACCATTCATGATCTCGGCTTCATCGCCGCCGTGCGCCAGGTCGACGGCAAGGGCGTGCGCGGTTTCGAAGTGTTCGTGGGCGGTGGCCTCGGCGCAGTGCCTTACGAGGCAAAGGTGCTGGAAGAGTTCGTTCTCGAGCAGGAGATCCTGCCGTTATCCCAGGCCGTGGCGCGGGTGTATGCCCGCCTGGGTGAGAAGCGCAATCGCAACCGGGCACGCATCAAGTTCCTGGTGGACAAGCTGGGCATCGACGAATTCAGGCGCCTGGTGCGCGAGGAGCGCGCGGTGCTGCCCCCCGATCCGGCGTGGACCGATTGGCTGGAGAAGTTACCCGGTTATAAGGAAGTGCCAGTGCGACCGGCGTCAACGACGACAGCCGGCATCGGCGACGCGGATTTCGAGGCCTGGCGCGCGACGAACATTTATCCGCAACGTCAGCCCGGGTACGTGGTGGCGACCATAGCGTTGCCGTTGGGTGATCTGACCTCGTGGCAAATGCGGCAACTGGCGGATATCGCCCGCCGCTATGTCGGTGAGGCCGTGCGTACAACGGTGGAACAAAACATCGTGTTGC
>Ga0156012_1161_pt8 | contig 14393 bp, 11 predicted proteins | sample RifCSPlowO2_02_FD_107666 | JGI IMG/M metagenome (GOLD analysis project Ga0156012, IMG submission 107666) | Gammaproteobacteria bacterium RIFCSPLOWO2_02_FULL_61_13
CACCAGGATCTGCATCAGCCGATGTGTGCGGGCGGCGATGACACGCAACTCCCGCGGGCCATGGTAGATGGCATAAAAACCGGAGATCACCGCCAGCAACACCTGCGACGTGCAGATATTGCTGGTGGCCTTCTCACGCCGGATGTGCTGCTCACGGGTTTGCAGTGCCATGCGCAGGGCCACGTCGCCGTGGCCGTCCTTTGACACACCGATAACGCGGCCCGGCATCTGCCGGACGTATGCGGCGCGCGTGGCGAAAAATGCCGCATGCGGGCCGCCATAGCCCATGGGCACGCCAAAGCGCTGCGCGCTGCCGAGTACGATATCCGCATCCATCACCCCCGGTGGACGCAACAGCATCAGCGCCAGCAGATCCGTGGCCACGGCCACCAGCGCGCCACGCCGGTGCAGCGCCGCAATTTGCGGTTCCATGTCGCGCACCTGCCCGCTCGAACCCGGGTACTGCAACAGGGCACCGAACACGTCCGCAGCCTCCGCGTCCACGGCTGGATCGCCGACCACAATCTCAAAGCCGAAATAGCGGGCGCGGGTCCGCACCACTGCGAGCGTCTGCGGGTGGCAATCGGCATCCACGAGAAACCGGTGCGACGGCGACTTGCTCAGGCGCCGGGACATGGCCATGGCCTCGGCCGCCGCGGTGGCCTCATCCAGCATCGACGCGTTGGCGATTTCCATGCCGGTGAGATCCGAGACCATTTCCTGGAAATTCAACAAGGCCTCGAGCCGGCCCTGGCTGATTTCCGCCTGATAGGGTGTGTACGCCGTGTACCAGCCCGGGTTCTCCAGAACGTTGCGCTTTATGACCGCCGGCATGATGGTGCCGTAGTAACCCATACCGATCATCGATATGAACACGCGGTTGCGCTCACGCAGGCCGCGCAGGTGGGTGATTACCGCGCGCTCGCTGATGGTCTCCGTAAGCTGCAGCGGCTCGCGCGACAGGATACTGTCGGGGACGACGGCCTTGATGAGGTCATCGAGACTGGTGAGTCCCAGCTCTCGGACCATATCAGCGATCTGCTGAGCATCCGGACCGATATGGCGGCGAATGAAATCGCCGCGCATTTCCAGTTCGTCGAGCGCGATGCGCCGCTTTTTCTCGATCATGCTTCCATTGCTTCCAATCAAAGACCGGCGATCAACTGATCATAGGCGGCCTGATCCATCATCGCGGCGAGCGCGCCAGCATCCGCCAACCTGATGCGGACCATCCAGCCCTCCCCCATGGGGTCCTTGTTCAGCAGTTCCGGCGCTGCCGCGAGTGCGCCATTGACTGCAACCACATCTCCCGCGGCAGGGGCCTTCACGTCACCAGCCGCCTTGACAGACTCGATCACCGCCAGTTCATCGCCTGCGGCAAAACGCCTTCCCGGCTCCGGCAATTCCACGAACACGACGTCACCAAGTTGTTCCTGGGCATAATGGGTGATGCCCAGGGTCGCGGTCCCATCCGCTTCCGCGCGCAACCATTCGTGATCCGGGGTAAATCTCAATCCACTCATTGCCTGCCACTCCTGTTGGATGTCGATGCGTAATACCGGTGCGGGACGAAGGGTAGCGCGCAGACATGCAACGTCCGCGTGCGACCACGCACTTCTGCCTGCAATGTCGAGCCTGGTTGCGCGCAGTGTGCTTCCACATAGCCCATGGCAATGGGTGCGCTGACGCTGGGTCCGTACCCACCACTGGTGATATGTCCGATGGCGGCCCCGGTGGCGTCCAGGATCGGCGTCCCGGCGCGCACCGGCGCCTGCCCGTCGGGGCGCATGCCGACCCGGTGGCGCACGTTGGGATCCTTGAGTTGCCCGAGAATGATCGCGGCGCCGGGGAACCGGGCGCGCTCGGCGCCGTCGTTCCGGTATTTCGCGGCGATGGTCCAGTTGAGGCCCGCCTCCACCGGCGTCGTGCGCGTATCGAGGTCGCTGCCATAAAGGCACAGGCCCGCCTCAAGGCGCAGGGAATCCCGGGCACCCAGGCCCGCCGGCGCCACGCCTTCCTGCGCCAGCAGCGCGCGCGCCACCCGCTCTGCCTGCGAATCCGGCACGGAGATCTCGAATCCATCCTCGCCGGTGTAGCCGCAACGATGAATCAAGACACGTGTTCCGAGCAGATCGAATTCGCCGCCGTGCATGAATGCCAGCGTCCGCGCTTCCGGACACAGGGCCGACAGTGCGCGGCTCGCAGTCGGCCCCTGCAATGCGAGCAGCGCCCGGTCTGAATGCATGCGCACATCACATTGCGCGCCAATCCGTTCACGCAAATAGCTCAGGTCACTGTCCCGGCACGCACCGTTGACGACCAGCCACAGGCCATCGGGCATACGGGTCACCATCAGGTCATCGATGACCCCGCCGATATCGTTGGTAAAGAGCGTGTAACGCTGTTGCATCGGAACCAGACCGGCTATATCGCCGGGCACGAGGTCTTCCAGCAGGCGCGGCGCGTCCGTCCCGATCACCTGGATCTGGCCCATATGCGAAATATCGAACAACGCGGCATGCGCGCGCGTGTGCAGGTGTTCGTGCTTGATACCGGCGGGAAACTGCACGGGCAGGTCGAAGCCCGCGAAAGGGACGGTTCTGGCGCCCAGTTCAATGGTCAAGGCATGAACGGCGCTGCGCCGCAGCCCGACCTCTTGGGGGCAATTTGTGGTGGACATCCTACTTTCAGTCTCTGGCTTCACCCGGGACGGGCGCGATAATGCCGGAAAACCGCGCAATTATCAAAGCAATCCCCGCCATGGATGCGAATACATGGGATCGGACTGATTTATACCGCAGCGGGGCCACCTAAAACCTGATTAGCGCCGCATCGGCGTGCCGGACGGACTATACTTTTCAATGGAGTATGTATCATCGCGTCGCCGTGCTGTCCGGACAGAGAAAAATCCGGTGGCAGCGGCCATCGTTGTTGCCCGCTGCTCTGCGCGACGCAGGAGGCGTGACCATGTCAGTTTCAACAACTGTGCAGAACTGCATAATCCGGGAGGGCATTCATTACGACGTAATTGGACACCCGTCCACCAGGGACAGCATGCATACCGCGGAAGCCGCGCATATTCCGGGTGATCAGCTTGCCAAATGCGTGCTGCTGGAAGATGAGACCGGGTTCCTGATGGCGATAGTGCCGGCGACCCATAGAGTCGAGCTCGGCGCTCTGCGCCGGCAGCTCAGCCGCCGGCTGGGTCTCGCCACGGAGGCGGAACTTGGCGGGCTGTTCACGGACTGCCAACCCGGCGCGATCCCGCCGCTGGGCATGGCATACGGGATAGAGACAGTTCTTGACGAGAGCCTCACCGAATGTACGGACATCTATTTCGAGGCTGGTGATCACCTGAATATCGTGCGCGTCACCGGGAAGTATTTCCTGAAATTGCTGGTGGGATCGAGACGCGGTCGGTTCAGCCACCACGTTTGACCGCTCCGTGCATCTGCGTAGGACTAAATCGGCACTGCTTGCGTTGCTGCTGACCACCTTCGCCGTCGGCGGCACGGAAGGCGGCGCCATTGTGGTGCTCAAAGTCGATGATGCCATCGGCCCCGCCATCAGTGATTATCTGCACCGGGGTCTGGACGAGGCAGCGCGTCGCGCTGCATCGCTGGTGGTGATCCAGTTGAATACGCCGGGCGGCCTGGACCTCTCCATGCGTGACATCATCCGGGACGTCCTCGCTTCTTCCGTACCCGTGGCTGTTTACGTGGCGCCGGCGGGCAGCCGGGCCGCAAGCGCCGGTACCTACATTCTTTATGCTGCCCATATTGCCGCGATGGCCCCCGCCACCAATGTCGGCGCGGCCACACCCGTGCAGATTGGTGGAATTCCGGATTTCGGGTCCCAGGATCGTCCCGGCGACAACCAGGCCGGGGACCAAGCGGAGGATGAACAATCCGCGGATGACAACGCAAAAGATTCAGATGACAAGCGCGCTGCCGGGAAAGCGCCTTCACCTGGGTCGGGCGATGCGATGGAGAAGAAACTGGTCAACGATGCGGTGGCGTACCTCCGCAGCCTCGCCGAGATGCGCGCCCGAAACGCCGACTGGGCGGAAAAAGCCGTGCGGGACGGCGCCAGTCTGTCCGCACAGGAAGCCCTGGAGAAAGGCGTCATCGATGTCGTGGCAACTGATCTCGAAGGATTGTTGACGGCAATCGATGGCCGCGCAATAGACGTGCAGGGCCGGAATCAGCGGCTGAGCACCAAAGGGCGCCCCATCGAGAACATCGAACCGGGCTGGCGCAGCCGTTTGCTGGCGGTGATCACCAATCCCAATGTTGCCTACATTCTGATGCTGCTCGGGTTCTACGGGCTGTTCTTCGAGCTCGCGAACCCCGGTTACGTACTCCCCGGTGTGGTGGGGACGATCTGCCTGTTGCTCGCCCTTTATGCACTGCAGGTTCTGCCGGTCAACTATGCCGGGTTGGCGCTCATACTCGTGGGGGTCGCATTCATGGTGGGCGAGTTGTTCGTATCCAGTTTCGGTGCGCTCGGCATCGGCGGCATGCTTGCCTTCGTTGCCGGCTCGGTGATCCTGTTTGAGCCGAACATGCCGGGATATGAACTGTCAATGGGACTGATCGCAGGCTTCACAGCGCTGAGCGCCGCATTTTTCATGGGCGTCGCAACGCTTGCCTTGCGCATACACCGCCGCCGCGTCGTCAGCGGGCGGGAGGAAATGATCGGAAGCCTGGGCGAGGCACTGGCAGACTTCGAGGGAACGGGCCTCGTGCGCACACACGGCGAATCCTGGCAGGCGGTTTCGCGGGTGGCATTGAAGCAGGGACAGGGCGTGCGTGTCACCGGTCTGGACGGACTGACTGTCATCGTAGAACCACTGAAGGAGGAACACTGACATGCCATTCACCGTGACAACTCTGCTGATTGTTTTCGCTTTCCTGTTCCTGTGGTCGATCCTGAATATCCTGCTGGAATACCAGCGCGGCGTCGTATTTTTCCTCGGCCGGTTTCAGGAGGTCAAGGGACCCGGTCTCATTATTATTGTCCCCGGCATACAAAAGATGGTGCGTGTGGACCTGCGCCTCGTCGTGCTGGACGTACCACCGCAGGATGTCATCTCCCGTGACAATGTTTCCGTCAAGGTCAATGCGGTGATCTATTTCCGGATTATCGATCCGGAAAAAGCCATCATCCAGGTCGAGAACTTTAACGCGGCAACCAGCCAGCTTGCCCAGACCACGCTGCGCTCGGTACTCGGGCAGCATGAGCTCGACGAGATGCTGGCTGAACGCGAGCGGCTCAACGTGCACATCCAGAAGATCCTCGACGAGCAGACATCGGCCTGGGGCATCAAGGTCAGCAACGTTGAACTCAAGCATGTTGACCTGAACGAAAGCATGGTTCGGGCGATCGCCAAGCAGGCCGAGGCCGAGCGCGAGCGACGCGCCAAGATCATTCATGCCGAAGGCGAGCTGCAAGCCTCCGAGAAACTGCTCCAGGCAGCGCAGATCCTGTCAAAGAACCCGCAAAGCATGCAGTTGCGTTTCCTGCAAACGCTCACCGAGATCGCCGGCGACAAGAGTTCCGTCATTGCCTTCCCGTTGCCGCTGGACCTGCTGAAACCCCTGGTGCAGGCGGCCGGGAAACAGCCGGGCGACTGAAGTCCATGCGGTCCTTGTGACGACAGACTCGATATTTGTCCTCAATCCGGCCTTCGCGCCGTAACAGCGCCTGGCTGCGCCTGGCTGCGCCGATAGCAATGGCGGGGCCCGGCTTGCTGGAAATCCTTCCAGTCCAGTGACCTGCATTGCGCGATGCAACTCACTGATATTGCTAATAATGTGGCATGAATGATTCGTGTTCCACGAGGTCTAACACATATGGCAATGACCCGCTGGTTCGCGCCGGTTGCCCGTACAGTCCTCGTCGCAGTCTGCACGAATCGACCCAGGCGCATGAAGAGACTCCGAAAAGGAGTGGTGGTGGAGTATGGACGCGATCAGAAAGTTGTGCAGATTGTGGTTCCTGGTTTGCCTGGGCCTGGTTTTCCCCGGCCTCGCCCGCGGGGAACCCTGCACCTACTCGGATGACGCGTTGCTAAGCGACGCCCGCCGCCTGTCCGGTTATCGCATTGTCACCGCCCCGGAGTTCGTGGATGCCGGCGCGTCGTGGTCATTGAATGACCTGGTGTTCGCACTATATTTGGACGAGGGAAACCGCATTCTGCTGAATAACTATCAACTGGACAAACTCCCCGCACTGGAAACCTGCGGCGTGCGCCTGCATGAAATGGTTCACCACTTGCAATACCTGGCCGGGGTCCGCGATCGCGAACAACTCCAAGCCCGTGAGGTTGAGGCTTACGAAGCTCAACAGGCATGGCTGCGCGAACATGAATCAGAGTACCGCACTGCGATGCATGACGGCATCTTTGCCGTAATGCACTTCAAGCGCATGCAGAAATACCTGGCCCGGGACAACACGCCGTCCGACCTCGCCGGCCTGGCCGCCGATTGTCACGGGTGGAATGCAAGACCCAACCTGCCCGTGACCATATGCGAGATGCATTGATGCAATGGCTGTGGATCGTGGCTATACATACCGGCCACAAGCGCATGGGTAGTGCATCAGTTTGTCATCCCGAACGAATGTGAGGGATCTTTCACCATCAAAATCCCAGGATTTCTCAGCCACTTCGTGGCTTCGAAATGACAGATTCTTCAGTCAGAAATTCAAACTGCGGCACTACGCACCACCGTTCTTCCATGTCAGTGATTCTCCCGGGTGAATGTGATACTGTATACTTATATAGTACACAGGAACGCCAGCATGCACGAACTGACCGCGCGCCAATTCCAGATCCTGAAGCTCATCCGGGACAATATCGAAAAATCCGGCATGCCGCCCACGCGCGGCGAGATCTGCACCGCGTTGGGATTCAGTTCGCCCAACGCCGCAGAGCAACATCTGCGCGCGCTGGCGCAGAAGGGCGTCATTGAAATGATCCCGGGTACCTCGCGCGGGATCCGGTTGCTGGCGCTGGGGGCGCTGACCCCGGAATTCTCCCTGCCGGTGGTGGGCCGCGTCGCCGCCGGGCAACCGATGCTGGCCGCCGAACACATTGAAGACACCCTGCGCGTGGACCCGGGGCTGTTCAAACCCCGCGCGGATTACCTGTTGCGGGTTCACGGGCTGAGCATGCGTGACGCCGGCATCCTGGATCGGGATCTCATCGCAGTGCGCCGTGCCCGGCGTGCGGAAAATGGCCAGATCGTCGTGGCGCGGGTCAATGGAGACGAGGTAACAGTGAAATATTTCCACCAATCCCGGAGCCGGGTCCAATTGCGCCCGGCCAATCCGGCCTTCAAACCCATCGAGATTGACCTCCGCCATGAGGAATTTTCCATCGAAGGCATCATGGTGGGTGTCCTGCGTATGTAGGGCCGGCTTCAGCCGGCCGTCTCCCGAAAATATGGCGGGCTGAAGCTACCCACAGGACGTGGGGTATGCCGCGTGACGCCTACAGGGATGCAGGCGGTACGGTTACAGGGAAGTAACCGGTAGGGTCGAGCCGGGAGCGGAGACCGAGAGCGACGCAGGAGCCTAAGCCGAGGACAGGATGTCCGAAGCGGCTACCCACAGGACGTGGGGTATGCCGCGAGAGGACAGGATGTCCGAAGCGGCCGCCCTACAGGAACCTGCGCAATTCCCACTCGCTCACTGCGTCGCGTGACTCCCGCTCCTGGCAGCGCCGTGTCTCCGCAAACACACGCTGGAACTCGCCGCCGAAATAATCGGCGACCATGGGCGAGGCTGCGAATTGTTCGATGGCCTCCACGAAAGTCCGGGGCAGCCGCACCGACTCCGGCCATTCCCGTGTTGACTCATACGCATTCCCAACCAGCGCTGCGGAGGGTTCCACGGATTCCTCCATGCCGCGCAGTCCCGCGGCCAGCACTGCACCCAGCGCGAGATAAGGATTGGCATCCGCACCGGGGAGTCGGACTTCCAGATGCATTTCTTCAGCCGCTCCCGGCATCACCCTGATGGCCGTGGTGCGGTTGTCCACGCCCCACAGGCACCAGCGCGGATCGAATGACCATGCCCCCGCGCCGTAGCGGCGGAAAGAGTTCACGTTGGGTAGCAGCATCAACAACATCTCCGGCAGCCAGCGCTGCAATCCGCCGATGAAGTAGAGACCAGCCCGGCTCATTTGCCCGGGCCGCGAGTCATCGTGGAATACCGCCCTGCCGCCGCGATTGCGCAGGGATACATGAATGTGTCCGGAGTTGCCCGGCGCGCTTCCGGACCAGCGCGCCATGAAGGTGGCCAGCAGGCCGGCTCGCGTCGCGTGGGCCTTGACCAAGGCACGAAAGATGACTGCATTGTCGGCAGCGCGCATCCCAGGCACCGACGCCATGATGATCTCGTAAGTGCCGGATCCAAATTCCGGGTGCATGGCCTCAACGGGGATGCCGGCGTGGGTCAGCGCGGCCAGCAATTCAGACCAAAATTCCGACTCGGCCAGTGTGCGCCAGATGCCATAGAGATCCGACTGGCGTCCAAAGGGCAGCAGGTCCCGGAACTGCCTCGCCTGCACGGTGTCATGGGATTCCTGCAACAACGTGAACTCATATTCCACTGCCTGGTACGGTTCCACGCCGTGTTCGGCCGCGCGCTCCAGCACCCCGCGGTACAACACGCGCGGATCCCATTGGGCCTCCGCGCCGGTCATTTCCGCCAGAAACATCACCGCCGGCACGGCACCGCTCCAGGGCAGATCGCGGCAGGTATCACGCACCACCTGCGCGTGGCCGTCCCCGAGGCGATCCAACGCAGCATTGACCCGCACCGGCAGGATCGCATCGGCGAAATCGGTGACCGGAAAGATGGGCGGGAAAGCGCAGCCCTGCGCCAGGCAGGCCGCGAATTTATCCATGGACAGCGTCTTGCCGCGCAGTTGACCCGCCAAATCGCACAGGGTCATCAGCACTGACTCGACGCCGCGATCCCGCAGGGAACGCAGCAACGCTTCGGCTTGCTGTGGGGGAATTTCGGTCATGGCTGGCATGGAGGCGTGCAGTATAATTGCGCTTGAGTCGCTTCCCCACAGTCCCGGCACATTCTCATGCTTTCATTGCATCTGGTTCGCCATTTTAGGCCGCTGGCCGCGCTTGCGCTGGTATTGCTGCTGGGCGCATGCGATCAGGCAACGGAGCCACCGGCGGCAACCACGCAGGCGAGGCCGGTGGAAAGGTCCGCGCCCACCCCGGCAGTGGAGGATGTGCCGGCGGCGGATACGGTGTTCCTTAATGGTTACGTGTACACAGCGGACGCGGAACGCACCGTGGCGCAGGCCATCGCCGTGCGTGGTGATCGGATCGTGTTTGTAGGCAGTAACTCCGACGCCCGCGCCTTTGTCGGTGACCAGACCCGGATTATCGGACTGGATGGCAAGATGATGCTGCCGGGTCTGCACGACACCCATGTGCACGTGCTCGGGCTGGTGCAACCCGATGCCTGCGACCTCAACAGCGAACCCCTGCCGCTGGAGCAATTATCGACGCGGGTGAAGGCCTGCCTGGGCCAATACCCGCTGACCGATGGCTGGTTGATGGTAAACCAGTGGAACTTCGCCGCCGGTAACCAGCCCGGCGCCCAACTGCCAACGCTGCGCGCCGCGCTGGATGCCGCCTCGAAAAAAGTACCGATCCTGCTGCGCGGCAATGATGGCCATCATGCCGCCGTCAACAGCGCCGCGCTGAAACGGGCCGCCGACTCACAGGGCCGGCGCGTCGGACTGAGCGACAGGACATTGGAGTCCCATTTCGCGGCATACAGGGAATATATCGGTGTCGGCGCTGATGGCAACCCCAATGGGGCACTGAGCGAGGGCGCGCGGCTGCTGGTGAATCCTCCCGACCTCTGGGGCTTCACGCAAATCGACCCTGCGCAGATGCCGCTGGTGTCCCGGGTGCTGGCGTGGAGCGGCATCACGTCGGTGCAGGACGCAGCGACATCGCCTTCAGTGTTGCCGTTGTTCGAGACGCTGGCCGCACACCATGAAATGAACTTCCGCCTCACTGCCACCCTGTATCCGGAATTAGGCGCCTATCGCGCCGCGGATTCCGGCGCGATCCGGATAGCGGACGTGCTCGCTGATCTGCGCAGAAGCCGCGCACAGTACGCGGACCACCCGCTGATCAAGGCCACGGCCGCCAAGATCTTCATCGACGGCGTGCTGGAGGGAAATCCCTACAACGACCCGCCGACCCTGCCCAATGCCGCGGTGTTGCGCCCGTACCGGCAACCGCTGTTCAAGACCACGACGAAGGAACCGGGGATCGAAATCACCGGCTATGTGGACCTGGACAAGGAACCCTGCCGGACCGTGCAGACCCAGGCTGGCCGTTACACGAGCGCCGCGCAGGTCAAAAAATTCCGCGGCCAGCATGGTTTCCATCCGCGCCAGTGCGAAGTCAATTACGGCCGCCTGGAGCATGATGAGACTTTCATCCGCAATTTCATGCACGCGTTGGCCGAGGACGGTTTCTCCATACACGCCCATGCCATCGGTGATCGGGCCGTGCGGGTCGCAGTAGCCAACTTTGCCGAATTGCGCCGGGAGTTTGGCAGGCATACGGCGCCCTACACTATTGCCCACGCCCAGTTGATACACCCCGATGATCGGCGCCGCATCGGCGCGCTCGGCCTGTATGTGGCGTTTACTTTCTCGTGGATGTCGCCGAATCCGGCCTACGACCTGCTGGTGACACCGTTTATCAGCCGCGTGAGGGACATGAGCGATCTGTATGATCCGGCCAGTTACGTGATGAGAAACGCCTACCCGGTGCAGAGCGTCCTCAAGGCCGGCGGCGTCATCGTGGCGGGCAGCGATGCCCCGGTCGATACCCGCGACCCGCGGCCGTTTTTTCACATGGCGTTGGCGGTAAGCCGGGCCAATGAGAGTGGTCTCGTGTTCAATGCCGCGGAACGCATCAGCATCCACGACGCCATTGCCGCTTACACGCGCAATGCGGCGGCGGCGCTGCAGCAGGGAAATCTGACCGGCACGCTGGCGGTGGGCAGAAAGGCGGATCTAATCGTGCTGAACCAAAACATCGTGGAGCTGGCGGAGCGTGGCGAGTTTGCCCGCCTGGCGGCGACGCAGGTGGTCACGACCATCTTCAACGGCCAGACGGTCTTCGAGGCCAATTGAGCCTTTTGTAGGGCGGGCTTTAGCCCGCCCTACAAACCCGCCCTACCCGCGCAGCAGGTGCGTCAGCACCAGCTTCAGATCCGCCAGCGTACGCCGCGCCGCGCTCCCCTTCTGCCGGATCGTCTCCAGCAGCAACGTATTGCTGATCTTCAGGTATAAACGCGCCAGCCGCTCGCGCTCGGAAGCGGCACCCGGCACACGCAGGCGCCGGAACATCAATTTCAGGCGTCGAACCGCCAGTTCGTCCGAATGCTCGTCCAGCGCACGCAGCTCGGGGATGGTGAACATCGCCTGCACCAGATGCTGGACCCCGCGCTGTGAGCGATACACCGGGAGCATGTTGTCCACCGCCAGATCCACAAACTCCGCCACGGTTGTGCGCTCGCTGGTCAATGCTGCGACGGCATCGAAGGCCCGCTGCCAGGCATCCAGCCAGTTGGCCCCGAGCACATGCAGTATGGAATGCTTGTTGGGGAAATAGTGATACAGCGTGCCCACCGAGACGCCCAGTTCACGCGCCACCAGGTTGGTGGTGAGCCGGTTTGGCCCTTCCCGTTCCAGCAGCTGCGCAGTCAGATCCAGTATCTGCCGCACGCGCCGCGTTGATCGCTCCTGGTGCGGCCGGCGCCGCTGGCGAACGCCGTGCGCCGGTTTCACAACCGGTCCAGCAGCGCGTAGTAAAGCATGCCCAACACCAGCGCCGGATAACGCAACCACACGCCTCCGGGAAATGCCGGTGTCGGCAATGATGCCATGACGTCGAATCGCTCCGCGGTACCGGCCAGCGCATCGGCGATCAACTTGCCGGCCAGGTTTGCCAGCGCCACGCCCTGTCCGGAATAGCCTTGCGCGAAAAAGACATTGGGCGCCAGGCGGCCGAAGTGCGGCAGGCGCTTCAGGGTAACCGCGAGTGTCCCGCCCCAGCCGTAGTCCAGCCGGATACCCGCCAGTTGCGGATATACCTTCACCAGGTATGGCCGGACAAAGGCGCGTATGTCGCGGGGAAACCGGGGCGAGTAATTCTCGCCGCCGCCAAACAGCAGGCGCAGGTCGGATGACAGGTGCCAATAATTCACGACAAACTTCGTATCGCTGACGGCAATGTCACGGGCCAGGATCGCCCGCGCCCCGCGCTCCCCGAGCGGCTCGGTGGCTACGATGAAATTGTTGATGGGCAGCGCATGGCCGGCGATGCGCGGTTCCAGGTTGCCCAGGTAACCGTTGCAGGCCAGCACCACATAATCGGCGCGCACCTCGCCCTGATCGGTGCGCACCAGCGTGGGCTGGTTGCGCGTGTATCCGCGCACAGCAGATTGCTCGAAAAAGCGGGCACCCGCGGCTTCCGCGGCTTCGGCAAGTCCCAGGCACAGGTTCAGCGGGTGCAGATGATAGCTGCCCTGATCCAGCGCTCCGCCGTGATAGCGCTGCGAGCCGATAAGGGCTGCGGTCTGCTCCCGATCCAGCAGCTCAATGCTTTGGTAGTCGTAATTATGCGCCAGCTTGTCCCGGTTGCGCGTCAAGTCCCGCAGGTGGGATGGTTTCGCGGCTGCCACCAGATTGCCGGCGTGCAGGTCGCATTCAATCCGGTGCCGGGCAATGCGTTCGCACACCAATGCCACCGCCTCAAGGCCCAGCATCCACAATTGCCGCGCCCGCTCCTTGCCGTACATCTTTTCCAGTTCATCCTGCGGCTTGCGCTGGCCGACGAACATCTCGCCGCCATTGCGTCCCGAGGCCCCCCACCCTATCCGCGCCGCCTCCAGCACGATTACACGGTAACCCCGCTCGGCAAGGTGCAACGCCGCGGAAACCCCGGTATAGCCGGCACCAATGACGCAGACGTCCGCCTGCAGGGATTCCTGCAATGCGGGGCGGCGCCGGTCGCTGTTGGCCGTGGCGGCGTACCAGGAGGTGGCGTGTTCCAGCATGGGTGCAGGTCCGGTTCTCGGTAATTATTGAGCAATTGCTCAACTTTATTGTAGAATGTTCCGCCATCAGATACCAGCGCAGGCCGGTCGTCGCGATCCCTTTGTGGCGGACACGCCGTGAATACATCCATGTAGGCTCGGGTGCCGCTGTCCCTGCGGCACACGGTCCGCCACAAAGGGATCCCGCCACCCGGCGCGCTGGCAGTTCCCCCATGAATCCAACTCAGGAGCCGCACCATGGCCCTCGCACGCAGCACCCGCGAATACCAGCAAATGGATCGCGATCATTTTCTGCACCCGTTCACCGACTTCAAGGCCCTGGGCGAAAAGGGCACGCGCATCATCACGCGCGCGGACAACGTCTACATCTGGGACAACGATGGCAACCAGATCCTGGACGGCATGGCGGGCCTGTGGTGCGTGAACGTCGGCTACGGCCGGCGCGAACTGGCCGAGGTCGCCTATCGCCAGTTACAGGTGCTACCCTACTACAACAGTTTTTTCCAATGCACCCATCCCCTCGCGGTGGAGCTGTCGGCGAAACTGGCGGAGATCGCGCCGCCAAACATGCAGCATGTGTTCTTCACCAACTCCGGCTCCGAGGCCAATGACACCGTCATCCGCACTGTGCGCCGCTATTGGGAATTGCTCGGTGAACCGCAGAAGAGCGTCATCATCAGCCGCAAGAACGGTTACCACGGCAGCACCGTCGGTGCGGCCAGCCTGGGCGGCATGAAATTCATTCACGACGTCGGCGCGCGTCCGATTCCCGGAATCGTGCATATTGATCAGCCCTACTGGTTCGGCGAGGGTCGCGACCGCGATCCGCAGGCATTCGGCGTGCAGGTGGCGCAACAACTGGAGGCGAAGATCCTGGAGTTGGGTCTGGATCGCGTGGCGGCTTTCATCGCCGAACCGGTGCAGGGCGCGGGCGGCGTGATCGTGCCGCCGGAATCCTACTGGCCGGAGATCCAGCGTATCTGCGACAAGCACCACATTCTGCTGGTGGTGGATGAGGTCATCTGCGGTTTCGGGCGCCTCGGACAGTGGTTCGGATCGCAGCATTTCAATCTGCGCCCGGACCTGATGCCCATCGCCAAGGGCCTCACCTCCGGCTACATCCCCATGGGTGGGGTCCTGATCAGCGATCGCGTCACGCAAGTGCTCACCGAACGTTGCGGCGAATATTCCCATGGCTTCACGTATTCCGCGCACCCGGTGGCCGCGGCGGTGGCGCTGGAGAACATCCGCATCCTGAAAGATGAGGGCAT
>Ga0156012_1156_pt1 | contig 14261 bp, 13 predicted proteins | sample RifCSPlowO2_02_FD_107666 | JGI IMG/M metagenome (GOLD analysis project Ga0156012, IMG submission 107666) | Gammaproteobacteria bacterium RIFCSPLOWO2_02_FULL_61_13
CTTGAAATTTGGGCTCCCGCTTCTCAACATATGCCCGAATGCCTTCTTTATGATCTTCAGTGAGAGTTGACGCGGTGTGGGCGACGTTTTGCAGTGACATGCTGTCTTCAATGCTCATCTGAAGAGCCTTGTACATTACGTACTTCGTAAGTCCGATTGCGATCGGCGGATTCTTGGCTATCCTGTGCGCCAATTCCATTGTTACAGGCATCAGTTCTTCGTGAGGCACCACTTTGCTGACGAGACCAATACGTTCAGCCTCCTTCGCGTCGACCATTTCACCGGTAAAAGCAAGCTCAAGAGCCTTGCTGATGCCAACGATATGCGGAAGCAGGTATGAACTTCCTTCAGCCGGCGATAGTCCTCTCTTGGTGTACATGAAGCAAAACTTGGCCTTTTCGGACGCTATTCTAATATCGCATGCCAGACACAATCCGCCTATGGCATAACCGTTAACGGCGGCAATTATGGGTCTGTCAAAGTGTCGAAATCTCAGTGCGTATGAGCGCAGCGGCTGTCTGGCGGAAGGGTCGATCCTCGCCCAATAAGGATGTTCCTGTACCGTTTGAGGCGGTTCACGGCCCTCGGCTTTCATGACGTTCATGTCATATCCGCCGGAGAAAGCCTTGCCTACCCCGGTGAGTACTATCACTCGTGAGTCGGAGTCGGCCTCTGTCCGATCCAGTTCCGCATGTATTTCACGGTTCATTTCGGGGTCCCCGGCATTCATGCGCTCCGGATTATTCAATTTGATTACTACGACCCCACCGTCTCTTTCGACTATTATTTTTTTATATTCCATTCGGGAAGCCCCTTGTTTCTCTGTTTCTTATCAGTCTTTGATGGGTAGAACGACCGTGCAATTACCGGGATTCGTTAAGCCTTGCTTGTCATTCTCAATCCAGATATCGACGTCCACGAGGTGGTCAAGGCCTTGAACATATTTCCTGGTTACTTTGCCTTTCATCGTCATTACGTCATAAAGCATATTCATTTTTCTCATTTCCATATGGAACTTGCTGAGAAAACCACCTTCTCCTATCCAGTCACTTATCAGGCGACCCAATAAGCCTTGATAGAAATTCAGCATGACAAAGGGATGCTCATATCCCATTTTCTGGCAAAAATCGGGGTCGTGATGCTGAAGGTTGAAATCACGCGTGCCGCTGACGGAATGGGCAATTGTGGTCCAGGTTATCGGCATTGTGTAGCTCGTGGGCAGTTCCTGTCCCTCTGCCACGTCGTCCCAATAGAGCTGTTTTCTTAGGGTCATTTTCTTTCCTGGTTTGACAGACTAGGCGTCTCCGGCTTCTTTTACTTCTTCGGGAGATCTGCGCAGAGCGTGATGCATCGAGTTGACCGCAACTTTCTCTCCCTTCTGGTTATAGTAGATCCTCTCGATGCGAACCCACCTTGCTTTAGGGTCAAAACGGACACCCTTTAGGTAATAGTCCGCGAGCCTGCTTTTTACTGACAGGTGGTCGCCGACCTTCACTGTCTTGTAAAACTCCCAGTCAGAACCCAGAAAAAGGACACTGGAGCCCGGCGTCGTGGGTATTCCCGAAAGAACATTGTCCGCCGGAGGTGGTGGTGGAAAGTAACCAGGGCTTGGTCCGCCAAATATCGATAATGCAAATGGGGGACAGACTACCTCACCATGTTTGGTTTTTTTGGCGTAGGCGGGGTTGATGAAGAGAGGATTATCGTCGTCAACCATCTGGCACCAGCGTCTGATCGGCTCATACTCAACCGGATAATCTGACGGAGTCAGTTGTGTTTCCAGTCCAATAAACTTCTTGGCAATTTCCACCATTTCCTCGGGCTTTACCGCCATTTTTGTTACCTCTTACTGAGAGCAATAGGAAAGTCAATTCGCCGCCGCAGGCAGGGCGGCTCGCTGTCGCGCTGCGATCAGGTGCTTGAACCTGTCCCGAACCGCGCCCAATATATATCATGTCCGGATTCGGGCTGTTGGCGGTGATCGGACCCGTGTTTACCAGGTAATCACAGAGCAATCTACCCGAATCCTGAAAGACGGGCAATGGCGAAAGAGACGAATGGATCCTCAGGCAAAAGTAGCGAAAGCCTCCATGCCTACGGTGTTCTCGGGCGTGACCGCCCAGAGGTCGCACACCTTTCCTCCCTCGCGCGGACGGCCCATGATTCTGAGCGGCCGGTCGGAAAAAATAGGCAGCTTGGCGCGCATCTCGAATCCGGTCATCGTGGCCCCCGGATAGTTGTCGCGGGCGAAGTCGCTCAGCAAAGTAGCCGTAAAGGGACCGTGGAGCAGCAGCCCGGGATAGCCTTCCACATTTGTCGAATAAGGATGGTCATAATGAATTCGGTGCGCGTTGAAAGTAACCGCGGAAAACCGAAACAGCATGACGCTGGTTGGAGTGAGGATTTTCTCCCACGCCGGATCGGTGGGTGCCGCTAGTCCGGGAGCTGGATTCTTCCCGTCACCTTTTGGTTCCTCGCGGTCCACCATATCCCATTCATCGATCGTCGTTATTCCTTCAGCATTCGACATGGTATGCCGATACGTGCTGATCACCAGCTTTCCGGAACGTCCTTGCTTGACGTTTACCGAAACGAGTTCAGACACGCAACGTGCTTTGTCGCCGACGAGCAATGGCCGATAAAACCGGGCACGACTTCCGGCATACATGCGCATCGGAAGCGACGGGTCCACTGGCCAGTCGTTAATGTTCCTGCCGTCGCGCCCCAGCTCGCGAGTCAGCGGCAACCCCGGGAAAGCAAAGTACAGGTGATGCCAGCCAGGGGGAACCGGATCGCCGTCCTTTGGCGCCGGCTCGTCCCGATCGAGCGTCACGTTCATCCGCTGGACCTGAATTGCGGTGATCAATTCTTCGAATTCCTTCTTGCGACCGACGTACTTTCGGAACAACTCTTCGGTATCTCCCATTTCCTTTTCCCCTGTTTTTTCAACCAATCAGCTCTGCCATGCCAACTCGTAGACCGTCGTGTAGGCATCCATGATCGCCTTGGCCCTTGCCTCGGCTTCTGCGATGCGGCCGCCAGTTGAGGACTTCAGCATGATGCGCGCGCGCATGCCGCATGTTGGATCATCGACCACTTCAACAGATGCCGAAACGCCACAGTTCAGGCTCGCCAGTGCGCTCGTGAACGCCCGCTGAGCCGCATCGCAACGCAGTGGGGGTTTGAATATTTTGGCGACGCCGGTCAGTGGCATCTTGTCGATGATGTTGATCTCCACCGGAGCCGCGCCGCGCTCGGGAATATTGGCCCGGGCGAATGCCTTGATTTCCTCAGCGGAGACTGTGGCACCCTGCCTGAGCTGTACGTAGGCGACCGGCACTTCGCCCGCGTATGTGTCGGGCTTGGCGACTGCGCAAGCCAGTTCAACCGCAGGATGCTGAAGAAGCGTCTCGTCAATGACGCGCGGGTCGAGATTATTTCCGCCCCGAATAATCAGATCTTTGGAACGGCCGGTCACCCAGATATAGCCATCTGAATCGATACGGCCCAAATCTCCGGTATTCAGCCAGCCGTCGGGGAAGAAAAGACGCTGATTGAGACTCTCGTCGACGTAGCCCGAGATGACCCCCGGACCCGTGAGTGCGATAAGGCCGGGTTCGCCATCGCTGGTGTCGCGTACGCAAGTTCCATCGCGACTGACGACCACGGTCTTGATCTGCGTATAGGGGAGGCGGATCCCGCTCGCCCCGAAACGGGGTTCGCACCCTCGCGGCGACAGGGCGGCAGACGTGGTGTTTTCGGTAAGGCCGTAGTTGCCCAGAACGCGTACCCCGAACTTGTCTTCAAACGCCCGTGCAGTTGCGGCCGGCAGTCCGGTTGAACCGGTGTTCGAGTATTTCTTCAAGCTCGACAGATCGGCGTTGGGTCTGGGAAGGCTGTTCAGCGCAGCCATCATGGTCGGGGGCACCGCGATCTCGGTAACGCGATATCGCTCCACCAGCCTCCAGAAATTCTCGCGGCTCTTGGGCGCGCGAAATCCGTGCGGGCTGACGATCAGGTCGGTAACGCCATTCGCGAGCGTAGTCAATGCACCGTAGACTATTCCGCCGGAATGAAACAGCGAGGGGCCGCCCAGATAAACGTCGCCGGGCAGGTAACCAAGGATCCACTGAAAACCATGGCACTTATAGGCTATGCCGCGATGGCTTAACTTCGCGAGCTTGGACAATCCGGTGGTTCCGCCGGTCGGGCAATAGATCGCCGTATCCTCAGGCCGAAGGTCGCGCTCGAAAGCAAAACCGTCCGCGGATTCCCTGGAGATCAGGGCCGCGAAATCCTTGTCCGTGTCCACCGTGCCTTTCGGCCCCCGCACCTGCAGAACGTGCCTGATCCCGGGCGCAAGTTTCAGCACCTCACAGCTCGTTTCCCAGATATTGAAGCCCGGGGAAGGTCCCAGGGACACGAGAACCTCCACCTTGGCCGCGTTGAATATGCCCGCAACTTGCGCGGCGTTCATCGCCCAATTGGCGGGACACAGTATCCCGGCTGCCGGCGCGCCGGCCACCAGGAAAAAATTCTCCGGCATCAAAGGAAGCAGTACCCCAACCACACCGTCCTTACCCCCGAAAAGTCGCCGCAGCAGGTTCGCCGTCTGGCGCACCTTCCCCAAGAGCTGAGCGTAGGTAACGGCAAGGGGCACCTCGTCCGGGTTTGCATCGAGCAGGTAATACAACGCAACCGCATCGGGATTGAGACTCGCTCCCTTGGTCACGGCCGCAGGGATGGTCCAGGCATCGATACGCTTTTCCAATGGAATTTGTTCAAACGCCTCCACTTCGGCGATGGTGCGAATCAATGGCCCATTCATTTTCGCCACATTCCTAAATAATGCATAGTCGGTTCACCGGTTTTTTCTTGCGCAACACCTCAGGAAGCATATAACAAGGGAACAATCACCGTAACCGCGATCTGGCTTCGATTGAACTTCGTATCGCACGGCTATCAGCATTGAATTTGGCAGCCGCAACGCGCAAGCTGCAAGTTGTATAAGATGAGTGGTGTCCCTTGCTTGAGAAAGGGCGTAGTCCATGGGCAAGATCGCAAGGACGGTTTCGCTTTGGCTGATTGGAAACGGCGCATCGCTGCTCTGCGGACTGGCGCTCGCTCAGAATTATCCTGTCAAGCCGATTCAGTGGATTATTCCATTTGCGCCGGGAGGCGGGCTGGACCTCCTGACCAGGGCGTATTCCCCGAGGGTTTCGAAGGCGCTGGGCCAGCCCATAGTTCCGCAGAATCGCCCCGCGAATGCCGGAATCATCGGAGCTGAAGCTTTGGCGAAGGCAGCGCCGGACGGGTACACAATCCTGACTGCCGGTAATTCAATCTTGACGCTGGGCAAGCTGATCTACGCCAAGCTTTCCTTCGATTCAGAGCGGGACTTCGCGCCGATCACGCAAATTGCAGAATCGCCGTTGGCATTGTGGATACACGAATCCGTCCCGGTAACGTCGGTGCAGGGATTCATCGCATATGCCAGGGCCAATCCCGGGAAGATCAATTATGGTGCCCCCGGGATCGGGCATCCATTTCACCTGGCGATGGAAGTGCTGAATCAGCGCAACGGCCTCACCATGACTTTTATACCTTACAAGGGATCGGGTCCTGTAATGCAGGACATCATGGGAGGCCAACTGCAAGCCATGTTTTCGAGCGCTACGGCTCAGATGCTGAGCCAGGTCAAAGTGGGGAAGCTGCGCGTGCTGGGCGCAGCGACCCAGAAGAGAATACCCTCATTGCCCAACACGCCGACTTTTGCCGAGGCAGGCATTCCGGACTTTCAGCCCAGCGCATGGATGGGCGTGGTAGCGCCGGCCGGGACACCTCGTGAGATTGTGATGCGCCTGAATCGCGAGATTGTCGAGGCTTCGGCCTCCCGTGAAGTCACGGACATGTACGAGCAACTCAGCATGCTGGCGGTCACAGGTACTCCCGAGCACCTTGGCGGCAAGATCAAGAAGGAAATCGCAGACTTCGCCCCGCTGGTCAAAGCCCTGGCTATAAAGCTGGACTAAGGCATTTGGCTGGAAGTACCCGGCTGAATGATGGGAGTGTCAATCTGATACGAACGGGGTCTGCATGGAGCGCCTGAAAATCGATGACGTGACGCACTGGTCTATTCCAGTCAACGATCTAGAGGAAGCGGAGAAATTCTACGGCGACTTGCTAGGCCTCGAAAGCAAGGGGCGGCTGGGTAAATCCCGCATGTCCTGTTTTAACGCCGGTCCGCACCATCACATTCTTTTGTGCGAACGAAAAGAAGCGCTGCAGCGCACGCCGCAGCAGGACAATCGGCTGCACCATGCATTCATCGTAAGCCCGCAGATGTGGGTTGCGGCGGTGAGGTTGTTTCACGAACGCGGCGTGCGCATTGCCGAACCGGTCGCATACCGGGAGGGCGGACATTTTCCGGGACGCGAACTCTATTTCCTCGACCCCAGCGGCAACATGCTCGAACTCACCGACCCCACCTGGCGTCCCGGCATGCCCATGCCGACCTATGAGGAAATCATCGCATCGAACTGACGGCGCACAGGCGCTTTCAGCGACGCGCCAGCGTTGGCATCAGGGCGAGTGCATTATCGCGCTCGATGAGCTTGAGGTCCGCTGCACCGATGCCCAACCACGACAACTCGGCGATGGTCTCGTCGATGGTCAGATAGGGCGTGTCGGTTCCAAATAAACACCGCGAAGCCGTGGCCAGGGCGAGCAGGCCGCTCATCGCCGGCTTGTTGGTGACGCTGACAATGTCGAAATTCAGCTTTTGCAACTGGCCGAGCGCGTCTCCGCCCAGCTTTGCCCTGAGTTCGGGATTCTTCTGCGACAGGCTCACAATACGGTGCGCCAGCATCGGCAGCGTGCCCCCGCCATGGGTGAAAATAAAGCTGATATCCGGGCAGCGCGAGAATGTTCCGCTGAACAGGAGGCTCGCTATGGCGCGCGTGGTGTCGAACGGGTACTCCATCAGCGGCGGATGCAGGCCGGGAATCATTTTCAGGCAGCAGTCGGGCGCGGTCGGATGAAAGAAGATCACGGCCTTGCGCCGATTCAGTTCGTCGAACACCGGCGCGAAGGCCGGGTCGCCGGGCCACTTGTCCTTGTAGGAAGTCTGCAGCTTGAAGCCTTCGACCTTGAGGACGTCGGCGCAATATTCGATTTCTTTCAGGCTTTCGGCGATGTGCGGCAGGGGCAGAAGTCCGAAAGTGCCGAAACGCCCCGGGTGGTCCTGCGCGAGCTTGACCGCCCACTCGTTGCAATAGCGCACAAGGCTGCTTGCGGCGGCGGGATCGTCAGGCCGCACGATCACCGTCGAAACCGAAGTTATAGCGGTGGCCACGCCATTCCTATCCATGGATTCCAGCGACATCTCCGGCGTCCATTTGGCGACGTGGTCGAAGTTGACCGCCGTGGCGAACATGCGCTCGCCCTCCTCGGCGAGCCAGCGCGGCGGAACGATGTGATGGTGGACGTCGATGCGATGTGGCATGTTTGCTCCTTATACATGGTTGCAGTTTGGCGAACCGACAGGCTACTGATTAACTGTGCAGACCGCATTTATTTTCTCGAATTTCACCTGCTGAATGTACCGGTTCCGGGCGCACGTGGCGGCATTGCCGAAGGCGCTGGACAGTTCGAAGCGCCCGATGATGCGCTTGGGCGCAGCCCAGTTCCCGCGCAGCGCTTCGTCAAATACGTGCATGACTCCCCAATGGATTACACCTGATCCGATTATTGCGTTCGCCCGGCATTGACGCGAAAATGACGACTCATGCCAATGAGGAGATGCGAAATGACTTCAAGCCGCAATCTTGCCAGCTTCGCATGCGCGGCATGCGCCATGGTGTCCGCCCTGGCCGCGTTCGCGCAGGCCTATCCGGCCAAACCCATACGCATGATCGTTTCCTCGCCGCCCGGGGGCGTCACCGACACCACCGCGCGCGCCGTTGCCAATGAGGTCGCGGCGGCGATTGGACAGTCCATCGTCATTGAAAATCGCGGCGGTGCCAATGGCAACATCGGCGGCGAGGCCTGCGCCAAAGCGACGCCGGACGGCTACTCGGCGTGCCTGTTGAATGGCGTGGCCATCACCTTCAATCCCATTGCCTATGCCAGGATGCCTTTCGACGTCGAGCGCGACCTGCAGCCGGTGGTTCACGTGGGTTTTCTCGACATCGCCATTGCCGTGCATGTCAGCGTGCCGGCGAACAACATGAGGGAACTGATGGAGCTGGCGCGCATCAAGCCGGGGGTCTACAACTGGGGATCGCTCGGTATAGGCAGCAATTCGCACATGTACATGGTCTGGGTGGAGCAGAAGGGCGGCGCGAAATTCACGCACGTGCCCTACAAGGGGTCCCCGGCCCTTTTTGTCGCCGCCTCGGCGGGCGAAGTTCATATTGCGACCTATACCCCCGGGACGGTGCAGCGGCATGTGAAAGCCGGAAAAATGAAAGTGCTCGCTGTGGTAACGAGCAAGAGCCGCTCGCCGTTGCTGCCTGACGTCCCCAGCTTCCAGGAACAGGGACTGGACCTGGATTTCCGCAACTGGAACGGCATCTTTTTCCAGAAGTCCGTGCCGGGGGACATTGCCCAACGTTGGAATGCCGAGGTCAACAAGGTCCTCGCGGACCAGAAGTTCGTGGAACGCTATTTTGGACCCATGGCCGTGACCCCCTCGGGCGGCACGCCGGAGTGGTTCAGTAACTTCATCAAATCCGACCGCAACACCGCGGCGGAACTGGTGAAAATGGCCAAGATGCAGCTGATCGAGAACTAAAATCATCCATCGTCATGGTGGGCTGAAATGAACACTGTTTGCACCGGGATGGATTATGGGCCAGGAAAGCATTGACACAATGGATCAACATCGCTTTGGCGAAGTATCGGTTGCGCGCATCCCGGAACGCGAGCCGATGCGCGAACCGATGTTCAAATTTTTCCCGGAGATGCCGGAGGAGGTCGTTGCCGCCAACGAGCATTGGCTGGCACCGCTGCACTATCACCCGGAATCCCGCTCCATGCTGCTGCATTTTCATTCATGGCTGGTGCGGACAAGGCATCACACCATTCTCGTCGATACCTGCAACGGCAACCACAAGCCGCGGCCTGGATTGGCGATGTCCGACGCGCTGAACTCCCCTTTTCTTGAAAATCTGCGCCATGCGGGCGTAGCGCCCGAAGACATCGATTTTGTGATGTGCACCCACCTGCATCCCGATCACGTGGGTTGGAACACGCGGCTCCACGATGGGCGATGGGTTCCCACCTTTCCCAACGCGAAGTATCTGATGTCGCGCATCGAACACGACGCCTGCGCGCGCCTTGCCGAGGACGGCGCGAAACCGCAATGGGCGCGCAATATCTATCAGGACAGCGTGCTGCCGGTGGTGGAGGCCGGGCTCGCTCGGTTGCTCGAGGGCAGCCACGCCGTGGACGACAACTTCACCATTCACCCCGCGCCCGGCCACACCATGGGCACTTGCCGGGCCGATCTGGAGTCAAACGGCGACGGCGCGATTTTCTGCGGCGATATCCTGCATACGCCCCTGCAAGTCGAGCACTGGCAGATCGCCAGCCGTACCTGCGAAGACAAACCTCTCTCGGTGAAGAGCCGGCACGCCCTGCTTGCGGCGTGCGCCGAGCGGCAGGCGTTGCTGCTGCCGATGCATTTCGGTCCGCCGTACGCCTCGTACGTCAAATCAAGCAGCACAGGTTTCGCCCTGGACTGGAATATTGCCGGGTGACAGTGACAGTTGTGCGACTTTATTCCCGGCAATTCGTTTGCCGGTGCCCATGAGCCGACTGACAGCTACTTTCTCAGGCCAAGAAGCGTCCAGGCCATGCCCTTGGCCAACCCCGCAAGTTCCCGGCCGCATTCCTGCAGCACGGCCGGCGACACCAGAAAATGCTGCGTGCCGGCATAGACGTCGCGAAAGCAGCGTTGCAGCGCGCTTTCGCGCAGCGCCGCGCCGCCCGCCATCTTGTAGGCCCAGGTAGAGACCTCGGCAATTTCGGACGTTGCGTGATTCAGCGCCAGCCGTATCAGCGTGATCTGGCGTGTGCTTGGCGCGTCCCCGCGATCGAGGCAGCGCTGCAAATCTCCCCAGACATCAAACACGAAGGCACGCGATGAGCGGTAGCGCGCCTCGGCGTGCCCGAAACCCTCGTGATAACCCTGCGTCGCCGAGAGCGGCGCCAGCGAGCCGCCTCGCCCCGGCGGCTTGTCGCCAATAATGATGGCAAGCTCGTCCAGGACGCGCCGGCCGATGCCGATGATGAAGCCGGTGTGGCCCAGCGTCGTCATGCCGATGATGCCGATGGCATAGACGTTGCCGCCCCGGTTGCGTTGCACCGCCTCGGGCGCGTGCGTGAAATCGGCGGGAACGAAGGCATCGGCAATCGAATAATTCACGCTGCCGGTGGCGCGCAGTCCCATCACCTCCCAGTTGCCTTCCATGGTCGCCTTCGAAGTCGGCACGATGCAAGTGCGGATCTCCGGCCCGCTGCCGTCCGCTCGCATCCGCGGCGCGCCGTTCTCCATCACGATGGCCCCGCTATGGATGTAATCCGAGTGAAGGATGCCGCTGCCGTAGCTCCAGTTGCCGGAGAGGCGGAACCCTTTGCCGCCGTCCTTGCTTTCCGCGATCACGGCGCGGCCGTTGGGCGCGCCCTGTCCGGCGATCACCGGCGTTGCATTTTCGAAGATCTCTTGCGCCGCTGCGGCGGGGAGGCAGGCGGCGGCAAGACAAGTGCATACCTGCGTCGCCATCAATACCCAGCCGGTGGAACCGTCCGAGTAACTCACGGCCTCGATGATCTCCAGCGCTTCGGTGGTGCTCGCTTCGGCGCCGCCGAAGCATTCTGGAACCAGGAAACCAAGCAGCCCCGACTCGCGCAGCGCGCTGAAGGTGTCGGCGGTCAGCCTTCCCTGCGATTCGTTGAGGGCCGACTGCCCGCGGAATAGCGCATCGAGCGCGCGCGCCTTCTGCAAAAGATCGGTGGCGCTCTGAGGAATGGATGCGCGCTGAAGTTGATTCATGGATGCCGTTTCAAAGTCAACTCGGACATGCTGTTTAGCGGAAGCTGATCGTGTTCGAGGAGGAACTTTTCGCGGAAAGCCGGGACGGCATGGACGCGCGACGTCATCGTGAATTTTCCGCAGAACTATCGCACATCGAGAGGTACCGGTCGCGATACAGTGCTCTGGGGCTACTCGAACTTGATGCCGGCAGCCTTCACCGCCGCCGCGAAGCGCTGCAGATCGTTTTTGACGTATAGAACATAGCTGTCGGTGCCGTTTTCGGCCAGCACCATGCCCATGGTGGCCATGCGTTCCGACACATCGGGCTCGCGCAGCGCCTTGGCCACCGCGCTTTGCAGGATGCCCACTATGGTCCTGGGCAGACCCGCGGCGGCCTGAAGACCTATGGTGGTGGCGACGTCGAAGCCTTTGAGCCCTTGTTCGTCCAGGGTAGGCACATCGGGAAGTGTTTTCGAGCGTCGCGACAGGCTGATGCCGAGGACCTTTAGTTTGCCGGCGCGAATTGCCTGGGCGACATTCGGAATGCCGGAAAATCCTGCCTGCACCTCCCCGGCCATTATCGCGGCAACCAGCGGAGAACCGCCCTTGTAGGGCACGTGCAGCATCCTGGTGCCGGATTCCAGCTCCAGGATGGCCAGGGTAAGGTGATGAATCGAGCCGATGCCGGCCGAACCGAAGTTGACCTGTCCGGGACGGGATTTGGCGAAGCCGATGAACTCCTGGAGATTCACGGCCGGCACGCCGGGATGCGTGACCAGCACCGTGGGCACGCTCGCCAGCGCTGTTATCAAAGTGAAATCCTTGAGCGGGTGGTAAGACAGCTTGGGGTTCAGGGCCGAGCCGATGGCCATCGATCCGGAATCGCCAAAGAAAAGCGTGTAACCGTCCGGCACCGTCTTGGCAACGCCGATGGCGGCGGAGATGCCCCCCGCGCCGGGCTGATTGTCGACCACCATGGAGGCGCCCAACGCGGTCTGCAGTTTCTGGGTGAGCATGCGCGCCAGCACATCGGGATTGCCCCCCGGCGCGGCAGGCACCACCAGACGCACGGGCTTTGTCGGATAAATCGCCGTGCCCTGCGCGACCGCAGCGACTGGCAAGGCGAGCATCAATGCAGCAAGAGCGAAACCTGTCCTCATGATGCCTCCTTTGAAACAACAATGATTACGCCGAACCCCATATCGCCTCGGCGAGCCGCACCACCAGCGAAAGTTTCTGTTCCTGGATTTCAGGGGTAATGGGATTCCCGCTATCGACGCTGGCGAAGCCACACTGCGGACTGACTGCCAGCCTGTCGATGGCCACGTAGCGGCTGGCCTCCTCGACGCGCTGCTTGAGTTCATCCATGGCTTCCATCTTGCCGTTCTTGGTCGAGACCAGGCCCAGAACAATCGATTTTCCGGGTGGGACCAGCCGCAGAGGCAAGAAGCTTCCAGCCCTCGGGCTGTCGAACTCGAGATAGAAAAAATCGATGGCAAGGGCATTGAACAGGCGCTCGGCCACGGGCTCATAGCTGCCTTCTGCATGCCAGTGCCCGCCGCGGTTTCCGCGGCACAGGTGCATGCCTAGCTTGAGTGTTTCGGGGAGGCCTCGCAGTACCCGGTTGGTGACAGCTATATATCGATCGATCAGCGCGGACCAATCATCGCCGCGCGCCGCAAGGGCTGATTGCACCGCGGGATCCCCGAATTTGGCGAACGCCGTCTCGTCGATCTGCACATAGGTGCAGCCGGCCGCGGCGAGAGCGAGCAACTCGGCGCGAAAAGCCTGCACGATGTCCTCCCAGAACTCTTCGATGTCGGTGTAGGCGTGTGCCGTGACCGCCGCATCCCCGCCGCGGAAATGCAAGGCGCAGGGCCCGGGGATGGTGATTTTCGGAAGGGACGTGGAGTGGCGTTTGAGGTAGTCGAAGTCGGCGACATGGATGGGCCGGTTCCACTTGATCCTGCTATGGATTGCCGCGACCGGTTGCGCGCCTCTACCGCCGGCACCGGTCGAAGCATCAGAATCGATCGTGATATCCCCGAGTTGGCCAAAGAAAAAACCGTGATAGGAACGGCGCTTGAATTCGCCATCGGTCACCAGCTTGAATCCGGCGCGCTGCTGCAGGGCTATGGCTTCGCCTATGGCCTGATCCTCGGTCAGGGCGAGTGCCTCCGCGGAAAGGTCTCCCGCTGCATGTTTCCTTCTTGCGTCAAGAAGTGCTCGAGGCCGGAGCAGGCTGCCGATGTGCTCGGCGCGGAACGGCGGGGATTGGGGCATGGCCTGCCTGATATTCGCAGAATTACTTACTATAGCCCAGGCGAAACAGTGCGGGTTCTTGCAAGAAAAGCGGCGTAAACATTCACCGCAAGCGCTGCGCAGGGTTTAGGGTGAGGACGAGTGGGGTACCGAGTCCGATCCCTGAACCCGAAGCGGCGCGAGTTTATCCAGTGGGATCTGTCGGTAGTCACGTGCGTCGCTCCGGGTTTGGGGTGCCGGTTCGATAAAGCACTCACCTGCACCCCAAACCCTGCGCGCCGCATGAGCGTGCGTCGTTGGTTTGGATGGTAAAGCCCGGACATCACCGTAAGCGCTGCGCAGGGATTCGGGTGAGGACGAGTGCTGTATCGAGTCCGATCCCGAAACCCGGAGCGGCGCGTGCGTAGCCTCGGCGAAGATTGCGCCTTGCCAGATTCAGACGCCGCGCCGCGGATGCGCAAGTCCGAGGTTCTCGCGCAGCGTCTTTCCTTCGTACTCGCGGTGAAACAAGCCGCGCCGCTGCAGTTCGGGCACCACCAAGCGGACAAAATCCTCGTAAGAACCCGGGATGTGCGTGGCGGCGGTGACAAAGCCGTCGCACACGCCGCTCTCGAACCATTCCTGGTAGGTATCAGCCACCGTCTGCGGCGAGCCCACGATGATGGGCGGGCCGCGCAGGCTGGAGGGCGGGGTGTGGCGGATGCAGTCTTCGAGCGTCGGGTTGGGCTTGCCGCTCAGGAGCTTGATACGATCAAGGAAGGCTTGTCCGCCCGACAGCGCCTGCATTTCCATATCGGTGAGCGGTTCGTCGGCGCGCTTGTGCGAGAAATCGAAGTTGAGCAGTTCCGACAGGATCACCGGCCCGTCATCGGGCTGCGCGAGGCTCTGCACGTAGGCAAGCTTCTCCTTCGCCTGGGCGTCGGTTTCGGCGACGATGGGAAAGGTCATGGGCGCGATAGTG
>Ga0156012_1141_pt6 | contig 14244 bp, 13 predicted proteins | sample RifCSPlowO2_02_FD_107666 | JGI IMG/M metagenome (GOLD analysis project Ga0156012, IMG submission 107666) | Gammaproteobacteria bacterium RIFCSPLOWO2_02_FULL_61_13
GAAAAAGTCGAAACCATGGGCCATGTCTGGGATGAGAACCTGGAAGAATTGAACAACCCGCTGCCGCGCTGGTGGCTGATCAAGTTCTACCTGACGCTGATATTCGGCGGCATTTATCTGTTGCTCTACCCTGGCCTCGGCTCGTTCAAGGGCCTGTTGGGCTGGACCGAGATTGGCGAATACGAGCAGGAAGTGGCCGCGGCCGAGGCCGAGTACGGCCCGCTGTATGAAAAATACGGCTCCACGCCCATCGCCGCGCTGGTAAACGACGCCACCGCGGTACAGATCGGCGAGCGGCTGTTCTCCACCTATTGCACCACCTGCCACGGTTCCGACGCCCGCGGCGTGCGCGGCTTCCCGAACTTGCGCGACGATGACTGGCTCTACGGCGGCACCGCGGACGACATTGAGCACACCATCATCAATGGCCGCAACGGCATGATGCCGCCGTGGGAAGCGGCGCTCGGATACGAAGGCGTGTTTCAAACGGCTGAGTACGTACGCAGCCTGAGCGGCCGCGACGTGGACACCGTGGTTGCCGGCAAGGGCAAGGACATATTCGGCCAGTACTGCGCCGTGTGCCATGGCGCCGACGGCGCGGGGAACACGCAGATGGGCGCCCCGAATCTCACCGACAACATCTGGCTGCATGGCGGCACGCAGAAACGCATCCAGGAGACCATCGCCACCGGCCGCTCCAGCCACATGCCGCCGCATGGGGAATTTCTCGGGGTGGCCAAGGTGCACCTGCTCGCCACCTATGTATTCGGCCTGCGCGTGGACAAGGACATATCAGACGACTAGCTACAAGCTACAAGCGACAAGTCATAAGCAACAAGACGCCGGTCGCTGATCGACAGCCACCAGCCACCAGCCACCAGCCAGGAATTGGATTGACCTCCCTCACGATTCGGTGCCCCATATAGGTCATGGATATACCCGTAACGACACCTGACAACGGCCATAACGTCGAGCAGGTTCTGTACGCAAAGCGGCAGAAAATCTATCCGCGCGAAGTGCACGGCCTGTTCGCCTATCTGCGCACCGCCGGCGTCATCGTGTTGCTGGGCCTGTTCTACGGCGTTGCCTGGCTGCAATGGGACGGCCGGCAGGCGGTGCTGTGGGATCTGCCGGCGCGGAAGTTTTATGTCTGGGGGCTGATCTTCTGGCCACAGGATTTTATCTACCTCGCCCTGCTGCTGATCATGGCGGGCTTGTCGCTGTTCTTTTTCACCACGCTTGCGGGAAGGCTCTGGTGCGGTTATGCCTGCCCGCAGACCGTGTGGACGGAAACCTTCCTGTGGATTGAACGCATGGTGGAGGGCAACCGGCCGCAACAGATGAAACTGGACCGGGAACCGTGGTCCACGCGCAAGCTGCGCATCAAGGGCACGAAGCATTTCCTCTGGATCGCCTTTGCCCTGTGGACCGGCTTCACCTTCGTCGGCTATTTCACGCCCATCCGCGAACTCGCCACGCTGTTACCGCACTTCTCCGCCGGGCCCTGGGCCACGTTCTGGGTATTCTTCTACGCCTTTGCCACCTACGGCAATGCGGGATGGATGCGGGAGCAGGTCTGCCTGTACATGTGTCCGTACGCGCGTTTTCAAAGCGCCATGTTCGACAAGGACACGCTGGTGGTGTCCTACGACCAGGGACGCGGCGAGCCCCGGGGATCGCGCAAGCGCAGCATTGATCATCACGCCGCTGGACTGGGAGATTGCATCGATTGCGGTTTCTGCGTGCAGGTATGTCCAACCGGCATCGACATACGCAAGGGCCTGCAATACGAGTGCATCAGTTGTTCCGCCTGCATTGACGCCTGCGACTCGGTCATGGACACCATGGGCTATGAACATGGACTTATTCGATATACCACCCAGCAAGCCCTGGAAGGCAAGCCTACGCGCATCCTGCGCCCGCGGGTGTTCATATATGCCTCGTTGCTGCTGGCACTGGGCGGGGGCCTGACCTGGAGCATACTGGCGCGCGTGCCCCTGGCGCTGGATGCCATTCGCGACCGCAACCAGCTTTACCGCGAAACCGATGCCGGGAAGATTGAAAACGTGTACGCGTTGAAGGTCATGAATATGGATACAACCGCGCACGAGTATATGCTCTCCGCCCGCGGCATCGAGGATCTGGAACTGAAACTGGAACAAGACGCGATTGCAGTGGCGCCGGGTGAGATTCACAACGTGGTGGCGAGGCTTGAGGCGGAAGTGGATGACCTGGAAGCGCGCAGTACACCGGTGTTCTTCACGCTAACGGCCATCGGCTATGAAACTCTCACCGTCACCGAGGAGGCCCGCTTCCTGGGCCCGAAACCGTGACCGCGACACCGGCCCCTGAGACCATCCCGCCGTGGTACCGGCAAGCCTACGTGTGGCTGCTGATCGCCTTTCCGGCGATCTCCGTTGCCGCCGGGCTGACCACGCTGTTCATTGCGTTCAACACCTATGACGGACTGGTGGTCGATGACTATTACAAGCGCGGCATGGAAATTAACCGCGAACTGGATCGGGATCATGCCGCGGCGAAGCGCGGATTCGACGCCACCGTGGAACTGGAGCCGGACGCGCCGCTGTTTCGCGTCCTGCTTGCCGCGGGCGCCGGCCAGGCTGCGCCGGCGGTACTAAACGTATCTTTTTTGCACCGTACCCGCGCCGGCTTCGATCAAATCACCAGCGCCGCGCTGCTGGCGGACTCGGCCGCCGCCGCCCCGTTTATCTACCAGGGGCCGACTCCCAAACTGGTTCGTGGCAACTGGGATATCCTCATCGAGGCCGGCGACTGGCGCCTGCTTGATTCGGCCACGATTCCCTGAGCATGCTTGCACCTCGCGGCACATTACCGGCGATTTTCGCGCTGGTGCTGTCCGGAGGCTGCGCCTCCAACCCCGACACCATTGAACCCATCCGTCACGCCACCGGAATGGCGGACGCGCAGGTGGCGGCAAGCTACATCCGTTCTCCCCGCCCGGATCGTTTCAGTGTCTGCCACGAACACACCTGTCATGCCATTACCGAGGTCAGCCTGGGCGCGGACGAATGGGACGGAGTTCGGCAGGTATTCGCACTTCCGGCGCCGGATGCGGCAACCGAACGGGGCCAAATCGCCGCCGCCGTCGCCAGGCTCGAACAACTGGTGGGCGCGCGGACCGGCACCGCCAATGACCAGGGCCGCAATTTTCCGGGCCTCGGTCTAAGCGGGCAAATGGACTGCGTGGACGAAGCCACCAATACCAGCGCGTACCTGTTGATGCTCCAGCAGGAAAAGCTGCTGCGCTGGCACAGGGTTGGAGCGCGAATCAGCCGCGGGATCCTGCAACTGAAAACCTTGCATTTCACTGCCAGCGTGGAAGAGTCGATTACCGGCGAAAGATTTGCCGTGGATTCCTGGTTTGAACCCAACGGCACCCAGCCGGATATCCTGCCGCTGGCGCAGTGGCGGCGGGGCCGTCGGCAGTATGACCACATCTCGCGAGCGCACACGAATTCCAGTCGGGATTGACCCTGACTTCGGCCACGTCCAGACTGCGCACGAAGTACAGCGCCCGCATTTCAACCTGCAAGCGCTCATGCTTGCACATTTATCCTGCCCACGGAGAAAGTTGATGGTTCAGGCGCGAGACACCCAGGAGAAGCTGGGCCAGGGCACCCCGATGACGCTCAGGGAAAGATTCCAATCGGATCCGACCCTCAGGCTGCTGGATGAAAATCTGCCGATTATCCTGTGGATGACCAATGCCGATCGCTCCGATTTCTTCTACAACCGCCGTTGGGCTGAATTTACCGGGATGACAGGCAAGACCATCACCGGAGAGATGTGGCTTGGCCTTCTGCATCCCGATGACCGCAGGGCGGTCGTGGACTCCTTTGAAACCGCCTTCTCGCGCCGCCGCACCTGGACCATGGGATACCGGCTGATGCATCGCGACGGAACCTATCATTGGATGGAGGACATGGGGGAACCTTGCCATGATGCGGGTGGGAATTTCGCCGGCTACGTCGGCAACTCCATTGATGTGACGGAACGGCGTGAAGCCCTGCAGAAAGCCCAGTCCGCAAATGATGCCCTGGAGCTGCGTAATAAAAGTGCCGCCCTGATATCGCAGATGAACGATGACCTGCAGGTGTGCAAGACACTGGGTGAAACCTCCCCCCTCATTGCCCTCTACATGCAGCGCCTGTTCCCGGACAATCCGGGCGCGGTGTTCCTGATTAACGAGTCCCGTTCGCTGGTGGAAATGCTGGTGGAATGGGGAGAAAGTCACATAGAACCGGCATTCACCCGGGAGGATTGCTGGGCGTTGCGCAAGGGCAAAATTCACATGGTCAACGGCCCGGGCACCGGTGTTCTCTGCGAGCACCTGGCCAAGGCTGTGGACTCAAGCCTGTGCGTGCCGATGATTGCGCAGGGTGATGTGCTGGGAATGACCCATCTGCAGGCGTCACCACTGCAAAATGGCGCCATCCGATCCGTGGAATCCTGCCGGGACCTTCTGGTCGCGCTGTCCGATGACCTGGCCCTCAATTTGTCCAGCATCCGCTCGCGCGAAGCCCTGCGGGAGCAGTCGGTCCGCGACCCGCTCACGCGGTTGTATAACCGGCGCTACATGATGGAAAGCCTTGATCGTGAATTGGCGCGGGCGCGGCGCCGCAAGCTCCATGTTGCCGTCGTCATGACGGATGTGGATCACTTCAAGCGCTATAACGACACCTACGGGCATCACGCCGGGGATGCGGTTCTGGCCGGGATCGGCAAGTTTCTACTTACCACCCTGCGCACCGAAGACATTGCCTGCCGATACGGCGGCGAGGAACTGACCCTCATCATGCCGGATGTTGATCCGGCGACGCTGGGACACAGGCTCAACGACATTCGCGAGAAGATTGCCGAACTGCAGCTTGAACATCTGTCGCAACAACTCGGGACTGTGACGATGTCGCTGGGTGTTGCCATCTTTCCGACCCATGGCGATACAGCGACAGAGTTGTTGCAGGTGGCTGATGCCGCGTTATACCTGGCCAAGAATGCCGGGCGCAACCGCGTCGTTTTCGCGGGCCATGAAATCACGGAGGCGACGGAAAAGCCGCACACAGATTGACGAACCTGTCACTACAAGTTTCCGACATCGCCCACGTCATCCAGCTGTCCGTGGCGCCGGTCTTCCTCGTCACCGGTATCGGCGCGATGCTGTCGGTTCTGTCCTTCCGACTCAGCCGCGCCGTGGATCGCGCGCGGGTGCTGGAGGACTATCTGCCCACACTGACGGACGAACAGCGCATTGCCGGCATTCATCGTGAACTGTGCATCCTGTCACTGCGCACGCGCCTGATTAACTGGTCCATCACGCTTTGCACCGCCAGCGCGCTGCTAATCTGCCTGGTCATCATGGTGTTGTTTGTGGGCGCGGTCGTCGGCCTGAACATCGCCACGCCCATTGCCGCGCTTTTCATACTTTCCATGGCCGCCCTGATCTCGAGCCTCCTGATATTTCTCAAGGAGATACAACTGGCCACGGCAAATCTGCGCATCGGGCCGCACGAAGCTTGAGATCCCCTGGATGAGCAGCATGATGTATTGAACTTCATTTAAGATGTTTTATAATACATTAATGACTACTGGTACCTTACTCAAGTCCTGACCCCCTGATGCTCACCTCCGGTCAGCTCAAGGCGGCCCGCGCCCTGCTCGGCTGGGATCAGCGCCGGCTGGCCAAGGCCGCGGGAGTTTCCCTGCCCACGGTGCAGCGCATGGAAGCCAGTGACGGAACGGTGCGCGCCAACGTCGATACGCTGGTCAAAGTGATCGACGCATTGCAATCAGCCGGTATCGAACTCCTCGCGGAAGGGGCCACCAGCGCAGGCGGCGGACGCGGGGTTCGCCTCAAGTAGGATCACAGCAGACCACTCCGGTGCCACCGACTCCAGCCCTGTGCCTGTACCTGGCGATCGGTTTCGCGCTTGCATCCAGCGTCGTCTCCTTTGCAGCCGATCGATTCCCCGTGCTGCTGCGCGTGGGGTCGTTTGCGTTGCTGGGCGCATCGAGTATCGCGGCACTGGCCGCGTGCATCCTCACGCTGACCGGCAACCTGCCCTTCACGGGCGAACTCCCCCTCGGTCTGCCCTGGTTGCACTGGCAACTGCGGCTGGACGCGCTGGCCGCGTTCTTTCTCGGGATAATCGGAATGGTCACCTTGGCGGTGAGTTTCTTTGGCCCGGGTTATGTGCGTTCGTACACCCACGGTCACAGCTCGCTGGGCATTCTCGGAGTGATGACCGGACTCTTCATCGCGGGCATGCAGCTGGTGGTTGTAGCCGCGGATGCCTTTGCGTTCATGGTGGCCTGGGAACTCATGTCCGTCGCCAGTTACTTCCTGGTCGCCTTCGAGCATGAGGAGGCGGCAAACAGGCGCGCGGCGTTTCTCTATCTGCTGATGGCCCAGATCGGCGCCATGCTGATCCTGCTTTCGTTCGGCGTACTCGCGGGATTCGCGGGAGATTTTACTTTCGCGGCCATGGGTAATACGAATCTGACTCCAATTTGGGCTGCCACTGCCTTTGGCCTCGGGCTGCTTGGATTCGGCATGAAAGCGGGCATCGTCCCGCTGCATGCCTGGCTGCCGGAGGCGCACCCGGCTGCGCCGTCGCATATTTCCGCACTGATGTCCGGCGTCATGCTCAAGGTCGCAGTTTATGGCTTCATACGTCTTGTCTTCGACCTGCTCGGACACCCACACTGGTCCTGGGGCGTCATTGTATTGGCAGTAGGAAGTGTGACCTCGGTTTACGGCGTGCTGTACGCCCTCGTCCAGCACGATCTGAAGCGGCTGCTGGCCTACCATTCCGTGGAGAATATCGGGATCATTTACATCGGCCTTGGCTTGGCCCTGATCTTTTTCAGCGCCGGGCAGACAACCTTTGGCGTCCTCGGTCTTATCGCAGCTCTATACCACACCCTCAACCACGCGCTGTTCAAAAGCCTGCTCTTCCTCGGCGCGGGTGCGATTGTCCAGCACGGCCATGAACGCGATCTGGAACATATGGGCGGACTGATCCACCGCATGCCATGGACTGCATTCTTCTTTCTGATCGGCTGCCTGAGCATTTCCGCCTTGCCCCCGTTCAACGGTTTTGTATCCGAATGGCTCACCTTCCAGACGGCATTACAGGCGACTACGCTGGAAAGTGGGGTATTGCGCGCGGTGATTCCGATATCTGCCGCTGTGCTGGCCCTGAGCGGGGCACTGGCGGCCACCTGTTTCGTCAAAGTGTACGGGGTCGCTTTTCTCGGGCAGGCACGGACGCGGCGAGTACGGCATGCCCGGGAGGCCTCGGCCGGCATGGTCCTGGCACAAGGCTTACTGGCCACGCTGTGCCTGCTATTCGGTGTGTTTCCGACCAATACGGTCGGATTCCTAAGCAAGATCACCCTTGATCTAACGGGCTACGGGGTTTCGGCGGCGACCAGTCAGGGGTGGCTGTGGCTCACGCCTATTGCGCCGGAAGTAGCCAGCTATAGCGCGCCCCTGATCCTGCTCGGGGTGCTAACGGCACTCGGCGCATGGGCGTGTGTTTATTTCTTCACGCGCCGGCGCCGGCGCACACAACCGGTCCCGCGCCGCGATCCGTGGGATTGCGGCTTCGGCCCGCTTTCTTCGCGCATGCAGTACTCTGCCTCGGCCTTCGCCATGCCCATACGCCACATCTTCCGCCCGGCATGGCGGATACATGAAGAGAAGATACGGGAAATGGACCCGCAGTTGGCGACCCGACCGGTGCAGTTGCGTTATTTGATCCATGCGGACGACCTGAGCTGGCAATTTTTCTATGTGCCGGTGGAACGATTCGTACAATCCGCTGCGCGGCAGGTCGGACGCATACAGACCGGCCACCTGCGGCATTACCTGGCCTATTCTTTTTTCACGCTAATCGTGCTTTTGTGGTTAATCACCTGAACCTCATCGCCTGGCTGGCGGCGCTGCTTCAGACCGCGCTGTTCGTGGCCATGGCGCCGCTATTCACCATCTGGGTGAAACGCATCAAGTGCACATTGCAGAACCGGCTGCCGCCACCGTGGTCGCAGCCGTATCGGGATTTTCGCCGGCTGTTCGCCAAAGAGGTGTTGCTGGCGCGGACTGCGTCCCCGGTTTTTCGCATTGCGCCTTACATTGTCTGCGGCACCACCATAATGGCTGCCTCCATTATCCCGTTTGTGTGGGTCAACATTCCTTTCGCCGTCATGGCAGATGCCATTGTGCTGGTGGGTACACTGGCGCTGGGCAGATTTTTCCTGGCGCTGGCCGGCATGGATGTGGGCACCAGTTTCGGCGGCATGGGCTCGTCCCGCGAGATGACCTTCGCCGCGCTGGCCGAGCCGGCCATGCTCATCGTGGTCTTCGCACTCGCCATGCTTTCCTCCAGCACAAATCTCTCCACCATCATCGGCTTTGTGCTGGATCAGCCGCTGGCGCTGCGGCCATCCCTGCTATTCGGACTGCTGGCACTTATTCTTGTCGGAATCGTGGAGACGGGGCGGATCCCCGTGGACAATCCGGCGACTCACCTTGAGCTCACCATGATCCATGAGGCCATGATCCTCGAATATACGGGACGCCATCTCGCGCTCATGGAACTTGCGGCCCAGCTCAAGCTGACCATCTACGCCGTGCTGACCGCCAATCTGTTCCTGCCCTGGGGAATCAGCCGTTCGCTTGATGCAGCCGCACTTGGGGTCTCTTTCGTGGCATTGACGGCGAAACTGGCTGTTCTCGGCGCGCTGCTGGCGGTCGGCGAAACCCTGGTCGCAAAGATGCGGCTGTTCAGGGTACCGACTTTTCTTGCCGTCGCCTTCACCCTTGCCCTCATCGGCATGTTGAGTTTCATCATGCTGGAGGGACGCTGATGACTGCCTACGCGGACCTGCCACTGATCGAGCAGGCCATTCGCACCTTCGCGGCACTGATCCTGGTGACTTCATTTGCGCTGCTGGCCCAGTCCAGGGTGGTCGCAGCGATCCAGGTATTTGCCTGGCAGGGATTTCTGCTCGCCGCCCTGACGGCACTGGTGGCGTGGAATTCCGGGCTGACCCATTTGTACATTTCCGCGGCCCTGACCCTCGCGCTCAAGGCCCTGTTCATTCCGTGGTTGCTGATCCGCCAGGCCCGGCGTCTCGGGATACTCAGGGACCTGGACGCCGTGATCAGGCCGGGACTGACACTGATGGCGGCCGGGGCGCTGGTCATCTTCTGCTACAACGTCGTGGTGCCGGTGCGGGAATTTACCCAGGTTGTCACGCGTGACGCGATCGCGGTCAGCCTGGCGCTGGTGATGATTGCGCTGCTGATGCTGATCACCCGCCGCAAGGCGATTACCCAGGTTGTCGCTTTCATGTCGCTGGAGAACGGGCTGTTCTTCGCCGCGGTGACCGCCACCCAGGGCATGCCCATGGTGGTGGAACTCGGTATCGCCTTCGACGTGCTGATCGCGGCGGTAATCTTCGGGGTTTTCTTCTTTCACATTCGAGACAGCATCGAATCGCTGGATGTGGATCAGCTGAGTCGTCTGCGGGAGATAAACGATTGATAGCGCTGGCCGTCACGCTGCTGATGCCTGCCCTCACGGCGCTGGTCCTTGCTTTCGTACGCCCCGCGCCAGTAGGAACACGGATCAACATGAGCGCGACAACGGCAGGATTTGCGGCTTCCGTCTGGCTGGCGTGGAATGTGCTTACCCAGGGTGGAATTCATGGCGCCCAATTCCAGGTGGACGCCTTTAATGTCTATTTAATCGTGCTCACGTCATTCGTCGGAATGACGACCTCCATTTTTTCCGGCCCCTACATGGCCCATGAACTGGAACTGCGCCGCGTCACGCCGCGGCGCATGCGCCTCTACCATGCCAGCTTCCAGGGCTTCATGTTCACCATGCTGCTGTCCCTCTCCACCAACAATCTTGGCGTGCTCTGGGTGGCATTGGAAGGCGCGACGCTGGCGACAGTCCTGCTGGTGAGCCTGTATCGCACACCGGAGTCCATCGAAGCCGCGTGGAAGTATTTCATCCTCTGCGGCGTTGGCATTGCACAGGCCTTGTTCGGCACCATATTGCTTTACTTTGCCGCGGCCCGGGTCGTGCCGGATCCCGAGCAGGCCCTGCAATGGTCGGTGCTTTACGCCCATGCGGCGCAACTGGAGCCGGTGGTGGTCGGTATTGCCTTCATCTTCCTGCTCATCGGCTACGGGACGAAGGTCGGACTGGTGCCTTTGCACAACTGGCTGCCGGACGCGCATTCGGAAGGCCCCACGCCGATGTCCGCAGTCCTGTCCGGATTGTTGCTCAATGTGGCGCTGTACGCGATCATCCGCATCAAGATGATCACCGATGGCGCGCTGGCCTCAGGTGTGGCGCACGATCCGCATCTTGCCGGCAAACTGATGATGGGCTTCGGCCTGCTGTCGTTCATGATCGCCGGCCTGTTCCTGCATCGGCAACGGGACATCAAGCGCCTGTTCAGTTACTCGTCCATCGAACACATGGGACTGATGACGTTTGCCTTCGGACTCGGCGGGCCGCTGGCCACCTTTGGCGCCCTGCTGCACATGACCGTCCACTCGCTCACCAAGTCGGCCATCTTTGTCACCGTCGGGCACGCCAGCCAGATCGCCGGCACGCAGAAAATCGAACATATCCGCGGCCTGGTCCGCACCCAGCCGGTGGTCGGTTGGGGATTGCTGGTCGGCAGTATTGCCATTGCAGGATTTCCTCCATTTGGCGTCTTCACCAGTGAATTTCTGTTGTTGTCTGCGACCATGAAAAGCTGGCCCTGGCTGGCGGTGCCGTTACTGGCCGGTTTGGCAGTCGCCTTTGCGGGCCTCTTTAGGCACCTGCATTCCATGGTCTTCGGCCCTTCGCCGGCGGGGCAACAGCCCATTCCCCTGAATCCGGTGCCGGTGGCATTGCATCTGGCCTTTGTGCTCTGGCTCGGACTTTCCATTCCAGCCTTCCTGGCCCGCTGGTTTGACGAAGCGACGCGCCTGATCAGCGGGAGCGGCCTGTTGTGACTGACGACAACCCATTGTTGCCCTTTATTGACGCCTGCCGGCGCAACGGCCTGGATCCTGGCCCGATGGATCCGGCGACACTGGCGCCGGCCTCCCTGCTCCGGGTGGATGTTTCCCAGTGGCTCGAGCTGGCGCAGGCGGCCAAATCCGCCGGCTTGCGCTGGTGCGCCTTCTGGGCGGGCGAATACGGCACGGACATGGAGGCTTATTCGTGCATGGAGCGCGCCGGCGCCTATCTCATCCTGCGCTGCCGATTCGGACGCGAACAGGCTCTGCCCTCCCTGGCGCCCGTGTTCCCGTCCGCCGACCGCCCCGAGCGCCACGCCCGGGATCTGCTGGGCATCGTCTTCAAAGATCAACCGGACGAGCGCCGTTGGACACGGCATCATGCCTGGAAGGCCACCGAGCATCCGTTGCGATCAGATTTTCATGCACAGCCGCCCGGGCCGACACCGGCGGATCATGAATACCCCTTTGTGACCGCCCATGGCCCAGGCATCGTGGAGATCCCCGTCGGCCCGGTGCATGCAGGGGTCATCGAGCCCGGGCATTTTCGCTTCCAGGCCATGGGCGAGATCATCCTGAATCTTGAAGAGCGCCTGGGTTATGTCCACAAGGGTATTGAAAAGGCCGCGGTCGGCCGCGACGCGAACGGTCTCGCGCGCCTCGCCGGCCGGATCTCGGGAGACTCCACGGTCGCCCATGGGTGGGCCGCATGCCAGGCGCTGGAACGGGCGGCGCAAATTGACGTGCCGCGGAGGGCGCTGTGGTTGCGCGCGGTGCTGGCCGAACGGGAACGCGTTGCCAATCACCTCGGTGACATCGGCGCCATCTGCAATGACGCCGCCTTTGCCTTTGCGCAGTACCAGTTGACACGGCTGAGGGAAGACAGCCTGCGGGAAAACGCAACCGTATTCGGACATCGCTTGCTGATGGATTGCGTCATCCCCGGCGGCGTGGCGGGAGACATTACCGCCGACCAGGCCCGGGACATGCGCAATAACGCCATCACGCTCGCGGCTGAAGTCAAACAGGTCATACAGATCCTGGAGGATTCCGAATCACTGGAAGATCGACTCATGCGCACCGGCCGGCTCGCGCCGGAGCTGGCGGCGGAACTGGGCGTGATCGGATTCGCCGGGCGGGCCTCCGGCCAGGTCTACGATGTGCGGGCGGATGCGCCCTATGCCCCCTATGACCAGTTTGAAGTGCGCGTGCCGCATTATCGGGCCGGCGACGTGGCGGCGCGCGCGAAGGTGCGCTCCGAGGAAATCACCGTGTCTCTGGAAATGATGGCGCGCCTGCTGGATTCCCTGCCCAACGGACCCTGTCGCACACCATGGCATGCCCCGGCGCAGGCTTGCGCGGGGCTGGGGATCGTCGAAGGCTGGCGCGGCGAGATACTCAGCTACGTCAGCCTGGATGAACACGGGCAGGTGACTCGCTTCTTCCCGCGCGATCCCAGCTGGCTGATCTGGCCGGCGCTGGAGCTGTGCGTGCAGGGCAACATCGTGCCCGACTTCCCATTGTGCAATAAGTCCATGAACGGCTCGTATTCAGGGCACGATTTGTAGGTGCATATTCTTCATGTTGAAACTGCTCAACAAGATCATCCGCATCGGTGTCATCACCGAGCCGGCCACGCCACCCGCTGCAGCGGAGATGGAGCGTCTCGGCATCGAGGTCAAGCGCACGCTGGATCGGCGCTTCGCCGGCAGCCTCGCCATCCGGCATGTGGACGCCGGATCGTGCAACGGATGTGAACTCGAAATCCACGCCCTGAACAATTCCTATTACGACGTGGAGCGTTTCGGCGTGCATTTTGTCGCGTCACCGCGCCATGCCGATTGCCTGCTGGTCACGGGACCCGTCTCCCGGAACATGGAAATGGCGCTACGGCGCACCTATGACGCCTGCCCCGAACCGAAGCTGGTGATTGCCTCCGGGGACTGCGCCTGCAATGGCGGCGAGTTCGGTGTGTCTTACGCCAGTTGCGGCGCGGTCGCCAACGTCATCCCCGTGGATGTGCGCATCGCCGGCTGCCCGCCCGCACCGGCGCAATTGCTCGCGGCGCTGCAATATTTGCTGCAGTCGGCACGGGCACAGCACATTCCCCGCTGATCTGCCGCCGGCGCCGTCCTCAAACATATCCCTTCGCGGTCAATTCATCCTTCAGGTAGGCGTAATAAATCGGCGCCGCAATCAGCCCGGCGATGCCGAAGGCAGCCTCCATGACCAGCATGGCGATCAACATCTCGAAGGCGCGGGCGTGGATCTGTCTACCGATGATGCGCACGTTCAGGAAGTATTCCAGCTTGTGAATGATGATCAGGTAGGCAAGCGACCCCATGGCCACGTACAGTCCCTGGCTCAGGCTGACGATGAAAATGATCGTGTTCGAGATCAGGTTGCCGAGGATCGGCAACAAGCCGGCCACAAACGTAACCAGGATCAGCGTCTTCGTGAATGGCAGCTCAATGCCCATCCACGGCAGCACGATGGCAAGGTAGGTGGCCGTGAAAACCGTGTTGATGGCGGAGATCCAGAACTGGGCAAACACCACGCGGCGGAATGCCTGACTCAGGCGGATGGCGCGCTCGGCGAACGCCTCCGCCAGCGGGCCCCCTTCGCCATCGGAAACAGCGCTCTCCAGGGACAACAATGCGCCGACGACCATGCCGAGTAGCACATGGCCCAGCGCCCGGCCCAGTTCCGCCCCGGCCACCTGGAACGTTGCGGCATGGTCACGCAACCAAAGGACCAGGTTCTGGCGCAAATCCTCGGCATCGTCGGGCAGATACTGGAGTACCCATGCCGGCAGCTGATCGCGGGCACCTTCCAGGATCTCAGCCATGCGCTGCACCAGCGCCGGGAAGTTCTCCCCGCTATTGCGCAGGAACGACGCGGTGCCAATCCCGGCGAGCAGAATCAACGCGATGACCGCACTGGCGATCAATGCCACGGCCAGCAGGCGCGGCCCCTCCTTGCCCATGGCGGGCGGGGTGCTCAGGTTGGGCACCATCACGTTGACCAGCGCATACACAAGCAGCCCGGCGATCAACGAAGGCAACAGTTTCAACGGCAACAGCAGCAGCAGGCCGCCGACAAACAAAGCCCAGGTGAACAGGTCAAAACGCGAGACAGCAGGGACATTCATGGCAGGCATGATCAGTGCGTGC
>Ga0156012_1056_pt4 | contig 14174 bp, 13 predicted proteins | sample RifCSPlowO2_02_FD_107666 | JGI IMG/M metagenome (GOLD analysis project Ga0156012, IMG submission 107666) | Gammaproteobacteria bacterium RIFCSPLOWO2_02_FULL_61_13
ACATGGTGTCGCTGCTGATCTTGCGCAACACCGGGAAACACCCCGCCAGGAACGACTGCACATTGTTGAAGAGCAGGTCGCGATAGATGGCCATGCGCCGGTCTTCGACGCCGGCCGGGGCCGGCGCGTTGTCCGGATCGCGCATGTGGCGGGTGAACGCCTGTTGCACCTGCTGAAAGCGCGGCAGATCAGCAACCGGTGGCTGCATGGCTCGCCCCCAATTCGTGATCGGACTGCATGGCGGCAATCCGGCCCACCTCGCGCATCAATTCCGGCACCGCGGGGATATTGAAATCGCGTTCGAGCAGCGTCGGGAATACACCGAAATGCCGGTAGGCGTCCTGCAACAGGATCCACACCGGGTCAATGATGTCGCTGCCGTGGGTATCCACGCGCAGATCTTCTGCCTCGTGGTAATGCCCGGCGATATGCGCATAGGCAATGCGCTTGCCCGGCAGCGCCTCCAGGAATTGCAGCGGGTCATAACGATGGTTGATGCTGTTGACGTAGATGTTGTTGATGTCCAGCAACAGATCGCAGTCCGCTGTTTCGAGGACTGCGTTGATGAATTCGATCTCGGGCATCTCCTGCCCGGGTGCCGCATAGTAGGAGACATTCTCGATGGCCATGCGGCGTCCGACGATGTCCTGCACACGCTTGATGCGATCGGCGACATAACGCACCGCTTCGCCGGTGAACGGGATGGGCATCAGGTCGTATAGGTGTCCCTCATCGCCGCAGTAACTCAGGTGTTCGCTGTAGCAGCGAATATCGAATATATCCATAAACTGGCGCACGCGATGGAGAAACGCCTCATCCAGCGGCGCCACGCCGCCCAGATTCAGGGACAGTCCGTGACAGACAAAGGGCGCCTGGCGCGCCAACTCCTCAAACTGCCGGCCATAACGGCCGCCCACATCAATCCAGTTTTCCGGCGCCACCTCCATGAAATCGACGCCGGAAGGAATGCGGCCTGCGAGCGAGCCGATGAAGGCCCGCCGCAGGCCGAGTCCTGCACCCGTTACGGGGTACATCTTTCACCTGCCTGGGACATGGAACGATGCACCCGGAAACTTGTTGATTACTCCTTTTTCTCGCCGGCGCCGGCTTCAGCTTCCTTCATGCCTTCGCCGCAACTGCCCTCGGCTTTCTTCTCCTTGCCTTCGCCGCACTTCCCTTCACCACACTTGCCTTCATGGGCGGCGCGCTTCTCACCACACTTGCCTTCACCGCACTTGCCTTCGGCGCTGGTATCCTTGCCTTCGCCGCACTTGCCCTCACCTTCCTTCATAGCCTCGCCTTCCTTCTTGCCCTCGCCACAGCTGCCTTCCGCATGGCTGTCGGCAACCATGTATCCGCCGGACAGTTCGGTGAGGCTGAACGGATTCTGTTCCGCACTGGCAATGGGGCTGAGCGCCAGGGAAACAGCAAAAGTGGTGCCGAGTGCAGCAGCAATCGGCCGTAACGTGATGTGCCTGGACATGATTGGATCCTCCGGTTTTAAGTTGTCTGGGGGTGTCCCCGTGAGATTAGTCGTTGTTACATGCGAAACCTTACAGTGCCTGTGCACGGGTTCGGTCGCAACTGCACGGACCCACCCCTCGCGCAAAGTCAGGGTAATGGACTGCCGGTCACTAGGGAAGTTCGTACTGTCGCAAACTAAACCGGCGAATGTGCCGCACGACCATGGCGTTTTATACATACATATCAAACAGTTAAAGTAATACGACGACCTGGATTCCTGGGACACTTGTCAGCGTCACTGACAGTTAGCAGGTTGAGGCAAAATGTTATGCGCGTGGCCGTAGATGGGGAAAGAGAATGACCTCGCGGATGGAATCCACGCCACCCAACAACATGACCAGGCGATCGATTCCAATGCCCTCGCCGGCCGTCGGCGGCAGGCCGTACTCCAGCGCCAATATGTAGTCGTCGTCGAAGTGCATGGCCTCGTGGTCACCGGCATCCTTGCGCGTCATCTGCTGGCGAAAGCGCTCCGCCTGGTCATCGGGGTCATTCAACTCCGAGAAGCCATTCGCCACTTCCCGGCCGCCGACAAAGAACTCGAAGCGGTCAGTGACCATGGGGTCCTGGTCATTGCGGCGCGCCAGCGGCGACACCTCGGTGGGGAACTGCGTAATAAAGGTGGGGTCCATCAGACTGGACTCCACCGTCTTCTCAAAAATCTCGGTCTGGATCTTGCCGATACCAAAGGACTTCTCGATGGGGATCTGCAACCGCTCGGCAATGCGGCGCACGCCATTCAGTTCCGAAAGTTCAGCGCGGGCGAGACCGGGATTTTGCTCCAGGATCGACTCCAGCACCGTCAGGCGCCGGAACGGCCGGGAAAAATCATAACGGCCGCCTTCCCGTTCCAGCACCAGCGATCCGCACAGGTCCTGGACCAGCTTGCGCATCATGTCCTCGGTCAGGTTCATCAGATCCTGGTAATCCGCATAGGCCTGGTAGAACTCCAGCATCGTGAATTCGGGATTGTGGCGCGTGGAAAGGCCCTCATTGCGGAAGCTGCGGTTGATCTCGAAAACCTTTTCGAATCCCCCCACCACCAGGCGCTTCAGGTAGAGTTCCGGCGCGATGCGCAGGTACATGTCCATATCCAGCGTGTTGTGATGGGTGATGAACGGGCGCGCCACCGCGCCGCCCGGGATCCCGTGCATCATCGGGGTTTCCACTTCCAGGAAACCGCAACCCTGGAGATACGCGCGAACCGCGTCCACCACCTTGGAGCGCAGCTTGAACAGCGCGCGCGCCTCCTCGTTCATGATCAGGTCCAGGTAACGCTGGCGATAGCGCGTCTCCTGATCGGCGAGGCCATGAAACTTCTCCGGCAGCGGACGCAGGCACTTGGCCAGCATCCGCACCTCGTCAACATGGACTGACAATTCGCCGGTCTTGGACTTGAACAGATAGCCGACCGCGCCGACGATGTCGCCGATGTCCCAGTGCTTGAAATCCGCGTAGACCTCTTCGGACACCGCGTCGGTGCGCAAATACACCTGCACACGCTGGCCCGACATATCCTGGATGTGCGCGAAGGCGGCCTTGCCCATCACCCGCCGGCTCATCATCCGGCCCGCCACGCGCACGGTGACCTTCGCCGCCTCCAGTTGTGCCGCGTCCATGCCGCCGTAACGCCCGTGCAGATCCCCGGCCAGCGCATCGCGGCGGAAATCGTTGGGATAGGCCTTGCCCGCGCGGCGCAACTCGTCGAGGTGGGCGCGGCGGGCGGCGATCAGGTCGGAGTCGGGAGTTTCGGACATTGCGGGACTCTGCAGGTGAAAGGTGACGTTAGACTATTTCACGTCTGCTGATGATGCACCAAAATAATTCACTCCGACCCCGTTATTCTGCCGGAAGGCGGTCCCTCTTGACCGTGAAGTGAGGCCGCGCCTTACTCGCGCACATAGCGCAGGTGTGTGGCATCCGGACCTTCAATAACCTTGTCAATTCGAAAGCGAGACGCTGTTTCGTTTAGGTTTTCGAAGAGGCGCCTCCCACCGCCGAACAGTACTGGCGCCAGAGCAATTTCGAGCGCGTCGATGACCCCGAGATTCAAGTACTGCTGGATAACGTCGGCGCCACCTGCGATGCGAATATCGCGACCACCTGCATTCTCCCGAGCCTGCTCAAGGGCACTTTCTGCGCCATCGTTGACGAAGTAAAACGTCGTCCCGCCCGGGCGGACCCAAGGTTCGCGCTTCTCGCTGGTAAGGACATATACCGGGGTGTGAAACGGCGCCTCCTCTGGCCATCCACGCTCGCCGCCATCAAACATTCGCTTGCCCATGATGTTGGCGCCAATGCGTTCCGTGGTACTTCGAAGCATGTCATTGACCGGGCCGGTTTCGCCCCCAGGGCCAAGTTTGAGGTTCTCGCGGAAGTACTGCTGATTAAAGATCCAGCCCATCATGGCACCCCACTTGGCACCCCAGTTCTTGTACTCAGGGTTATCCCAATGCTCCATGGTCATTCCTTCTGGTGCCATGTAACCGTCAAGGCTCAATCCGATGTTTACGAATACTTTGCTCATGCGTTTCCTATCAGTAAAAACTCCGCAGCCTAACGTTAGCGCCGTTTAGCGGTGGGCGCGAGAGGGAGCCGAAGCGACCGACGCGCCCATCCGCTGCAACGGCCGGTTGGGCGGCTTCATGGACATTGTGTTTCGATCACCCACGTTCCCTTTTCTCGGTCGCCGCACGGAGGAGTATGGTCTGTCCGACCGCCAGTTGACCGCTGCGAGTGACCGCGCCGTAGATTCCCGCGTTGTTCTGGTTCGCACGAACGACCGCCTTCAGCACTTCTGGCGCAGGACTTGCTGAGTCGGGATCAAAGTTCACCATCGAGCAGCGAACGTCGCGCATCGTGACGGTGATGGCGGGGGCGTCGTCCCCCTCGCCGAATGAGAGCACACCGCCCAACCACTCGTCCTCCTGGAAGGGAACCGATCGCAGTAAACGAACTACAACATTCGGGCGAAATCGTCGCACGTCCGGGCTCCGCCCTGCGAGTCGTCCGATCTCGCGCACGGTATCGAAGGCGATCACGGAGATGCTCGCTTCATCGAAGATGCCATGATTCAACTGCATCATCTGCACGGGAGCCCCGTACCGACGTCCGACCTCCGTCGCCAAGTCCTCCCCGAAGACAGGCATCTCTTCGCCATCCGGCGTGCGAATATGCGTAGGAAGGTCTCCCTGAGCACCGTCTTCACGGCGGTGCGGAGCAAACAGGAGCAGGTCGGGAAGCGTGCTTGCTGTTAGCCACGGGAACCCGCTGCGGTCATCAATCCGCCGGAATGCCAGGCGTCTGTCACCATCGAGGCCGTGCCAGCCCAGCTTGGCGACCTCGAGTCGTTCGCCGCCCATGGACTTCACGGGATACCGGAAGATCGCCTCCACATGTCCGATTTCTATGAACATGCTCGATCCGAGTCCGCCCAACTAGAATTAGGCACCCGAAATGGTGCCGACAAATACACCAAAAGTGGGATATAAAACCGACAAGATTGATGTAACCATCTCATTAGTATAATTGCCCTCAGAAAAATGCACACGTCCTGAAATCCGATTTAGGCACACGAAGGTGCCCCATGAAGCAAAAACCAAAACTTCTGTATCTGGTCCGGCAGCGGGTGCGCCTTAAGCATTACAAATATTCGGGATCAGACTTCGATTTAAAGTTTGATTTCTGATTTTCCCATTCGCCACATTCCAGTCTTTTAGATCATCTGCTCCCGCTTTGAACATGGACTCTCATTCAACCAGAATTTCTCCATGTCAGCCTGGGGAAGCAACACCGCCGACCTTTTTTTCACAGTGGATTCCGGCTCGCGCCTGCTGCGCAGGCTTGGCCGGAATGACGGTGTCGGCAAATTCACGCTTTATGCAAGGCTCAATAGGGCTTGGGTAGCGCGGGGCGAAACCCATTTGATCGCGAAATACTATTTTGGTGCTATAGTGCCAGCCTATATTACCAAATCAAGAGGTGTGTGATGGCAACCGTCTCCAGTCCCAGCGTCAAGGTTGTTGGCGCCAACGGCCAGATTTCCCTCGGCAAGCAATTTGCCGGGCGGCAGGTATTGGTTGAAGAAAAGGAACCGGGTGTCTGGCTGGTGCGCACCGCAACGGTGCTGCCTGACAACGAAAACTGGCTGCATCAGCCCGCGGCGGCGGCGGCCTTGCAAAAATCACTGGCTTGGGCACAAAACAACGCACCCAGAGATTCGAACGTTGCCGCTGTCATCAAGAAAATGAAGCGTGGCTAAGGCGAACGCGGACCGGTTGGTCAGGCTGGACCTGAATAACCCGGTGTTCCAGGACAATTTGCTGGCGCTGGAAAAGCAGGAGCGGAATGCCGTGTTGGACACCTTGGACAAGCTGCGTAAGCTGACCTGGAATCAGGTGTATCGGGACACGGGATTGAAGTGGGAGAAAATTCTGAGCGTCAAGCCACCGGAAGGCATTGACGCCATCTACTCGTTGAGAATTACCCGGTCGCGGAGAGCAACCGCGTATCGCCAACAGGACTTCTTGCGCTTGTTGACCATCGCGCCCGACCACGACAGCACTTATGGCAGGAAGTAATCTGTAATTCCCAGAGTCATTCGAAATCGCAGTTCAGCCCCGATTTCCATTACAAGATTCCTCGCTTCGCTCGGAATGACAAATCCAAACTGCGGCACTTCCCAAACGCCATTGGAATCTCAGCTGACTACGGCCTACAGTCCCGCTTTAAGACTCGCCTCCATAAACTCATCCAGATCCCCGTCCAGCACCTTCTGCGTATCGGTGCGTTCGATGTTGGTGCGCAGGTCCTTGATGCGCGACTGATCCAGCACGTAGGAGCGGATCTGGTGGCCCCAGGCGATGTCGGACTTGGAATCCTCCAGCGCCTGCTTCTCGGCATTGCGCTTCATCACCTCCAACTCGTACAACTTCGCGCGCAATTGCTTCATGGCGCGATCCTTGTTCTTATGCTGGGAGCGCTCGTTCTGGCACTGCACCACGGTGTTGGTGGGCAGATGCGTGATGCGCACCGCGGAGTCGGTCTTGTTCACATGCTGCCCGCCCGCGCCGCCGGCACGGTAGGTGTCAATGCGCAGGTCGGCCGGATTGATGTCGATCTTGATGTCGTCGTCCACTTCCGGGGACACGAACACCGAGGCGAATGACGTGTGGCGCCGGTTGCCGGAATCGAACGGGGACTTGCGCACCAGGCGGTGCACGCCGGTCTCGGTGCGCAGCCAGCCAAAGGCATACTCGCCTTCATAACGGATGGTCGCGCTCTTGATGCCGGCGACTTCCCCCGCGGAGGCCTCGATCAGCTCGGTCTTGAAACCGTGCTTCTCCCCCCAGCGCAGGTACATGCGCAACAGCATCTCGGCCCAGTCCTGAGCCTCGGTGCCGCCGGAACCCGATTGCACATCGACGAAGGCATTGCTGGGGTCCATCTCGCCGGGAAACATGCGCTGGAACTCCAGCGCCGCCAGCCGCTTTTCGAGGCCGTCCAAATCCGCCACCACGGACCCGGCCGCTGCCTCATCCTGTTCGTCCCGGGCCAGTTGAAACAACTCCACTGCTTCCGTGAGTCCGCCATCCAGTCCAGTTAGTGTGCTGACGACGCGCTCCAGTGCGACGCGTTCCCGGCCCAAGGCCTGTGCCTGCTCGGGCGCGTCCCAGATGCGGGGGTTCTCCAGCTCGCGAGTTACTTCCTCGAGGCGCTCGGATTTGCGATCAAATTCAAAGATACCCCCTCAGGGCATCGGTGCGCCCTCGCAGGTCTTTGATGCGGGCATTGATTGAGGTGAATTCGATCATCGTGGCTCGTCTTGGGGAAAAGGCGCGTGATTGTACTGATTCCTTGTCCGTACATGCAATCAAACACCCTGAATCTGCTACGATCCTGCGCCACCGTCCGAATCCGCCTGCATCCCCAGTGAAGGATCTGTGATGACGACAATACTGAAGATTCGGGGATTCATGTTCTTCCTGGGCATGGGCTTCCTGAATGCGTTCGTGGATCTTGGGCACAAGATCGTCATTCAGAACACCGTGTTCAAGGTTTACGACGGCGAGACCCAGGTCATCCTGACCGCGGTCGTCAATGCCCTGATCCTGCTGCCGTTTGTCCTGCTGTTCAGCCCGGCCGGATTTCTTTCGGATCGGTTTGCCAAACCCCGCGTCATGCGCGCCGGGGCCTGGGCAGCGGTATTGCTGACGATATTGATCACTGTCTGCTACTACCAGGGCTGGTTCTGGCCGGCCTTCGCGATGACTTTTCTGCTGGCCATACAGGCCGCCCTCTACTCGCCGGCCAAGTACGGCTACATCAAGGAACTGGTCGGGACCGGCCATCTCGCCGCCGCCAACGGCATTGTGCAGGCAGTCACCACGGTGGCGATCCTGGCAGGAGTATTCGTTTTCTCGGTACTGTTTGAAGGCTATCTGGAGGGGGCGGTGCCGCACGACAAGGACGCCATCCTGCGCCAGATCGCCCCGGTCGGTTACCTGCTGATTATCGGATCTCTGATCGAGGTCGCCTGCGCCTATGCCCTGCCGCCCACACCGGCCAGCAGCCCGGATCTGGCATTCAACTGGCAAAGCTATGGGCGCGCGCAGTATCTGAAGAACAATATTGGTATCGCCTGCCGCAACGAGGTGATCTTTCTCTCCATCATCGGCCTGTCGATCTTCTGGGCCATCGCCCAGGTGGTGCTGGCGTCCTTCCCTGCCTTCGCCAAAGAGACCATGGGATTGACCGATTCGGTCACCGTGCAGGGAATGCTGGCCTGCTCGGGCATCGGCATTGTGCTGGGCTCGACAATGGCCGGGCGCATGTCGCGGGCGCATATCGAGACCGGTCTCGTCCCCATCGGCGCCTTCGGCGTGACGCTGTCGCTGGCGCTGACGCCATTACTGAACAGCGTGACCGCGCATGGACTGAACTTCATCGCGCTGGGATTCCTCGGCGGGCTGTTCATCATTCCGCTGAATGCACTGATCCAGTATCACGCGGAAGAACATGAGCGCGGGCGCGTCCTCGCCGGCAACAATTTCATTCAGAACTGCCTGATGCTGGGTTTCCTCGGCCTGGCCGTGGCGTTCTCACTGCTCGGCCTGCGCGCCCGCGACCTGTTCCTGCTGTTGATGGTGGTGGCCCTGGGGGGCGCCATTTACACCGTCTACAAGCTGCCGCAGGCGCTGGCGCGCATCATCGCCACGCTGCTGTTGTCGCAGCGTTATCGCATTGACGTGATCGGTTTTCACCGGCTGCCGCAACGCGGCGGCGTGTTGCTGCTGGGCAACCACATCTCCTGGATAGACTGGGCCATCGTCCAGATTGCGTGCCCGCGGCCGGTGCGGTTCGTCATGTACCGTGGCATCTATGAGCGCTGGTACCTGAAGTGGTTCCTGGATTTCTTCGGTGTCATCCCCATTAGCGGCGGTGGCAGCAAGAGCGCGCTGGAAGAGGTCCGCGAGCATCTCATGCAGGGGGAGATCGTCTGCCTGTTTCCCGAGGGCACCATCTCCCGCACCGGGCAGTTGAACGAATTCAAGCGCGGCTATGAAACCGCCACCACCGATGTTGATGGCGTGATCATACCGTTCTACCTGCGCGGCCTCTGGGGCACGGTGTTTTCCCACGCCAGTACCCGCCTGCGCACATTGCGGGGACGCGGTATACGGCGCGACATCGTGGTGGCATTCGGCAAACCGCTGCCCATGCAGACGCCCACCGACACGCTCAAGAGACGGGTGCTGGACCTGTCCATTGAGGCGTGGCAGCGCCATGCCGATTCCCTGCAGACCCTTCCCGAGGCCTGGCTCGACACCGCCAAACGCGCGACCGACGATATGGTGCTGGCAGACACATTGAGCGGACCTTTGTCGGGAACCCGCGTCATCGCCGGGGTATTGCTGTTCGCGGGACGGGTGCGCCGCCTCTGCCCGGAACCTAATGTCGGGTTGTTATTGCCCACCAGCAACGGCGGGACCATTGCCAATCTGGCGGTGCTGATGTGTGGCAAGACCGTGGTGAATCTCAACTACACCGCCAGCCGCGAAGCAATAACTGCCGCCATCGCCAAGGCCAGGATTGGCAACGTCATTACCTCGCGGCGCTTCCTGGAACGGCTGGCCAAACGCGGCATGGACATGGAGGCCGTGCTTTCCGGGGTGCGAATACATTCCATGGAGGATCTCGCCGCCGGCATGTCGAAGCTCCGGCGCATGGCTGCGCTGTTGCAGGCGGTCCTGTTTCCCGCCTGGCTGCTACGCGCGCTGCATTGCCGGCGCGTGACGCTGGACCATCCGGCCGCCATCCTGTTTTCCAGCGGCAGCGAAGGAGAACCGAAGGGCGTGGTGCTGTCCCATCGCAACATAATGGCCAATCTGAAACAGACCTCGGATGTGCTGAACACCGAAACCTCCGACGTGGTCATGGCGACGCTGCCGCTGTTTCATGCCTTTGGCCTGACGGTGACAACGCTGATGCCGATGATCGAGGGCATCCCCGTAGTCTGTCACCCGGACCCCACCGACGCAGTGGGCGTCGCCAAGGCCGTGGCCACCTACGAGGCGACGTTGCTGTGCGGGACGTCCACCTTCCTGCGGCTGTATGCCAGGAACAACCGTGTTGACCCGTTGATGTTCGAATCGCTGCGGTTGGTAGTAGCGGGGGCGGAAAAGCTGGCGGCGGATGTGCGCGAAAGTTTCAAGCTCAAGTTCCAAAAAGAGGTCTACGAGGGATTCGGCGCCACCGAGACCACGCCGGTGGCTAGCGTCAATGTGCCCAACCGGCTGGACACCTCCTCGTGGGTGGTGCACGTCGGCACCAAGCCCGGCACTGTCGGCCTGCCGCTGCCCGGCACCAGTTTTCGCATCGTCGATCCCGACACCCTGCAGGAACTGCCCACCGACAGTGACGGCCTCATTCTCATCGGCGGCGCGCAGGTGATGCTGGGTTATCTGGATGACCCCGCGCGCACGGCGGCGGTGATCGTCGAATTGGATGGCATGCGCTGGTACAAGACCGGCGACAAGGGGCACCTGGACGAAGACGGCTTCCTGGTCATCGTGGATCGCTATTCGAGGTTCGCGAAGATTGCCGGCGAGATGGTGTCATTGACCGCAGTGGAAGAGCAGACGCGCGGCGTGCTCGCAGACCCGGAGACGGAATTGGTCGCCGTGAATCTTCCCGCGGAGAAAAAAGGCGAACAGATCGTGATGCTGATTGCGGATCCTGCCGTGACGCCTGACATTGTTCGTAAGGCGTTGCTGGACAAGGGCTGCAATGCGCTTACGATTCCCGAGCAAGTCTACATCGTGCCGGAGATACCGCGGCTCGGCAGCGGCAAGACGGATTTCACTGCTGCGCGCAAACTGGCGGTGTCGCTGCTGGCGGGGCACGACTTACCGGCATAGGCCGGTATCCAAGCCATCCGTCATACCGGCGCAAGCGACCCACAGGACGTGGGAAATGCCGCGAGTCGCCTACATGGATGTAGGCGGTACGGTTACAGGGAAGTAACCGGTAGGGTCGAGCCGGGAGCGGAGACCGAGGGCGACGCAGGAGCCAAAGCCGAGGACAGGATGTCCGAAGCGGCCGGTATCCAGTCATTTGATTCTGGACCCCGGCCCCCGTGTCGTGGCACGCGGCAGGCTTCGCCGGGGTGACGGCGGCGGGGTATCCGCGCCCAGTTCGATTTGCTCGACCAACAATTGCACCGTTCGGCGACCGTTGTACTCATTCACATCCAGACGATAAGCCAGTCGCGCGCACTGGCCGGTTTCCAGATCGAGTCCCGCGGCCTGGTTAAAGGCGATGGCGTCCAGCGGCCGGCCGCCGTTGCCATTGGCGAGGGTAAGTTTCAGATGATGTTCCCCGACCACGCGCGCGCCGGAAATTTTGAATTCGCCGTCGAACAGGGGTTCCGGGAAGGATTGCCCCCAAGGTCCCGCGGCGCGCAATTGCTCCGCGGTCTCCAGGCAAATCTCCTCCGGAAGTAATTCACCGTCGCTCCACAGGGCCATGCCCAGTTCCGGGGACGGCCAGTGCGCGGTGATTTCCTGTTCCAGGGCATGGGCAAACCGATCCAGATTTTCCTCTGCCAATGACAATCCTGCCGCCATGGCATGACCGCCAAAGCGGATTATCAATTCCGGATGGGCGGCATTCACATTGGCAAGTACATCGCGGATATGAATACCATTGATGGAACGTGCCGAGCCCTTCAAGGTGCCGTCGGCCTCCCGCGCAAACGCAATCACGGGGCGATGCACGCGTTCCTTGATTTGCGAAGCCAGCACGCCCACCACACCCACGTGCCACGCTTCGCGATAGATGCACAATACCGGCGCCGCCGATAGCGCGTCGATTCCATCCAGATCGGCCAATGCCTGTTCCTGCATCTCCGCCTGGATCTGGCGGCGCTCCTTGTTAAGCCCATCCAGTTCCAGCGCCATGCGCCGCGCCGCATTCGGATCATCGGTGAGCAGGCACTCGATGCCGAGCCGCATATCGGTGAGCCGGCCCGCGGCATTCAGGCGCGGCCCGACGGCAAACCCCAGGTCGGCGGCGGTAATGCGGACCGGGTCGCGATTTGCCGCTGCCAGCAGCGCATGCACGCCGGGCTGGCCACGCCCGGCGCGGACCCGTGCCAGTCCCTGCGCGACGAATATGCGGTTGTTCCGATCGAGAGGCACCACGTCTGCCACGGTGCCCAGTGCCACCAGGTCCAGCAACGCGGCCAGGTTTGGCTCCACGATTTCCTGCTTTGCAAACCAGCCGCGATCCCGCAGGCATTGCCGCAGCGCCGCCAGCACGTAGAACATGACGCCGACACCGGCCACGCACTTGCTGGGGAAACCATCCCCGGATTGATTGGGGTTTACGATCACGTCTGCATCCGGGAGTTGCGCACCGGGCAGATGATGATCCGTGACCATTACCCGCATGCCCAACTCCCTGGCGCGGGCCACGCCCTCGAGGGCGGAAATGCCGTTGTCCACGGTCACGAGCAGGTGCGCCCCGGCTTGCGCGGCGAGTTCGGCGAGGGGCGCCTGCAGGCCATAGCCATCCCGCATCCGGTCCGGCACCAGGTAACTCACGCGTTTTGCGCCGCAGCCGCGCAATCCCCGCACGGCCAGCGCGCAAGCCGTTGCGCCATCCGCGTCGTAATCGGCAATGATCACGATGTGTTGGTCCGCGGCGATGACATCGGCCAGCAGTTGCGCCGCCGTATCCACCTGTGCGAGTTGCGTGAATGGCAACAGACCGGCAAGGGAATAATCCAGTTCCGCGGCGCCGGCCACATTACGATGGGCATAGACACGGCGCAGCAATGGCGACATGTCATCGGGAAATTGCGTCGATGGTGCGGCCGGCTCGCGCCGCTGGATGAGCTTGGGCGTTTTCAAACGGTCGTCACGCCCGGCGCCAGTTGCGCAAGAGTGCGGCCTCGGCGCCAGAAGCAAAACAGGCTCAGCGGCGCGATTTCCATTTCCAGTCCGTCTGTAATCAGGGACAGTGATCGCACTGCGCCAATTTGCAGCGCCTTCGCCAACGGCAGAAACCAGCGTTGTTCCAGTTCCCGCACGGCCGCGTTCCAGATTTCCACTTCCTGGTGGGCAGCGGCGCGGCGGCAGCTCTCCATGACCACGAGAACGCGATCCTCCCGTTCGGCATTGGCCAGGCATTCATTGGCGCCCGAGGGGATCGGCAGGCAGGCAGTGCCCCCGATCTCCGCCAGACCACGCAGGAACAAATCCGCGCCATGGATCGTGGCCCATCGGCGCGCATCGGGCGTCGGCGTGGAACCGCAACCCCAAAACCAGAGACTGTTGATCGGCGCCAGTCCTCGCGACTCCCGGTCGATATTGACCGGGCTTTGGTGCAACACCATTTGTATTTCATTCAAGAGACGGCGCCACGATGCAGAATCGGGACCGGCCGGCATTGCGCTCGCGATATCCCGTCCCACCACCTGCTCCAGTTCCGTGGTGCTGATCTGCGGCGCACTCTGCATCCGCAGGTACCAGCGTTCGGGGCATGGCACCTCGAGTTGATGACCCTGGGATTCAAGCAAAGGTTTCACTTCTGCGGCCAGGGCCAGCGCATCGCGGGTCTCCAGCCGGACCGTTTCCGCATCCAGCAGGATCACGCTGCGCCGATCCGCGCGCAGGTACACCGGGTCGGCGCGCATCCAGGTCCCCTGCCCCACCCCGGCGGCATCCAGTTGATGGGTCACTGCCGCCACCGGTACATCCTGCCCGGGCGGCGGGGCGCATCCAAACAGGCGCGCCAACGTGAAGTGGAAGGATCGTTCGGTTGCGGAGAGGATCTTGCCGCGGGACAACAGCCGATTCAATGTGGGCACAGCAGGCAGGTATTCATTGCTGAATCGCGCCTTCGGCCCGAACAGACCGGGAATGTACAAGGTGAGATGCACGCGATGCCGGAATCCCTGTAATGACCCGGGTCCACTCTATCAGGTTGAACAAGTTCCATTCATCCAGCGGACCGACCGTCACGCGCGTATCGAACAACGGCAGGATTTGCGTTGGGATTACGGCTCCGGCGTTCCCGTGTCCTGAATGCCACGGTCCAACTCCACGCGCGCGGCACTGGCCAGCGCCTCGTATCTGGCCCGGAAT
>Ga0156012_1167_pt1 | contig 14167 bp, 9 predicted proteins | sample RifCSPlowO2_02_FD_107666 | JGI IMG/M metagenome (GOLD analysis project Ga0156012, IMG submission 107666) | Gammaproteobacteria bacterium RIFCSPLOWO2_02_FULL_61_13
CCAACGGTCCGCACTATCTGCCGTTCCAGCCAATAACGCTGGGCCTGATCGAAACGGTGCAGTTCGGCGACGGCGGGGTAGACACCATCACGACCACCGGGGGCAACGACATCATCCTGGGCGGCCACGAGGGTGACATCATCGAGGCCGGCGAAGGCCACAACATCGTCCTCGGCGACGATGGTCAGATCGACTATGTGCGCGCCGACCGGGCCACGACGCCGGGCGCCGATAGCGATGCTTCGGACATCGACCTGATAGAGAGCTTGTCCACTGACGCTGCGGGCGGCGTGGACCACATCACCACCGGCGCAGGAGACGACATCATCATCGCCGGGCGCTACGACGACACGGTGCTTGCCGGCGACGGCAATAACATAGTCATCGGCGACAGCGGCCGCATCACGGCCGCGACCGCCAACGGTCCGCACTATCTGCCGTTCCAGCCGATCACCCTGGGTCTGATCGAGACGATCGAGTACAACGACGGCGGTGTGGACCTGATCACTACAGGTCTGGGTAACGACATCGTGCTCGGCGGCCACGCGGGCGACGAAATCGGTGCAGGCGATGGCCACAACATCGTTCTGGGCGACAACGCTCAGATCGACTATGTGCGTGCGGACCGCGAATTCGGCGTGATGGGCGCCGACACGAATGCCGCAGACATTGACCTGATCGAAACCCTTTATCCCTCACCAGAGGAGGAGGAGGGTCCGTGGCCAGAAGGGTTTGGCGGGGCGGACACGATCACTACCGGCTCGGGCGATGACATTATCATCGGCGGGCGCTACGGCGACACGATCATTGCAGGTACCGGCAGCAACATCGCCATCGGCGACAGCGGCCGGATCACGGCTGTGGACCAGGACGGCATCCGGCAGCTCGGCAATCAGCCGATTACGCTGGGCATCGTCGAGACCATAGTATGTCCGGACGGCGGCGCAGATTTCATTACGATAACCGGCGACGGCTTCAATATCGCCTACGGCGGGATCGACGACGACACCATCAGCGTCGCCGCCGGCACCAACATCGTCATGGGCGACAATGCTCTGGCTAGCTGGGTCGAGGACGGCAACGCCTCAACGCTGGACCGCATCGAAGTCAAGTGCAACGACATCGGTGGCGACGACACGATATGCGGCGGCGACGGCGACGACATCCTGATCGGCGGCACGGGAGACGATCGCATCGACGGCGGCGCCGGCCGCGACCTGATCTTCGGCGACAACGTCAAGCTGGATCGCACCGACACCTATGAGGAATACGGCAACCCGCGCTTCCGCGCACTTGACGGTACCCAGGTCTACGGGCAGGGCGTGGACGTCAACGGCATCGGCGCTCCCTCGGGCGAAGTGCTGGTGACGGATACATGGCAGCTCGACCCGCGCGGGCAGGCGTCCGCATGGGGTCAGCCCACCTGGGCCGACTACCACATCACGCTGCTCGATCACGAGTTCGGCACCGACCCGTCCTTGTACGGTAACGACTACATCGCCGGCGGCGCCGACGACGACCAGATCTTCGGCCAACTCGGCAACGACGTCATTCAGGGCGACGGCTCTGCCTGCGTTGAACTCGGCGCAGATCCCGGCCCAGACGTTGGCGCCTACCGCGTTTCCGCGGGCGTACTCTACGTCAGCGCATCCGTGGAGGGCGAATTTGACGGCCACGATTACATCGAGGGCAACGGCGGCAACGACGTGATCTTCGGCAACCGCGGCCAGGACGACCTGATCGGCGGCAGTTCCAGCCTGTTCAGCCTGGAGACGCCTGAGCGCCGCCCCGACGGCACCGACATCATCTTCGGCGGCGCCGGCACGAATGTCTCGCGCAATGACCTCGATGCAAATGGCGTCCCCTTGGACCGCGGCCATGTCGACGATTCCGACGCTATCCTCGGCGACAACGGCAACATCTACCGCATCGTTAGCGCCGACGGGTCCGGCAGCACCTTTGTCAAGCTGAACTACGACAATTACCCAGTTGCCGATGGCGAACACATCGTGGTGCGCGGCATGGAGTTCCTCGACTACACCTTGGGCGGTGCGGACTTCAATGCCGCGTCTGCGGCAACGGACATCGGTGCGGCCGACGAGATCCACGGCGAATCCGGCGACGACTTCATCTACGGCATGGTGGGCAACGATGTGCTGTTCGGCGAAGGCCAGGACGACGACATTATCGGCGGCTGGGGATTCGACTGGATATCGGGCGGCACCGGCCAGGACGGCGTGCTCGGCGACGACGGGCGCATTTTCACCAGCCGCAACGGCACCGCCGAACCGCTTTATGGCATCGCGGCCACGACGCAGTCGTTCATCAGCACGCCGGGCAACATGCAGCAGGCCGATCTGAACGTGACAGGGCAGCTGAAAAAGGCGGTCGATTTGGCGCCGTTCAACGTCGACCCCAACGACGACCCGCTGTTTGACGCGACCCAATCCGACGACATCATTTACGGCGGCCTGGGCAGCGACTTCCTGCACGGCGGTTCGGGCGACGACGCGATGTCGGGTGCGGAAGCGCTACCGTCGTTTTACTCTCACCCCATCAACGTGGGCGATGTGCTCGCCTACAACGAGACCACGGGTGAATTCGCCGCGTATGACGAATACAACCCGCGCACGCTGATCGCGAACTTCCTGCTCAACTTCAACGAGACCGAAGGCGTCGCGGTGCCGAACGCAACCTGGGGCACGGTCTACAGCGACGGCGACGACAAGCTGTTCGGCGATGTCGGCAACGACTGGCTGGTTGGCGGCACGGGCCGCGACAACCTGTACGGCGGCTGGGGCGACGACCTGCTGAATGCGGACGACAACCTGAATGGGCAGGGCGGCCTCAATAATGCGCCCGACACTCATCCGTCTTACGAGGATCGTGCCTACGGCGGCGCCGGGCGCGACATCCTGATCGGCAACACCGGCGGGGACCGGCTGATCGACTGGGCGGGCGAGTTCAACAGCTACATCGTGCCGTTCGCGCCGTTCGGCTTGGGCACCGTGTCACGCGCGCTGCAGCCGCAGATCGCCGAGTTCCTGTACGCGCTGTCGGCCTCCGACGGCGCCGATTTCACGCGCTCCAAGGACACCGGTGCCGATCCGGCGAGGAACGGCGAGCCCGAGGGCGAACTGGGCGTTGTGCGCCAGCAGGACCCGGCCTGGGGCGACCAGACGGGCGCGCCGGACGATCCGCAGCCGGGCAACATCCCGGGCGGCACGCGCGACGTGTTGCGCTCGGCGAACTTCAACACTAACGGCAACACCCAGGGCTTCGCCGCCGACAGCGGCACCTGGACGGTGCAGGGCGGGGCGTTGCAGGTGTCGGCGGAATCGCTGGGCGGCGATGCGGTCGCGGTGTTCCAGATCGGCGACGCGCTGCCCGGTTACTTCGAGGTGCAGGCGTCGATCAACGTCACCAAGCCAACCGCCGGCTGGAAGGCGAACAGCTACATCGTATTCGACTACCAGAGTCAGACCGACTTCAAGTTCGCCGGACTCGACATCTCCACCAGCAAGCTGGTCATGGGCCACCGCGACGCGAACGGCTGGCAGGTGGACGAGCAGGCGGCTGTCAAAGGCGGCCTCAAGTCCGGCACTTACTACAACATGCTGCTGGCGGTGAACGGGCTGAACGCCACGCTGCTGATCGATAACAAGACGGCCTTCTCCCACACCTATGCGCCGCGCGTCATTGACGGCTATTCCTACGGCCTCAACTGGGGGCTGGTGGGCGTGGGCTCGGACAACTCGCGCGGCAGCTTCGATAATATCCAGGCGCAGGTGCTGCCGCCGCAATTCACGTTCCAGAACACCGAGACTTTCCAGGATAACGTCGCAGACCTGTTTACCGGTCAGAAGGTCGGCACGTGGAGCGTGGGCGGGGGCAACTACACCGCGATCCCGGTCGATGCGACCGGCGTGAGCCTGCTCGACCTGGGCGTAGCCAATCTGAACGTCGCGTCGCTGCTCGATCTGAGCGTCAAGGTGAATACGCAAGGCCGTGCCGGCGTGGTGTTCGACCGCTACAGCGACAACAACTTCAAGTTTGCAGCCATCGATGCGGTGACCGACCAGGTAATGATCGGCCACTACACCCAGAAGAGCGGCTGGGTCGTGGACGCGGTCGCTTCGAAGGCCATTGATACGGCCGTGACTTACACGATGGGCGTGACGCTTAAGGGCTCGACGGTGAGCGTCTGGCTCAAGAGCAGCCCGAACAACCCCGGCTACGACGTGTTGATCAGCCACGCCTTCAATGCGGCCACGGTTGACGGGAATTTCGGTCTGATGGCCAAGGGCGGGATGGCGCGCTTCGACGACGTGACGGTGAAGACCAACGATCCGGCCTTTATCCCGGCGCCGTCCGGGAGCCTGGTTGCGGCACAGCCGGCAGCGGCGGCGACGGTTCCGGGCGAGGTGCTTACCGTGGCGGATATCGACGCGATCGCCGAGGTGGCTATAGCGCGCTGGACGCAGGCGCTTGGCAGCGGCGATCCGAGGCTCGCGGCGCTCGGCGGCCTGCTGATCAGCGTCGAAGACCTGCCGGAGGGCGTGCTCGGTCTCACTGAGGGCAGTAGCATGCTGATAGACATCGATGCCGCCGGGCAAGGCTGGTTCGTCGATGCTTCGCCATGGGATAGCGTCGAGTTCGCGCAACGCGCGCAGCGCGGCGCGCTGTTGGCCAGCGAAGACAGCGAGGCTTATGCCCGCATGGACCTGATGACGGTAATGCTCCACGAGATGGGCCACGTGGTGGGTTTGGAGCATGGTGACGCGCAGCAACCGATCATGAGCGAGATACTGCAGCCTGGGACGCGGGTCAGCCTTAGCGCGGCCGCTGAGGTACCGCACGCGGCGCCCTTGGATGCGCAGCCCCTTGCCTCGGATGCCGAGCCCGGGATTCCGGCTGCCTCGCAGGTCTCCGGGTCGCCTGTCATCAACTGGGCGGCCAGTCTCTTCAGCGCGGCCGCCAGCGAGGCGCCCGCGGCCAAAGAACCGGGCTGGATGAGCGATTTCGCCAACCATCTTGGCATGAGCGTGGCCGAACGGGAGCCGAACTCGAAGATCCGCATTGCCGCCACGCCGGCTGCCACGCTGGCCGCCAAGCCGGCTACCACGTCGCCTGCAACGCCGGAGCTCAGCAAGTCCCGGGCTGCGCGTTGAGGCGCTGACGGTGGTATGGGCCTGAACGCATGGCGTTCAGGCCCGCTTTTCACGGTTTTTATCGGCGACTTCGGCTCTTGGTTTTCCTTGTATTCTTCCGTGCACCCCTAATTCAAACAGGATTCGCGTGACCGCAGCAGCATCTCAGGATAAGCGCCTGGCCGGGACCGTGGAGTACCTCGTGGTGGATGAGTATCTGCGCACCATGGTCGACGCACGCGCGCTAAAAACCGCGTTCGAGGTTCGCTTCATCGATCTCCTCGAGGAACACGGCGCCCTTTCCGAAGCGGCGGCGCTCAAGGCACTGAAAATGGACGAGCAGGGACTGCGCTTTCTCGTTGCGCTGCTGGAGGCGAACGGGGTGATTGAGCGACGCCGTGGCCAGATTTTCCTGCAAGAGGGTTTCTGCGTCGCGCTGAAATACCGCGACCTCCTGGAAACCAAGCTCGATTTCGCCGGGGCTCTCATCAACGATTTCGCCGACTCCTTCACGGCGCTGCTGATGGACCCGGCGAGCTTCATGGGCCAGTCTCGACTGTTCCAGTTGTTCGACTACCGGCGCTGCTTCGAGCCGACGCTGGAGAACTACCAGCGCACGCGCGCATGGATGCGGCTGACCTCGACGCTCACGAGATACGAGGCGGCTGCTTGCCTCGAACTGCATGACTTTGGCGCGCACCGCCGCATGCTGGATGTCGGCGGTAACAGCGGCGAGTTCGTGCTTCAGGCCTGCCGGCGCCAGCCGGCGCTGCGCGGCACCGTGGTCGATTTGCCTCTGGTCTGCGAGATCGGCCTGGAGCATGTGCTGGGCGAGGAGGAGCACTCGCGCATCGCGTTCATCAAGGCCGACCTGCGCGCCGAGCCGCTGCCCGCCGGCTACGACCTCGTCAGCTTCAAATCCATGCTGCATGACTGGCCGGAGCAGCAGGCGCTCGCTTTTCTCACCCAGGCGGTGCGGGCGGCGGAGCCTGGCGGCACCGTGCTGATTTTTGAGCGCGGACCGATTGCGCCAAAAGGTGTCACGCCGCCCTTTTCCATGCTGCCCATCCTGCTGTTTTTCCGCTCCTACCGGCAGCCCTCGGTCTATGCAATGCACCTGGAGTCGCTGGGCTGCACCGATGTGCGCCGCCAGGACATCCGGCTCGACACGCCTTTCCATCTCGTCACGGCGCGCACGCCGGCGGCCGGGCGGGCGGGGTAAACTGTGTCCATGGTCGAGCCCATTACTCTCTACCGCAAGGCGCGGGCACCGCGGCGTTTTCTCGCAGCGGAATATGTCGAGCTCACCATGCATTTTCAGTGCAACCTGAAATGCGAGCATTGCATGATCGAGGACAGCATGGGCTGGCTGAAGCCCGAGTCCATGGAGCGATTCGAGCAAATCCTCCAGCGGAACGCCGCGCAGCGGACCTGGAAGGGCCTGATTCTGACCGGCTCGGAAGTCACGCTGCGGCGCGATCTGCCGGAGCTTGCGCGCCGGGCGCGCGAGGCCGGCTTCGAGCACGTGCGCATCCAGACCCACGGCATGAAGCTCGCGAGCGTGGAATACTGTCGCGAGCTGGTCGAGGCCGGCATCGACCAGTATTTCGTAAGCGTGACCGCGGCCGACGCCCGGACCCATGACGCCATTACCACGATGCCCGGTTCCTTCGATAAGACCATGCGGGGTCTGGAGAATCTCGACGGCATGGAAGGCGTGACCACGCTGACGAACACGGTGATCACCGAACGCAGCTACCGGCAGCTTCCCGATGTTGTCCAGCGCCTGGGTCATCTGCGACGGCTTGCGCAAATGGATTTCTGGAACTTCTGGCCGATGAGCGAACAGGATCCCAAGGACCTGATCGCTTCGCATCTTGACGTGTTGCCGTACCTGCGCGAGGCCATCCGCGGAGCCCGGGCACTCGGGCGCTCGGTCGAGGTGAAGAATTTTCCTGAATGCCTGTTGGGTGAGGATGCCGACGCGCTCGAGAACGAGCAGCCCAAGCTCATCATCGACCCGGATTTCTGGCCGGAATTCATGCGCAACGGCTTCCACCAATGCGTCCACCGCGACTACTGCGGCGCCCGCCGCTGCCTCGGGCTGAACACGGCCTACGTCGGCAAGTATGGCTGGCATGCCGATGTGCTGGTGCCGTTGCCGAAGGAAGAATGAAAGACGCCGTGGCAGACGCATTCAGGGGCCTGGTCGATCGCGAGAACGTCGTCGTCGAGTTCGGAAACAGCCGGCTTCCCGGTGGCGCGATTGCGCTCTCCGAGCAGGTCGTCATGCCGGTCGATACGGCCAAGCGCCTGGTCCTTGTTCTGGAGGACGCACTTCGCAAGTACGCTCCGCAAGCGCTCTCCGCCGAAGCGGCGCAACGCGCCGTCACGCCGGTCAATGCGCCGCCCGATGCCGCCGGCGAGAAAGCGGCGCTGCTGCAAAAGCTGGTCGCGGACCTGGGCGTGCCGTTTCAGCATGAGCGCTCGTTCCGCGTTTCCCCGGGCGCGCTCCACGCGAATCGCTTCCTGCTGTCGCTCGACGCCGCCGACATCGTCGGCAGCCCGATGGAAAAGGTGCTGGAGATCTGCGCGCGATTCGGCATCCCGGAGGCTTCGCGAAAGGCGGCCGAGGAGAGCTTTGGCACGGCCGCATGCGTGCATTTCGGCTTCGAGGAGACTGCCGGCAGCCTGCTTTGCAAGCTCTACCTGGAGCGGCAGGTGCCCGCCGGGGAAGCCGCCGACGCGGCCGCGCACCGCGCGCCGGTGCTGCTGCACCTGGCCTTCAAGTGGGACCCGGCGAGCGGCGCGCAGGTCGTGACCCGCTACAACTGGTATCCGAGCCTCCCGATGGTCGAGCTCGAATCCCGGCTCGCTTCGGTGTATCGGAGCCGCGCCTCGGAGGCGTCGATCGACATCGCGCGCGCGGTGCTGCGCTCGGCTGCGGCGCGCGCGCCCGCGGAGCAGTTGCAGTATCTGGAAGTCGAGGAAGAAAATGGCCGCCACTCGTTCGACCTGAACGTCTACAACGCGGCGCTGCTATTGAAGGACATCCAGGAGCCCCTTATTGCCATGCGTGAACGCTTCGCGGTGCGCCCCGGCCAGTTCCAGGCCCTCTACGATCAGGTCAAGACGCGCTCGCTTGGCCATCTGGCCGGCGGCGTCCACCGTAACGGCGAGGACTTCTTCAACGTGTATTACGGCGTGTCCGGGTTTCCGCGTTTCAACGAGCGCTTGCGCTGACATGAAGACGGCGGCAGCGCGCTACGAATACGCCACGCGGGGCGATCCTTCGCGCAACTATTGCCTGTGGGATTACGCGCCCGCCACGCCGGCGGAAGACAAGTTCCGTTCGGTCAACCTGCTGTACCAGTCCTTCGAATATGCCGGCATCGACCCGCGCGCCTACGACATGGTCGAGGCGCTGCGCGAGGCCATAGGAAGCTTCCGGACGGTGTTCGGCGTCAAGCAACTGCCCGGGCGGCTCGCATGGGAGTATTACTTCTACGACTATGCGCGGCAGGCGCGTGCAGTCTCGATAACGAAAGTACTGGCGGCTCTGCGGCCCCACGCGCGCTGCGCTGTCCGAGCCAACGAGAACCTGCCTTATTTCATGTTCTCGCTCGACCTCGACGCCGAACTCGCCAGGGGCGGGCGCGACATGGATGTCGTGCACATGTACGTGGGCAACCCCGGCAGCGCCGTATCCTCCGGCATCGCTTACGCCGTCAGGGAAGGCGCGACGGTGCTCGAAAATTTCTACTTCTTTTTCGACGCGGAAAGCCAGCAGGAGGCGGCGGCGGAAAAAATCCGCTCTTCGGTTTATTTCGACGCGGACCGGATATCCATGGATGAGGTGCTGGTTCCCGAGCTGAAAGGCTGCCAGACCATCTGCGTTGCCAACAAGCAGACGCATGACTGCGTCTATTTCTCGGGCATCGGCGTGGGGCAATTGCTCCACTTCCTCGATCGGCTGGGCTATCCGCCGCCGATCGTGTCATTTGTGCGCGAAAACCGCGGCTTGCTCGACCATCTTCTGTTTGACGTGGGCTTCGATTACCGGGTGGAGAGCGGCAGGCTCGCCATCCTGAAAAGCGGCTACTACGGCGTTTTTTGAGCGATTTCATGACCACCGTGATCGCCGTATCGGGCCCGCCGGGAAGCGGCAAGACCACGCTGGCCCGGGCGCTGGCCGATGCGCTCGGCAACGCGGCATCCATCCACATGGACAACTACGAGCAGATGACGCGCAAGCCCCTCGACGAGGTGATGCGGTGGATGGACGATGGAGCGCCCTTCGACGACGTGCCGATGCCCGGACTGGAGGAGCACCTTGCGCGTTTGAAAGCCGGCGACTCTGTCGTCGATCCGGCAACGGGCTTGAAGGTTCGCCCTGCCCCCTACATCGTCTTCGAGACGCAGTTCGGCCGCGCCCACCCCGGCACGGGCCGCCACATAGACCTCCTCGTCTGGCTCGATACGCCGGCCGACGTGGCCTTGGCGCGCGTGCTCAAGGCGCATACCTCGGCGGCCTGCCGTGAAGCGGGCGAGGCCGGTTGCTCCGGGCGCATGGCCTGGCTCGACAGCTACCTCGAGAATTACCTGAAGCTCGTGGCGCGCCTGGTGAGCTTGCAAAGAGACAAGGTCCGGCCCGGGGCCGAAATCGTGGTGGACGGTACGCGCGATCCCGCGGTGCTTGTGGGTCAACTGCTTCGCGATATACCGCGATATTCACACCGGCCACTCGATCCATGACGGAGCCGACGGAAGGGCCGCTTGCGCAGGCGCTAGGGTTCCACCGTCGCGGCCAACTGGTGGAGGCGGCCAGGTGCTACCGGGCCCTGCTGACAGACGATCCAGGGCACTTCCAGGCGCTCCTGCTGCTTGGCCGCCTGTCGCAAGAGCAGGGACGTCACGAAGAAGCTTTGAAGCTCTCAGGCCTGGCACTGCGGATCGCCCCCGGTTCCTTCGAGGCGCTGATGCAGCAGGGGCTCGCTTTTCGCGCGCTCGGGCGCATCGCGGAAGCGGCCGGGTCCTACGAGGCCGCCTTGGCGCTGCGTCCCGAGGATACGACGGCGCTGTATAACCGCGGCAATGCGCTCGCGGCGCTCGGCCAACTCGAGGAGGCACTGGCATGCTTCGATAGGGTGGTTGGCCTGGATCCTACGGATGCGGCGGTCTTCAACAATCGCGGCGTGGCGCTGCGGGGATTGCTGCGCGACAGCGACGCGCTTGCGAGCTTCGATGCGGCCCTGGCGCTGCGGCCGGAATATCCCGAGGCGCTCAACAACCGCGGCAACGCGCTTCAAGCCCTGGGGCTGCACGCGCAGGCGATCGCGAGCTACGAGCGTGCCCTGCTCGAGCGGCCCGATTATGCCGAGGCGCTTAACAATCGCGGTAACGCCATGCTGGCGCTGGAGCGCCTCGGCGAGGCCCTCGAAAACTACGACCGCGCGCTTTCGATTCAACCGGGATATGCCGAGGCGCTCAACAATCGAAGCACGGCTCTGCTTCTGCTCTCCCGTCCCGAGGAGGCGCTACAAGCCGCCAGGCAGGCGCTCGAGGCGCATGCCGATTACCCCGAGGCGCTGGGCAACCAGGGCAAGGCCTTGCAGGCACTCGGCCGCCATGACGAGGCGCTCCAGCTTTACGAGAAAGCGCATCGGTTGCGTCCGGCCGACGCGGACGGCCTCAACAATCTTGGTAATGCGTTGCACGCGCTGGGCTGCTACCAAGAGGCGCTCGAGCGGTACGAGCAGGCCTTGCGGCTCCAGCCGGAATCCGTTGAGGCACTCAACAACCGCGGCAATGTGCTGCAGGCGCTGCGTCGGCCCGAGGCGGCGCTGGCCAGCTATGCACGCGCCTTGGCGATCGAGCCGCAGGACGCGGAAGCGCATTGGAACGAAGCGCTCGCGCGACTTTCGGTCGGCGACTACGAGCGGGGTTGGGAGCAGTACGAATGGCGATGGCGTGTGCGCTCCCTGGGCCTGCCGGGGAACCAGACGCATCGGCCGCCGTGGCGCGGCCGGGAGGACATCGCCGGAAAGACCGTGCTGCTGCACGCGGAACAGGGCTTTGGCGACGCGATTCAGTTCGTGCGCTATGCGCCCCTGGTGGCGGCACGCGGCGCCCGAGTGGTCCTGGCGTGCGCCGAGCCGTTGCGCGCGTTGTTCGAAACTGTGCATGGCGTGGGGTCGGTTTTTATTCCGGAGCAGCTTGCGCTCACCTTTGATTTCCAGGCGCCGCTGATGAGCCTGCCGCTTGCCTTCGGCACGACGCTCGAGGATCTGCCCTCGCGGATACCTTATGTGCGGGCCCCCGGGGAAAAGGCGGCGGCCTGGCGACGGCGTCTCATGGCACAGGGCGCGGGGTTTAAAGTCGGGTTCGCCTGGTCGGGCAATCCACGCTTCGGCGCGGCGCGCCTAAAAGCCTGCCCGGTGGAACTGCTCAGGGCGCTCACTGCCGTTCCAGGATGCGTTTTCGTGAGCCTGCAGACCGGTGACGCAGCGGACGAGGCAGCGCGGCTTGCCGGCGGCGACCCCCCCATTATCGAAGCCGGCCCCGAACTGGGCGCTTTCGACGACACGGCCGCGCTGTTGAGCAGCCTGGATCTGGTGATTTCCATCGACACGGCGGTGGCCCATCTGGCCGGCGCGCTCGGCAAACCAGTGTGGATAATGCTTCCCTACGCTGCCGACTGGCGCTGGCTCATGGACCGCGAGGACAGTCCCTGGTACCCGAGTGCGCGTCTTTACCGGCAGCCGCATCCGGGCGACTGGGCGAGCGTGGTGAAGCGCCTGGCGGCGGATCTCGCGCAGCGATCGAAAGGAAAAGGATGAAGCCGGACGACGAAAATCAGCAGGGCTTCGGCTCCGCGGGCTATGTGCGCAGGTTGCGGCGTTACGAGGCGGCCCCGACCGTGTGCGCGCGCGCGGGGACGGGAGAAAGCGCCATGGAGTTTTATTCGCCCTTCGGTCCTCTGATAGCGAAAACGCACCTGCCGCCCGCGCTGGTCGAGCGGCTCAACGCGTATGCCGACGGCGTGGCAGATGAGCAGGGCGCCCCGCCCGGCGAGTTGACCCTGCCCGAACGTTTTGTCCGCGAAGGCGGCGATGCATCATTGGCCGAATTGACGGCGCGGCGCATCGCGCAGTACGCCGGCCTGGCGGACGACCGGGACGTGGGGCGGGTGCGTTTCGAAAGCTTCTGGATGGTGAGCCATTTTCCGGGGACGTTCAGTCCGGTGCATTTTCATTCCGGCGACATCTCCGGCGTGGCCTATCTGAAGGTGCCCGTGCATATCGCCAACGAGGAGATCGAGGAACAGCAGAGCTATATCAACGCGCGTCGCGCCGGCTACATCACCTTTCTCATCGGCGGCAAACAAAGGTTCTCCAAATCGCTCATCAGCTTCAAGCCCCAGGTGGGCGACCTTTATGTGTTTCCCGGCTGGCTGCTGCATGCGGTGGAACCGTTTCAGGGGGAAGGCGAGCGGCGGTCGATATCTTTCAATGCCTTCGTCGAATAAGGCGTGCATCGTGGCGAGTTTCCTCAAGTTGATCGAAATCGATGCCGAAGAGGCGCGAACCTGCCCGGATGCATTCGAGCGCCTGCGCAACGGCGATCTGCAAGCCATCTTCGTGCACGGCGTGTATGCGCCCGCGGTGATGTCCTCCGTGGTCGAGCGCCTGGAGCGCCACGATCCGCCGTTCCTCCAGACCTGGTTTCCGAGCAAGTTCCGCTCGTGGTTTTTCGGCCGAAATCTCAACCTTGCCGATCCCGGCCTGGAAGGCTATTTCGCCGAAGCAGCCTTGTTCCACCAGCATCTGGAGGCGCTGTTTCCGCCGGGCCTCGGACTTGCCGCTCGCGTTGCGGGCATCCTCTCGGATCTCGACGGCGGCCGTGCTTTCATGGCGCCTCCCGGGCGCGAGACCGGCCAGCACTACATGTTCACCACCTTGCGCGCTCACCTGGAAGGCGGATATATACCGGTGCATTTCGACAACGAGCAGGCCCTGGTGCCCTCCTTCGCTCATCTGCGCAGCCTGGTGGAACTTCACATGACCTCGTTCGTACTGACACTGCAGGCCGCGGAAGGCGGCGGAGCCCTGGAGGTGTACGACCATTGCTGCGAACCCTCCGACGCGTATTTCATTCGCGGTATTCCTTCGGCGAAACCCGAAGTGGAGGGGCTCGCCTCGGTGTCGTTCCAAATTCCTGCGGGGGCGATGATCGTGCTCGACTCGGGGCGTTATCTGCACCGGGTCGCGCCGGTGCAAGGTTCTCGCAAACGCTGGACTGCGTGCAGCTTCATGGCCCTATCCCGGGAGCGCAATGCGATGTACTGCTGGGGATGACCCTCATGGCTAGGGGTTCCCAGTGATGAATGCCGCGCGCAAGGTGCCGCCGTACTTCGACACTCTCATCGAGGGTTTCCGCCAGGGGAAGACCGGCCGTTACGTGCATCTGGGGTACTGGGATTCGGCGGAAATCGCTGCGGACGCGCCCGAGGATACGCTCGATAACGCGCAGAGGCGTCTCGACCAGGTGCTTCTCGCCGCCGCCGATCTTTCCGACGGGCAACACGTACTGGATGCGGGTAGCGGATTTGGCGGCACGCTTTCGAGCATCAACTCGCGCTTTTCCCGCATGCGGCTCGCCGGAGTAAATGTCGATCCCCGGCAGCTCGACATTTGCCGGGAATTGGCGCCTGTTAACGAAAATCTCCTGGAGTGGCACCAGGCCGATGCCTGCGCCCTGCCGTTCGCCGATGGACTGTTCGACCGCGTGCTGTGCATCGAGGCCATGTTCCATTTTCCTTCTCGAAGCCGGTTTTTTCTGGAAGCCGCCAGGGTGCTCAAGACGGGCGGAGCGCTGATCGGCTCGGATATCGCGATTGCTTCTTCGGCGCGACGCTTCGAGACAGAGGCTTTTCGGATCGAGGCAACAGTGCGCGACGCCTACGGTCCGTGGCCCGATTTGTGGGGTGTAGAGGGCGATCTGGCGAGCCTCGCTGT
>Ga0156012_1155_pt4 | contig 14136 bp, 12 predicted proteins | sample RifCSPlowO2_02_FD_107666 | JGI IMG/M metagenome (GOLD analysis project Ga0156012, IMG submission 107666) | Gammaproteobacteria bacterium RIFCSPLOWO2_02_FULL_61_13
CGCCGGTTACCCGACCCGATTCTGGGGCTTGCCCTTGCCACAATGGGCGGAAAAGGATCCGGTGCTAAACGAGCTGTTTACCGGGGTGCACGAGTTTTGTTCAGTGGTCCTGGCGATACTGATCGGGGTGCATATTGCCGGCGGTCTGGCGCATCTCTCGGGCCGGCATGTGAATGTGCTGCGGAGGATACTTCCCGGGCGTGACTGACAAGCGATGGCTGCGTCAGGCGGAAAAAGAAAAGGGGCCATGGTTAGGCCCCTGATCCTGTCCTGGCCCGAACTGCGGGCCAAAACGGTATTACTTGTTGTTGATGTACATCGTGACTTCGAAGCCGAAGCGGATGTTGTTGTACTCAGGGGTTTCCCACTTCATTTTGAATCTCCTCTGGTGCATCTGATATCGGAACCATCCGTTTGAACCCGGTTTGCCCGGGCACCGGTTTCCCGGCGCGATGATTCCTGCGAATGTCGTGCCAGTTTGACAAACGCCTACCCTACATTCTGAATAAAACTAATAAAATCAAAATATTATTGAAATAATGTGGACGGTACCCAAAGCTTTTCCCAGTTGAATAAAACCGCCAGACTTGGCTGCACCACTCAATCTATCCGTCCGGAAGTGGTCTATTTGAACCACCCCCGTTCCCGTATACTCGATCCATGGCGGTATCCCCCCGGCGTTCCCTGCTCAGTCTGCTGCGTTTTCATGAGGCTGCGTTTCTCCTTTTGGTGGCCGTGACCGGGGCTTTAAGCGGGTTGTCCACGTACTTTTGGCAACAAACCTCGGCCGAATCTGCGCGTGTCACCAATCTGATTTTTCTCAATGAACAGGTGCGCAGTGAGTTGTTACTGCAAATCCAGGAGGTCTTCCGGGCCCGGTTGCTGGATGAACCCAGGGCGCAGTTGATGTATCGGCGAATCAATCAACTGTTCAACCAGTTGCGGCAAAGCTCGGGTTCCCTGGAGGAGGACCAGGCAATCCAGAACATGCAGCAGTCCTATCGGGAGATCCAACAGGACATGAACCGGATCTTTGCCGCAGCGGTGACCGTGGATGGCGCGGTCAGTGTTCGCATCCTGGATCCGCGCTTTGCCGATCATATGGTTAATCGGTTCGACGGCCCCTATGCTTCCTTCAAGGCAATTTTGGATCAGCGCCACGGGGAATTGCAGGAAACGATGCAAGTCTGGACACGTTATGCGCCCGTCGGCATCCCGGTGGTCTTTCTGGTTGCGGTGCTACTGGTGGTGATTACTTCGCGCATTCTGCGCGCGGATTTTGTGCGGCCCATGGCGACTGTGAAGGAGGGGGCGCTGATAATCAGCGGCGGGCACCTTGAGCATCGTATCCCCGCCGGTGGTGTGGCTGAAGTGTCCGAGATTGCAGAATCCATCAATCGCATGGCGGGGGACTTGGCGCGCAGCCGTGATGCCCTGGTTGAACACGAGCGGCAGGTGGCGCTCGGTGCCCTGGTGCCGGTCATCGCCCACAATATTCGCAATCCCCTTGCCAGCGTACGCGCCGCAGCCCAGATGCTGGATGACCATGCAACCCGGGAGGATATCCGGGAGGGGCGCGAGGCCATCATAACGACCATTGATCGCCTCGGACGCTGGGTGAATGCCCTGGTGTCCTATCTGCACCCATTGAAACCCAACCTGCGCGCGGTACGGATGGCGGAACTGATGGCAGCCGCGCTCGCGGCCAGCAATGCCAGGATGCAGGAAAAGGGCCTGCTGGTAGTAAGGGAAAACTGGGAGGCGGATCAAAAAGTGCAGGTGGACCCGGACTTGATGGAGCAGGCGTTGGCCGGATTAATAGCCAATGCGGCGGATGCCTCGCCCCATGCTGCCGCGTTGCGCGTACGATTCGAGGCATCTGCCGGCGCATTTTCCGTGCACATTATTGATGCCGGACCGGGGATTCCATTCAGCCCGCAACCCGGCAGCCTGGAGCCCGGTCCATCCACCAAGCGCTTTGGGACCGGCCTGGGACTACCTGTTGCCTTCAAGATTTGCCACAGCCATGGCTGGGACCTGGAGTTCATCGCCGTTGCCGGCGGTGGCACCGACGTGGCCATTCATATTCCCGCCGTCGCAGGGCAGGAGGTGCAGGATGAATTCAAATAACACTTCCGGGGAATTGAGCGCACAAATTCCCATGCTCGCCAAGCGTGTATTGATAGTCGAGGATGAAACCGTCTTTGCCCGTTCCGTGCAGAAACGCCTGCAGCGCGAGGGTTACAACAGCGAGATATGCCCGAACCTTGCATCGGCGCGCCAGCGTTTCCGAGAATTGAGCCCGGATCTGGTACTGCTGGATATGCGCCTGCCGGACGGTTCCGGCCTGGATTTTCTGACCGAGATCAAATCCAATCCTGCGGCCGATACCGTCGTGCTGGTGATGTCCGCCTATGGAGAAGTAGATGACGCCGTCTCGGCGATGAAACGCGGCGCGACTGATTACCTGAAGAAACCGGTGGACCTGGAGGAATTGCTGCTCAACGTGCGCAAGGTGCTGGATCGCGGGGAGTTGGAGCAGCAAGTGGTGAATGCGTCCAAGCGCCACCAGCATCAGGCGGGGGGCGTGGACTTTCTTGGCACCTGCGCGGCCGTCGAGGCGGTGCGGGCGCAGGTTCGCAAGGTTGCCCAATTGGGTAACAACCCGGCGGCACTGCCGCCGACGGTGCTGATTCTCGGCGAAACCGGGACTGGCAAAGATGTGATTGCAAGGCTGCTGCATGCGCTCAGCGCGCGCCGGGACAAACCTTTCGTGCACGTTGACTGCGCCAGCCTGCCCAAGGATTTGATTGAGGCCGAGCTGTTCGGCCATGAAAAAGGGGCCTTCACCAGCGCGCACGTGTCGCGTACCGGATTGATTGAAGCGGCGGAAGACGGCGTGTTGTTCATGGACGAGATTGGAGAGGTGCCGCTGGACCTGCAGGCCAAGCTGCTGGCGGTGCTGGAGCGGCGCACGGTCCGCCGGGTCGGGACGACACAGGAACGCGCGGCGCGGGCATGGTTCATTGCCGCCACCAATCGTGATATCCAGGCGCTGCTGGCGCGCGGCGAGTTTCGCGCCGACCTGTTTTACCGGCTCAATGTCATCTCCATACTCGTCCCACCGTTGCGCGAGCGCGGCGCGGATGTGCTGGCGCTGGCCCGCCATTTCGCGGCGCAGACGGCCAAGCGTTATGGCCTGCCGGTACCGGGGATTTCCGCTGCCGCGGAGCGTGCCATCAGTGAATACCCATGGCCAGGCAATGTGCGCGAACTGAAGCACATGATCGAGCGTGCCGTGCTGCTGTCGGGCGGGACGGAGTTGGGCGGCGATGCCATCCCCAGGGCGGGTGCCATGACGGGGGATACGCCGCAGACGCTGGATGCCGGTATGACGCTGGATGCAGCCGAACTGGCTTTGATCCAGCAGGCCCTGGGCCGCTGTGAAGGCAATGTTTCCCGTGCCGCCCGCGAGCTCGGCATTACGCGCATGGCCTTGCGCTACCGCATGAAAAAATACGGTCTCTAATGCAGCTTCAGGCGCGGCCGGGTGCGCCGCGTCAACAGATTGGCCAGTGTGGTCAGTGCGACATGCAGCACACCATGCAGCGCCAACAGGTGCATTTTGTAAAGTGACAGATACACCGCCCGCGCGAGCACCCCCTCCACGAACAGCCGCGGCGACCAATAACGGGCCAGATTCCCCATCAAGCTGCCAACGGTGGAGTAACGGCTCATATTGATCAGCGAACCGTAATCCACATAGTGGTAGTCGGGGAGGCTGTGTCCCTCCAATCTGCGGCGCATGCTCTTTACCAGCATCGACGCCTGCTGATGTGCTGCTTGGGCCCGCGGTGGCACCATGCCGGTTCCGTCCGGTAGCGGGCACTCCGCGCAATCGCCAAAGGCAAAAATGTCCTTGTCACGGGTGGACTGCAGCGTCGGCAGCACCAGCAACTGGTTGCCACGGTTGCACTCGATACCTTCGATGCGCGCCAGAAAATCCGGGGCCTTGATACCGGCGGCCCAGACCAGGGTCTCAGCCGGGATGACCTTGCCGTCGGCGGTCAGGAAGCCGTCCGGCCGCGCCTGGGCGATCCGCTCGCCGGTGAGAATATCGATTCCCAGACGCCGCAGTTCCTCCGCGACCTGTGCCGAGAGCTTTGCGGGCAGGCCGGGAAGAATACGGTCCGCCGCGTCAATTATGGTGATCTTTATATGCTGGTCGACGTTGAATCCCGCAAACAGGTACCCGATCAACTCTTGCGCACTGTGGTGGAGTTCGGCTGCCAATTCCACGCCGGTGGCGCCGCCGCCGGCAATGGCTATCCGCAACTGGCCTGGGCGCAGCGGCGCAGTCTGTGTGACAGCGGTGTAAAACGTGCGCAGCAAATGCTGTTGAAACCGGTCCGCTTGCCAGCGCTGATCCAGGAAATGGCAATGCTCCTTGACGCCGGGAATGCCGAAATCATTGGCGATGCTGCCGACGGCCATGATCAGCGTGTCGTAGGGGAAACTGCGCGCCGGGACGAATTCAGCGCCGGTGTCGTCACGGGTGGCGTCCGTATGCACCATGCGCGCCGCGCGATCCACGCGCGTGACCCGGCCGAGTCGAAACTGGAAATGGTGGGCACGCGCCTGGACCAGATAGCTCAACTCGCCCTCATGTGAATTCAGCGTGCCGGCCGCCACCTCGTGCAACAGCGGTTTCCAGGTATGCGTCAGGCTGGCATCGACCAGCGTGATCTCGGCGCGTCCGGCCCGGCCCAGGCTATCGCCGAGCCGCGTCGCCAGTTCGAGACCGCCGGCGCCGCCGCCGACGATTACCAGGCGATGTAATTGCGGTGTTGTCATGCAGGGAAGGTGCGCTATGCGGGTGGGGTGCGCTGCGTATAATAGTCATCTGAAGGGATCTACTCCAGACGCTTTCAGCAACGGAGGATTTTGTGAACCAGCCAACCGTGACGGAAATTCAGGCTGCGGCGTTTCAGCGGCTCGTGCAGCACCTGCGTGAACATGCCGAGGTGCAGAACATCGACTTGATGAATCTCGCCGGTTTTTGCCGGAATTGCCTGGCCAAGTGGTATCGGGCCGCCGCTGAAGATCGCGGTATCGCAATGGACTACGAGCAGGCCCGCGAAATCATATATGGAATGCCCTATTCGGAATGGAAGGAAAAACATCAGCACGAGGCATCGGCCGGACAGCAGGCCGCCTTTGAAAAACGCGGTGAGTAATGTTGGCGGGCGGCTGTCAGCCCACGACTGAATCAATGCCTGTGGGTTCAAGGGTCAAGTGCCGGGTTGCCAGGAAGGGCACGGAACTATGTGAATCGTTGGTGCCGGATGCGGGACTTGAACCCACAACCTTCCGCTTACAAGGCGGGTGCTCTACCAGTTGAGCTAATCCGGCGCGAGAATTTGCCGTTGCCGGCGGTTACATCTGCGGCGGGAAAGTAAAGGAGCCAGGTCCGGATTACAAGCCCGGATTCGCCGCCCGGGTCGCGCCGCGAGTCCATACCCCGGGCCGGGGCAGATTGATCCGTCTGCTATACTGTCTGCCTTCCAATCGAGTCAATATCGGCGCCAAAGCGCCATGCCATTTCAACGTTATAACCACCCATGAAGATCCTCATCATTGATGACTCGGCCGACTTCCGCGCCCTGTTGCGCGTGCAAATTGGCCGCTCGGTCGAGGGTGCGGAGATCGAGGAGTATGACCCGGCGCGCGGCCGCCCCGGCGCGGATTTTGACTGGTCCCAATTCGCCATACTTCTGCTGGATTACAAGCTTGGCACCGATGAAGACGGACTGGAGTGGTTGCGGGACTTTCGCCGCACGCCGGGGTTTCCCCCCACTATCGTCCTGACGGCTGAAGGGGACGAATACGTTGCCGTGAAAGCGATCAAGCTGGGGGCGGCGGAATACATCAACAAAAAAGATCTGACGCCGAATCGCCTGAAGGAGGTGATCCTCGCGGCGGCCGATTACTCTGAAGAGAAGCAGGCGCGCCAGCAGGCCACCATGAGCAAGGCGGATGCGCTGGTGCACCGGATCCTGCAGGAGCGCGAGCAGGGGACGCGCGAGGATTTGGGCCAGGATTACAAGTTCGTGCGACTGATCGGGCAGGGAGCCATGTCCCAGGTGTTTCTTGCGGAGCGTGGTTCCGACGGCCTGTCGCTGGTACTGAAAACGCTGGACCTCACCACGGTAACCGATTCGACCTTGATAGATCGCTTCATCCAGGAAGCGGAGATGATCGCCAGCCTGAACAGCCCGTTTGTGGTGAAGATTTACGAGTACGGGTTGACGCGGAAATTCGGGTTCATCGCCATGGAGTTTTTCCCGCGCGGGGATCTTAAACAGCGCATGGAACGCCGGCTCACGCCGGACGTTGCGTTCAGCTACATGAGTTACATTGCCCATGGACTCGAGGCCATCCACGGCATCGGCATCGTGCATCGCGACCTCAAGCCCGCCAACATCATGTTTCGCGGTGACGACACCATGGCACTGGCGGATTTCGGCATCTCAAAGAAGATGCAAGGGGGCTCTGATCTGACCACCATCGGCCAGATCCTTGGCACTCCGCATTACATGAGCCCCGAGCAGGGTGAAGGCAAGCCAGTGGATTTCCGCTCTGACCTGTACGGCGCCGGTATCATTCTTTACGAGTTGCTGACCGGGCAGAAGCCATTTACCGCCAGCACGCCGGCGGCAGTGATCTACCAGCATGTGCATACGGAGATCCCGCGCCTGCCGTTGCCGCTGTCCCGCTACCAGCAAATCGTCGATCGGGCGCTGGCCAAGGACCCCGCCAGTCGTTATCAGACGGCGCGCGAGATGATCATCGATTTTGAGGCCGCCGAGCAGGGCAGAATCTGATAATAACCCGGTGCTCCGGCGTTGCCGGATGCCGAAGCGGATGCGGATTATGAGTTTGCGCGTGCGGCTGACCATCATGATTTCGACCCTGTTTGTCCTGGTATGCATGGGGGCGGGGATGTATGTGGTCGACAACGCGCGACGCGCGGTCAGGGACGAGATGCAGTCCACCGCGCGCCTGACCCTGGATCTGCTCGAGGCGGAACTGCTGCGAGGTGGCGCCGCCAGGGATCCGTGGCGTACGCGCCAGTTCCTGGATCGTTTGTCGTCCATGGGTTCCACGCGGCATATGCGCATCACCATCCGGCAGCATGGTGCGTCCGCATCACTCGCGACAGATTCCATGACCGTGCCGCGTCAGATTTCGGCGCCGGCGTGGTTTGCCCGTCTGGTTTCGCCCCAGGACCTGGTTACCCCGCGGATCCTGACCCAGACCGGGATGCCACAAATCGAAATTGAACTGCGCGCCGACCCGGCGGATGAGATTGCGGAGGCCTGGCGCGAAACGCGCGGCGTGCTGTACATGATGTTTCTTTTCGCCGGGCTGGTGATGGGGCTTATCTATTTCCGCCTGGGCCGTGACCTGGCCCCCATCGATTCCATCCTGGCGGGACTGCAGGGGATCGAACAGGGTGATTACCAGTTGCGGCTCCCGGCATACCGGACCACGGAGTTGGGCCGCATTTCCGACAAGTTCAATCACATGGCCCAGGTATTGTTGCAGGCCCGGGAAGAGAACCGGCGCCTTAGTCAGCGCTCTTTGGAAATCCAGGAGCAGGAGCGGCGGCTATTGGCCCGCGAGCTGCATGACGAACTCGGCCAGTCTCTGACTGCGATCAAGGCCATGGCGGTGGCCACGGCGGCGGCGCCTGACATTGATTCATCCCGGTTGCGGGTGAGCATGGGTGAGATTGCCCGCGTTGCGGACCATACCTACGACGTTGCGCGGCAGTTGATGCAGCGGTTGCGGCCGCCGGTGCTGGATGTGCTGGGATTGGGAGCGGCTTTGCAGGATCTTGTGGACCGCTGGAACAGCGCCGGTGGTGGGGGCTTTTGCCGGCTCACGATAACGGGCGACTTGCAGGCGCTGTCCGATGTCGTTGGAATCAACCTGTTTCGAATCATTCAGGAGGCATTGACCAATGTCGCGCGTCACGCAACGGCGGAAAAAGTCGATGTGAACTTGCGGGTCGGCCAAGGAAATGATGTCGACCTGGCCATTGTCGACGATGGCGCCGGGTTCGAGCCGGAAGCCGCGCGGCCGGGACTTGGACTGTTGGGCATGCGCGAACGTGCCGTGGCCCTGGGGGGTACCTGCGCGCTGTCCTCGGCGCCGGGGCACGGTGTGCGCATCCGGGTCACCTTGCCGGCCGCGACCGGTGCAGAAACCGCCTGATGGCCTCGATCCGCGCCTTGCTGGTGGATGACCACGCCGTGGTAAGGGCCGGATACCGCATGCTGCTGGAGCAGGCCGGCATTGAAATTGTTGCCGAGGCGGATACCGGTGAAAGCGCCTGCAGGTTGTTCACGGAGACCGAACCTGATGTGGTGGTCATGGACCTTTCACTGCCTGGGATCAGCGGTCTGGAGGCAGTTCGCCGCATCGTTGCCAGGGAGCGCAAGGCGCGCATCCTGGTGTTCAGCATGCATGACGATCCGGTATTCATCGATCAAGCCATCAGTGCCGGCGCCCGGGGATACATCAGCAAACGCAGTGCCGCTGAGGTCATGGTCGAGGCATTGCGCGCCATTGCCTCCGGCAAGGTTTATATTGAACCGGGGTTGGCGCAGGAACTGGCATTCCGCAAGATCCGGGACAAGGACAGCCCGTTTGCGCAATTGTCCACGCGGGAATTCGAGATCTGCACCTTGTTGGCCCAGGGATCAAATACCAGCGAGATAGCCAAACGGCTGCACCTGAGCTACAAGACCGTGGCAAATTACAGCACGCAGATAAAAGGGAAACTTGGTGTGGGCACAACCGCAGAACTGGCGCGGCTGGCGATTCGCCACAACATTATCGAACCGTGATCGAGTCCCCATTGCCGGCAATCAATCGTCGATGACAATGCCCCACGGGAGTTCACCGACCGGGATGGTCTTGATTACTTCGTTGCGCCCGGTGTCGATGGCGGACACACTGTTGCTGGCGCCATCGGTGCTGAAAATCCGGCTGCCATCGCGGCTGCGCGCCAGCCCCCAAACCCGCTTGCCGACAGGTATGGTGGCCTTGATCTTGAGTGTGGCGGCGTCCAGTACTATGACCGCATCCGACCTGCCGCCGGCCACATACAGGGTTTTTTCGTCCGCACTCAACATTACATCCTTGGGCTTGGCCTTTTCGTCCGCGATCTTTTCCACGGCGATGATCTTGTTCGCACGCATGTCCACCTTTTTCACCTCGCCGCTGATCTCGGACGTGGCATAGGCAATGGTCCCGTCCCGGGTGAAAACGGCTGCGCGCGGCCGCGCCCCGACCAGAATATTGGCGACGATGTCATGTTCCGGCACGCGAATGACATGCAGCATGTTGGTGGATTCGCTGGTGACAATGACACGGCTGCCGTCCGGGGAGATGGCCACGCCCTCTGGTTCCAGGCCCACCGGGATCTCGGCGATCTGGTTGCCGTTGGCCGGGTCAAATACCGTGGCCTTCGCGTCATCCTCATTGGATATATAAATGTGTCCATTCGGGTGCACGGCAAAGGTCTCGGGGTCGGAGCCGGCCGGAAAAGTGCGCAGCACCTTCAATGACCCCGGGTCCACGACCACAATGGCGTTGTCCTCGCTGGCGGCGACATACAGTTCGCGACCATCCGGTGAAAGACCGATGCCACGTGGGCGCTTGCCGATTGTCAGTGTCTGCTCGACTTCAAGAGTTTTACCGTTGATCACGGAAACACTGTCGCTACCCTCATTGGTGACAAAAATCCGGCCGGTACCGGTGGCCTGGCTCAGGGCCGGCAATGCCATCAGCGCCAGGCCGTATATAAGGTTACGTGTCATGCGGGTTCTCCTTGAGAAATTACCGGGGCGGATATTGGCTCTGCCCCAGACAGTTTTCATTTTTGCCCTGAACAATCACTGTTCCCCAGGCTGTCCAGGTCGTCCGCGTCGGCGACACCGCGCACCGGCGCTTCGCCGGCGATTTTTCCCTTTTCGATGAGCAGCAACGGCTGCCGTAGCTGGCCGCTGTCACGAAAGCTCATCTCCGCCCCTTTCTGACCGTCGAACTTGAGTTGTTGCCGGAGAAATTTCAGCACTGCCGCCGGACTGGCGTCATTCAACCGGGCGACAGTGTCGGAGGTCATCTTTACCGCGGCCCAGCCCGCCCAGGACGCATCATTCATTGCCTGCCCCGACGCGGCCCGGAACCGCTTGTTCAAGTCGCGGCCGGCATACTTCATGAAATCGCCGTGCCACGCGCTCGCGGTGACCTGGGCGCCCGGGTTGGCCTTTTGCCACTGCGCCACGGCATCCTGAAGCATCGCTTCGCTGGGGATCACATGCAGCACATTGGCAATACATGCCGTTCGCAGGGAATCCTCCTGCGCCTGCAAGTTGAATACCGGCACACCCGTGGCCGATGCCGCCAGTGCCGGCAACAAATCTGCATTCACCGTCGCCAGTATGGCGGCCACGCCGGAAAAAGCCTCCGCGGGCAGCACGCCTGGAGCGCGCACGTCAACGACGTATTTCTGATCCAGAAACTGTCCTTGCAGATTGGCTTCACTCAACCCCTGGCGGGCGCCCATATAGGCCGTATCATCCTCCGAGCCAATATAAAGGAGTCGGATTTCGGTGGTGGCGAATGCAACACCCTGCAGCGCACTCCATAACATGAGTATCGCAAGGCTGATTTTAATGTTTACCCGCATTGAAAATTGACCCGTATTGTTTGTGATCGTGGCGTTAGACCGCTGGGCGTACTTCAAATTCCGGCGATGGGGTGAATCACCTGTACATATTTGCATATTTGTGTAATGTAGAGACCGAACAGCAACATACATGGGTGAATCTTCCCATTCCCGCAAGCGTTGTGCCATGGGAAATTTTCCCGAACCTGGCTTTAGATTCCCCGCCCTTGAGCGGGACAGCGATGGAGAGTGACCAATGCTGAAGGCGCTACAGATCGAGCCGGAGAAATGCACCGGCTGCCTGCAATGCGAGATGGCCTGCTCGTTTCATGCTGATGGCGTGTTCAATCCTTCCAAATCCCGCATCAAGATATTCACCTTTCATGACGAGGGGCGGTTTGTTCCGTACACCTGCACACAATGCTCGGAAGCCTGGTGTATGCATGCATGCCCGGTGGAGGCCATTGTGCTGAACGAAAAGACCGGCGCCAAGGAAGTCCTGGCCGATGTCTGTGTCGGCTGCAAGGTATGCACCATTGCCTGTCCGTTTGGCACGGTCAATTACGACCAAACAAGCAAGATTGCCTACAAGTGCGATCTGTGCGGTGGCGCGCCGGAGTGTGCCAAGGCCTGTCCCACCGGCGCCATTACCTATGTGGATGCCGATCACACCGGCCTGGCGCGCATGCGCGGCCATGCCGCGAAATCTGCAAACATGAGCGCTGGCGCCTGAGCGGAGGAGAAGACCAATGTCCTGGACGAAAAAGGTATTGCGCATCAACCTCAGCAATGGGCGCATCAGCAGTGAACCACTGAGGATGGATTGGGCCGGTGAATATCTGGGCCAGCGGGGACTGGCAACCAAGTACCTGACAGAAGAAATCGATCCGAAGTGCGACGCGCTCGGGCCCGAAAACAAACTTATCATGACCACGGGTCCGCTGACCGGGACCATGGCCGCCACCGGCGGTCGCTATTCCATTGTCACCAAGAGTCCGCTGACTGGTTGCGTTGCCTGTTCCAATTCCGGCGGCTTTCTCGGCGCTGAAATGAAGTCGGCCGGTTGGGACATGATCATCTTTGAGGGCAAGGCGCCGAAGCCGGTGTTTTTGTACCTGGAAAACGAGACCGCAGTACTCGTGCCCGCGGACGAGATCTGGGGCACTTCATGCTGGCATGCCGATGAATGGATCCACAGGAAATACCAGGATCCCCTGCTGCGCATCGCCGTGGTCGGCAGGTCGGCTGAGAAGGGTTGCCTTTATGCCGCCGTGGTCAATGACCTCCATCGAGCCGCCGGCCGATCCGGTGTCGGTACCGTGATGGCGTCGAAGAATCTGAAGGCGGTCGCCATTCGCGGGACGCGCGGCGTCGGCAATGTGCGCGACATTTCCGCGTTCATGGCGGCGGTCAACAAGGGCAAGAAGGTGCTGGCCGACAACGCGGTGACGGGGCAGGGGCTGCCCAAATATGGCACCCAGGTCATGATGAACGTCATCAATGAAATCGGCGCCATGCCCACGCGCAACATGCGCGAGGTGCAATTTGAAGGCTCCAACAACATCTCAGGCGAGGCCATGCATGAGCCCCGGAAAAGTGACGGCAAGCCGAATCTGGTCACCAATGCCGGCTGCTTTGCCTGCACCATCGCCTGCGGGCGCATCTCGACCATAGACCGCGGCCATTTCTCCATCAGCAATAAGCCCCATTACTGGGGCGCCTCGGGCGGGCTTGAATATGAAGCGGCTTGGGCGCTGGGATCGGATATCGGTGTGGATGATCTGGATGCGCTCACCTATGCGAATTTTCTTTGCAACGAGGACGGGTACGATCCGATTTCCTTTGGTTCCACATTGGCTGCAGCCATGGAACTGTACGAAATGGGGGTTATCACCAAAAAGCAAACGGGCGGTGTTGAGCTCAAATTCGGCTCCGCGGAGGCATTGAGCTGGGCCGCGGAGGTCACTGCCAAAGGGGAAGGATTTGGCCTTGAATTGGGTCTGGGATCGAAGCGCCTGTGCGAAAAATACGGACATCCGGAACTTTCCATGACGGTCAAGGGCCAGGAATTTCCTGCCTACGACCCGCGCGGAATTCAGGGTATGGGCCTGGCCTATGCGACCTCGAATCGCGGTGCCTGCCATTTGCGCGGCTATACGGTGGCATCAGAGGTCTTGGGGGTGCCGGTGAAAACCGATCCCCTGGTCACGGAGGGAAAGGCGGATCTGGTCAAGGCGTTTCAGGATGCCACGGCGGCCGTTGACTCCACGGGATTGTGCGTATTCACGACCTTTGCCTGGACCATGGAGGACATTGCGCCGCAGGTAGATGCGGCTTGCGAAGGCGGCTGGTCAACAGAAAAAATGCTGGAAACCGGTGAGCGCATCTGGAACCTGGAACGGGAATTCAATCTCGCCGCGGGTATCACTGCCAAGGATGATACGTTGCCACCCCGATTACTGAAGGAAGCGGCGAAGACCGGCCCGGCGAAGGGGATGGTGAACAATCTCCACGAAATGCTGCCGAAATATTACGAGATACGAGGCTGGACCAAGGACGGCGTCCCCAGCAAGGATACGCGCAAGCGGCTCGGACTCAATGCCAGCGGGTTGGCGGGCTGACGGCGCGCCGGACGGAACGGAAACGCTTCCATGCAGCATGTGATCATCGGGGCTGGCCCCGCCGGAGTTGTGGCGGCGGAGGCGTTGCGCAAGCTGGACCCCAGTTCATCGGTGAAACTCGTGGGTGAGGAACGGGAGCCCCCGTATTCGCGCATGGCCTTGCCGTACTTCCTCATTGACCGGGTCAAGGAATCCGGCACCTACCTGCGCAAGCAGGCCGACCACTTCACCCGCAATCGGATCGAAGTCATTCAGGCGCGCGTGACGGCGGTGGATTGCGCAGCAAAGGCACTCAATCTTGAGGGTGGCAAGGAACTGCGGTTCGACAAGCTGCTGATCGCCAGCGGGTCGCATCCCATTCGCCCGCCCATTCCCGGCATGGACCTCGACGGCATTTTCTCCTGCTGGACACTGGCGGATGGCCGCAACATTGCGGCGCGCGCCAACAAGGGTAGCCGGGTCGTGTTGATGGGAGCCGGATTCATCGGCTGCATCATCCTTGAGTCCCTGGCGTTGCGCGGCGTGAAGCTGACGGTCATAGAGATGGGAGATCGCATGGTGCCGCGCATGATGAACCAGGCCGCCGGAGGCATGATCAAGAGGTGGTGTGAATCAAAAGGCGTCAGTGTCCATACTTCCACGCGCGTGGAAAGCATTGAGAAGTCAGGAGCCGGGCTCAAGGTCCGTCTGAATAATGGCAAGGTGCTGGATGCGGATGTAGTCATTTCGGCAACCGGCGTGGGTTCCAATCTGGCATTCCTCAAGGGCAGCGGC
>Ga0156012_1183_pt3 | contig 14101 bp, 13 predicted proteins | sample RifCSPlowO2_02_FD_107666 | JGI IMG/M metagenome (GOLD analysis project Ga0156012, IMG submission 107666) | Gammaproteobacteria bacterium RIFCSPLOWO2_02_FULL_61_13
TGACAATTACGGCGCCTGCATGATCACCAGGAAGGCGGTCACCAGCGCGACGCCACCGTTGTAAAGCAACAGTGGGCGTTTCGACCTGCCGGGGCCAATCAGTTTCCCGAGCCGCAGATTGATCATCAACAACGCCGACACGGTCACCAAAATGATGAGGATGTTGAAGAGCCGGTAGAAACGCGGCCCGCTGCCATCCCCGATCAGGATGCCGCCAATGACGCCGGACAGCGCGGCAACCGCCGTCAGCACCGTGAAGCACATCAATGCCCCATGCCAGAAACGCCAGTCCGGCAATCGGTCCCGGCACCGCGATGCCGCCACCGCGCCCAGCAACGCAGCCAGCGCAGCCACGGCATAGGCGTCAAAGGCATCGAATACATGCAGGACGCCGAGCGTGATGGCGCTGGCCAGGGCCAGCACCATGCCGCAGACGACGATCCACCCGAGTTGCCGGTGCAACCGATCCCCCTTGCGCCGCGACAGGATGCCGATGGCCAACAACAGCGTCAGCAATCCAATCAGGGCATGAACAATGGAAATTCCAGACATGAATCCACCCTATCACGCATCCACATTGCGGATACCGGTTAAATCGTCATCGCGACCGGATGCAACACCGATGCCCCGGGTCCGGTGATGACGCGGACATTGAGCGGAAAGCGCCGCAGCAAGTCCGCTTCATCCAGATCAATACGCAAAGGCCGACCGCCTAACGCCTGCAGTTTGGCCGGCGTGGAAATGACGGAAATATTCTCCACGCCCACGGCGCGTATCACGCGCTCGCTCAAGGGCTGGTTGCCGCGGCCAAACAGGAACCCCTGACCACCCACCGGCGTAATGATGATGCGGGTCTTGTCGTGGTGTTGCAGCAGCCTTGCCAGTTGCGGTTCACTGGCGTCGCCCGCGATGAGCTTGCCGCGCAGGATCACGTCCACGCCGACCAGTGTGCCAGCGAGTCCCATGCGCGCCAGCACCGCCAGCTTGGTGCTGCCGGGTCCGAACACGATGCAGGTATCGGCATCCATCAATGCGCGTGTTGCCTCGACAACCTGCTCCAATTGCACCGCATCGGCAGGGACGGAAATCTTCGGCCCGGGAATCAGATCACGATCATAGGGAACGCGCAACCGCCCATACGCAATCGGTTCAATGCGGGTCGCGCCGGGCGCAAGTCCGCCGCGCCCCAGCACTTCCTGATCACGCCCTGTGCGACATTCTCCGCGCAGGAAGGCGAGCGCCAGCATACCGGCGGCCTCCGGTGTGGCGGCAAAGACTCCGGACTGCATGCTGGCACCACAGGGTATCCCGATGATCGGAAGCCGATCCCTTGCAACCGCCAGAATGTCCCGTGCGGTACCGTCTCCTCCGGCGAATAACAGCAACTCTATGCCACGCCCCAGCATCTGTTTCACACAATGGCGCGTGGCCGCCGCGGACCGGGCGGATATTTCCGGGCCGGTGCACAATATCGCGTCAGGGAAATTCTCTGCCAGGGACTCCTGGCCCATGGCGCCGGGGCCGGTGCTGATACGGAGGAACCGCGCCATGGGCAGCAATGCCTGCAACGCGCGCCGTGACCGTGCCACGGCCCGGGATGCAATGCCCAGTTCCCGGGCAGCGGCCTGTTGCTCCGGCGTGTCCGTGCCCCTGACTCCCGCCGGGCCACCCGGCCCCGCGCAGGGATTAACGATCACGCCGATGTCACGTCGCGTTTGCATGCCGGTCGATAGCCGAAAGAACCTTTTTTGCGCCGGACTGAAATAGTGACGCGACGAGACGAACACTCATCCGGCGCACACTGCCTACAATGGCTTCCAACGTAACTGCCGCGAAATTCATTTCGCCAACCCAATTTTGGAGTACTGCCATGAAAAATTTCACCATCACCCTGACCAGCGCGATTCTGCTTACGTTTTCCACCCTGACCCTCGCCGGCAGTAACCGGGATCAGCACTTTACCCGGGACTATGCCTGCAAGGTATTGGAATCCACCAGTCAGCAAATTGAAACCGAATTGCGCAACAACCTGAACGTCGGCATGCCGCAGCTGCAGGTCGACGAAGCCAGCGCATTCGGTGTTGACTTCTCCGCGGCCCAGGTTGAGACCCAAGCCTCCAATTCCAGCCCCACGTCAATGCGCTAGACGGGGTGGCTGAACCGGCCCCTTTCCGTCGCCGCTTTGGGTATTAACCACTGCGGCGATACTTTTTTTCCGGGTACACTGGATCAAGATCTTAATATGGCTGCACTTGCCGAAACTGCCCCGGGTTCCATTCGCGAATTCACGATGACAAATCCATTCACCCTGCTGATTGAAACCCTCGGCCGCAGCCGGCAGCGCCAGTACTGGGCGCTGCAGACAATCGGCTGGAGCGGGTACCTGTTCTTCCTCGTCGCCCAGGCGTGGGCCAACGACGGCGGCGACCCGGTGCACACACTGTATGCCCTGGTCTCGACGCTGACCGGCATGCTGCTCAGCATGGGCATGCACCGCGTGTTCAAGGACACCTGGGACCACGCCCCGATCGCACGCGCGGTTTCCACGGTGATTGCCGTAGGTATCGCAACGGGCCTGTGGGCGGGATGGAAGTTCTACGTTTACCTGCAGATCTATCCGCCAAAGGGACACAAGGACATCAGCATCCTCGCCGAGTACCTGTACTGGTATTCATATTCCTTCTTCATCCTGCTGAGCTGGGCCGGGCTCTACTACGGCATCAAGTATTACCAGATGATGAAGGAGGAACATGAAAACGGGCTGCGCATCGCCGCCATGGCCCACCAGACGCAGCTCAAGATGCTGCGCTACCAGCTGAATCCGCATTTCCTGTTCAACACGTTGAACGCCATTTCGACCTTGATCATGGACCACAAGGCGGACACGGCCAATCGCATGGTCAGCGAATTGTCACACTTCCTGCGCTATTCTCTGGACAACGACCCCATGCAGAAGGTCAGCCTGGCCCAGGAGGTCGAAGCCATGAAGCTCTACCTGGACATTGAGAAGGTGCGATTTGAGGAGCGGCTCGAACTGGACATCCAGCTGGATGACGCGGCGCGCAAGGCGCGCATCCCCAGCCTGTTGTTGCAACCGCTGGTGGAGAATGCCATCAAGTATGCGGTGGCACTCAGCGAAAGCGGCGGCGCCATCCGGTTGCAGGCCAGGGTCTTCGCCGATGAGTTGTTGATGGAGATCAGTGACGACGGGCCGGGGATCCCGAACCTGGACCAGGTGATGGCCTCGGCCCAGGGAGTCGGGCTCAACAACACCCGCGAACGCCTGCGCGTCATCTACGGCGACAATCATTCCTGCAAGTTCACCAATCTTGAGCCGCATGGGTTGCGGGTTAGCATCCGCATTCCTTTTGAAGTATGACGACATTGCGCACGCTGATTGTGGATGATGAGGCATTGGCCCGCCGCGGCCTGCGCTTGCGTCTGGAAAAGCATGACGACGTGGAGATCCTGCGCGAGTGCCGCAATGGCCGCGAGGCGCTGGCGTCCATCCCGGAACTCGAACCGGACCTGGTATTTCTCGACATCCAGATGCCCGGATTCGACGGCTTCGACGTGGTACGGAGCATGCAGGGCGACGACATGCCGATGGTGGTGTTTGCCACCGCCTTCGATCACTTCGCAGTGAAGGCATTTGAGGTCCACGCGGTGGATTACATCCTGAAGCCGGTGGATGAGGCGCATTTGTCACGCGCCCTGGAGCGGGCCCGCGAACGGCTGATCCAGAAACTGGCCGTCAGCGACAAGGAACATCTGCTGGAAGTCATCGGCGAGATCACCGGCCGGGCGCCGTCGGAGATGGGAAGGTGGCTGGAGGGTGGCGGCAAGCCGCCGCGTCAGTACCCGGAAAAGATTGCCATCCGCGATGGCGGCAACACCACGCTGGTGCCGGCCGCTGACATCGACTGGGTCGACGCCGCGGGCGACTATATGTGCGTCCACGCCGGCGGGCAGACCCACATCATGCGCATCACCATGAAACAACTGGAGGACGAGCTGGATCCGACGCTTTTCCAGCGCGTGCACCGATCCACCATCGTCAACCTGGACCGCGTGCAGAAGATCAGCGCACATATGAACGGCGAGTTTCACCTGATCCTGAGCGACAGCACCCGGCTGAAAATGAGCCGCGGGTACAAGGAAAAAGTCCAGCTTCTCCTGAAACACTGACGCGCCATTCCAGTCTGCCCGGACTGGCGCCTGTGGGGCCGGCTTTATGCCGGCCACATCAAGGCCGGGATAAACCCGGCCCCACAACGTTCCGGATACTGCTCGTTTCATCGCAGGTCCGATGCAACTGGTCGCAGCCGGCCAGCATCCCGTCGCACCCGGTGCTACGCTCTGATGCTTGAAACCCGGCCGGAGAAGCCGCTATGGACCTCACTGAATCCACCCTGCGCAACCCTGCCGGTGCCGCTGTCGGCATCGCGCTTGTCATCCTGTTCGGCGTCTTCAGCCTGACCAAGCTGCCGGTGCAGTTGTTCCCGGATATGGAAAACCCCCAGATCAACATCCAGGCCAGCTGGCGCGCCGCCTCGCCCAATGAAATGGAGGCGGAGATCGTGGAACCCATCGAGGAGGTGCTGCAGGGCCTCCCGGGCGTCAAGGAAATGGACGGTGGCGCCAGCACCGGATTTTCCTATATCAACCTGACTTTCGCCGTCGGCACGGACATGCAGCACGCCATGGTCGAGGTCATCAGCCGCATGAACCGCCTGCCACCGCTGCCGCGGGATGCCGATCAGCCGGTCATCACGCTCGGTGGCTGGGACGGGGCAGTACCGGCATTGACCTGGTTCTTTTTGCAGGTGCTGCCCGGCAACAACACGCCGGTGCTGGAATACACGCGCCTCATCGAGGACGTCATCGGCCCGGCCATCGAGGCCGTGCCAGGTGTGGCCAGAGCCGAAGAACAAACACTGGGGGCCGATGCCGAGGAAGTGCAGATTGTTTTTGACCCGTTCCGCGCAGCAGAACTGGGCATCCAGATCCCGAACCTGGTGCGGACCCTGGGGGACGCGGAGAATATTTCCGGCGGCCAGGTCGACGTCGGCCGCCGGCAGTACACGTTGCGCTTCGCCGGCAAATTTGACCCCGCCACGCTTCCCGAACAAGTGCTGGAGTGGCGCGACGGTCGGCCCATACGGCTGGGCGACATCGCCACAGTCAAGGTCACGCAGGTGGATCGCTTTGCCCTTGCCATCCAGAACGGCAATCCCGCGCTCGGGATCCGCGTTGATCGCGAAAGCGGCGCCAACGTGCTGGCTACGCTCAACCAGGTAAAGGAGGTCGTGGAAAAACTCAATGACGGCGTGCTGAAGGACCAGAATCTTGCCCTGGTCCAGTCCTTCGATTCGTCCCTGTACATCAATCGCGCCATCAAGTTCCTGAGCGGTGACCTGACCGTCGGTGTGGGTCTCGCGCTGCTGGTACTGTGGTGGTTCATGCGCCATGCCCGCGCCACGCTGATCATTTCCACCGCCATTCCGATTTCATTGCTGAGCACGTTCATAGTCCTGTTTCTGACGGGCCGTTCCCTCAACGTCATTTCCATCGCCGGACTGGTGTTCGGCATCGGCATCGTTATTGACCACGACATCGTGGTCATGGAAAACATTGTGCGCCTGCGCCAGCAGGGATTGAGCGTCATGGAGGCCGCCGGACGCGGCGCGCAGGAAGTATGGGCCGCCCTGCTGGCCTCGACGGCAACCACGGTCGCAATCTTCATCCCGGTACTGTTCATCAAGGACGTGGAAGGGCAATTGTTCGCTGATCTGGCGCTGACCATTTCCATCGCCGCCGTACTGTCGCTGATCGTGTCGGTGACTATTGTGCCGCTGGCCACCGCACGCTGGTTCGGCGAAGAGCAGTCCGAGGATGCCCATGCGGCGCTGTGGAACCGCATCACCAACACGGTGATGTCGCTCACCAGTACGCCGCGCAAGCGTCACGTGCTGATTGCCGTGCTCATCGGCGTCCCGGTGCTGACCACGTGGCTGCTCCTGCCCGAGCTGGATTACCTTCCGCCGGTCAAGCGTGACGCGGTGGACAGCTATTTCATGCTGCCCCCGGCCGCCAACCTGGAGACAGTGGAAAAGGACGTGGTGCAGCCCATACAGGCGCGCCTCAAGCCATATATGGATGGGATCAAGGAGCCGGCGCTGAAAAATTACTACATCCTGATCTGGCCGGGCGGCGGCACCATGGGCGTACGTGTCAAGGACGAGTCGCGCCTGAAGGAAATGGAAAACATCATCAACGCCGAGATCACGACCGGGCTGCCGGACTTTGTCGCCTACAGCGCCCAGGGCGACCTGTTCGCCGGGTACGATGGCGGACGGGAGATTCCCGTGCACTTGCAGTCACGGGATCAAAAGGCCCTGTCCGCCGTGGCCACGCTGACCATGGGCTGGTTGCAGGAGGCGCTGCCGGAAGCCAGCGTGCGGCCGGAGTTTCAGGAGGCACAACCGGAATTGCGCGTCATCCCCGACGACCGCAGCCTGATGGAAAAAGGCTGGACGCGCGGCGACCTGGGCACGGTGATGCGCGCCCTGGGCGACGGAATTTTCGTGGCCGAGTATTTCGACGGCGTGAAACGCGAGGACGTGATCCTGCGCGCCAACAAATGGTCCAACCCGGATGACCTGGCGGCGCTGCCGCTGGCAACACCGAACGGCGGCGTTGTGTCCCTGGGGCAGCTCGCAACCGTGGAGCAGACGGTCGGCCCCAACCAGGTGCGGCGCGTGGACCGGCGCCGGACGCTGACGTTGCGCGTTGTGCCGCCCGTGAACATGTCACTGGAGCGGGCCATGGCAAAAATCCGCGAAGTGGAGCCGCGCATTCGCGCCGCGATGCCGGCGGACGGGAACATCATTTATGGCGGCAGCGCTGATCGTCTCAAGGCGGCCATCGGCACCATGGGAGAGAATTTCGGCCTGGCGCTGATGATCCTGTTCATGCTCATGGCCGCCCTGTTCCGCTCGCTCAAGGACAGCGCGCTGGTCATGCTGACCATCCCGCTGGGCACGGTGGGCGGCGTCATCGCACTGCGCGCGCTGAATCTCATCAGCTTCCAGCCGCTGGACCTGCTGACGATGATCGGTTTCATCATCCTGCTTGGCCTGGTGGTCAACAATGCCATCCTGCTGGTGGATCAGACGCGCACGGCGGAGCGCCAGGGGGTCAACCGGCACCAGGCGGTGGAGCAGGCGTTGCGTTTTCGCCTGCGGCCCATCTTCATGGGCACGCTGACAACGGTACTGGGCATGGCGCCCATGGTGCTGGTGCCGGGCGAAGGCAGTGTGATATATCGCGGCCTTGCCACCGCCATACTTGGCGGGCTGTGCGTAAGCACGATTTTTACGGTGCTGCTGCTGCCCTGCTTCCTGCGCATGGGCGCAACCCAGCCGGTGTTGGTAAAGGACGCCGTGCCCGCCGCAAAGCCGGCGCCCAAACTGGAAAGTGTTGCCTGACAGGCTGACTGGCGTGGAGAGACTTTGCATGAATATGAATGCTTTCAGGGCGACCGTGATCGCAATCGCGCTGGGATTGTTGCCACCCATTCCAGTGCTGGCCCAGGGACAGCAACCGCCATCGCCGGTGGGCGTGGTCGAGGCCCGCAGGGAACTGGTCACACCGGCGCGCTGGGTGCCGGGAACCGTGATCAGCCGGGAGGACTCGCGCATCGCCTCCGAGGTGGCCGGCATACTGGTCTCGGTGCTGGAAGTGGGCACCCAGGTAAAGAAGGGCGAACCCCTGGCACGGCTGAATGACCGTGAGTTGCAACTGCAATTGCGCAACGACAATGCCCAGGTGGCGCGCCTGGCCACGCAACTGGAGTATCTGAAACGCCAGGTGCAGCGCGTGGCCAAGCTGGCGGAAAGCAATACCGCGGCCATGGCCAACCTGGATGAGAACACCGCGCAGCGCGACATGCTGGAGCAGGAACTCAAGGCCGCGGAAGTGGCGCGTGATCGCACCTTGTACTCCATCGAACGCACGCGGATCCTCGCGCCCTTCGACGGCGTGGTCGTGGAACGGGTGCGCATGCCGGGGGAATTCATTGATCGCGGGGAACAGGTGGTGCGGCTGGTGAATACCGCAGCGTTGGAAATTCGTGTCCAGGCGCCGCTGGACGTGGTCCGGCATGTGCAGGCGGGTGACACGGTCGCCGTTACCAATGACAAGCAGCAGCTGCAGACCAAGGTGCACAGCGTTGTGCCAGTGGGCGACGAAGTGTCAAGGATGCTGGAACTGCGGCTGGCCCTCAGCGGCACGGACTGGATTATTGGGGAACCGGTGCGCGTGGCCGTCAGTCATGGCGCACCCACCGAGTCGGTCACCGTGCCGCGGGATTCCGTGGTGCTGCGTGAAGGCGAGGCTTTTGTTTACAAGGTGTTGCCGGACAACACCGCCCGCAAGGTGGGTGTCACCGTGGGCGAAGGCGCCGGAGACCAGGTCAGCATCAAGGGTGACATCAAGGTCGGCGACCGCATCGTCATCCGCGGCGCCGAACGGCTGCAGGACGGCGCCCCCATTACCATCATTGGTAATGGCGCGGCCTGACCGCGGCCGCAGCGCCTCCGCCGCCGGGCGTTTCGCGCGCACCATTCTCCTCGCTGCACTGGCCGGCGGCGGCGCGCATCTCCCGCTACTCCATGCAGACGACGCGCTTTCAGCCCCGGCCTGCCCGGTGCGGGTGCCTGCGTCGGGCGCCAGCGCCGGGGAACTCTCCGCCCGCATCTATGCCTGTTTTGGCAGCGCCGCTGCCGGGCTCAGGTTCCGCGACGAAACCCTGGATCGGCTTACCGTGCTGGCACGGCTGGCAACCACTAAAAGCAGCGGGGAAAGGCGTGCGCTATTTCAGTCCCTGGAGCCGGTGTGGCGATCCATCGACGGCGATGGGGATGAGACCAGCCCGTGGCGCGCGCTGAACCGACTCCATATCACGCAATTGCAATCCAGAGACGGATCTCTGGCTGCCCGCGCCGCGGCACTGGGCGTCGATCCGGCGCAGGTTGAACCCTGGCTGGTCGCCGTGCTGCAGGCATGGCGGGATGCACTGGCAGACCAGGACCTGGAACCGTGGGATTTCTACTTTCACACCGGCGCCATGGAGCGCGCGCTGGCCGGTCACCTGCCGCTGGAATCGCTGCGGCCGCTGAATGATCGGGTGTACCGGGAACTCGGTGCTGACCCCTCACAACTGGGCATCGAGTACGACATAGCCCCCCGCGCCGGCAAGGACCCGGTGGCGTTCACGGATTTTGTCACGCGCCAGCGTCAGCTGCCCGACGGCACCTGGGCACCGGGTCATTACCGGGTGTCCGCAACCTATGCAACCGGCGGCGCCGGTAATCTCGCCGAACTGCTGCACGAAACCGGGCATGCCATCCATATCGCCGCGATCCGTGCGTCGCCGGGCCTCTCCGATTGGCCGGACAGCGACATCTTCACCGAGGCGTTGGCTGACCTCGTCGCCCTCGATGTGTATGACCCGGCGTGGCAACAACGTTACCTGGGCGACTCGGTCCCGGCCGCAGACGCGTTGCGCGCCAAGTATGCCGTGATCGTCATGGACGTGGCCTGGGCATTGTTCGAACTGCGCATGCAGGCGGATCCGGAACGCGACCCCAACGCAGTGTGGACCGGGATCATGCAACAGTACCTGCGCATCCGCCCGCACCCGGAATGGTCCTGGTGGGCGATGCGCGGGCAGCTCGTGTCCGGCCCGGGAGGCATGCTCAATTACGCGCTCGGTGCAATCCTCATCGCCGATCTGCGCGCGCGGACCCGGGAGCTGTTCGGGCAGCAACCCTGGGGGGACACAACCTGGTATGCGCGCGTGGCGGAAAGATTGTTTCGTTTCGGCCTGGAGCGCCCAAGCCGGCGGGTGATTGAAGACTACCTGGGCCGGCCGGTGACGCCGGAAGCATTGCGGGCAGAGCTGCGCGCAAGATAACGCAGGGGCATCAGGCTGGCGGGGTGGAAAACCGGTTGCGTTCCTAGGCCAGAACGCTGATGTCCGCATCAATCAGCAATACTGCGCTGCCTTGCGTGTACTGGTGGTAAAGCTGACCGCCGATCGATCGATCCGCGGCCTCATGCCAACCTGCACCGATGTCCACGCGATCACCCGCATTACCCATGATCCGCAGTGTGTTATTGGTGGGCGAGATTCCCAATACCTCGTTTACATCCAGTATCAACGTGTTGTTCCCGGTACCGGTCAGGTTAATCATTTCCATGCCCATGAGCCGCGCGTCATCGAGTAATGTAAGGTCCAATTTCTGACCCCGGCCGATCAAGTCAAGTTGATCCAGGCCGGGTCCGCCGTTAATGGCCAGATCCCGGGCATCGAAATAGAAGCGATCACTCCCGCGATTGCCGAGCAGGGTATCCGCCCCTGCCCTGCCCTTGAGCAGATCCGCCCCATCACCACCGCGCAACTCATCGCTGCTGCCACCGCCGATGAGTTCGTCATTGCCCTGCCCGCCGGCAAGCACATTGGCCGCGCCGTTGCCGCGCAGCACATCATTTCCCCGGGTACCGATGGCGTTCTCAATCACCACGTTGAATGCCACTGCGGTCGCGGAACGCGGGCCATGTAAAGTGAACGCCCCCGGCACCAGTGAGATGGTGGTGCCGGACAACAACTGCGAGCCATCCAGGGTGTCTACGCCGCCCGCGTCCCACAGCGTGCGGTAGGCGCCATCCGCCACCAGCGTGTAAACGTCATCGCCGGTGCGATACCTCATATTCGCGCCATACAAATATTGAATCGCAAGGATGTCGTTGGGCATGGGCGTGACGGGCCAGCCGCCACGCAATGTGGAGCCGGCCACGGCCTCGTAAGACATCACCGTCCTTTGCCCGACAGCGGGACCAGGGAGGTGCGCGTCTCAGCTATCGGCGCATCGTAAACGACCGGTCTGCCTCCGCAGCTTAAAAAATGCCTTTTATTTTCATGCAGTTAGCTGTCATCACCTCTCTCAACAGCGAATATCCGAGCGCAACACATAATGATGTATTAAGTGAATAAGATCGTCTATTAGCATGATAAATAAGAATTTTATTGAATTCCTCTTTACATCCGGGAACAATATCCTCTTCTATGCGCTCCATTCACCCTCTGGCTTTTCCCGTTCAACGGCACCCGATCTGGCTGATCCTGGCGCTCGCGATCGGCACGCCCGCGACCCTGGTGCGCGCACAGGAAACCGAGGACTTCGAATCCTGGTCCCGAACCATCGACGCCGAGGAATCCGGCGAATCCCTGGAGCCCGGCGATGAAAGCCATGTGCGCGATGACTGGTATGCGCGCATCGGCATAACGGGCGGGGCGGTTCCCGGGTACATGGGGTCAAGTCACTACGAGGGCAGTTACGCGCCCCGGATCAAAATCGTCTGGCGCGACCTGGTGTTCCTGAATGATCGGCAACTGGGCGTCAACATTTTCAAGAATGAAGTCATGGCCATCGGCCCGTTCATGCGTTACACCGGCGGGCGCAGCGACGACAACGAAGGACTCGAAGGCATGGGTGACGTCGACCGCACCCTGGCGGCCGGCGGGTTTTTCAATTACCGCCTCGGGGTGCTGCGCTTCAAATCCGAGGTTCGCCAGGACGTACTGGACGAAAAACAGGGGTTGCTGGCCATCGCCCGCCTCGGCACCAGGATTCCCTGGAACATGCCGTTCGTGAATGTTTATGTCAGCAGCACCTGGGGCAGCGGCGAGTACATGCAGTCATTTTTTGGCGTGGAGGACTGGCAATCAGTCCGCACCGGCCTGCCGGCCTACGATGCCGATGGGGGCATTCGTGATGTGGCCATCAGCCTGAGTAGCGGTTACAAGTTCAACGATCATTGGAACGTGGCTGGCCAGGTGGAATATCAACGCCTGCTCGGCGACGCTGCGGACAGTCCGCTGGTCGAGGACCAGGGATCCGAAAATCAGTTTGTGATTGGCCTGGGCTTGACCTACACGTTCTGATTCTTTCGCGGACAGCCCCCAGTCATCCGCGAAATGGCGGGATAGCCCCGCCCAGGACGGCGCGCTGAAGCGCGCCCTACTTGTCCGGCAAGGACGGCGCAGGCGCGTCGTAAAACTCCAGCTTCGCGCTCTTTTGTCCGAGCCGGCTGGCGAACTGGAACCGTCCGACCTTGCCCTTTTTTTCCTTCACCACCTTGCCCATCTGCGGGATATTCTTGCTCAACTTGTCTCCGGCCCGCGTCACATTCTCGTGCATCGCCACCGAATAACCGAACTTGTACGCGCGCGGCACGCCATGCGCGCCGGCTTTCGTCACTTCCGTTGCCCAGAGATAAATGACCCCTTCTGAGCCGGTGAGTGAGTCAGGCGGCTGCACGTACATGCCCACCAGGTTGAATTGCGGCGGCAGTTCCGCCACCGTCGGCCAACCCAGCAACGCCGGCCATGACACATAGGGGAGGACATAAAAAATCGAGGCCGCGGCGATTACCGCGGCCTTGCTCCACCACGGCCCGCGCGCATTGAACAGCAACGCGAGCAGCAGCGCAGTCACCAGCACATACGCGACAACCAGTCCGCCGGTGCCCAGCGTCATCAGGAAGCACCTCGCGTTCCAGCGTTCATTTGGTCGCCATCACCAGTGTCTTGGGGATGTGATTGATCCCTGAAATCCCGCCGTCTTCATTGAGGCGGAAGCGCAGGGCGGTTTTTTCTTCGCCCTTCTGCTCCAGTGTCACGGTGTCGTAGTACGCAACCTCCAACGAAGGATTCACCTTGTCCACGCGCACCGTGACTTTCACCGGCTTGCCGGTCTCCGTGGCGAAGTAATGCACATTGACGATGAACTCGCCCGGCACCACCCCGCGAATGGTGACCACTTCCTGGTTCAGGGGGTTTTGCAGGATCCGGCCGTTGATGTTCAGCGTATCGTTGAGCATGCCGCGGTCATCCCGATCCAGGTGCACCAGCCCCGCGTCACGGCTGCGAAACCAGACCAGCGCTCCGGTCGGGTCCTCCACCCAGACATCCACGTCATCCGGGTTGTTGTCCGGCCACGTCACCGTGATCAGATACTCGGCCTTGGTTTCAATGATGCCCTTCTTCGCCACCGGGTTCATGAACAGCACTGCCAGCACGAAGAAAAATGTCAGCGCCTGGATCATCTTGAACAGGACCGCCGTCATCGGATCGAACGGCTGTTGAAACTTGGATCGGGTGCTCAGGCGCACGGCCATGGGATGTTCCTACGGACCCGCAGCCGCCAGGCGCGGCAATATCTCAACCCGGGTCAGGCGCACCGTGGTTTCGAACAGTTCCTCCAGTCCCCGGCCCAACATGTAATACGGAAGGGAAAGCAGGATCCCACCCAACAGGCTTGATAGTGTGGTGTTGAGCGCCGTGCTCATGCCGAAGCTCATTTCCCGCAGGATGACCTGCATGGACGTCGCATCGACCAGGGGGTGCTGGGAGACCGAGGCCAGCATCCAGATGAACCCGACCAGGGTGCCCAGGAAGCCGACCTTCAGCATCAGGTCAATCAGGAACCAGCCGAATTCATTCTCGCTGCGCCAGGGGACGCAATGTGCCTCCAGCAATTCGGCGCCGGTTTCGGCGGCGTCCGTTTCCGCCTGCTGCGCCCGGCGGGTATTCAATAGATCTATGACATGGGCGGTGAGAAAGCCGCGTGGCAGGATGCGATTGCCGCAAACCAGACCTGCATCGACCACCCGGATAGGGGCGCCGGCCTCCGCATTCAATACCAGCTCCACCTGCGCCGTCCAGTTCAATTCGCAGGACAGCGCCCAGGTTCGTTTAAGGCTGTGGCACAATCCAAACAGGTACATGGCCATGACGACCACCGAGACATAACTGCGGTCGGTAACGATGAGATAGCCCATCAAGCCCTGATCGATCAGGACGTAGGTGCCGACAAAGACCAGGCCGGTGGTAAACAGCCAACTCAAAAGCAAAAAGTGCTCTGACTTGCGCATGACTCGCCTTGGCAAAAAGGGGGATGGAGGTTAAGGAAAAGCCGCTGTGGCCGCGGCGCAGTTTGCTGTATGCCCTCGCCAGCGTCAATAGATGGGAGGC
>Ga0156012_1160_pt2 | contig 13893 bp, 18 predicted proteins | sample RifCSPlowO2_02_FD_107666 | JGI IMG/M metagenome (GOLD analysis project Ga0156012, IMG submission 107666) | Gammaproteobacteria bacterium RIFCSPLOWO2_02_FULL_61_13
ACCTGCCGGCACTGCTGGGCACGTTGTACTCGCCGCCGGCGCCGGTGGGCGCCATGTACGCGATGATGGACCAGAGCCGCGAGGGGCGCGAACTGATGGCCATCATGCTGAAGAGCGCCTACGACATCGTGCTGCACTGGTTCCGGCACGAGCGCGTGCGCCTGCACTTCCTGCGCATGGTCAGCGAGAATCTCACCGGCCCGGAGGAGAAAGGCACTGGCGTCGGGCTGCTGATGTTCCTGTCGTTCCTCGAGCAATACGGCATCGGTGTCGCGGTGGGCGGCAGCGGCATGCTGACGAAGGCACTCATCGACTGCATCGAGGACCACGGCGGCAAGGTCACCGCGAACGTCAGCGTCGAGCGCGTGCTGGTGAAGGACGGCCGCGCCGTGGGCGTACGCGCCGCGGGCGGGCAGGAATTCATGGCCAAGGAAGCGGTCATCGGTGCATTGCATCCCCATGTGCTGCCGAAGTTCGTGCCGGAGATGGACCCGGCAGCGGCGCGGGCTGCACAGCAGACGGAGATCACGGCCAACTGCGTGCTGACGATTCACGCGGCGCTGAACGAACCGTTGAAGTTCAAGGCCGGGGATCATGTCGGCCGCGCGATGATGATCGAATTGTTGCCGGATCGGGTCGACGTGCTGCGCGAACATTTCGACGACTTGCGCTATGGCCGGCTGCCACGCCATTCCCTGATCGGCCTGGGCTCGGCATCCAACCTCGATCCGACGCGGGTGCCGCCGGGCAAGGCCATCATGCACGCGTGGGACTACGTCCCCTACGAGCACCCTGACGGCGGCGCGGCGCGCTGGGACGAACTGAAAATCCCGTTCGCGGAAAGGATGCTGGAGAAGATGCGCGCCTACATCCCGAACCTGACCTCGGCGAACATCATCAAGTACCACTGCGACAGCCCGCTGGACATGGAACGCACCTCGCCCAGTTTCCTGCGCGGCGATATCCACGGCGTCGCACCTTATCTGTATCAGTTCGGTGCCCACAGGCCGACGCCGGATCTCGGCCAGAACACCGTGCCCGGTGTGGAACGGCTCTACCTCGTGGGACCGTTCCAGCACCCCGGCGGCGGCGTATTCGGTGCGGGACGTGGTACCGCGATGCGCATGTGCAGCGACCTGAAGATCGATTTCGACAAGGTCGTCAAGGGGGCGAAGTGAAACTCTATTCCCAGGACGGCAGCGAGTTGATGCAGGTCGAGTCGCTGGAGCGCGACGGCAGCGACCTCGTGATCAAGGGCAAGGTGTTCGGTTCCATGCCCATGTCGGCGCGGTTGAAGCCCGAGGAAGCACGCAAGGGGCTCAAGCTGCTGAATGTGAGGATGATTGGATTCCTGCTGACGTTGTTGTTCCGGCGTTAATGTCGGTGGATTACGGCGCTGCGCGCCTAATCCACCCTACGGTCCTTATCGCCACGCCAATTTAAATTCAGGCGTGAGCGCGCTGAACTGAAGTCGGTGCGCTATAATTTCGCTATGACTCAGGTGACTCCCGCAGAAGTCCGCGACTATCTGGCTGGCCTTGCCCTTGCCAGCGAGTATGAAATCGAGGAACTGCGCAATACTCCGATCGAAACCAAGCTTCGGCAAATCTGGGCGCTGATGGGCTCCACCGCGCTGTTCGAGGATTCTGCGCAGCGCGGAGCGGACCACCGCGAGATCCGGGAACGATGGGCGAGACTGCACCGGGCTCACTGTGCCTGAGCACGTTCCGGAGGCATTCCTCAAGGTCCTGGCCGATCTGACTAACTGGCTGGAAAGCGCCAACGCTCCCGCAATGGTGGTCGGCGGTATCGCTGCCTCGATACTCGGCCGGCCGCGAGCGACACGAGATATCGACAGTCTGGCCTTCGTGCCGGAAGAGCGATGGACTGCATTGCTGGCTGAGGCCGGGAATCATGGAATTGGCCCTCGCATCGAACAGCCGCTGGATTTCGCAAGACGCACACGGGTTCTTCTTCTTCGACACGCTGATTCCGGAATCGACATAGACATTATCCTCGGCCGATTGCCTTACGAAGAAGAGGCCATAGCGCGCGGCGAATTCCACGATCTTGCAGGCGTGCGCGTGAAGCTGCCGCAGGTCGAGGATCTGATCATCATGAAAGCAATCGCGCAGCGCCCGCACGATCTGCGCGACATTGAGGGGCTACTGGACGCGCATCCCGAGGCGAACATCGGTCACGTTCTTCAGTGGGTCCGGGAGTTTTCCACGGCTATGAGCATGCCTGACATTCTTGACGGCCTCGAAAGACTGCTGGCGCAGCGCAAGCCTCGACGCGGTTAAGGACTCGTCCCGCCGAGCCGGCATGGCGGGTTAGGCGCGCGCCTGAAACCGGAGGAGGCGCGGAGGGGATTGAAGCTGCTGAGCCCCAAGATGACCGCGTTCCTGATGACGCTGCTATTCCGGCGATGAATTTGCGGATGGTGGGTTACGGCGCTGCGCGCCTAACCCACCCTACAATTATCCGTACCGCTCATTTGGGTCGTAGGGTGGATTAGGCGCGCAGCGCCGTAATCCACCGAGAAATGCTTTCAACGACTCTGACCCCCCTGATTTCCCTTTAAGGGTATTGATTTGCATAGCCTCCCGGTGCATTCTCGTCACACTATGTATATAGCAATATCCAGCGCCCTTTCCGAATATCACTAAGTTCGGCGCTTGCAAGGTGGCCGCCGAACTTCCTGAGTCAGATTGGAGGGTTTTGCGCAAATTGCGCAAGGTTGCGCTTGAACGCTTCTGCGAGCGTGTGCTGGGTGAGTTGGAGAGCGTAGTATCTGACAAGCAGACTGCATCTCACAGGCGATATCTCATGATCTACGAGCTTATCCAGGAACGAGATAGCGCCATCGCGCAGGCGTTCAACGATCCGCGCCGTTCAAATGCTTTGGTTCAACTGTCGATCATCATTTCGCTGGACCTGGTCACTGAAGACGAACTGCGTTCCTTCACTCCGCGAACACAGAGTGTTGTGGCAGAATTGGGCAAGACACGCAGGGATGGACGTGCAATCAAACGCGCCTGACCACGCGTTCGTAAACAGACGCTAGAACCTGTCCAACCGCAATGGCAAAGAAAGTTTCGAGCCCGATCCTCCAGGTCAAGGTGACGCTGGAAGGCATAAGACCGCCGATATGGCGGCGCCTGCTGGTTCCGGGCGACATTTCACTGCGCAAGTTCCACGACATTTTGCAGATCGCCTTTGGCTGGACCGACTCGCATCTGCATATGTTCGTGGCCGGGGAAGATAGATACGGGTTGCCGGATCCCGACGGAGAGCTTGACTGGATGAAGAACGATGCCCGCGTGAAACTCGGGCAGTTGCTGTTGAAGCCGAAGGACTCCCTCACTTACGAATACGATTTCGGTGATGGCTGGATTCATAAAATTGTGCTCGAGAAGTCCGGCGCGGAATCGGCGCCGGCAAAGGTCCCGAGCTGCATCGGTGGCGCCCGGGCCTGTCCACCCGAGGACTGCGGTGGACCGTGGGGCTACATGGAATTCCTCAAGGCGATAGGAAACCCGCGTCACCCGGAGCACGAAGAGATGCTGGAATGGGCAGGCGGCGAATTCGATCCAGAACTTTTTGACGTTGAGGCGGTAAATCAGGAGCTTGCTGACTAAAACTGCGGACTCCGACCAGCGACTCTGCGGCAGCGGCTCGCCGCGCCCAGATCGTGGAGAACGCCAACTCTCCCACCATGGTGGCCGGCGAATTGTCCATTTCGGCGTAATGTGCTACATTTGTCGCACATTAACCCCGGGGCTTGGAACCATGGCTACTGCACCGCTGCGAAAGTCGGGGGGGTCCGTCACCGTCACGATCCCGCCCGTATACCTGAAGGAGACCGGCCTCACCGTCGGCTCGGTCGTTTCGCTTGAAGTAAAAGGCGACAAACTCACCATTTCCCCTGCTCGTCATCGAGTCACACTCGCTGATATCGTTGCCGCTGCCCCGAAAAAAGCGGCAAAGATGCGCGCCCCTGGTTGGGATGAAATGGCGCCGGCCGGTAACGAGGCATGACGCCGGACGCCGGCGATATCCTGCACCTGTCGTTTGATCCCGCAAGCGGTCGCGAGATGAAGGGCGCTCACTATTGCATCGTGCTGACTCCCAGGGCATTTAACGCCACGTTTGGCCTGGCCTGGACCTGCCCTGTCACTACCGGACCACAGGAGACGGCACGAGGCCTGACGGCAATAACGCTCATGGGAACCGGGCTGAAGGTTTCCGGAATCGTGTTGTGCCATCAGATCAAGGCCGTGGACTGGCGCGCAAGGAAGGCCAAGGCGATTGACCGTCTCAGTGGGCCGGTGTTTCAACAGATTCTTGAGGTCTGCAGCGCCATAATTGATCCGGCCCGGCGCTGAATCGCGACGGCCGGACCTACGATCCACGATCCAGCCGACGCCCCCACGCAGGGTGGATTAGGCGCGGCGTCAGCCGCGCCGTAATCCACCAAAAATTGCTCTCAACAACTCAGAACGAGGTAACCACCATGACCACCAATACCGTCCGCCTGCACCGTGTCCTCCGCGCCACTCCAGAGCGCGTGTACCGCGCATTCCTCACCGCCGATGCGCTGGCCAAGTGGATACCCCCGAACGGCTTCACCGCGACGGTCCACCACATGGAACCCAGGGTCGGTGGAAACTTCAGAATGTCATTCACGAACTTCACCACCGGACAGAGCCATTCCTTCGGCGGGGATTACCTGGAGTTGGTGCCAAACGAATTGCTCCGTTACACCGACAAGTTCGACGACCCGAATCTCCCCGGTGTCATGCAGGTCACGATTTCATTGAAGGCGGTTTCCTGCGGAACCGATTTGAACATCGTCCAGGAAGGCATTCCCGCCGTGATCCCCCTGGAAATGTGCTATCTCGGCTGGCAGGAATCTCTGGTGCAACTTGCGATGCTCGTAGAGCCGGAGATTCGCCAATAACGTGACCATCCAGGCAGAAGATTATTACCCGTACCTGAAAGCGGCGATCGCGGAGGCGAAGGCGGCGGGACTGGACGCTGCGGCGACGGAACTCGAAGACAAGGCGTTTGCCGCGTACACCACCTCGTCGGAACTGCTTGGTGAACATGGCCTGGCAATCCGCCAGTTCCTCGATTCCGGCGGCGCGGCGGTTCCCGCCGGCGTGAAGGCAAATCTCGACCGATGCCTTGCGGAGATCAGAAAGGTGTGGCCGTAGAAATCAGGGGAGTCGCCGCCGCTGGAATTCCCGCGCCGGGGGAATCAATTCAGCTAACACCAAGGGTCCGATTTTTACGTAACAGCCTGAGTCCGCGCAGATTTTGCCATCAAACACAGCCGAAAATATTTTTAGCCCTGCAGACCCTGCCTTTGAATATTGGAATCGGCAAACCCGGCAGGGAGATATTGAACAATTTTCATGCCTACCCTTTTCAGGGTATTGATTCCAATACCCTTCCGGCGCATCCTCCAATCACTATGTACAGAACATTGTCCAGCAGCCTTTCTGGCCAGTATTAGGTTAGAGCGCACACAGTGACAACCGAGCCGCATTATCTTGAGACCCTCTACAAGGACTTGGCGCTCGCGCTCGGTGATGCAGTTTGGGCGTTTGCGCGGATTGAGTGGCTCGTCTATGAGCAACTCGGTCGCTTGTCCACGGATCGCATAGACGAACTAGTAGGCGACATGAATTTCAGGCACCGCGCAAACATACTTAGACGGCTAGTTGAGCGTCGCGCGACTGACGAGGTGAAGCGCGAGCGAGCACTTTCGGCAATTCAGGCTGCAGAGGCACTGTCTGATCGTCGCAACATCATCGTCCACAATCCTTGGCGCATTTGGGTAGACCTTAATGCCAAGGAATTCATGACCGAGATTCAGAAGTATTCGAACCGTGAAAAGAAAGTGAACCTCGACGACTTGCGGAAATTTGCGGCAGACGCCGAGGCAGCAGAATCGGCGCTGCGTGAGGCGCTAGGTGCGCTCTAACCGCACGCCCCACGCGGACGCGCGCGGGAGCCACCGTGCTAGTTCGAACGCCTTCAGGCGCGCGCGCCGGTGGGCGTGAACGTTGTGCGTCAGGAAGACTCTAGCGAATATAATGATTCCTCAAGAAAACTCCTTCTGGTGGCGCGGTGGCAAATAACTTCAAGAGTGACGACAGTTTTCTGAGAAAACTTACTGTCGGTGCCGCGGGCACGAATGCAACGATCAATCAACTAAAAGCGATGGGATTCAACCCGATAGAACTTGAGCGCGGTTCCACAGGCTTCAAAATCTGGAAGAAGATCAAAATCAAGCGTGTAAGGGTTCCTGACATCCTGTGTTTGAACACGGGCATACGGTTTGAATCCCGAGGCAAGACGAAACCTGAAATATCAATGTCTCATTCTCTCAATGACCCGAAGCGGGCTTGGGATGCTGGTATGCGCGACGACGACCTTGTTTCAATCGTTGTCTTCGCTCAAAGCGACGATTCTCCGATAGACCTGAAACAAATCTCACCTGTTCACTTCGTCAGTGTCAGAGACATGGGGCAAGCGTTCGCCGCAAGACAGGTATCCATCACCCAGCCGAAAGGGGTTGAGGAAGGTTCGGAAATAAGGGTGGTCTGGACAAGTGCCGCCGCCAACCAGAGATCAATTGTTTCGGCAGTGGAACCCGGTAGGATCAGCCTTACCCCAATCGCGGAGACACGGAAACAATCGATCCAATTGAGCCGGAGACGGAGCAAAGGTAAGATAACCTTGCTGCCGCAGGTCAACCCTGGTGACACTGTCGAGGCCAATCAGATTGTGGCATCGGTTGTTCCGGTCAAGACAAAGCTCAAATGCCCTAAGGCGGTTAGCGAAGCCTTTTTCGTAAAAAAACTCGCAAGTGTCAACTTGAGCGAGCGGTACGCCGCCGCAAAAGCGTTGCGGTATCGAGGCTACACAACAGCCAAACCGGTGCTCGAATCGAGAATGATCGATGCCGACGAGGACATTTACGTCCAGCTTGAGGCCGCGGCAGCGCTTGCGGCATATGACGATCCGAACGGCTGGGCGTTCATAGAAAACAAACTGCGCAGTCCGGTCATCACGGTTCCACTTGAAACGCAGCTTGAAACGGTCATTGTCGCATCCGAAATACCCAAGAGTCGGGGCGAACAACTATTGATCGAAGTGTTGCGGGACTCGCAACGTGACGACGAGCTGCGTGCTGGAGCAGCATGGGCACTTGGCCAATTCGCTTCCGCTACATCAGCGACTGCACTTGTTGATACATTCAACTCAAGTCCATTGGAGATCAAGGTTGAAGCTGCACGCGCGCTTTTGCGGATCGCTGAGCCACAAATACCTCACTTGATCAATCTCCTAAAAAACGGTGACCCCGCCAAGCGCGACGGCCTATCGTGGGTGCTTGCTCGAACTGGCCAATTCAATCCATCAGACATGGTCGTCGGGGCCGATCAGAACCTTAGAAAGTGGATAAGCTACATCGTCGGCTATGGCAAAGATAAGTTCGACCAGAGCGACGTTGAAGCAATCTGCAAGGCAGACCCGCAAGTCTATTTCGCCGCAAGCGTGTTGTGGCAGATCGTGGCAAGTTGGGTCAACGACTTGAGGGAATACTGACATGCGCAGCAAACCGCTTTACTACACCACCAGAGGTCAGGCGTATGCTGGTGATTCGCTTGAGCTTCTCGCAGAGTTACCCGACAACAGCATTGATCTAGTGATGACATCGCCACCGTTCGCGCTTCGGCGCCAAAAGACCTACGGCAATGTTGAGGAAACAGAGTACGTCCAGTGGATTAAGCCATTCGGGCAAGAGGTTTTCCGAGTTCTCAATGAAAACGGAAGTTTCGTTCTCGACTTAGGGGGAGCATACCGTTCTGGCATGCCATCACGCTCTCTCTATAACTTCCGCGTGCTCTTGGCTTTTTGTGACGAGATTGGGTTTCACCTTGCTGAAGATTTCTACTGGTTCAACCCGGCAAAGCTGCCGTCACCAATTGAATGGGTGAACAAACGAAAGATTCGGGCGAAGGATTCAGTTAACACTGTGTGGTGGTTTAGTAAGACCGAATTTCCGAAAGCAGACGTTCGGAAAGTTCTGGCTCGGTATTCCGACCGGATGAAGAAGTTGATCGAGGACCCGGAGAGTTTCTATACGCCAAAAAAGCGCCCGTCAGGCCATGACATAAGTGCCGGCTTTGGCAAAGATAACGGAGGGGCAATTCCTTCCAACCTCCTATCTATACCGAACACCGACAGCAATTCAAGCTACCTCCGGCTCTGCAAAGAACTCGGACTGGAACGCCATCCGGCGCGATTTCCTACTGACCTCCCCGCGTTCTTTATCAAAATGCTGACCGACGAGGAGGACGTCGTCCTAGACATTTTTGGTGGATCAAACACAACCGGATTTACTGCCGAAGCCCTAAAGCGAAAGTGGCTAACTTTTGAGATGAACCCGGAATATCTTGCTTCATCCGCACTTCGGTTCCTTGAGGGGCATAGTTCTGAGGCTGTGAAGCGCGTATTAGGGGAGTTGAACAACAGCCATGCCAATTACTTTATTGGTGAGACGGTCTGCGCATTAGACCCAGCGAAGAAAGCAAAGTCGGATGAATCTATGGGGCAAGGAGCATTGTTTGTTTCCGGGGCAGGGGCGACGTAGCCAATCTACTGGGAGACGCGCAATCCGAGCGCAGACAACGCTGCGCTCAGATCATGGAGAAGGTCAAATACCGAATGGGGCACGGTTGGCGCGGACGATCAGCGCCTGGAACTGGATGTGATGATCGAGATCCTCGGCGCGGCTTGCAGCATCGGGCCAGTCGGGCCGAACAGCCTTTATATGAAGCCACAACAGGTGCGCCCTGCGCAGCAAGTCATCGTCTCCCAGCCGCCGCGCGGCAGAAGAAGACGCAGTGTCCTGCTCCGCAACCTTCCAGTTCCGGCCGGCAAATTTGCGCAGTGAATCTGTGTCGATCATCTGATTATTTTACTCCTATTGTTCTGCATCTGCTCCGTTTCGCCGAAGATGACAACGGTATGTCCAGCGGCAGTTCCGTCGAGTCCTCAAACTCGGGGACTGCGATAAAAATGGTGGGTTAGGCGCGCAGCGCCGTAACCCACCGAAATCACAATTGCGTCTCCAGCGGCAATTCGGTCGTATCCTTAATCTCCGTCACCGCGATCGTCGAGTGCGTCTCACGGATCATCGGCATCACCATAAGGTTGTTGCGCAGGAACGCCTCGAAGTGGCGGATGTCGCGGGTGACGATCTTCAGCATGTAATCGGTGTCGCCGGTCACCGTGTAGCACTCGATCACTTCGGGAAAGCGGCGGATTTCCGCTTCGAACTGCTCGAGGTTTCCCCGGCCGTGCTGGGACAGCCGCACGGTGACAAAGGCAACGACCTCCATGCCCAGGCGCGCGTGATCCAGTACTGCCACGCGCTTGCGAATGATCCCAGCCTGTTCCAGTTGTGAGATGCGGCGCCAGCATGGCGAAGTGGACAACCCCACCTGCCGAGCAATGTCCGCCACGGACAGGGAACAATCCGACTGCAGGAGCTTCAGGATGGCTTTGTCATACTTTTGCAGTTCTTCAAGCATAATCATCCATATATATTCAGTTACAGGGCATAATATACCCGATTTTCCGGTTTTTCAGGCAACAAAGGCAAAATAATCCTCATCGCGTAGCTTATACTTTTCCGTTCTGGGTCCGTGGCACTTGTCATTTCGAAGTTGCGGAGCAAAGCCCTCAGAGCAAGATTCCTCCCTCCGGTCGGAATGACAGTGCACCGCAGGTCGGAATGACAGTGCTGCGCTCGAAATGACAGAGGTTAATTTGAGCCACTTCCGGTCAGGCAATTGAAGAGGGTCCGCGATGGCGACCAAGCTCCACATCCCCCATGCCCCGTTCCGGCCCGGGGACAAACCTGATTTCAGCAACATCAAACTGCCCAAGGCCGGCGAGCTGCGCCGTCCCCCGATCGGCATCCACGCCAATGAAACTCGTGACCTGCCGTTCAGCATGATTCGCGTGCTGGATGAGGAACATCGGGCCGTGGGCGAATGGGATCCGCATCTGGATGCGGAAACCCTGCGTCTTGGATTGCGGCACATGTTGTTGAACCGCGTGTTCGATGACCGCATGTACAAGATGCATCGCCAGGGCAAGATCTCCTTCTATATGCGCGCCACCGGCGAAGAGGCGGTGGCGGTGGCGCAGTGCATGGCCTTGCAGCCCGGTGACATGATGTTTCCTTCCTATCGACAGCAGGGCCTGCTGATCACCCGTGGCATCAAGCTGGTGGACATGATGTGCCAGTGTCTTTCCAACTCCCACGACAACCTGCAAGGGCGCCAGTTGCCGGTGTTGTACAGCTTCAAGGAAGTGAACTTCTTCACCCTCTCCGGCAACCTGGCCACGCAATTCTGCCAGGCCGTGGGCTGGGCCATGGCGGCCGAATACAAGGGCACCAGTGACATCGCGGTGACCTGGATCGGCGAGGGCAGCAGTGCCGAGTCGGACTTTCATTACGCGCTCACCTTCTCGTCGGTGTATCGCTCTCCGGTGGTGCTGAACGTGGTCAACAACCAGTGGGCCATCTCCACCTCCCAGAACGTCGCGGGCGGAGACCAGAATCCCTTCGCGGCGCGCGCCATCGGTTACGGCATTCCAGGCCTGCGTGTCGACGGTAATGATTTTCTGGCGGTCTACGCCGCCACGGCGTGGGCCGCGGAGCGGGCGCGCACCGGCGCCGGCCCCACGCTCATCGAGTTGTATACCTACCGCGCCGCGCCACACTCCACCAGCGATGACCCGGGCCGCTACCGCCCGCTGGACGAATGGCAATACTGGCCCCTGGGCGATCCCATTGAGCGGCTGAAGAAGCATCTCATTGCGTTGGGTGAGTGGACCGAGGCACAACACGCGACGCTGGAAAAAGAACTGGCCGATCACGTGCTGGCCTCGTGGAAGGAAGCGGAGTCTTACGGCACGCTCAACGAGGGCCCGTGGCCGCCGGTGAGTGCGATGTTCGAGGACGTGTACAAGGATGTGCCGCCTCATCTCATTAAGCAACGAGATGAACTTGGCAAGCTATAAGCTATAAGTCATAAGCTATAAGTGAAACACGAACTCGATTCACGAGATCTCGATAGAAGTTCGCCAGTCCACCGGTATCCGGCATCTTTTCACTTATAGCTTATTGCTAATCGCTTATGACTCTCTTTTCACTTATAGCTTATAGCTTATTGCTTATGGCTTCCTTTCGGTGGCATGCATGACGACCATGAATATGGTTCAAGCGTTAAACTCCGCGATGGACGTCATGCTGGCGCAGGATCCCAATGTCATCGTGTTCGGCGAGGACGTGGGCTACTTCGGCGGCGTGTTCCGTTGCACCGAAGGCTTGCAGAAAAAATACGGCGACCACCGCGTGTTCGACACGCCCATCGCCGAGGGCGGCATCGTTGCCGCGGCCATCGGCATGGGCGTCAATGGGCTGCGGCCGGTGGTGGAAATCCAGTTCGCCGATTACATCTATCCGGCGTTCGATCAGATCGTCAGCGAGCTGGCGCGCCTGCGCTACCGCAGCGGCGGGCAATACTGGTCGCCAGTTACCATCCGCACGCCCTGCGGCGGCGGCATCCGTGGCGGGCAGACACACTCCCAGAGTCCGGAGGCGATTTTCGCGCATGTGTGCGGCATCAAGACGGTGATCCCGTCCAGCCCCTACGATGCCAAGGGCCTGTTGATTGCGTCAATCGAGGACGACGATCCGATCATCTTCCTGGAACCCAAGCGGCTGTATAACGGCCCGTTCGAGGGCGATCCGAAGAAACCGGCGGTGGCCTGGAGCACCCATCCGGGCGGTGAAGTACCCGAGGGTCATTACACCGTGCCCATCGGCAAGGCCAATATCCTGCGCGCCGGATCCGACCTGACCATCCTGGCCTATGGCACCATGGTGCACGTGGCCGGCGCCGCCGCGCAGATGGCGGGCGTGGACGCGGAGATCATTGATATCCGCACCATCGCACCGCTGGATGTGGACACCATCGCCACTTCCGTGTGCCGCACCGGCCGTTGCGTCATCGTGCATGAGGCGACGCGATTCGGCGGCTACGGCGGAGAGTTGTCCGCCATCGTGCAGGAGGAATGCTTCTGGAACCTGGAAGCGCCAATCCTGCGCGTATGTGGCTGGGACACGCCCTACCCCCATGCGCAGGAATGGGAATATTTTCCCGGACCGCAACGGGTGGCGAAGGCGATCCGGCAGGTGATGGGTTGTTGATTTGTGGGGCCGGCCGCTTCGGACATCCTGTCCTCGCGCGGCATACCCCACATCCGTGTGGGTAGCTTTATGCCGGCCCATGCTTTCGGCCGGGATGAACCCGGCCCCACAGGATTGCTGGAATCGGGGGAGAGAATTGAAATGGGCGCGTACACATTCAAATTGCCGGACCTCGGTGAAGGCACCGTGGAATCCGAGATCGTCCAGTGGCGCGTACAGCCCGGCGATTTCATCGAGGCGGAACAACCGCTGGTGGACATGATGACCGACAAGGCGACGGTGGAAATCACCGCGCCGGTCAGCGGCAAGGTGATCAGGCTGGCGGGTCAGGCCGGCGACATGATCGCGGTCGGGGCGGAACTGGTGGTGTTCGAGACCGGTGATGATTCCGGTGCGGACCGACCGAGCGCGGATTCCGACGATCTTGCGCCTGCTGCGCTGACAGCATCGGGTGGCGCCGTGGCCGCCACGCCGGGCGTTACAGCGCGCCCGTCGATGAAAAAGGCGCAGGCATCGCCGGCCGTGCGGCGCCGGGCGCGTGAGGCCGGCATTGATCTGGCGACGGTACAGGGCAGTGGCCCCGCCGGCCGCGTCACGCGCGAGGATATTGCGTCACTGGCTACTCCGGCACGCGCAGGTGCAGCACAGGGAGACAAGCGTACCGGGCAGCAGGAGATCAAACTGATCGGGCTGCGGCGCAAGATCGCGGAGCAGATGTCCGTGGCCAATGATCGCATTCCGCACTTCACCTACGTGGAAGAAGTGGATGTCACCGAGCTGGATGGCCTGCGGCGGCATTTGAACGAGATCAAGGACGCCGGGCGGCCGAAGCTGACGTTTCTGCCGTTTTTCATGCGCGCCATGGTGCGCGTGCTGGAGAAATTTCCCCAGGCCAATGCGCACTTCGACGACAAAAAGGGAATCATCACGCGCTTCGACGCGGTGCACATCGGCATTGCCACGCAGACCGGCCAGGGCCTGATGGTGCCGGTGGTACGGCATGTGGAGGCAATGGACCTGTGGCAGTGCGCGGCAAATTTGCTGCGCGTCACCGAAGCGGCGCGCAGCGGCAAGGCGTCGCGCGAGGAATTGTCCGGCTCCACCATCACCCTCACCAGCCTGGGCGCGCTCGGCGGTATCGTCTCCACCCCGATCATCAACCACCCGGAAGTGGCCATTATCGGCATCAACAAGGTGCAGGAGCGGCCGGTGTTTCAGAACGGCGCCGTCGTCCCGCGCCTGCTCATGAACCTTTCATCCTCATTCGACCATCGCATCGTGGACGGCTACGACGCCGCGCGCCTGATCCATGCCATGAAGGCACTGCTGGAACACCCGGCGCTGCTGTTCCTCTGAGAATTCCTTGTCATCGGCTGGTGGATTACGGTGCGGCACGCAGTGACGCGCCGTAACCCACCAGCCAATTCCAGATGAGGCACATTCCCGGTATTCTGATCCCATGAAAAAGGCGGAAACAGCCATCGTCGTCGGTGTCGGGCCGGGGCTGGGGCTCGCGATCGTCAGGGCTCTGGCCGGCGCCGGCATGAATGTCGTGGCCGTGGCGCGGAATGTTGAGCGCGTCGGGAAGC